>ERZ1046740.1888-NODE-1888-length-14162-cov-22.839725_pt1 | contig 14162 bp, 15 predicted proteins | sample MGYA00383093_ERZ1046740 | MGnify/ENA primary metagenome ERZ1046740 (study PRJEB29581, sample SAMEA5548363) | metagenome | biome: marine; feature: coastal; material: water | depth 25 m | study: Short-term variability in the microbial, nano- and picoplankton...
CATCTGTTGTAACTTTTGCAATTGCAGGAATAGTTTTCTGGCAACAAGCAATTATCATGATGATTGCTGCTACGATAGGTGGCTATTTTGGAGTTTTTGTTGCTAGGAAGTTATCAAAAAATACTATTCGATCAATTATAGTATTTATTGGATTAATTATGACATTAATTTTTGGGATGAATGCATAAAATGTTTTTGTTTAATTACAACGGATACATAGCATTAAAGTTTGAAATATATATCGCATTAAAAAGGTTAAATAATGAATACTAGTTTTGAAAACCGTGCAAAACTTGCATGTCTCTATGCAGGTGGTGTTTGGGGTTTGTTTTGGATACCTTTGCGTGCCCTTGAAGAAGCTGGCATAAATGGTCTTTGGGTAACATTTGTATACTTTTTAGTGCCAACAATATTTTTGATACCAGTAGGTATTTGGCGTTTAAAATATTTAAAATTAGGTGGTTTCAATTTGCAGTTAACGGGAATGTTATCTGGAGGAGCACTCATGTTATATGCTACTTCAATTGTATATACAGACGTTGTGCGCGCTATGTTATTATTTTACCTAACGCCAGTTTGGGGTACCATTTTGGGCAGGTTATTTCTCAATGAAAATATTACGCCACTAAGAATATTTTCTATGATTATTGCTATTATAGGTATGTTAACTATTTTTGGATTAGGTGTAAAATTTCCAATACCACAAAATGTTGGTGATTGGATGGGGGTCGCATCTGGCTTGATGTGGGCTGTTGCCTCATTAAGAATAAGATTAAACCAAAATGCCTCAGCCATTGATATGACGCTTGGATTCTTTTTCTGGGCTACAATATTTGCGATTATTATTGCTCTAATCATTGCGCCAAATTTTGTCCCTACTATTTCACAAGTATTACCTGCTCTCCCAATTTTATTGGTTTTTGTAATATTGTTAATTTTGCCAGGTACTTTGGCGTCACTTTGGGGGCCAAAGTTTTTAAATCCAGGATTAGTTGGATTGCTGTTCATGACTGAAATAGTCGTTGGCTCAATTTCAGTCGCTCTTTTAGCCGGTGAGCCATTTGGTTATCGAGAAGTGATTGGAATAATACTTATTTCTAGCGCTAGTATGATTGAACCCATTAAATCTATTCTGAAAAATAAATAATTTATTAAAAGATTGCTATCTAATCAAACTTTTCCTAACCTAATATAACAAAATGACATAAACTGGGAGGGAATTATAATGAAATCATTTAAAATAATGCTTAGTGCATCCTTGGTTGCAATGGCAACTGTTGGTGCTGCACAAGCAGATAAGCTTACATTATATTGTAGTGCACAAGAAGATTGGTGTCAGCTAATGGCTAATAATTTTCAAGATGCTACAGGAATAAAAGTTGCAATGACTCGCAAATCTTCAGGTGAAACTTTTGCACAAATTAAAGCTGAGAGCTCTAATCCAAAAGGTGACGTATGGTGGGGTGGCACTGGTGACCCACATCTTCAAGCTGCAGAAGAAGGTTTAACTGCATCATATATGTCTCCAATGCGTGATCAGTTACATCCTTGGGCGATTTCACAAGCAGAAAGTGCCAATAATAAAACTATTGGTATATATTCAGGTGCCTTAGGTTATGGTTATAACACTGATCTTTTAGCCGCTAATAATTTACCTGCACCTTCATCTTGGGCAGATTTAACTAAGCCTGAATATAAAGGTCACGTTCAAATGGCTAATCCAAACTCATCAGGAACAGCATATACTACACTTGCTACTATGATGCAGCTATTTGGAGAAGATGGTGGATTTGATTTTATGAAGGGTTTGCACTCAAATATAAATCAATACACTAAATCTGGGTCTGCACCAATTAAAGCTGCAGGTCGTGGTGAAACTACTATAGGTATCGTTTTTATGCACGATGCAGTGAAGCAAGCCGTTAAAGGTTTTCCTGTGAAAGTTGTAGCTCCGGCTGAAGGAACTGGTTATGAAATTGGCTCAATGTCAATTATTGACGGCGCACGTAATATGAAAGAAGCAAAAGCTTTCTATGACTGGGCATTGAGTGCAGACGCACAAAACCTTGCTTTAGAAGTAAATGCATTCCAAGTGCCATCAAATACTGGTGCAAAAACATCAGAAAGTGCACCTGATATGAGTTCAATTAAATTAATCGATTACGATTTTAAAACTTATGGTTCATCAGCTACCCGTAAAAGATTGCTGAAAAAGTGGGATGATGAGGTTTCAGTTCTAGCTCAATAAATTATGAAAACTGAAATAATCAATAAAGCGGCCAATCCTGTATTAATCTTCTGGATGATTATGGGGTTGGCCGGATTTTTTATTCTACCTTGGTATGGGGTAGAAGACTTTTTTCTATTTGAATGGCTAACAGATGGTTACCCATTTGATACAGATTACGCACCTGCAGGTTTCCTTCTTTTGCAGAAAGAAAAAACATGGCTTGCTCCTCTTATTTTTCCATTATTTGCTCCGTTTATTGTATTTAGAAAAGCAAAAACTGAGCCTCTTTATGGTAAAGTGTTGATCTTGGCTGGTGCTATTGGATTTAGTTGGCTGATGATACAGGGTTTTTCAATTGGCATTAGGGGCTGGAATTTTGAGTGGGCCAAATTATTATTTGGTGATCTTGAAGATAGACAATACGGAATGGGATATGGTGCATTAATTGTTGCGTCATCTTTTTTATTTATATTTACCCAAGGAATAGCTGCACGAGGTGCAATTAATGGAGATGTATTTGTCGTAAGTTCTATTTTGGGTGTGGTCTCAATTGTTACTATTTTTGTATTCTTTCCTATAGCCAAAATGCTTACTGCAGCATTTATTACTGAAAGTGGTAATTATTCGGCTTTAGTTTTTGCATCAAAATTCTTTGATGATCGTTTGTGGGGACTTGGTTGTTTATGGGGAGGGCGATGTGGAGTTGCGTGGAATTCGTTATTCCTTGCCGTCTTAGTTGGTCTTATCACAACAATATTAGGCCTTATATTTGCATTAGTCGTAACACGCTCTGGATTTCGATATAAAAAACTTCTTCGAACTTTAACTGTTTTGCCAATCATTACTCCACCATTCGTCATTGGCTTAGCATTAATATTGCTTTTTGGATTATCTGGGTCTGTGACAACATTATTTGCTGATATTTTTGGTACACAACCAACTCGGTGGCTTTATGGTATGCCTGGAATATTAATTGCCCAGACATTGGCTTTTACCCCGATAGCTTTTCTTGTTCTTATCGGTGTGGTAGAAGGTGTATCCCCCTCAATGGAAGAAGCTGCGCAAACATTAAGAGCATCTAAATGGCAAGTTTTTAAAACTGTATCATTGCCACTTATGAGGCCTGGTTTAGCCAATGCATTTTTATTAGGTTTTATTGAAAGTATGGCAGATTTCGGAAATCCATTAGTTTTAGGTGGTAATTTTGATGTGCTTTCTACAGAAATTTTCTTTGCTATAGTTGGAGCGCAATATGACCAGGGCAAAGCGGCTGTGTTAGCTATGGTACTCCTTTGTTTTACCCTTGGAGCATTTTATGCTCAAAGATTCTGGTTGGGTAAGAAAAGTTATACAACTGTATCTGGAAAAGGAGATAGTGGTGTTCATCCACATATGCCACGATCCCTTTCAATTCCTGTGCTGGTGCTCGCTATGATTTGGGCAGCATTTACAATAGTTGTATATGCGATGATTTTATACGGGTCTGTAGTAGAGCTTTGGGGTGTAAATAATACCCTAACAATCAAACATTATATCACTGCATTTTCTTTCCGTTTTGAAGACACTGGTATTCGATGGTCGGGGGCTGCGTGGGACAGTTTTTGGACAACGCTCAAAATAGCAGGAATTGCTGCGCCATTAACTGCAATTGTTGGGCTCATCACAGCTTATCTTCTTACTAGACAAAATTTTGTTGGAAAAAATGCTTTTGAATTTGGAACAATGCTTTCATTTGCGATACCTGGAACTGTGATTGGGGTAAGTTATATATTAGCTTTTAATGTGCCACCTATTGAGATCACAGGTACAGGTGTAATACTGGTAGTAAGTTTTGTTTTTAGAAATATGCCGGTAGGAGTGCGTGCAGGTATTGCTTCTATGTCTCAACTTGATAAATCATTAGACGAAAGTTCCTTAACTTTAGGAGCTAATTCTTGGCAAACATTTAGGCGAATAATACTGCCTTTATTACGCCCCGCGATTTTAGCAGCATTAGTTTATAGTTTTGTGAGGGCAATGACAGCAATATCAGCAGTTATATTCTTGGTCTCAGCAGAATATGATATGGCAACAAGTTATATAATTGGGCGAGTTGAAAATAATGATTACGGTCTTGCTATAGCTTATTCTACAACCTTAATTTTTGTAATGCTTTCTGTTGTGGGATTGATGCGATTAATAGTTGGCCGCACAGAAATCGGTCGACGTACTAACCAATCTCCTAATAATAAATAAGGAAATAAAATGAGTGTAAATTCCAAAGCTGCACCAGTAAGATTTAAAAATGTTACTAAGATATATGGAAAAGATGTCTTAGCTGTAGATAATATTGATCTTAAAATTGAAGCAGGAAAATTAGTAACATTGTTAGGACCATCAGGTTGTGGAAAAACTACAACTTTAAGAATGATTGCTGGATTGGAAATGGCAACGTCTGGCTCAATATATATTGGTGATCAAGACGTAACTTTATTACCTGCAACGGATCGTGATGTTTCTATGGTTTTTCAATCATATGCATTATTTCCTCACATGAGTGTTATTGAAAATGTTTCATATGGCCTGAATTTTTCTAATTTTGATAAAGAAGAAATTAGAGATCGAGCATACCAAGGGTTAGATTTAGTTGGTCTTAGAGATTATGGGAATCGGTTGCCATCTGAACTTTCAGGCGGGCAACAACAAAGAGTTGCTGTTGCTAGGGCTTTGGTTCTTGAACCACAAGTTCTACTATTTGATGAGCCACTTTCAAATTTGGATGCAAAACTCAGGCGCCAAGTACGTGAAGAAATAAGAGAAATTCAACAGAATCTTGGTCTAACAGTTGTTTATGTTACCCATGATCAGGAAGAAGCATTAGCCGTTTCAGATGAAATTGTAGTTATGCGAAATGCTGGTGTTGCACAGATTGGCTCTCCACGAGATTTGTATGACGCGCCTGCAAATCGGTTTGTAGCTGATTTTATAGGCGAAGCTAATATTATTCCTTGCAATATTAACTCGATCAAAAAAGAAATTGCGACAATAGATATTTCTGGTTTTATTCACCACTTACCTTCAAGGGGATTACCGCTGGGTCCAGCAAAACTAGCTGTGAGGCCAACACGTTTGATTTTGAATGCAAAAAAAGGGATAAAAATGTCTGTTGAGAAAGCTACTTATGTTGGAAGTAGAATGGAATATACACTTCAGGCAGAGTTTGGAAAACTTTTTGCAGTTTCTGAAAATGTTGATATGCCGTTAAATGTTGGGAAAGAAATTACGGTAGGACTTGATCCAATAGGACCAGTACTTCTTGGTAATGATTAGTTTTTGAACGCCTTATCTGCCATATGAACTAATTTATCAAACACTCCTGAACTACCCACAACAACACGACCGCCTGTATCAATCATTTTCTTTATATTTTGTTTTTCAATTTCTCCACCAGCTTCATCAATTAGTAATTGACCTGCCAAACAATCCCATGCATTTAAGTGTTCCTCAATATATCCAAGTAGTCTTCCTGATGCTACATAAGCTAAGGACAAAGCGCATGATGCATTACGATGGTACATCCCACCTTCATCAAATATTATATTGATTAAGCTTTTAATACCTTTGGTGCTCACACGATTTGAAAAACCTGTACCTATGGTACCTCTGCTTAGATTTGTATTTGGATCACAGTAAATCTTAGAATTGTTTAAAAATGCACCATACCCAAGCATTGCACTAAACATTTCATTATGAACTGGATCATGGGTAATACCAATTTGAGTGACATCATTTTTTACAATTGCAATTACAACAGTCCATGCGGGAATAGCATTAATAAAGTTTGTTGTTCCGTCAATTGGATCAATAATCCAAGTATATGAGGAAGAGGAAACTTTTGCAGAATGCTCCTCACCAACAATCCCATCTTCTGGAAAATGCCTTTCGATAGCCTCACGGATAAAGAGCTCAACAGATTTGTCCGCTTCAGATACAAAATCTTGTGGCCCTTTGTCTTCAATATTTAAATTTGCTAAATTGTTGAAAAAATTTAATGCTAACGATCCTGCTTCTTGAGCAATAATTTGAGCTCTTTTAAATCTTAATTCATCTGACATTTGAAATTCCCTAAATTAATTTAGAAGTATTTTAATATATTAAAAAGCTAGATATCCAACGCCTACAAATGTCATGATACATCCCATCCATTGAAAAGGGGTCATTTTTTCTTTTAAGAAAATCCAAGCAAGAAGTATTGTAATAAGTCCAAATATAGATGATGTAACAGATGCATATTGTGGGTTATCAAGTTCACCTGCAGAAAACACACACCAGAGTGCAAACCCATCTGCGCACCCCATTGCAATTAACCATGGAATAGCAGAAGTCTCTGGCCAGAATGTAAGACCTGCAAGGTAAATTATAATGATACATAACAAAATACTTATTATTCTTGTTACAAGAGTGACAGACATGTGGGGTGATAATTCTGCTGCTGCTTGGCCTGTCGCAAAGGTGCATGCAAATGCAATTGATGCAATCAATGATAAAGTAATAGTTTTGCCAATTGGCGGTATCTTCTCTTCTGAAATGTCAGACAATACAGCAACAATGCTGACACCAAAAATGATTGCTAGAACTGCTAGTATTTGAAATTTAGATACAGGTGTTCCGATCCAAATGGCCCATGATATTGAAAGTATTGGATAGGAAGCAATTAAGGGTGCTACCAATTTAACTGGACCGCGTTTGAAGGCATAATATAAGCAAAAACTTGCAATGACAAATGATACACCTGCTACAGTTGCTAATACAAATGCAGATTTAGATATTACTGTAATTTCTTTAGTTGGTATCATTAAGCCAATATGAAATATTAAACCCACAATTAAGACAGTTAATATACATGCACTAATAGGAGTTTTTTGGCTTATAAATCGTACACAAACATCGTGAAACCCCCAGCACATTGCCGCCAGTAACCCGAGTTCTAATGCACCCATTTGATTTTGTCCTAATGAATATACTTTATAAATATAGTATCCATTTTCTAGGGTAGTTCAATTATAGATTATGATGTTTTTTTGATGAAATTAAATTTAGTTCTGAGTGATATAATCACATTTTTAAAAATCAAAACTGGTTTTGAAATAAAATAGAACTACATGTTAAATATAGTTAAAATGGAGAAGTTTAAATGTCACAAAATGCAATACGACCAGGTAGTCGCCTCATGGATCGACCTGAATATAAATCAAAGCAAATGCCATTAACCAAGTCTCCTGATACAAATGCGTATGACGCGGTCATTGCTATGGCAAAAAAAAATTATGGTTCAGTAGTAGTAATAGATTCTGATAAAAAAGTTATTGGTGTTGTCACTGAAAGAGATATCATGAATAAAGTTGTCGGAAAAGAGCTCAACCCGAAAGAAACTCTTTTATCAACAATTATGACCGAGAACCCAAAATTAGCACGCGAAACGGATGATATGCTAGAATGGCTTAGAATAATGTCCAATGAACGTTTCCGCCGCCTGCCAGTCGTAGATGAACACGATAGAATTAAAGCAGTATTTACTCAGGGTGATTTTGTATCATACACATGGCCAGATTTAATGTATCAAATGAAATCAATGGCAACTGCAACAGTTACAAAAAATTGGCCACTTTTCTTAATAGGTGGTGGGATTGCAATTTATTCTTTAGTTTTAATACTAGTTATAAGCATGATGAATTAAATCAATCGCATTATTTACTAATAATTATTGTAGTATTAATATAATCTTAAATAATGCGATTATTTATACTTACATTTCTAGCATTATTAGCATTTTCTGCTAATTCTATCCTAAATCGTTGGGCACTATTAGATGGCGCCACTGGGCCAATAACATTTGCTTTTGTAAGAGTGCTGTCTGGTGCACTTTTTTTGTGGTTAATAGTTGCTTTAAATGATAAAAATTGGCGCCCAAAGTTTCAAATTTTTCCATCAATTTCTCTTTCAATATATATAATATGTTTTTCAATAGCTTATTTGAATTTAGGAATAGGTATTGGTGCAGTAGTTTTGTTTGGTGCAGTACAATTCACAATGTTTGGGCTTGCTGCTTTAAGTTCTGAAGAAATTTCTCCGTGGAGAATATTGGGTGCAATAATATCATTCTCTGGAGTGTGTATTTTGTTTCTACCAAATGAAACTTTTGATATAAAAATAAATGAGATGTTAGTTATGATTTTAGCAGCTATTGGATGGGGAGTTTATAGCTTCTTAGGAAAGAATGCTACAGAACCATTATTAGAAACAACTCAAAACCTAGTTTGGGCAATACCATTTGTGAGTATTTTTTTCATTATTTCACCGGATGGTATTGGCGCAAAAAGTTTTATGTTAGCAATAATATCTGGAGCGATAACGTCTGGTTTAGGCTATGTCATCTGGTACTCAATTTTACCATTTTTGAAAACTTCATTTGCTGCCATTTTGCAACTTTCTGTTCCGCTTATGGCTGCTATAGCAGGAGTTTTATTTTTCTCTGAAAAAATGACTATAGAGTTAGTCTTTGCTACTATTTTTGTGATAATGGGTACTTTTGTTTCACTTATCAAAATACATAGAAAATAATATATCTGAGAATATATATTTGAATTTTTTTTAAAATCTAACTTATCATAAATTTTCTTTGTGATAAATTTCGACTGCTACTTTTGCCATTTTCAATATAGCATCATGTGTTTCTGCTATCGCTATAAAACGAGCATTATGGCAAAATAGTGCACCATTAATACCAGAAGCAATTTCAAGGTCTTTGTTTGTTAATCCAGCCCAAGAAATTGGTAATTTTGCACGTTGATCAAAGCTATTTTCTGAAATTTTTATTGTACTTAATGTCCATTCTGAACCACGTGGATAAATAATAAAAAGTATATGTTTGGCATTTGTATTTTCTAATGCTGATTGAAATGGCATTCCTGTAGGAAGCTCAAGTACCTCTGATGAACCTAAATCATTAATTAGATCAGTTACTATTTTGTTTGCACGATGTTTTGATGATAAATTTTGGATTGCTGACTGAATAAAATCTTTTGCAATAGGCAACGCTTTCATAAATGCATCATCATTTGCAGAAGCAGACGTATTATCAAATGCTGGTTTGAAATTCTCCAGAAAATTTGGCAATGATAAATTTGCAATTGCTCCAGATGATGTCAGATCAATTTCGCCATTATCTATAAGGTCTATTGGTAATACAAATTTCGTATCAAATTCTTTGTATATGTGTTCAATATCTTCATTTGATATGCTGTTTTTTTTCAAAAAGTCTTTACCAAAATGTTTCCAAATTAAACCAAAAGAACTGTAAGGTTGACCATCTATCCGCAAAGGGTTTGGGCGTTGATGATGATCAAAAATCTGATTATTCAAATCATATTCACCCCCAACATCATATATAATCTTGCTATCGCTTGGAGCAATCCAACCTTTCTCACGACTTCGTATAATTTTGGCTTTTGGAAAAATGAATTTTAGAATTGCAGAAGATAATAGTTCGTCTGCATGAAAGCCACCGGAATGAGTAACCAAGTATTCAATAGCCATTAAGGGCTCCCATAATTTATTAAGTAAATTCAATCATTATTGGATTTTTTGTATTTGAGTAAAATATAATTCAATTTTATTTACATATAAAGATTAATATGCTCAACAGAAACTCTTATCTAAGTCCATCTGTTGAGCTGCAAAAATACACAGGTTATAAATTGAAAATTAGAAATAAGTTTAATTTGAGTAATAACCTTTATGGTTGCTTATGGATGGTAGCTGCGATGGCTTTTTTTGCCGTTGAAGATACATTGATTAAATTTGTGACGTCCTCAGTACCAATAGCGCAAATCTTAATAATGTTTGGATTAGGTGGGGCTACAATATTTTTTCTTTTGGCTTTTTATAATAATGAAAAAATTACCATCGGTGATATGCTTTCATTGCCAATGTATATTCGGGTTGTCTTTGAGATAATTGGGCGTTTATTTTATGTTCTGGCCATTTCATTAATACCCTTGTCTACAGCCACAGTGATTATTCAAGCTACTCCAATTGTCGTAGTTGCCGGTGCAGCTATAATATTTGGAGAAAAAGTTGGATGGCGGCGATGGACTGCAATTTTATTAGGCTTAATTGGTGTAGTAGTTATTATTCAGCCTACAACTGAGGGCTTTTCATTTCTTTCTATATTAGCACTGATTGGTATGATTGGATTTGCAGGAAGAGATTTAGCTAGCCGCGCCGCTCCTGCAAATCTCAGTGTTTTTGTACTTGGATTACATGGTTTTATTGCATTAGCATTTTCTGGTTTAATGTATTCGCTATGGGATAATTCAGGATTAGTTATATTAGATGTCAAAATTTTAAGCTTCATGTTTGGTGCAGTTGTATTTGGTGTAGCTGCGTACTCTTGTCTAATGAAAGCAATGAGAACAGGTGAAGTGTCAACGGTCACACCTTTTAGATATACGCGATTAATTTTTGGTGTGACCCTAGGTATTGTTTTTTTTAATGAAACACTTAATTATTCAACTATTCTAGGAACTCTTTTGATAGTTATTTCAGGTTTGTTTATATTATCGAGAAATAAATAAGAACGATCTATATAGTTAGTATTGTTGATCCTGTAGTTATCCTTTGCTCTAAACTATCATGTGCTAATGCAATATCAGAAAGTGAAAATTTTTGGCCAATAATAATTTCAATTTGTCCAGACGTTACTTTTGCAAATAGATTTTTTGCCATCTCCTGGCATACATTATGATTTCCAATATGTGTAAACAACGTTGGGCGAGTTATTTTTAATGAACCTTTAGCTCCCAATTGCCCTAAATTGAAAGGTGGAATTGGGCCTGATGCGTTTCCAAACGTAATCATCATTCCAAGAGGTTTAAGGCAATTCAATGAGCCTTCAAATGTGGATTGACCCACAGAGTCCATAACAACATCTACACCAGCTCCAGAAGTAATTTCTTTAACCTTCTCTTCAAAATTCTCTTCATTATAATTTATACAATGAGTAGCGCCATATTGTAACGCGAGTTTACATTTTTCATCAGAGCCAGCCGTGCCAATAAGTGTAATGTTTTCAGATTTTGCCCATTGGCAAGCTATCAGTCCAACACCTCCAGCAGCAGCATGAAACAATATGGTATCCCCAGCTTTAATTGGTGTAGTTCTACTAATTAGATATTCAACAGTCATACCTTGAAGCATCATGGCCGCTCCTTGTTCAAAGCTAATTTCATCTGGTAAAGGGCAGACTTGAGCAGCAGGCATAACTCGTTTATCACAATATGCTCCTGGAGGCATTGATGCATATGCTACTCTGTCTCCAACTTTTAAATGTGTTACATTCTCACCAATAGCTTCAACAATCCCTGATCCTTCCATGCCTAATGCATGGGGTAGTTCCAGTGGATAAAGTCCAGTTCTTTGATATACATCAATGAAATTTAAACCGCATGCTTTGTGTGCTATTCTAATTTCACCAACGCTTGGCTCATTGATTGGATGATCAACTATACTTAGTTTTTCTGAGCCACCAAACTCACTTATGACAACTGTTCTGTTCATTTTATTCTCCTGATTTTGAGCTCACTCTAGCTAAAGTATAACTTTTAACAATGCATATAAATTCAATAGATTGAATAAGTTCTATAGTTTTATAAATATGAGAATAATTGATATTTTGTAAATCTAAACTATCTATCAAGTAATAGATTTAAAAAAGCAGTTTTGGTGTTACCAATGAATATAATTAATTATTTGAAAATAATGGCTGTATCATGGGTCATTCTTGTAAATTGGATTGAGGTCTCAGTGGCTCAAAATTTGATCACTTCTGAACGGTGGGTTTATTTGGCAGACACAGTAATGGGTGGAGTGTCTGAAGGGTCTGCAAATATAATTGATACGTCTGAGGGAAAAGCGATAAAGTTATTTGGGAAAGTTTCAACTCAAAATAATGGTGGATTTATTCAAGTTAGGATGAATATGCCTAAAGGCGCTGCAACAGAATTCAAAGGTATAAAATTGAAAGTTAAAGGTAATGGTGATGAATATTTTGTTCACATCAGGAACTCTAGCTCAAAGTTGCCTTGGCATTACTATTCAAAAAGTTTTATAGCAAAAAATGAATGGCAAGTCATAGAGCTTCCATTTTCGGAGTTTTTAAGGTCTTCGAATTTTATAAGAAAGAAAATGAAGATTGAATCTATCAAAACTATAGGTCTTGTTGCTTATGGTAAAGATTATGATGCTGATGTTTCTATTCTTAATATGTCTTTTTATTAAAAGAAAAATCACTTTAGTTTGACATCAAAATATTTCCGGACAGTCTCTATGATTTGCCATGTTCCTGAAAAATCATTTTCAACGACAAAAGTATCACCTGATTTCACTTCAACAGGATTGCCACCATCTGGTGTTATAATAATATGACCTTCAAGTAGGTGCACAAACTCATATTCTTTATATGTTGCATGATAGGACCCAGGTGTAGACTCCCAATATCCTGAAATCATAGTTTCATCATTGTTTGTGTGTAATATCCAAGTCTTCATAACTGGTGAGCCTTCAGTCACTGTCCAACCTTCTAGATTATCAGTGATTGGATCGACATCTTTGATATTTTTTAGTTTAGAAATAGTTGACATTTAAACGCTCCTTTAAATAAATCAGTGTTTATCATCATAAATTTTATTTATAATATTCACGACGTGAGCCAAAATCTCGAACCCTTTTTCGCCACGTTTGGTAGGATCCAGTTTTTAGATTTGATTTCATTAATTTTTTGACATCTTTTTCAGCAAGACCATACTGATTTTTGATATCGTTGAATGAAACATGATCAGATAATGCCATCTGAATGACATCACTGATCTCTGCTTCTGTTAGTTTTTGAGACATTAAATTCCAGGAATTAAGGGGATATCAATTCCACAAGCTGTCAAAGCTACTAACGCAATTATTGCAATTAAAATTCTCATAATTGTTCCTCATTCATATGTTTATTGATCAAATTGATACTAGCATCAATAAGTTCTATACAATATTTATGGTTAAAAAATTACAATCTAGCAATTAATTTTTTTGTGATTTTGTAAAATAAAACTTTATTTTGTAGTTTTACCGAAGCTAGCAACAAGTTGATGGAATTTATCACCTTGAACTGCAACATGATTTCTAAGAGCATTTTCAGCCATTGAAGCATCACCAATGGTTAGGGCTTGAACAATTATTTCATGTTCTGACATTGATTGCTCAATTCGACCTCTAAATCGTAATTGAATGCGCCTAAATGGTTGTAATCTTTTTTGAAGTTTTATCGCTTCTTTTTCTAAAAAACTGTTACCTGACTGGTTATATATAATTTTATGAAATTGTTCATTTTCTAAATAATATGCGTCAGGATTACTGTTTTTAATGGCCTTTTTGCATTTAGCATTTGCTTCATTAAGTTCCTTGAGTGCCGTCTCGGAAATACGTTTTGCAGCAAGGCGCCCACAAATGCTTTCGAGTTCTGACATTACTTCAAACATTTCCAATAGTTCAATTGGCCCTGGTTGATGGACAAATACGCCACGGTTAGGTATTTTTTCAACAATTCCTAAAAGGGCAACCTTTTTTAGCGCTTCTCTCAATGGCGTTCTTGAAACACCAAATTGTTCAGCTAATCTGATCTCATCTAATCGTTCACCGTCTTTAAATGATCCAGCAAATATTTGCTCTTGGATCTCTTCAGCTATTTGATCTGCTCTATTTAAATACATTATTATGATTTACCTAGCGATAAGATAAAATGCAATAGCTGTTATATTGTATACAATTATATTGACAACAAAAACAAAATAAGTACTACTTCATCAACGCACTTGGAATCGCCTGGTGTGTTTGTGTTTTTTGGGAG
>ERZ1046740.1889-NODE-1889-length-14160-cov-7.546615_pt1 | contig 14160 bp, 19 predicted proteins | sample MGYA00383093_ERZ1046740 | MGnify/ENA primary metagenome ERZ1046740 (study PRJEB29581, sample SAMEA5548363) | metagenome | biome: marine; feature: coastal; material: water | depth 25 m | study: Short-term variability in the microbial, nano- and picoplankton...
GTCGGTCAGGTTACGCACTGCGAAGCTGGGGGGTCTTTTTTTGCCCTCGGCGTGGAGCACCCTTATCTTAACCTATTGATATGTTTAGGGTCGGATTTTACCTTCGTGGAGCACCTTGCCCTTGATTTCATTGACTTTTTTGGGGGTTTGGTGGGCGACCCTGTACCACCTGTGTAGCTGTTTCAGCCTTATTTTGTTGACCAAGGTGCTCCACGAAAATGGGGCGTGGAGCACCCTACCAGTCTAACGCCGCCAGAGAGTGCAGTCCTTCAGCCGCTAAACCACGCCTCTGAACTCCCTTTGTATAGACCTCAGAAGTACGTGCTTGGGTGTGGGCCATGACCGCCATGATCTGGTGTTGAGAGCTTCCCGCCTCGGCCATTGTTTCAGCCATCGCTTTACGGATGCCGTGGGATGAACGCCCAACCAGCCCCGCCGCTTTGCACCAACGTTGCACCCGAACGCGCAGCGCCTCGACCGACTTAAATGGCTCCCCTTTGTCGTTGAGGATGTAGCTCGGCCCGACGATCTTCGAGGCTCTAGTGGCCTCCACCAGTGGCGGTAGCATCGGGATGGACACAAACGCCGAACCCTTCTTGCGCGGCTGGAACTCAAGCCAAAGCTGACCGTCGATAGTCTTTTCCTGCTTGCGTCCTATCCATAACGCATCGCCGATCCTGCAAGCTGTGAATGCTTGCACAGTTAGCCACAGGTAAGCAGATGTTCCTTTGGTGTGCGTGGCCTTAAATTTGCGGAGGTCGCTAGGGGTCCACGGCGTAGCCCCCCCTTTGGGGTTTTTGTTGATGGGAGCGATACCCACAGCGGGGTTGTGACCAATCTCGTCGCGCTCCATCGCCCATGAGTACACCGCCCGTATTGTTTTGATAAGGTTGTCGGCGGCTCCGGGCGTACTAGCCCACGCGTCTCGCACCGCGATGAATGCTGCTGTGGGCGCGTCCATGTCGAAAGTCCCGTAGCGTTCTCCGCTGGGGTCTGTAAAGTCACAAAGTCTTATTAGGATACTGCGCCGCTGTTTCAGCGTGGCGGCAGACATTTGGTTGGCGGCGACCATGTCCTCTAGGAACTTCAAGTACCGTGCCATGAGCCAGTCGATGCTTTGCTGCACTTTGGCTTTTTCTGGAGGCGCGTCCCATGCAAGACCTTCACGGGCTGCGTAGTAGTGGTGGAGAAAATCTGGGTGGGTTGGTCCCACAGGGATAGACGTCTTGACGCTTTTACTGCCTTCTTTGCGAACGCGGTATCGCGTTGAACCGTTACGGTTTTTTTCTTCCCACAAACCGGGCAACTTCAGTTCCAACTTTACCTCCGTACGGCCCACTGTTTGGGCTTCGGACCTTGGTCCAGAACGGAGTCGGTGTCTAGTTTTTTCTGATCTGTTTCGACGCGGACGCTGCCGTCCTTGCCCACAGACACGGCGCAGATAGATAAACCTGCGTCTTGCGCTGCTTCGATTGCTCGCTTAATTGCGGCTTTGGTTGTGGCGGCGGCGGGCATTAGTTATCCCTCGGAAGACTATACCGTCTAACTATTGTTCGAACCGTCCCTGCCGGTTTTTCTATCAACTCAGCGATTTCTGACCTAGCCATTCCTTTCAGCAAGAGCTTGTTGATTAGTCTGGCCTGTGAGGACATAGGTTTCGGTCCTTCTTTCGGGCGTCCTCCAAGCCTACCACGCGCTTGCGCGATAGCCCCCGTCGCAGCGTGAGTGCTGCCGCCCCATTTTTTCTTTGCTTGGACGTTTTCAATTACCGCCAGCTTGCTCATGGCGATGCGAAGTCGTTCTTCATTTTCTGGGGTCAAGGCGCTGCTCCAACATTGCTACGAGTTGTATAAGTTCTTCCATCTGCTGTTTGTTGCCAAACCGTTGCCGCTGCTTGGCTTCAGCCGCGAGGCCGTCGAGCCTGTTTTTCATGGCCCTTAAAATCTGCTGTACCTCTTTCGTCATTATGCCGTTCCTTGGATTGGGGATTGAGTTTGGACGCCATCGCCTGTCTGGACGATAGTGAGCGCTTTTCCGTCGAATAATTTGTTGTATTTAAGCTCGTAGCAGCGCGTCTGGGTGCTGGGGATTGTCGTGCCGCTGCCGATGTAATATTTGTTGTTTGCGTCGACCATGTAGCCAGCGCTGTCCATTTCCTCGCGGAGCGCTTTTGCGGTGACGCCATTCTCTTTGCACCATTCGCTTATAGCTTTGACGACGATGAAAACTTTCTTGTCCTCGGTGCAGACGCGACCCACTGCTGGCGCTCGCAGTATCTCCATCGGCGCTTCTTTGTGTTTGGACCTCGCGTCACCGAACCGCCGCGTGATGATGAGTCGTCCTTGAAGCGTACTGACAAACGACGCGAGGTGTTCGCTGATGTCGATGTTCGTCTCGCGGCGGCTCTCGCGCATGGCTAGAACTTGTCCCAACGCCCACTTTTTCATGGCGTTTACGTCGAACGATACCAGTCCTAGCTTCTCGGCGATCTTGCCAGCTACCAGAGCGGTGACAATCGTATCGCGGTAGAAGCGCTCTTTGTTGTCGTCTTCGCTTTTCGGGTTAAACTTGCCACGGGCGGCGACCATCTGGCGGCGTACCCAATCACGGTTTTTAATGACGAAACGGATATACGGTCTGAACGCTTCGCCGTACACGTTGTCCATGTGGTGTTCGATGAACGACTGGGTGATTTCGGGGAACACTTTATTGCGGTAGTCTTTGGGCAGCGAGACTTCGAAAAATCTAAGCTGAGTAGCCTCGACACGGTAGGCGGCTGGCAGTTTGGATATACTCTCCAGAATACTATCGTTCGATGTAATGAAGCTGTTCTTGAACCACTGACCGCCGACGGTGCTAAATTTACCGTTGGAGCCTAGCCGCTCTTTATCCCTGCCGTTTGCGAGGGCGTAGCCAGTGCGGGATAGCTCATCGGGTGAACGCCCAGAGAACTCATCAAGCAGTACAGGCACACTGCCCATTATAGCGATCCGCTTGATAGCGGCGTTCAGTGTGGAGCCTTGCTCGCCAGTTTGCCGCTCCATGTAGGCGGGGTTGCCGTAAAACCCGCAGGCGATTTTCGACGCCGTAGACTTGCCGGTGCCGCCGTGACCGACGAACGCTAACGGCAAGCCATGCCAGTTTGACGAACCCATTAACTCAACAAGAACTGATCCCATTGAATGGCACAGGGCAAACTGGAATGGCTCTGCACCCGCACGATTGTACAGCGTGTCGATATTGGCGATCCATTCCTCAAGCGTACCGCTGGTGCCAAAGTCCAGCGCAACGTCCGCTGGCATGTCGGGGTCACACAATACGTCTAGCTCGTCGCTACCCGTGATTAGTTTAGTTCCCATGACGAAACCAGAGCGGTCTGGAAGCCAACCAAACTGTTTAAATGTTTCAGTCTCAATGCGCCAAGCCTGAAGGGTTTCAATAAGTCCTTCGGAAAATTCTGCCATGTCGACCCTCGCCTTAGATGTGCGTGTTAAAAAGACCTCGTTCGCAGCGAATGTTTTTGCCATAAGGTCTGTCGAGGCTAACTCCATTGTCGGCATGAAGAACTCGCGCCAAGCGCCGTTTTTCTCCTTTGCTCGCCAGTGGATAACCCACGTGCCTTCGCTGTCTCGGATGCGGTTGATTGGGTAGATGAACGAACGGCAAAAAGGTCGCCAGTGTACAACACCGTCGTCGTCAATGACTGACCGTGATAGTGCTGATCCGTTCCAGCGGTATCCTGAACTCGGCCAGTATGGAATTGTCTGGCCTTCGATTACTGTGCCTTGTGAGGGCAACGTCGGCGTCGTCGTTTGGCCGGTGGGCGGGGCGACGGTTTCTTTCTCAACGGACACCGCGTCCTCGGTAAAGCCTAACTGAATGGGGAATTTGCAACTGTCTGAGAATGGGCAGTCGTCCATGCAGCCAATGTGCTTGTCCATTTCGACACACGAAGTCGGGCCAACAGTCCACTCGTCAATTTTATCCTGTGTTTCTAACTGTGAGTACCCTTCGTAATCTTTGCTCCATTCGTGGATGACGTTCTCGCCATCCGTGCAAAACTTGACGACGCCAATAGCTCGGTGCCAGTGCGGCTCGGATATGTTGCCGCCTGTTTCTTTAAACTGTCGAACCGCAGCACAGTTTTTCGCGACGACATCAGCGTCACTGTCTGGGTGATCCCCAAGCGCTGCCGCGAACGGGTTGACCGCTCCCGCCTTTTTACTTGTTGGAGCGGGTTGTACGTTGTTGTCCTTGATGTACCCCAGCAGGGTCGAGCGTAAATGATCTAACGAATAAGCCTTGCCCATCTTAATAAGTTCAACTGGGCGAGGTGTGTCTGATTTGCGGTTGTGCGTTCCCACGGGCCGCAGAATACGAGCGCTGTCCATATCTACAGCGCGGTCTGCCTTCATTTTAAGATGCGTGGTTACATCACGCTTGAGCGCGGAAAGCTCATCCCACGTTTCCCTGTCTACGTCGTTGTCTAAGTGCCAGTAGCAGTGAAAGCCGCCGCCAGAGGAAGTGACGGTTGGGACCAAACGCAGTTCTTTGGCGAGTTTAAGGATGTCCCCAAGAGCTTCCTTACGCGTCGAATACTTCTTGCCGTCGGCGTCGTCGGCATCGACGTCGAAGTCATCGTACAAACTACGGCAAGCAACCACATTAGTCTGTGTGCGGATACGCCGTTTATTTTTTATGGGGCAGTCGTACCAATCGCCGTAGGAATTTACCGCGAAGTAAACTGTCTCTTTCTTTTCGTCTAAAGTTAGTGCCGCCTTTGCTGCCGCTTCGGCTGTTAAGAACGTCAGGTATTTAAAATAAGTGCCGCCGTCGCCCCTTTGTTTGACCAGCGTAATTATTTTTTTACCTTCCGTCGGCAACACAGCCTCAAGAAATTCTTGTGCGCTCATAGCCTACCTACCTGCTTACATGTTGACAGATTAGGACGGGGCCGTGACCCCGTCCACGACCGCTCGGGTTAGTCGTCGCCAAAGTTCAGGTTGTCTAGCGCCTCACCGATGTTGTCGTAGTCATCGACGCTCGCCGTAGGTTCAGCCTCGGTACGCACTTTTTTGGCTTTCGGCGCTTCGGCTTCTTCCTCTGCTTGCTCAAGCCGCTTAGATTTCCTCGGCTTCGAGGCTTCTGCCTTGGGCGCTGGCTCGTCAACTGGCTCGGCGGCTTTGCTGTTCTCGGAGAACCCACCGCTTACGCCTGTGATGTTGCCGATCATGTCAGCCTCGTCTGCCAGAACCAGTTCGATTTCTTCCAACTGTTCAGCGTCCACAAAACTCATAGCCTTGAACGTAAGAGAAGGGTGCGCAACTTCGTAGTCGAAGCCAATTTTTGTGACGACGTGCTGCGGCTCGACACCGCGTTTGGCTAATTGCGCACCGAACTGACCAAGAGTTTTGAGCGATGCCGCTGGTACACGCAGCAACATAGGGTCGTTAAGCTGGTCGGGGGCTGCAATCGCTAACCGCATAGAGTCGGCACACGCTTTCCCTTTGCCACCGTTGTCGGTGATGCGCGATCCCCATTGTCCGTGAGGGCAAACCGCACACTTTTTAGCTTGTGGGTTCTCGGCGTCTGCCGATGGGGTTGTACCGTTGTTTGAGAAACAGGTCGGCTTAGCAGATGAGCCTTCTTCGTAGCCCGTGTCATAATACACTTTGGAAACGCTCGGGTTCGTCGCCACGATTACGGCCAGCAACGACGCCGCTGGTTCTCCGTCGTCTCCTTTGGTCACAAGGGCTGTTTCGTCGCCACGGGTGATGTGGAACACTTTGCCCTTAATAGAAACGTGCGGGAACCCGCCAGTGCCTACCGCTGCGCTGAACCTGTTTTCGTTCTGCACCTTGCCCCGCAAGTGCGCAGGGAGTTTTGCTGCCTTAATGGCTACCATATCATTTGGCATAGTTTACCTCTTTTTATTTACGGCGAAAATTTACAACTTGCGTAGCGGTGTGGTTAACACCGGGAGGCAAATCTTGATGGACTTCTTTGTACTGCTGTGCAGCAGTCTTGTTGACGCGACTTTCAATAAGCTCGTACGCGTCGTGCTGTTTGACGTGTTCTATGAACGCGTCCTTGTCAGACACCGTGTAGCTGGTGCGCTCTGACATATATGCGGTCCCAATGTTGCGAGCAGACACGCTATCTACACCGCGTTTGTGGAACCGCCGCAGGAACTCTACTTCGATTTTATCCTGCTTTGACTTATCTGAGCAGTCGTCGTCTGTGTATGCAGCTTTCCGCTGCGTACGACGGTCGCGCAGACCGATGAACAGTTTCAACAGTGAAACGTCATCCAGTTGACCTATTGTCGCCATTTTTGCTCTCCTTTTGGGCGGTTAACCAGTTGTCGATGTCTTCTTCATCCCAGCGTAGAACTTTCTGCGAAATTCTTATCGGCTTGGGAAAGTTGTCGTTCCTAAAACGTAGCGAGTGCAGGGCGACCCTAGTCATGCCCAACTTTCGCGACACTTGATCTGTGTTCAGTAGATTCATTTCATATAGCCTCAGATATGTTTACATGTAAACACATTAAGTTTTCAGTGGTTGGCAGTCAAGCAATCACCCGATCACGGTGCGCTTTAACTTCGTCCAGTAACGCGCCTTGCATCTTTTGCTTGTTGCGCAGCCGATTGTAGATACGTTTCTCGACAGGTGTTCCTTCAAGCATGATGATGAAGTTGTTCATCTTTTGACCGGGACGGTTGATGCGCCCGTTGGCTTGCTCAAAGGTTTCGTTCGACGTGACGCATGAATACCAAACGATGGTCGATGCGGCAGTCAGGGTAAGCCCGTGGGACATGGCAGCGGGTTGCGCTACTAAGACCTTTAGTTTGTTACCCTTCTGAAACTCGCCGAATATTCGGTCGCGCTCAGCCTTTTTGACCCCACCGTGAATAACTTCGACGGTGAAGTCTTTCCTTAGTTCGTTGGCTACCATGTTGACCGATGAGACATACGGCACGAACACAATCACATTGCCCTCTGCTTGACGGACGATGTCGCGTGTTTCCTCGATACGCGGCGACGACGGTATTGTAAGTTCGTCCTTGTCGTTGGAATAGACAACGCCGCAAGCGATCTGCACCAGCTTGCCCATTTTCACAGCCTCGTTGACAGCGGTAATCTCTCCGTTGTCAGCCTCGGTACGCATACGAGCCATCATTTCTTTGTATGCTTTTTGCTGTTCCTTGGTCAGCGCAACCTGTCGTGTTTCGTACATGAGCGGCGGTAGATCGACGCACTCATCGCGGGTAAAGCGTATGGCTGGCTGCATCACCGATTGAACCACGTCGGTCGCGTCGGGTTTGGGTATCCATGTGAACTGCGATAGCTGCTTCATCACTTGCCCTTTGAACCTGTTAAAGTACGGCGGCACATTGTCTGGCACTAGCAGTCGGCATTGCGCCCAAGCATCCGTTGGCGCGTTCGGGGTCGGCGTCCCTGACATACCCCAGCAAGCTCTTTCTGGTTTGTGCTTGTTGACTACCTTGTTGATAGCTTTCCAGCGATCCGTACCCGCGTTACGTGCGGCCTGTGCTATTTCGTCTACGACAATGAGGTCTATATCTGGGCGTGACTGCAACGCTTCCTCAATGATCTGCACCCCGTCGTGGTTGATAATGTAGACGTCGGCGTCGGTGTTAAGCAGCTTCAACCGTTTGCTCCGCGTCCCGTGCAGTACTGCGTAGTTTAGGTGGGGGAAGTGTTGGAACACCTCGTCGGCCCATGTACGCTCCAGTGTCGAGAGCGGAGAAATCACCAAGACCTTATTCAGTTGACCGATGCTACGCTGGTAGTCGTACGCCCAGAGGGACGCCAGAGACTTACCAGTTCCGAGTTCTGACAGGTTGAAGGCGCGTCGGTGCATTGACAAAAACGCAGCGGCCTCGCGCTGTGCGGCGAACGGCGCGAACCGTCCCGGCCATGAATAGTTAAACCGAATGGGTGCGGGAGCTTTAAACCCGAGGTGGCGCAAAACTTTCGTCTCTGTTGTCCTGTGTGGGACAGCGACAAACGTCGTACCTTTCACAATAAACTTTTTGGCAGAAGGGATGACGTTAAGGATGTCTGTGGGTTCGCGCAGCTTTAAAATCAGCGCGTTTTTTTGCGGCCATACCAGCATGGGGTTTACTCTCCGTCTATCTGCCTTATTCGCTCGTCGCAGATATGTTTAATTTTTTCGTAGTCTAATCGGCGTTCGCCTTTGTCCCGTAGGATACGCTTTATAATGTCAGCGTCCCACGGGTTGAGGTCGTACTCCAACCAAATGTCCCAAGGTTGGATGCGTCGTTGGGAGTAGTCAGACTTGCCGACGTTGTAGTCTCTCGGCTTCAAGATTTTTTACTCTTGGTGTACATACCGGGGCGTTTACCCCGCCAACCTTTGTTGGTCTTGGCGCTGACCACTCGGGTATTTTTCTTCTTGGCGCTGCCGCCAGCGTCGAGCGGCACCTTATGGTCAATGTGCTTACCGTCGCCGACTTTGACACGGCCCGTTCGTATGCCATCCCGTCGCTCTTTGTTGTTTATTACGCGCTTGGCTTGGACGGAAGGACGTTTGTTGTACTTTGCTTTAGTCGCTAATTCCCGTTTCGATGATTTTGTCATTTATCGCATCCTTTACTTGCTGAACGTCGTCAACGACAAGTGCTAACCCGTTAACACGTTGTATCCCGTCAAGCTCTCGCGCTTGGTTGGGAGTTACGTTCTTTATCTTGCCCGGAGCCTTCGTCTCGAAAGCCATGAACAAACCTTTGTAGCATACCAAGATGTCTGGGCATCCTACGCGACCCATGCCGTTAGACACAGGCATATAGTACCACGCTCCGATGGATTGTAGGTAACTTTTTACCGCTTTTTTTACCTTGCCCTCTGGTGTCATACCCATGATCGCTACCCTATAACTTTCGATGCTACCGCTAGGTAGTCACCGTAGATGTGCAAGTAGGTCTCCAAGCGATGCAGCAGTTCGTTTTCTAGCAACGACACTTTGTCTGCTGCAACGCCGTGCGCGTAAAGTTCCCTATTTGTCATCCCCATAAGCGGGGCATGGATATCAACTACTGCTTCTTGGCCGTCAGTTTCGCTCATTTCAACCTCCACAAAATTCGCACAGTGGGCGTCCAACGGGACACCAACTTCTGCATAGTCCACTCGGATTGGGCAACCATTTGTCCGCAGAGTAAGCAATAGCTAACCGTTCTAGGCGCGGAGCGAAGTCAGCCCAAATTTCAGGTAGTTGTTCACGCGTATACACTTCTTTATCAAACTTGTTCACCTTTAACCATATGAAACCTGTGACCACCCTATCGACCCACGGGTACAAGGCAAACGTCAGGGCTGCGAACAACTTTAGCTGATCTGTGTCGGGCCTGTGTTTGCCAGTTTTCCAATCTAAGACGTACGCCGTTTCTGAGCCTATGACGCCGATGTCGATAATGCCCCGCACCCACACATTCTTCGCCATCCATTTTGTCTGGCGCATTTTACTGTCGAGCGCGACACGTTCCTCAACGATACGCTTGCCTTCGTACGCTTGTATTTTCCTGACATACTTCTCGTAGGCTTGAAGGTCAGGCGGTAAGGGCTTCTCACCTTTGGCGAAAAGCTCCAGTGCTTTGTGGACTTTGTTGCCCCACATGGTTGCTTCTGTCTGTGGCTCTTTGACTTGCTTGGTCACTCTCGTAAGTTGAAAGCGTTTCGGGCAAGTCTCAAAAGCAGTGAGCGCAGAATAGCTCCACGGTTTTTCTAGGGTGTTTCCCAAGGTGGTATCTCTCCTTCAAATATTTCGGTGTCTATTATTTCCCAGAACTCCGCGAGAAGATCAGCCCGTGTCTCCGTGTCGATACGAAGGTTTGCCATTTTTTCTCGGTGTACTTCCAAGAAAGCTAGTCGGCGTTTCGCCCAACTATGCTCAAGGTCTGCTACCCACTTTAGTCGTTTGTGGTATTGTGGCGCAGCGCCAAACAGTTCAACAGCTTTAGTTATGGCGCGACTAGAACGCTCTCGGCGTTGCTGCTGCACGAAGCGCCCGTTAATCCGTCTGTATATTGCTTGCGCTTCATCCCAAGACTTATCCTCTTGCGAGAAAGAATCTCGGACGCCTATGATATACTGAAGGAAGCCATCAGTATTTTTCGCGTAGGCTTCGATTAGGGGCTTCAGTATCAAATGCGCTTTCGGCAGAAGAAAGTCGTTCGGTGCTTCTACAAAAGTCTGCATGTACTTGTCCGCTAGTGTTAGCCATTTTTTAACCCCACTGGGGTTTCGCAGTAAAAATTCTGTCGTGTCTTTAATAAGGGGTTCCATATTGTTTCTTCCCTCCCGAGAAAGCGAACTTCACGTATGCCAACGTAACTCTAAATCTGTGTCTCATGTCGTGCGGTCGCAGGCGAGGTGGGCCTTGGTGGGGAGCAGACCACGATGACGCTCGGCGTCCGAAAGTCGTGGCGTCGGTGTTAGTCTTTGAAATTTTCAGCCGTCTCCATTTTGCCCAAAGTACGGGTTGCTTTCGTGGGACAAAGCAATTTGCGCATTTTGCGCACGTGCAGCAGCAGTGTTTACTCACGGGGTTCTCTCCATATACTTACTTACATGTATGTACATGCACCCATAGTCGCCGGGATGCAACAGTTACTTTGCATCGCCGTATGTGTCGGCTATATCACCTTCGCTCCATGTGACTAACTCAGGCCACCACTCGGGCGGTGTCCTCATTACTTGCTGTACCGCCTGTAGTATCGTCTCAGCTTCATATTCTGGTACGGTGTACACTAATTCGTCATGCACCATTAGAGCAGGGCGATACCCAGTTTTCTCCCATACACTCAGCGCGTTGGCAGCGATTACGCCCCGTGCCAAGTGCTGAACAATGTTCTCGTCTATCTTTCCCGCATAAATCCGCGCCTCGTTGCGCCCGTGTCCGTAGACGAACTCCATGCGCCCGTCGTCCTCGTTACGCTCCGTGCGTAGGTCTGGGTAACGGATTACGCCGACAGGTGTTTTCAGCCCCTCGGGAACAGGTACTACCAAGCCCCAAGGATCGACGGAGCAACCTGTTGCGCCACGCATAATCGTAGGTAACGCGGCGTGGCATGTGCGCCAGCCTTTCGTTATTTCGTGGTACTCGTCGCGCCACTTGTTGACGATGTCTTGGCTCTCGTCCTCGGTGATGTCGACGCCGCCCATCAGCTTAGCGACCTTTTGGAACGTGACGTACCCAGCACCAAAGCCAAGACCTAAGTGAGCCACTTTACCCACCTGACGTTGGACTTTTGTAACCTGATCGAACGGGGCGTCGTAGAGTTTACTGGCGAAGTCTTTATACAGATCGGCTTTCTCTGGGTCGGCTTGGAACATTTCCATGCTCGACGGCACCTTCCACAAGAAATGGTTCACCCGCAGTTCGATACCGGAGAGGTCGGCGACGACGACTTTGTGACCGCGTGGTGCCGTCAACGACTTACGCAGCGCGTCCGATGGCTTCGGTGATAACGGGTTAATACGTGGTAGGTTCTGTGGGTTGTATCCCCAGCCAGACCAGCGACCCGTCGTGTCCGCGCCGTAATACTTTAGCGGGATCGGAACCTTGCCATCTGGGTGTGCGTCGGAAGCGTCCAAGAACGCGTTGATCCGTGTTTGTAGGATTGTCGAACGTGCGTCGAGACGCGCCGCAGCGGCGGTGGCGACGACGGGGTTGTCATGCTCTTGGAGCGCAAGAAATTCTTCGTCCGTTTTTGCCAAGGCTGGAATATCGTTGCCAGTGGTCGGAGACACCTTAGTCGGTACACGCACACCAAGGCTCTCCATAAGTTTCTTGAATTTGGCGGCAGACATCAGCGTTTTCTTGATTACGTCGTCGTCGTCGGGGTCAATGGCGCCGTGTATCCGCAACGCAGCACGGGTCGGAACGTCCTCTGCCAGAAGGGTGCCAAGGTCGCGCAGCACTTTTTTCTTTCGCTCGCTTTCTTCGTAAAGCGTGGTGTTCAACAACTCGGAGTTGCAGCAGAACTTAGGCTCCACCAACATGCGAATAGTCATGTCGATCAACTTGACTTCGCTCCTACGTGTCTGTGGTATCAACTTGCGCAGTAGTAAGTAGCACTGGTCTACGTCGTCGCGGTTGTAGTTTTTCATCTGGGCAATCTCTCGCTCAGTAAAATCGCAGAGGTGTTTACCTTTCGTCGCTACCAGCGCCGACTGGTCTTTGCGACCGAGCTTGTAGTGTTCGACCAGCTTGGCGAGGGACAGCCCGACGTCTTTAGTGTGGATAGGACGCGCCATCGCCAACGTGCATCCCCATAGCTTCGGCTTGATGTTCATACGCCAAGACAGGATCATCGCGTCGAAGCCTGACAGGTTGTGTCCGACCACCCAATACTCTGACCAGTCAATATTGCTGGCGTATTCGATCACCTCGCTTTCGCCAAAAATGACTTCGGTGGGGCCGTCGTCAAACTTAAACCCACAACTTATTATCTCTGTGTCGGGGTGCATACAGTACGCAATGGGCGACATCTTACTGAGCGAGTGCGCCACCGACCAGAATGTTTCGAGGTCAACGGTTGCTATTTTCATCACACTTCCTCCGTTTATTCTTTGAACACGTGCGCAAACACTTCGTCCAAAATCTGCTTCGTGTCAGGTTCTTCGACCCCCAACACTCTGACCCCAGCGCCCTTGGCACGGCGCACCATGTCGGCGGTTCCTCGACCGCCAGTGAACGCCACAACCAAGTCTGGCTGGCCTTCCTTTAGCATCTGCGCGTTGCGTATTATCCCCGCGCTTCTGCCGTGCTTTTCCCAGTCGGCGGGGAACGATTCAGTACCCACTGTGGTATGAGTTGCGGCCCAATTAGCAGCGCATGTATCTGCCCCCCGAGCGCCCCCGTGGATCACTGTTGTTACGGGTAGCGCGTCCAGTACAGCGTTGACGCTGGCTTGGTTGTTAAAGCGGCGACCGCCACAAACTAAAACTTTCATTACTCACCTTCCTCTTGCTCAAGGTTTCTGATTGCGTACCGAATTTGACCGTCGGTGACGTTGTACCTATCGGCCAAAACAGACGGTCTTAGATCGCGTGAGCGTCTTACGCTGCCTTTGCCGTACACGCGCTCGTACTGTATTCGGGCGTTGTCCTCCCGAATTGCTTCGCGGATTTCAGTCTTTTGTTTCGCGGATAGCCTGTCCATCTTCCACCTCCTGACACACAAAGTTCACGTGGATATGCTCTGGGGCTTCATTCAAATAGATAAGTTGTTCACGTGTAAGCACATAGCTGGCACCGTCGTCACGCAATAAGAAAGCTGAGTATATCCGTTCCCCGTTCCCCAATTTAGTCGAAGACTGAAACTTCGTTGTGTATTTAAGTACACAACTCTGCTCGTCTTTAAACGCGTCAGGCCATACGGCTATTATTGCGAGGGTACGGTTTAGCTTACTTGACAACTCGTTCAGCCGAGCGACTTTTTCGGAAATCTTCGCGCCAAGTTTTTCCGTGTCGCTCCGCTTGCCTCCGAGGTAGTTAGGGACTTCTTCGTTCTTTGGCATCACTTGTCCTCCTCTAGTTTAAGTACCAAGAAGTAGTTGACGCCGTTGAAGGTTCCAGCTTCGGGCAAAAACCTCAGTACGTCACCGGCTTTGGCTGCGGACTTTAACCCCTTGACCGAAAGAAGTTCGTCGCCGCGTGGGCGGCGGTACATTCTCAAGACGGACTGGGTATTCTTTCCGTCGGATACCAATAGCGCATCAAACTCACAGCGATTGCCGTTGCCGATGTCGTCGTAGTTGCTCGGCAAATGCTCCTTGGCGAACGCCGTTACAGTTTTGTTGGCATCAATGATGCTCTTGTTCAGCATACGCTGAGTGATTTTAATCTTGGCTTCCATCACACTTCCTCCAGTTGGTCTATTTCGTAAAGGGTTTTGCCGTCTTCGCCCTTGTCGTACTCACCATCATAGGATTTGGTGAAGTAGTCTTCTTCGCCGCCTTCAATGAGAGCGATAGCTTCATCAGGGCTTGCGGCTTCAACGTCGTGACGCTCAACAACTGAGTAAGAACGCATCACGGTGTAGTACTTTGCCATCACACTTCCTCCATTTCGTCATGTAATCTTGAGACTATGGCACCTAACGCGCTGCCTAGAT
>ERZ1046740.1890-NODE-1890-length-14148-cov-23.454055_pt1 | contig 14148 bp, 13 predicted proteins | sample MGYA00383093_ERZ1046740 | MGnify/ENA primary metagenome ERZ1046740 (study PRJEB29581, sample SAMEA5548363) | metagenome | biome: marine; feature: coastal; material: water | depth 25 m | study: Short-term variability in the microbial, nano- and picoplankton...
AGGTCGATTGTCTCCATACCTTTGATTTCAGCGGTATCGACTTCCTTCGTCTCAACAGCATCTTTGTCAGTTGTACGCGCAGCCTTTGAGCTACGACGACGGCGACGAGGTTTTGGCTTTTCGTCTTCTTCTTCTTTTGCGCGCTGCGCTTCCGCATAGGCACGTTCTTCGGCCATCAGGGCTTCGCGGTCAGCGACCGGTATCTGATAGTAATCCGGATGAATTTCCGAAAACGCCAAGAAACCATGACGATTACCGCCATAGTCTACAAAAGCTGCCTGAAGTGAGGGCTCTACCCGTGTTACTTTTGCAAGGTAGATGTTGCCAGCAAGCTGGCGTTTATTTTCGGATTCAAAATCAAATTCCTCGACCTTGTTTCCGTCGACCACCACAACGCGAGTTTCCTCTGCGTGGGTGGCATCGATAAGCATTTTCTTTGCCATGTTTTCCGTTTGCACCTCAGCAATCGCCCGCGCCCAGGAGGCGCCAAACGTTGCGGGTGGTGTCTAGTAAGGGCGATATTTTCGGCGGGCAGCATGACGGCAGCGCCGGATTCGGCACCTGCTCTGTCACTCAATTGCGTCGCGCGCTTCATCGCGTTTCTTCTCCGACGTTTCTTGTGAAACGTCCATTTGTGAGGCCCATTCGGGCTATCTTAAAGCCCCTAAGGGCTGCATCATTCTGTCCGATCACCCATTTCTTAATGAGTTTAGACAGTGAATTCTTTAATCAGGTCATACGCATTTTAACGCAGAGCTCTGCCGCACCACCCTAAATCGGGCCGAGGTCAAATGACAATGGGCAAAATACATTTGCATCGTGTCTTTTCAGGACTTTAGAGATAATCAGATCTCTGCAATCCATATTTGGCCATCTTTTCGTTCAAGGTCCGTCGAGGAAGACAGAGTTCTTCCATCACGTTTATGATCGATCCTTTTTGGCGTCGCATAGTGTTGTCGATTAGCATCCTTTCGAATGCTTCGACGTATTCTTTAAGCGGCTTGCCATCTGCAGTAACAACTGGGCGAATTTCTTCATCGTCTGACATCAACAAAGACGCGATAGTACCAGTTCCTCTGCGGCTTTGCAGAACCGCTCGTTCAGCGACATTCAGAAGTTGGCGCACATTTCCCGGCCAAGGGGCCTGAAGAATTTGTGCGGCTTCTTGCCCATCCAGTTTCGGCGTCACACAGCCGTATTCATCGGCGTATTGCTCACAGAATCTGGAAAACAATGTCAGGATATCGTCTCCGCGTTTTCGCAAGGGTGACAGGGTCAAATGCAATGTCGCCAAGCGGAAAAACAGATCCGGCCGCATGCTTTCTTGGCAGGTTACCTCGGGGTTGCTTTGATTGCAGATCGCAATAATTCGAGTTTCGCTCGGCGTCCCCTGTTCGTTTATCGCCTTTAACAGTTGGGCTTGAATTTCTTCGGTAAGGGTTTCAACGTCCTCAAGCACCAAAGTTCCGCCACGAGCTTCCTCCATCGCGGGTAGCCTTTGATCATCAAGATCATCCGCTCCGAACAAGCGTTTCGAAAGGCTAGCCTCATCAAAGGCGGAACAAGAAACCAAAACGAAGGGCTTACCGCCCCGTGCGCCCGCTGCGTGCAATGCATGCGCTGTCAGGGTTTTGCCTGTACCTGTCTCGCCGTCGATAATGACATGGCCATCCGACTGCGCGAGATCGAGGATTTCTTCGCGAAGGCGCGTCATTTCAGGACTATCACCTAGAAGCTTTTGAACGATCTTGCCGCCGCTCGACAATTCATTGCGCAAAGCACGGTTATCCAGCAACAGACGCCGCTTATTCATCGCGCTTTTAACCAATTTGGTCATCCGGTCAGGATCAAAAGGTTTCTCTAGAAAATCAAAAGCGCCCATTCGCATTGCATCAACCGCCATAGGCACGTCCCCGTGTCCTGTAATCATAATGACTGGCAACGCACTGTCGGTGCCTTTGAGTCGACGAAGGAACTGCATCCCATCCATCCCTGGCATTTTGATGTCAGACACAACAATGCCAGGATAATCTGGGCCGAGAACTTTTAGTGCTTCTTCGGCTTTTGCATAAGTCTCTGTTTCGTAACCAGAAAGCGCAAGCCATTGTGAAATGGATTGGCGCATATCTTGTTCATCATCAACGATCGCAATTTTGTTTACTTGGGTCATTCGTTACTCTGCTGCCTCAGTTTCTTCCATTAAGATAGGAAGTTGAATTTCAAATACAGCCCCCTGCTCTTCACCATTGTGTGCGGTCAGACGCCCCCCAAGATCAGATACGATCCCTGAAGATATCGCCAAACCCAAACCAACGCCGTCACCGGGTTGCTTGGTCGTGAAGAACGGTTCGAACAATTGATCGAGGTTTTCCATCCCCGGGCCATTGTCTCTTACGGAAACGACGGCCATTTCGCCTGCCGCCAAAATGATCTCAATCCCAGGATTCTCAACGCCTTTGGTCGCATCCAAAGCGTTTCGCAGCAAATTCACCAGGACTTGCTCAATCCTCAGCTGGTCTCCGAGAGTTTGAACTGGTTGGTCAGGTTCGACGACAGAAATCTTAACCTGACGCTGTCTCAATTGAGGTTCCATCATGGACAAAGTCGCTGAAATGGAAGCCCCAAGATCCACTGGCTGCAATTCCTCTGCGCCTTTTCGGGCGTAGGATTTTAGCTGCTTTGTGATTGCGGTCATGCGCTCGATCAAGCCGTCAACACGTTGGAAGGAAGACAACGCCTCATCTGTGCGGTTTCTTCGCAGCAATAGTTTAGCGCCTGCAAGGTATGTCTTCATCGCGGCCAACGGTTGGTTTAACTCGTGGCTGATCGCCGCGGACATTTCGCCAAGTGCCGCAAGCTTTGAGCTTTGGGCGATGGTTTGTTCAGCCACGGCAAGGTTTTCCTGCGCACGTTCGCGGGCTGCAATTTCCCGTTGAAGACGGGCATTCAGCGCGCGCAATTCTTCGCTTTCCCTTTGAAACAACGCTAAACGCAATGCATTTTTGCGGTTAAGGATATAGAATCCCAGCGAAAGAAGTATGGCAAACCCCATGATTTCAAGGGCAATAACTGCGTTAACTCGTTCGCGTATTCCGGCATAGGTCGTGAAGCTGGTGATCGTCCAGTTCTTGAACGGCACATCAAGATCGCGGCGCAACACGGCCTCGCCCCTGACATATGCATCTGGCGGCAAGGCGGCCCAGTCTGACGTCAACCGGATCGCCCTTGCAATGGCCCCTTCAGGCGTTTGGCGCTGCAACGCTGCGCCGACCGTCAGCCCGCGCCACTTTGGCTCAGTGGCAAGAATAATCGTCCCGTCAGCGTTGGTAACCAGCACAGCGTCAGAGATACCTGCCCACGCGTCCTCAAACCGGCGAAGGGCAGCATTTGCCACGATGACGCCACCAGCGTCTCCCTCCATCGGGCGGGAATATGTAAATTCAAACCGACCAGCGGCTGATGATTGCATTGAGAATACGGTCTGGTGTTCGCTCAAAGCTTCATGAAACCATGGCTGGCCAGACATTTCGGATCCCAGCATTTCTTGGTCAGTGGCTGCGACGACGACCCCGCTTTCATCCAAAAGCGTCAACGCTGCGATTCCGATTTCGTCCCAATAGCTGGTCAGCTTGTCGGATGTGTTGGCGAAATCTCGACTGGAAAGTGCATCATTCAGATCTGCGTCACGGGCTAACAACTGCGGCACGACCGAATTTCGCTGCAGTTCGCTAAGCAAACTTGCGGAATACAAAGCCAAACGCGTATCGGCACGATCTCGGGTGGTTTCTGTAAAGCGTTGTGTCAGCCAGCTGTTTGTCATCCACACAGTCGCCGCAAGCGCCACGAACAACGCAACAACCGCCATGCGGAACAACACGACTGTTCTGCTGGTGGGCAATTGCGATTGAATGGGTTTTACAGTCTGCACCATCCCCGCAATCTATCGATCACCGGAATGGCGAACAAGTCAGGCAGTGACCAACTGGTCCACCAATGAGCGGAAGAGCGCCGTACCGTCTGTACCGCCATGCGCTTCATCAACACAACGTTCCGGATGAGGCATCATACCAAGCACGCGCTTGTTGGCGGACAAGATACCGGCAATAGCCTCGTCCGAGCCGTTTGGATTGTCTACGTAGCGAAAAGCAACACGTGCGTCGCCGTTCAGACGATCAATAACATCTTGGTCAGCAGTGTAGTTGCCATCGTGGTGCGCCACTGGAACCGAGATTTCCTGACCTTGCGTATACCCTTCGGTATAAGGGCTGTCCGTCGTTTCGACCGTCAGTCCAACGGGCTTACAAATAAATTTCAGGCCCGCGTTGCGCATCAAAGCACCTGGCAACAGGCCCGTTTCAGTCAACACTTGAAAGCCATTGCAAATCCCGAGCGCGTAACCGCCCTTATTGGCAAAATCGACGACAGACCGACAGATGGGAGAGTTTGCGGCAATCGCCCCACAGCGCAAATAATCCCCAAACGAAAACCCACCGGGGATGCCAACGATATCAATCCCATCTGGAAGGCGCGTGTCCTTGTGCCAAACGCGGGTTACTTTCGCGCCCGCATTTTCAAAGGCAACGGCCAAATCGCGGTCACAGTTGGATCCGGGAAAGGTGATAACAGCAGCGTGCATAGCGAATTCCTTTGGGTATTCGACTTTAATAGATCGGTTTAGCCGATTTCGATGTCAAAGCGTTCGATGACAGTGTTTGCGAGAAGCTTCTCGCACATCTGCTCAACCGTTTCTTTCGATGTGCCCTCGGCAAGATCAAGTTCAATCACTTTGCCCTGACGCACACCTTCAACACCATCAAATCCCAGAGCACCCAAAGCATGCCGCACGGCCTCACCTTGTGGATCGAGAACTCCGGTTTTTAGCATGACGTGAACACGTGCTTTCATTTTAACTTCTCCGTAGACAGACTATCGCCTGCTCGTATTTTCGTTTCAGATCAATTGATCAAAGTCGGCTTTGGCATCTGCGTTGCGTTCCGTGGCATCACGCCCAAACGCTGTGCGACCTCAGTGTACGCGTCGGTCAAGTTACCCAAGTCACGACGGAACACATCTTTATCAAGCTTTTGGCCTGTTTCGATGTCCCAAAGGCGACAACTGTCTGGGCTAATCTCATCGGCCACAAGCAAGCGCTGAAAATCGCCTTCATAAACACGCCCAATTTCGATTTTGAAATCAACCAAGCGAATGCCAACGGCCATCATCATGCCCGACATAAAGTCATTCACACGCAACGCGAGGCTTAGGATATCATCCATGTCTTGCTGGCTGGCCCAACCAAAAGCGGCAATATGCTCTTCACTGACCAGAGGATCGCCAAGCTTGTCGTCTTTGTAACAATACTCAACGATTGGGCGCGGCAAAGGCGTGCCCTCTTCTAGACCAAGACGCTTGGAAAGCGTGCCGGCAGCATAATTGCGAACGATGATCTCCAAAGGGATGATCTCGCAAGAACGGACCAACTGTTCGCGCATATTCAAACGCTTCAAAAAGTGCGTTGGGACGCCGATATTGTTCAGACCCGTCATGAAATATTCTGACAAGCGGTTGTTCAACACGCCCTTGCCGTCAATGACGTCTTTTTTCTCGGCGTTGAATGCAGTCGCATCGTCCTTGAAATACTGAACGATTGTTCCGGGCTCAGGGCCTTCATAAAGGATTTTTGCTTTGCCTTCGTAAATCTTTTTCCGACGTGCCATGGGATCTCCGGTGTCGCGGCAGAACTGAGTCCACCTGAATGCTGTGCGCTCTATAGGACAAGGCTTGGTTGGGGGCAAGAAGTCTGGCTGCGACATTGCGCTGTGGATGCGGCAAATCTTCTTTTCTGCAAATAGTCCGAGTTCTATTGGTTGCACTGGCCGACATTCCTAGCCATATTTTAGTTAAACCACGGCTAATGGAGGGTTATATGACCACCTTTGATGATCGCGAAAATGCTTTTGAATCCAAGTACGCGCACGATGAAGAAGTTAAATTTAAGGCAACGGCGCGCAGCCACAAGTTGACTGGTCTCTGGGCTGCCGAGCTTTTGGGGAAATCAGGCGACGACGCCAACGCGTACGCGATCGAAGTCGTCAAATCTGACTTTGAAGAAGCCGGACACGAGGACGTTGTTCGCAAACTTGTCGCCGATCTAGGCGCCAAAGCAAGCGAAGATGAAATCCGCGCAAAAATGGCCGAAATGACAGGCGTGGCGCAGGAACAAATCATGGGTGAGGTCGAGTAAACTTCCCCACATAAAACTTTGAAAACGCTCACCAATTTCGGTGGGCGTTTTTTGTTTGAAATATCATCATAACCATTATGAGCATTCCGAGTTTGCACCCCAACTCATCCGATGCCAAACGAAGTTTGAACAATACTTGGTGGGCGACCTATGGCTGATTTACTCTCTGAACTTCTTTCATCACGCGAATGGCTTTTGGCTGATGGCGCAACAGGGACTCAATTGTTTGCCATGGGGCTACAAGCTGGTGACGCGCCAGAGCTTTGGAACGCAGATGAGCCCGAAAAAATTCGCAAGCTCTACTCGGATCCCGTCGAAGCTGGCAGCGACATTTTTCTCACCAACAGTTTTGGTGGCAGTGCCTCTCGGTTAAAGCTGCACAATGCGCAGGGACGTGTTCGTGAGCTAAACCGACTAGCTGCTGAAATTGGACGTGACGTTGCAGATGCCTCTGGACGCAAGGTTGTCGTCGCAGGCTCTGTCGGCCCTACAGGTGAGATTTTCGCGCCTATGGGGGAAATGACCCACGAATTGGCGGTTGAGCAGTTTCATGAACAAGCAGAAGGTCTAAAAGAAGGCGGTGCTGACGTCCTTTGGCTAGAAACAATCTCTGCCCCTGAGGAATACAAGGCTGCCGCCGAAGCATTTGGTCTTTCAGGGATGCCATGGTGTGGCACAATGAGCTTTGACACGGCCGGCCGCACTATGATGGGTGTCACTAGTTCTGCAATGGTTGAAATGGTCGAAAGCCTTCCGACCCCACCTATCGCTTTTGGCGCCAACTGCGGAACAGGCTCCTCAGATCTTCTTCGCACAGTTCTTGGCTTTGCTGCGCAGGGCACAACCCGACCAATAATTGCAAAGGGCAACGCGGGAATTCCCAAATACGTCGATGGCCATATCTGCTACGATGGCACGCCCGACTTGATGGCGAAATATGCGATCATGGCACGGAACTCAGGGGCCAGCATCATTGGCGGTTGTTGCGGCACTCAGCCAGAGCATTTGGTGCACATGCGCGCAGCACTGGAAAACAGTGAGCGTGGAGAACGCCCGACGCTTGAACAGATTGCGGGTGAACTTGGGGCCTTTTCATCGGCAAGCGACGGAACCGGTGCATCAGAGGCAGACGCCCCAAAAAGACGCTCGCGTCGCCGGAAAACCTGATCATTCCTATCAAAATCGACCTAAGCTTCGATCAAATCTCGATAATTCGATAGAAAAGTCGGAAGCGAAACGACCAATGTCGCAATTCGCACAGTCTGAGAACGCAAAAAATATGAATTCTCGATTCAGATGACTAAGGGACTCAGCTTGTCCGCAGTAAAGGAATAACAATCATGTCTGACCAAGAAGACGATATCATCCTGTCGGAACTGGACGACGAAGAACTTGTTCAACAGATGTTTGATGACCTCTACGATGGTCTCAAAGAAGAAATTGAAGAATCCGTAAACATCCTGCTAGAGCGTGATTGGCAGCCTTACGACATTCTGACCAAAGCACTGGTTGGCGGCATGACCATCGTTGGTGCCGACTTCCGTGACGGTATTTTGTTCGTACCAGAGGTTCTATTGGCGGCAAACGCAATGAAGGGTGGGATGTTCATCCTTAAGCCGCTTCTGGCGGAAACTGGGGCTCCTCGTGTAGGATCAATGGTTATTGGCACCGTTAAGGGCGACATCCACGATATCGGCAAAAACCTTGTATCAATGATGATGGAAGGCGCAGGCTTCGAAGTTGTCGATCTTGGCATCAACAACCCTGTTGAGAACTACATTGAGGCACTTGAAGAGCATCAGCCAGATATTCTCGGAATGTCGGCATTGCTGACAACAACCATGCCATACATGAAAGTTGTTATCGACACGCTTGTCGAGCAAGGCAAACGCGACGACTACGTAGTATTCGTCGGTGGTGCGCCTCTGAATGAAGAGTTCGGCAAAGCCATTGGCGCAGATGCCTATTGTCGTGACGCAGCCGTGGCTGTTGAAATGGCCAAAGAGTATTGCGGTCGCAAGCACAATCAGATGACAGCCTAAACAGGCCACACATCAATAATTTGGGGCCGCGATCGAAAGATTCGCGGCCCTTTTGATTTCAGAGGTTGGACGATGTCACCATCAACGCTCCCAAACGATACGTCGCTAACTGACGACGGTCTTTCACCCGAGGGCAAGGGCAAGATTCTTTTGATTGCCTGCGGTGCCCTCGCACGAGAGATCATCGCCCTTCGCGAATTGAACAATTGGACCCATATCGACCTAACATGCCTGCCCGCGATCTATCACAATGCGCCCGACAAAATTACGCCTGCGATCCGAGACGCTGTTGAGAAATGGCGTGGAAGTTATGAGCAGGTTTTCATCGTCTATGCAGATTGCGGGACAGGCGGCCAACTACACGCTGCGTCCGAGGAAATGGGCGTTGAGATGCTGCAAGGCCCGCACTGCTATTCATTCTTTGAAGGCAACGAAGCGTTTGCCGAACGCGATGAAATTACAGCGTTCTACCTTACCGACTTTTTGGCCCGCCAGTTTGAGGCCTTCGTATGGAAACCACTTGGTCTGGATCGGCATCCAGAGTTGCTTGATATGTACTTTGGTCACTATGAAAAACTGGTTTATCAGTCCCAAATAGATGATCCGCAATTGGTAGAACAAGCCAAGTCATATGCAGCGCGGATGGGTCTGGAGTTTGAGCATCGCCATACCGGATACGGCGATCTCTGCAACGAATTGTCTAGATTGAAACCTTAAATCGCAGCGTTCGCGACCATATTCAGACGCTCGACCATTGATCTAAGGCCATTTGATCTTTGCGATGACAAATGCTCATTCAAACCGAGACGCCCAAGCTCAGAAAATGCGTCAACCGCAGCAGCCTCTTTGACGCTCAGATCGTTATAGAGTGCCGCTAGAACGGCAATCAGCCCACGCACGATCATCGCATCGCTGTCACCTCGAAACTTGAAAACCTGACCGTCAATTTCTGGGTGCAACCAGACTTGGCTAGAACAACCGTGCACTTTGGTCGAGGGCACTTTCAGCGCCTCTTCAAGTGCCGGCATCGCCTTTCCAAGATCTATCACATGGCGATAGCGATCTTCCCAGTCGTCAAGGAACTCGAAATCTTCAACAATCGTTTCAAATGCTTTGGACATAATGGCCCCTTGTTTTGGCTTAGACTTCGACGATCTTGACGGCACTGCCATGGGCCGAAAGCGCAATTTCACCACGACACAAACGCATTGCATCCTGTCCAAAAACTTCGTTTCGCCACCCTTTAAGGGCTTTCACATCACGTTGGCCCGCAGCGATACCATCGAGATCTGCCGATGTTGCTACCAGTTTCTGGGCAACACCCGTTTGCTCGGTTTTGGCCTTAAGCAACACGCGCAAAAGATCCGCTAAAGCTGGATTCACTTGCAGTTTGTCGCGCGACACGTCCGGCTTCGGGGCATCTTCCGGCGGGCATTCCAGACCCACCTTAATCGCATTCAAAATGCCCTCGGCGATTACACCCTTACGGGCTTCCCGCAAAAGCAACCGCGAGCGTCCCAAGTCTTGTTCAGTTTTTGGTTTGGTCGAGGCCAATTCAACAAGCGCATCATCCTTGAACACACGGTTACGCGGTACGTTATTTGTCTGTGCGTGCGTTTCGCGAAACTTAGCCAGTTCGCGAACGATGGCCAGAAACTTGCCTGAGTTCGTGCGGGTCTTCACGCGCTTCCACGCATTTTCAGGACGCACAATATAGGTTTCTGGATCACCCAATATCTGCAACTCTTCGCGCAACCATTTCTCACGGCCAGTTTTACGAAGCTGATCGCGCAAGAACTCATAAACAGTGCGCAAATGGGTAACGTCAGCAAGGGCGTAGGTCTGTTGCGCGTCCGTCAGGGGACGCCGGGACCAATCCGTAAACCGAGAGCTTTTATCGATCTGTTCCTTGGCGATTTTACGAACGAGGGTTTCATACCCAACCTGTTCGCCAAATCCGCAGACCATTGCCGCTACTTGTGTATCAAACAATGGCTTGGGCAGAACGCCTGCGTCGATCTGGAATATCTCAAGATCTTGGCGCGCGGCATGGAAAACTTTTACAACGGCTTGGTTTTCAAACAGTTCATACAAAGGCGCTAATGATAGCCCCTTGGCCAGCGGATCAAGTAAAACGGCGTCATTCTCACCATCGCCAGCAACGGCCAACTGAACCAAACACAGTATCGAATAATACGTGCGCTCTCGCAGGAATTCAGTGTCGACGGTGACGTACTCAAAATCACTGGCATATGTACAAAACTCAGCCAGTTCTTCAGTGGTTTTTAGGATTTTCATTCAGACCACGTTCCAAAGATCGTTAGACAATTGCCCCGCCTATACCGTCTCTTTGAGGGCTTAGCAAATGGGTGCCTTTTTAGGCGTCGCTGACCAACCTGTCGGCAAATTTACGTAGCATCGCTGGATAGAGAATGTGTTCTTCTGCCAACACACGTTCTGCTAGCAATTCCGCCGTGTCATTTTCCAAAATCGGTACGGTACGTTGCCCCAACATGGGGCCTTCATCCAGCTCGACAGTCACCTCATGGACCGAGCATCCAGCGACCTTATCACCGGCTTCTATCGCACGTGCATGGGTTTTAAGGCCGCGATATTTCGGCAATAGGGACGGATGGATGTTGATCATCCGTCCTTCCCATTTCGAAATGAATTCTTCCGTCAAAACCCGCATAAAACCAGCAAGGCACACGATATCCGGTTGATATCGCTCTAACGCTTCATTCAACTTTTTTTCGAATGCAGCGCGATCACTGCCAAACGGCCGATGGTCCACAACAGCGGTTGCCACACCTTGGCGCTTGGCTTTATCCAAGCCACCAGCATCAGAATTGTTGGACAATACCAAACAAGGCCTCGCCGGATGATCGCCGGTCATGCTTTCGAGAAGGGAAACCATGTTGGACCCCCCGCCAGAAATGAATATGGCGACCTTTAGGGTCACAAAAGGGATCCGCTATAGCGGACACCTTCTCCTGCTGAGACGACGCCCAAACGACAAACAGTTTCGCCAGCGCTTTCCAAAAGCTTGATGACCTCATCAGCTTTGGATGCCTCGACGGATAACACCATTCCAATACCTGCGTTGAACGTCTTAAGCATTTCGCTTTCAGCCATGCCACCCTGCGCGGCCAGCCATTGGAAGACCGCTGGCAACTGCCAAGAATTGAGGTCGATATCAGCGCCCAAACCCTCAGGCAGAACCCTCGGAAGGTTTTCGGTAAGCCCACCACCGGTTATGTGCGCCAATGCATGAACGCCCCCGGCCCTTATCGCAGCAAGCGTTTGCGTGACATAAAGACGTGTAGGCGCAAGTAACGCGGCCCCAAGCGTTCCCTCACCCCATGGGCAATCTGCATCCCATGCCAAACCAGACTGGGCGACAACAGCGCGCACAAGCGAGTAGCCGTTTGAATGAACACCATCAGACGCAAGGCCAAGCAATACATCGCCCTCAACGACGCCAGCAGGCAAATCCATGCCGCGCTCCATCGCACCAACTGCAAATCCTGCCAGATCAAAATCACCAGCTTCATACATGCCGGGCATCTCCGCCGTCTCACCACCGATCAGTGCGCAACCAGAGAGTTCACAACCCTTGGCAATGCCTTCGATAATACGAACGGCCGTATCCGTCTCAAGCTTACCCGTCGCGAAGTAGTCGAGAAACAATAGCGGCTCTGCCCCCTGACAAACAAGGTCGTTCACACACATGGCTACAAGATCAATGCCGATCGTATCGACGTTGCCTGTATCAATTGCAATTCTCAGTTTTGTGCCAACACCGTCGGTGGCAGCAACCAAAATAGGATCGGTATAGCCCGCGTCTTTAAGATCAAACAAAGCCCCAAAGCCACCGAGCCCTGCCATAACGCCGGAACGTTTGGTTTTCTTAGCTGCCGGTTTGATGCGTTCAATAAGATCATTCCCCGCATCAATATCAACACCAGCATCCGCGTAGGTGAGTCCGTTTTTCTGCGAGGTCATGGCACACTCCTTATCATGTCGCCGTGCGATTAGCCCATCGGCGCAAAAAGGGCAATCTGAAAGCCTTGACGCGGGATAGCTTGGTGCTAAATACGGTCCCATGGCGGGCCTGTAGCTCAGTTGGTTAGAGCAGAGCGCTCATAACGCTTTGGTCGTAGGTTCGAGTCCTACCGGGCCTACCACGCAGTCTCCGACTGTCAGCCGCCATTTCCCGCTCTCATTAATACCGCGTGTTTTCCGAGAGTTAGGGGGCATGTTTCGGCATTCAGACCATTAGTTTGGTGCTGAGACCGGTAGATGCGGGCGGAACTGTGCACGACACGCCAAACGTCTCAGTGAGTGTCCAAACTATTTTTATAGTGCATCATTTGGATGTGTTGTGTGTGGAGAAATCAAGTTTCAACAAAAAAGTGCGCGCTGATCTTCCCAAAGAAACGGCAATTTATCCAGGCGCTTCAGTTTGGTTGCGGACAATTCCATAGTCTGACGACCGTCAAGAATGGCGCCGATCAAGTCCGGCGCAAGGAAAGCAAGTTGTAGGGACCGCGAGACATCTGCGGTATCTGTGTCGTCGTTCTTCGCGATCTGAGAGATGGTCGTTGCCGCATCGCCCACGTATGATCGATACCGACGACGCGCATCAAGCAGGGTTTTGATGAGATAGGGCTCGGGGTTGGCAGCATTTCCAGAGGCGCCTTTCAGGATCAATTTGAGGTCGCCTCCCCGGCGGGCCAATTTGATCGGGGTGCTGACCTCAAGTATTGGGAGTTCGATATTTCTGGAGTTCTCAGAAGGATGGCGGGCACTTCCGATGTCGATTTGCGCCGTGAGGTTTTCCTCTGCAAAATCTATGCGTTGTACGATTGCCTTCAACACCGTTTTACAGTGCCGCGACCCAGAGGATTGCAAAGCCTCAGAAAGCTCAGCGATGGCCTTCAATCTCTGATCGATGTTGCTTTGATCATTGATGCTGGAAACCATTGCCTGGCGCGTATCAGCTATCAAAAGATGGCCGACGATTGCCTTTGCCAGAATACCCTCAAGTTCTTCGGCCGGGATCCTCCATCCCTTGGCGCCAGTTTCCACACTGCATTCGATCAGCTCTGGGCTGACGTAATAACGATACCGCTGACCTCTCTTGGTCGTGTGCACGGGGCGCATTTTGTTTCCATCTGGGTCAAACAGTATGCCGGCAAGCGGACTTGGGTCGCGGGCCTTGCTGCGGCTTGCGTGGCTGTTGCGATTGGCAGCGAGCATCGCCTGGACTTTATCCCAGGTATCTTGATCAACGATCGCTTGGTGCTGGCCGTCGTGGACTTTGTCGCGATGTCTAATACGTCCAATATAGATCGGGTTGGACAACATGGCATAAAGCTTGCCGCGTGAGAACGCACATCCACCAGATGTCTTTCCCTTTTGAGTGGTGCGAAGCGGGGTCAACCGCCCTGCCCGTTTCAACTCTGCCTGAAGTTTCCGGACTGAACTTAGTTCCAGAAACCGCTGGAATATGTGTCGAACCAGATCGGCATCTTTGGGCACCGGAACCAGCATCCGGTTTTCCGGTCGATATCCAACCGAAGGAACGCCCCCCATCCACATCCCCTTGGCTTTGGAGGCTGCGATCTTGTCTCGGATGCGCTCCGCCGTCACTTCGCGTTCGAATTGGGCGAACGACAGCAGCACGTTCAGTGTCAAGCGTCCCATGCTCGTCGTTGTGTTGAACTGTTGGGTGACCGAAACAAAGGAAACACCCGCCTCGTCAAAAATCGTGACCATGCGCGCAAAGTCCGCAAGTGCACGGGTTAGGCGATCGACTTTGTAGACTACTACAATGTCAATTCCACCAGATTGGATATC
>ERZ1046740.1892-NODE-1892-length-14139-cov-6.607711_pt1 | contig 14139 bp, 17 predicted proteins | sample MGYA00383093_ERZ1046740 | MGnify/ENA primary metagenome ERZ1046740 (study PRJEB29581, sample SAMEA5548363) | metagenome | biome: marine; feature: coastal; material: water | depth 25 m | study: Short-term variability in the microbial, nano- and picoplankton...
TCTTGACAAAAACTCCAACAACCAATGTGTCCAATTGACCCAACAGATTTTCCTTTATATTTCGCTCCATGTGCTTGAGCACAATCCTCAATTACATACAAATCATGCTCGTTAGCGATAGCCATTATTTCATCCATATCACATGGCCAACCAGACAAATGGATACAAACAATTGCTTTTGTTTTATCAGTAATAACAGAGCGAATAGTTTTAGGTGTAATATTTTGAGATGACAAGTCCACATCAGCAAATACTGGCACAGCACCGGCGTTCACTATGGAAGAGATTGAGGCGATAAAAGTACGAGAAGCAACAATCACTTCATCTCCATCAGCAATTTTTAAAGCTTTAAACGCAACATCAAGGGCTAATGTCCCATTACCCAGTGCAACTGCATATTTTGATTCTGACCAAGATGCAAACTCTTTTTCAAATTCACGACACTCTTTGCCAGTCCAATAATTAACTTTGTTAGACAACAAAACATCTTGAACAGCGTCAGCCTCCTCTTGCGTGAAAGACGGCCAAGACGAAAATTGATTATTCATCATTATTCAATTGACGCACTACTTTGGCAGGCACGCCAAAGGCAACAACATTATCGGGGATATTTTTATTAACCAAACTATGTGCACCAATTATTGAATTTTTTCCAATAGAAACACCTGGAAGGATAGTTGTGTGACTTCCAATTCGACAATTTTGTTTTAAAACAACTTTACCATGCGAGCCATCTATAGTTGACACAGAATAGATGGAGCAATGCGAGCCAATTTGAACATCATCTTTTATCTCAACACCATGCAAAGCATTGATATATGAAAAAGCCCCAATATCAGTTCCAAACCCTAAATCAAAGCCTTCTATATTTTTAATCACCCAGTTATATTTGGTAGGCTTACCGTCTTCAATCGCTGGGTATTTCCAATTAGAAAATCTATTTCCCATTTTTATAAACTTCCTTTAAATTTATCCATAGTTACATGATTATTTTGACTTATTCCATCACGCATAATTACTTTTTTTACTGTCAGCCATAATATCTCAATATCCAACCAAAATGATTGATTATCCACATACCATACATCCAACTCAAATTTTTCATCCCAACTAATTGCATTACGCCCATTAACCTGCGCCCAACCAGTAATACCTGGCCTAGCTTCATGGCGCCTAAACTGCTTTTCCGAATACAAAGGCAAATATTCTACCAATAGTGGTCTAGGTCCTACCAAACTCATATCACCTTTTAAAACACTCCATAATCCTGGCAACTCATCAAGACTAGTTGATCTTAAAAATTTACCAAATTTTGTCAATCTAACACTATCAGGCTTTAGTACGCCATTTTTATCACACTCATTGGTCATACTTCTTAACTTATACATATTAAATAAATTTCCATTCAGTCCAGGGCGAACTTGCTTAAAAAATATTGGGGATCCAATTTTTAATCGAACCAATGTGGCGACTAAAATTATTACAGGCACTAGGAGCAATAAGCCAATAAACGTTACAACCAGATCAAATACACGCTTCATACAATATTCATAATTTTTAACATCTCTTTATTTACTTTATGCACGTCAAATTTATCTTCGGAAATTTTTCTACTTTCTACATCCATCTTACTTATTTTGATCACTATTTTCAATAAACTAAATCATTTTCTTTGCAAACACCACTGTTGACTTAACTGGCACTTTAAATCCATTTACATCCTCGCCTACAGTTTCTTTACATCCAGCAACATTAGTTGTAAGCACTGGATGACCCATCAACATTGCTTCTAGTGTACTCCAGGGAGGCTTTCATAGTATGAAGGAAAAACACAGACATGTAAATCTTTAATGTACAGCCTTACATCATCAGTTGAGCTCTTATAGTTAATGTAGTCTGACTAGCTATCGATCTCATTTAAAAGTATTACATCTGGAGATGAATCTTCAGGTCTAACTAAATCAAACTCGACATCAGGGAATTTGATTTCTACAATTTTTATAGCTTTCACATGCTCTCTCAATCCTTTTTCACCAAGTAAAAGAGAAAGGTATAAAAATTTAATACCACCTTCTTCTAGGTAGATTTTCATTAAAAGAAAGTTAATTAACTATATTTTTAATTTTAAAATGCTTAAAAAAAGAAAACCCATAATCGTATAAAAAGTGTAAAGATATCGAATAAAGCCAAATATTTGGCTTTATAAGTGGGTAGTTTTTGAATAATACCATCGCTTTAACATGAAATATCTCATGACGACTAAGCACTTTCATTGTATTTGTTGAATGAGATCTATAATAAAAAAGAGAATCATTTACACCTGTAAACTCTGTGACAGCAGCACATCGAATTGAAAAGTCCCAATCTTCAGCTGAAAGTGATTGGTCGAACTCGCCAACCCGATCATAAAGATCCCTTGTAAACATGACGCTTCCGGCAGCATAAGGCTGCCTTAATGCTATTTTATCTAAAACATTGCCCGAAAAAATTTTCTTTGGAAAAACCCTTAACTCTTTATCTGTATCTGAATCAAACTCTATTGCCTGAGTGTAACAAAACTCAGATTTTAAGTTCGCCTGTAAAGCGTTAACCTGCCTTTCGATTTTCAAAGGATGAAAATAGTCATCAGAAGCTAATATACACACCAATTCCCCTTTCGAAAACTCTTGTATTGCACGATTTAATGTTCTGCACACTCCAGAATTACTTTGTGAGGCCAAAGTAAAGTAAAGCTCGACACTAAGCCTTGAAAGAAGCTCAAGTGAATCATCACTAGACCCATCATCCACAACAATCAGCTCTATATTAGGATATGTTTGACCGACAACGCTTTTAATCGCATCCTCTACAAAATCGATATGATTATAGGATGGAATAATAACGCTTACTAACGGAGTGTTGTTCTTAATAGACTTCATTATGTAAGTCAGTGATAATTATTAACATTAGTTTTACACATTACTCTTTAATATACATGAGTGCCATATCAACATCTTTAAGATTTATTTTAAAATTGGCATTAATACCATTATCCAACCTAGTGTCAGCGTCGCCCAAAACATAGTGCACTTCTTTTTCAGTAGATATTGCCATATTTTGCCAATACCAATAGATCATGTCTTTCATCTTGCTAATTAATATAGTACATCGCGTGCAGGAGGGTGCAAAAATTAGATTAGCCATTGCAGCGCCAGAAGTACCAACAATTGCATTCGATCTGTTTATTAATGCCACCTGTTGAATAAAAGACAACTCCTCTGGATTTATTAAAACATACCCGTTTTTTAGAATTAAACGCTCAACTTCTTTGAGGTTCACAATATTTCTACTGTGTGAGTTTCGACGAAAATATATTCTTTTATGTTCGCTTCCAAAAGAAACTCTATCAGCATAAGACAAAACTTTCTTCTTCAACAATTCAAGGCACTGCGGGCTAAACATGCCATGAGACCGACTCTCAAGTTCAATATTGCGCTTGCCAAAAGGAACATAGCCAGTAACTGATGTCATATATAGCGTTTTAACACTTATAGCCATGTTTTTCTCTTGATAGATTATTTCCCTGTCTAAACCAACAATTAATTCTAATGACTCGATTATATTAGGATGTAGCCCGGAATCAACGATAATGGGCACATCTATATACTGTTCGATTGTACAGAATACTGCAATTCTGGGCAATACTTCAGTTAGCCAGTGTGCGTAGTTTGAGGCACACGCATCTAAAAAAGGTGCTGCTGATTCAATATTAAGAGTTTTTAAATTTGACTTATTAGATCTGTGCATTTTCTTAAAGTCATATGAAAATTGATGAATTCCGTGCAGCTCTTCAGATGTAGTGTCATACCTAAAGTCATACAAATCATGACAAATTATTGATCTTTCTAGAAAGACAAGATTTGTACCTGAATAAACTTTTGCCCCAAAGAGTTTAGCAATGTAAACCGATGGAAAATCATAATGATCACCAGGTGAAACCAACTCAGATCGGTCTTCTGATGGGAATATCACTGGCGCTGGAGTGTCAACTTTAGTCGCATTAAATACCTGAACTATATCCAAGTTGTGTTTATATGCAAAATCTCTCAGACTCATCATTTCCTTAAATTGGTGAAAATAAAAGAAATTCAATAAAAATCTTTTTACACGTAACCAAAAATACCAAATAACTTTAATAAAAGCGTAAAGTGGTGGCATCTTTCTTGAAAGGGCAATGAAATATTTTTTTTCAAATCGAAGCATAGTCATTGACAATTAAATAAACCCAGCCGCTCATACATTTCCAATTCATCAGCGGTATCAACCTCTATCCATCCATTTTTAATAAGAGTTGCTTTAACCTTCCATCCACTATCTATTAATGACTGAATAAAACTTGTCATATACATATTTGCAAAGTCTTTACCGTCATAAATTTTATCTCGGTCCAAACCATGGTAAAAATCTATAAATTGCTTTACCTTGTCTCCCCTAACCTTAATTAACCCCATATACTGAGCCTGCACATCTACAAGCGACTGAGGAATTTTACCAAGCTCAACTACATATCCGTCTTCATTCATTTTAAATGTTTCGGCATCATCTAGAGGGTTCTCCATACGCAACGACCAAAGTTTTTCCCAGTCTTCATCAGCTGTCAAAACCATTTCATCACTAGTTTCAAGTAGTGCATTTAATACTTGTGGCTCATAAATAATATCACCGTAAGCTATGATTAAATCCTCGCCCTTAACCATAAATTCTTCAGCTGAAAATAACGTTTCAACCATATTCGTTTCAGCATATCGTGAGTTTGTATATTGCTTAACACCAGATGCAACTAAATTTTCTTGTAAATATCCGCCAACTAACGAAATGTCGGTGGAACTGATTCCACACTGCCTCATTGTTTCTAACTGACGGTGCAATAGAGGCTTTCCGTTTAACTCAACCATACATTTAGGGCGATCATTGGTGTATGGCCTTAAACGAGTTCCTTGTCCAGCCGCCAAAATAATTACTTTCATACTTACTTAACCTTTAAATTATCGATTACATAGTTTCTCATAACTTTATGCATGAAAAAAAAAGTTCGCCCATCTGTTGGATCTTGCTGTATTGATTTAAACTGATCAAATTTAATGTCTTCATTAAGCCGGCCACTGTCTTTTATAAGTTCAATCAATGTTAACATCCTTAATGCGGGATCATAGAAATCTAACAATGCCCGATAAATGTCATTATTTGAATATTTTCCATACTTATCTTCCGAGTATTGAAATTCATATTCTTTTGAATAAATAATATCACCAGTGTCAATACCTGGATTCATATAAAAAACACTAAATCCGGGCTTTTTTTTCATCAAGCAAGACCAAAAAAAACAATCTGCACCTTTTATATCTGGAACTAAACCTGGGTGAATATGTATAAACTTAGAATTTGGAATAGATAGCAAATTCTTTTTTAAAATACCGCCGCCGGTAAATAGGAAGGTCTTATTATACTCATTAAGAATTTTTTCAAAAAAACATAAATCTCCCAACCCTGTCACAACAACCTTGTCTACCTCATAAGCAGGATATTTAAATATATCAAAATTTAAGTCATTATAAGTTAGCTCAAACTCTGACAGGAGCCTCTGGCCTAATGTGTATGTTTTTCGTACATTAAGATATTTATATAGAATATATGCCTTTTTTGCCAGGAAACCGCCCACAATACTCTTTAAAAGGTTAAACTTCCTAGAAGTAGGCTCTACTATATCAATATAAATAATTTTATTTGGTATAAGACCCTGTTTTTTAAGCATAGCCATGTACACTCTAGATGGCATTGAATCTACAAATAGAACAGTTAAATCCAAATACTTCATTTACAGCCCCTTTCAAGTCCACTATTAAAAAGCATCAATAAGCTCATGATAATTATTAGAATAAACTTCGATATCACATAAGCCTTTAGAATAAATAATGTCATTTAACTTAAAGCAAGTATTCAAATACTTATAATCTAGATGCGTCATAGCATAATGCTTAAGGATGCTCATAAGAGTTAAATAAGCCTCACGACTTATTTCAACACCGCTTTCTTTAACTAGTAAATTTGCAGAATAGAACTTATAAACGTGCTTAACTACATCTATTTTTTTACATAACTTTTCAATTATTTCTTTATCATTAACTTTTAAACCTTTTAGCTGCTTCTGACTAGCAATAGATAAAAAAAGCTCTACATCAAAATAAGCGCTATGATTCATAAAAGTGTTCCTTTAATATAAACATGTCATTTATCGAGAAATTAGTTTCGCGTTCTGGATGCCACATAATGCCCATCCACGGATAATCATTATGCTTAACTGCTTCTACTACACCGTCTTTGCTTTTAGCTACAACCTTTAAGCCTTTTCCTAGTGTTGCTTCAACGATGCCATAATTATGGTAACTATTTACAAGTGCGCCTTGTAACTGGTCACTACACTCACTGTACAACTTGTGATGGGTGGCCACATGCTGATCAACAAACACTAGACTTCCACCTAAATAATGATTAATATACTGCATGCCTCTACACACACCTAAAACAGGAACTCCCTGCTCAATCGACAATTCTAATATGGATTTTTCAAGATTATCCCGCGCAGGCATTTGCCCTATATTATTGCCACCACTTAGAATGTAACCATCTAAATTTAGGGATTTCAAATATTCAGATGTCTGTTCAATTTCACTACACAGCGGAATTGGTATCATTCCAATAGACCATAGCAATCGAGCAAAATGAACATCCAATGCGTCTCGGATCTCTTGACGCCCTGAAATTGAATCTCTACGCTGACTAATTCCAATTCGTATCATTAGCGGATTACTCTTATTGTTGAATTTTCTGGATCAAGTTCTAATGTTTTCGAAAATGCGTATCGATGATAAAGTGTATCTCCTATACCAATAGCCGCGGGCAAACCAAATTCAGCGGACCGTATGGCCATGTGTGAATTAGCCCCCCCATACATTGTAATTAATCCAACAACCCCTTGGCCAAATAGCCAATCAAAACCTGGGTCTGCTTGTGGAAGCATTACAATTTTACCCTTAACATCAAAGTTTTCATTCTGATGATTTTCAAGATTAATACAACTTGAAATAACTTTATTGACACCTATAAAATTTGGATAACTTTCATTAAGAACAAAAGAGTAAAAATCATTTTCACTTGTAATTAAAGGAGGCAACCGACAAGATAAACTTATTTTTTTCTGCTGTAAATTTACCCCAGCCTCCTGCCTAAGCTGAACAGTCTTTGCTTCAGATAAACTTTCACCATCAAGATCTAGTATAGAATTAATAGACAGGTTAGACAAATCATCTCTTGAAATTTCTTGTCGCTCACCCCACTTTATTAACTCATTTAAAGCCCAAGATAAACTTTTACTAAACAAAAACTTAGCCTTCTCTCTTCCTTCTATAGAGGCACGTAAAAATAACTCAAGAGTTTCATCCGTCTCTTGTATGCCCTGGCTACGGATAGCATTAAAAAATTGAGACTTTTCATTTTGCCAAGCCAAGCTAGCCTCTCCTTCTTTTTTGCAGAGGGATTCTTTGACTATTGGGCGTAAATAATTCTCTGGATCCTCAAAATAAGCCACACTTGTAATATCATAAGTGCCTGGTCTTAAATGCCCATAAATATCCACAAATTCTGTCCATGCCAACTTACCATTAGCCACCATAAGTGCATCAGAGGTTAGTTCATGAGAAACCGTTCTCAAACTTCCTAAAAATGAATTTTTAGCCTCTTCACTTAGTGAGCCAGTAGAAACACCTTCATTTAAAAATGTCATTGCAACAAACCCTGAACGTGCTAAATGTGCAAATGGCAAGGTCCCGAAACGTTTACAGTCGTCAAGTAGCACTCTTACTTTGTACAAAGATGGAAGGGATTGTGTTTGAACTGTATTAAACCTGTCTATTAACTTATGAACTTCACTTAAATCACCATGAATTCTTTCGATTCCACGCCTTGTAACTTCAAGAAGTCCTTCTTTGAGTTTTATCAAATCACCCTCAGAAAAACCCCCTTCATTTCCTAACCTTTCCTGCCAGCGATTGAAATCTAAGCCCAAGCATGTTGGTAAAATATCGAATTCAATTTTATCATGCAATTGCGGGTGATTTGTTAACCAATCTGTATAGAAATTAACAAGTCTTTCTGTTAATTCGGAAGATAAGCAGTCAGGTATAAATGAATTAAAGCTTGCTCGCACATCAATATACGGCTTACCTGAAAATAATTTCATCAAACAATGGGGTCTTACATCTTTATATCCATATTCAGCACGCTGCACAGCCCAGACCTCATCCAATATTAAATAACGATAAAGTGAATACGCCATTTTCCCAGGATTGGTACCAATTATTTCAGCGGGATTCCAGTCTGGCATATTTCCAAATATAGCTTTTCGACCCTGAATTGAGGTATTAGACAATTGCATCTGACAATAATCCAATCTAGAGCTCTCTGTACTAGTGATTACAGCTTCATACAATTCATCTACATCCCCTTGCTGAATAGCAATCGGCCTAACTTGAAGAATATGCACTTCACTGCTACTATTTAAAGCAAACTCGATATCCAAGGCATCATAACTAAGTAAAGTTTCAATTTCCTTTACTGCACAAAGAAGCCCGACTAATCGTTGATCAGCAACAACCTCATTTGACAAATCTTTGCGTAAATATAAAACCTTATTTTTACAACTAATACCAGAAGTGATTCCTTCTGTAGAGCCTGATTCTTCATAATTAACCACATAATATGGGGATCCTTGCTCTAAAGTGCGTGTAAATACAACTCCACTCATAACGACATCTATAACCATTGGCTGAATTAAAACTTGGTCATTGCTTTTACAATTTTGGTACGAATTAATAACATCATCAACAGCGGAATTCAAGCCACTAATAGGGTCGACATTTAATAAACTAACATAGGCGCCAGCATTAGAGTATGTAAAACCATCTTCACTTTTGGCGCTCGAACGCACTATAACCTTTTGATTCTTAAACATTGATTGAACATTTTCCTTAAGCTCTAAGGAATTTTCGTTCCAGTTTTCAACTGTAAATGAAACCTGGTCCTGTATTACTGCATATTGAATCATTCCTCTTAGACGTGAAAGAGTCTCCGCTTTAGTCCCTAGAATAAAGCGAGCTAAATCCCTTGGCTCGTTTAGCTCTGCCCAATCGCCCTGTACATCATAGCCAGATGTAGAGTGACCATTTGTACGAATTAGTTCGATCAAAGCCGACAGGTTAATGTCATTAATTTCAGACTGAGTATTTTGTTGTATTGACCTCAAGTTTTCCAAAGCTGATCCAGAAATTTTAACCAAACCAACAAACTCTCCTGAAGCCCACAAGTCGGGTACATCAGTCCCAAGCCTTTGAACATGCCTTTCATTTGCAATTACTTTCTCAGAGTCTAGTGTGCTCTCATACTCTCTACCTAAATAACGAGTCCTCCAAAGACTGTCCCAAGCAATAACTATCGGACTATCAATACAGTCCATTTTAGAAATTGTTTGCTCATGGTATAAAATGTCACCATAAGAAACCCATAATTCGTTTGTATCAGAAAGGTCTGCTTGCAAAAGTGAATGCGCACTGCCTGTTTCATTCCATTTCTTATTGAGAACTATTTTAAATCGGCTCTGAAGATCATTCAATACACTTGACTCATAACCTAATACCAATTGAACATTGCTTGCAGAAGCTTTGAAGACACTTAACTGCCAGTCCAAAACAGTTTGGCCATTTACAGACATCACCAAAGAAGGCTCTAAACCCTTATGCGGAACACCTGCGGCTAAAATTATTATTTTCTTATGCATTTAAACTAATTTCAAAGATGTTTTTAAATTCTCAATAATTCTATCAGTTGGAAGCTTCGATTCATAGTACTTTTGAACATATTTATGAAACAAACCATCCCGGTGCTTCTCAACCTCTAGTTCACCATTTATTAAATCCTTTAAAAAACCCTCAATTTGCTCAAAGTTTTGGGCAAGCTGGTATTCTTTGAGAACTAATTTTCCAAACTCATTGACTAATAGATCAAGTTTTGATGGATGAATTAAATACAATCCAGGCTTTTTCATTAAAGCATACTCCACAATAAAGGAGCTACAATCATGTACGATCGCATCGGATTGTTTGAACAAGTCTACATACTCGCCCTCTTCAAGCTGGGTATAAGATTGACCTTCCCAAAAACTAAAATAACAATCCGTCCTAATCTTTCCCCATTTTGCATGAGAATATAACTTGGTTTTTAATAAAGGATGAGGCTTAAATGCCCACTGTATACTGTCACTATTTTCTTTTGCTATAGCTAGCATTTGATCGGCAATAGAAAGAAAAAAGGACAATGACCTCTCATCCTTTTCTATCGTATGATGGGGGGCGTAAATAACTTTCTTTTTTGCTCTAGATTGGTGCTTCCAAACATTTCCTCTAGAATCATTAGACGAACATACAAGTGACTCACAAGCTGGATAGCCTGTAACAATACCACCTACCCCATTGGTAAGTGAGTACAGGGTAAATTGATCAAAAGCTAAGTCATGTGGCCAATAAGTTCGCCACATAGAGCTAAGCATAAATGCACTAAATTCAGATGCAACGCGATCCACATGGTTTGTAGCCATAAAGTAATAAGGCACATAACAAGTTAAATAATTCTCATACGCATTTGTATAATATTCAGGCATTGTCAAAGGGTGCGGATTAGTAAAAAAAATCAAACTTGGCTCTAGCTCTTCTAATCTAACCCAGGCAGAAGTAACTTCATTATATGAGGATACAACAGGATAATTTTTTTCTTTAAAAAATCTATATGTCTCGCGAAGGCTGTTTCTTGCAATCTCATCATCATCTTGAACATGAGGACAAACTAATATAATTGGATCAAAATACTGATCATTCAACATTTTCTGAAAAACAGAGTCAACCTTCCAAATACTTTTGTGTAATACAAGAAAAACAACCCTAACACTTTTACTTCCAGCTATATTTGACTGTAATCGTGCATGTGTCGCATTAACTTTAGTTAATAACAATTTCTGTTTCAGTTGAACATAGACTCTATATTTCAACTCCTGAAATAATCGTTTTAATGGTTTTGGTAAATTATTCTTTACCAGCGAAATCACCCTATACCATCGATAAACATCAAGCATGGTTAGTCTCACAAGCATAAGCAAACTTCTTGCCTACTTCATCAAAACGATTAATAAAGTCATTACACCCGTCTAACAACAATACATCCTTAATACTACCAAACCCCTTATTCATTAATTTAAACATTAGCAGGCAAACTCATTGATAGCTTTGATCACTTTTTTTACTTCATTTAACGTCAAAGTTGGACTTATAGGTAAGCTAAGTATTTGCTGGTGAATCTTCTCAGTTATTGGATACCGTTTCTGATTCCAATCCTCATAAGCTTGTTGCTTATGAGGTGGAATAGGATAATGAATAAGAGTTTGGATATCCTTTTGCAATAGGTATTGTTGCAACTTATCGCGATATTTACTTTGAATCACAAACAGATGCCAAACGTGTTGCTTAAGCATTAAAGGCACTACATTTTGCGTAAATGGCAAAATCACATTCTCACTTTTAATGCCGCTCATATAAGCCTCAGAAATAGCACGCCGTTGAGAGGTCTCTTCATCCAAGTGCGTAAGCTTTACACGCAGCATGGCAGCTTGAATTTCATCTAAACGACTATTAGTACCTTGATATAGGTTTTCATATTTTTTATGACTGCCATAATTACCAAGCACACGAATTGTAGTTGCCAATTCCTCGTCATTGGTTGTAACCGCCCCACCATCACCTAAAGCACCTAGGTTTTTTCCTGGATAAAAACTAAAACCTGAAGCATCCCCCCAGTTGCCGGCTTTTTTGTCACCCATACTGGCACCATGTGCTTGTGCTGAATCTTCTAACACTAGTAAATTATGGCGTTTAGCAATATCCATAATAGCAGACATATCAGCAAGTTGGCCGTATAGGTGCACGGGTAGAATTACTTTGGTTTTTAGGGTAATGGCAGCCTCAGTATTTTTAGGGCATAAATTATAGCTGGTAGCGTCTGGCTCTACTAACACAGGTATTAGGTGGTTTTCAGTAATGGCTAAAATGCTAGCGATATAGGTGTTAGCAGGCACAATAACCTCATCACCTTCTTCTAGCTTGCCCAGCTCTTTCCAAGCGCGCAAGGTTAGAATTAGCGCATCTAAGCCATTGGCTACACCAATGCAATGCTTGACTCCACAATAGTCTGCAAATTCACGCTCAAAATCCTCTACTTGGGCGCCTTGAGTATACCAGCCGGAATCAATTACATCAGTAGCCGCTTGAATCAACTTATCTCGGTATTGTGCGTTAATAGTTTTTAGGTCTAAAAATGTAATCAATTAATATGCCTTCCGTATTTTAAATAATAAATCTTAATTTGTTGAAGTACTATAGATATATTAGTTACTGCTAACGAGCTAAAAAAATTTGAATTTTTATTCAAATTGATTAATTTTAATATTTATAGCTGTACTTTGCTAATTCTAAATCAAATTGACTCCTCTTGAGGGTGTCTTTCTTTTATTTTCTGTTTCAATATTTTCATCTCTCAACCTATATACTAATTACTTTGTATAAAATTTATTACACTAATATTTTCCATAACCAAACTCATAAACAAAGAGTGCTGATTCAATTACCCTTACGGTCAGCACTGGAACTAATCATTATTAGTTTCTCGACTCAAAACATTACCGTTCATGATGTAACTTTTACAACAATTTTTACAGTATAAATCGATTAATTTTATACCACATTCACAAACATAACATTTTAGTTGCGCAGGATTACCGTACACCAAAGCATAATCTGGTACATTTTTAGTGACCACACTGCCTGCACCAATCATTGCATATTTACCAACAGTTAAGCCGCCAACAATGGTTGAGTTGGCACCGAGCGATGCACCTTGCTTAAGAATTGTTTTTAAAAACTTGGCAGGTCGTTGTTTCGAGCGTGGCGTAAAGTCATTGGTAAAGGTAACGTTTGGACCTATAAATACATTGTTCTCAATACGCAAGCCGTCCCATATTTGCACACCCGATTTAACAGTAACGTTATCACCCAATACCACATCATTTTCAATAAGAGTTAAGGTGTTAATATTGCAATTTTTCCCAATTTTAGCGCCCGATAAAACCACGCTAAACTGCCAAATAGTTGTTCCAGTGCCAATCTTAGTACTTTGCACATCAGCAAGAGGGTGTATTTTAAAATCAACCATTGTTTACAGCCTTTAAAAAATCTTGATAATCACGGATATAATCCGACTCATCATAATGTTCGCTTGCCAATACCATCAGGGCGCAATCAGGACTAAAATCGTACATTTCTCGCCAAATTAAATCTTCAATTAAAAGACCTTTTGTTGCACTATCCAAAACAACTTCATCTTTTCTCTTGCCATCATCTAAAACAAACCGACAACTGCCCATTACACAAACCGCAACTTGCTTTAAGTTTTGGTGCGCATGAAATCCGCGTGAAACACCCTCTTTTGTACCAAAAATATAATACACTCGCTTAATATCGAATGGTATGTTTTTATTAGCCTCTAACGTAACAAGCGATCCACGCTCATCTCCTAAACGTTTAAAATTAATTGTTTTGATTAAACTCACTTTACCCCCCATTTAATCAAATCCATTAAATATTTCCCATAGCTATTTTTAGACAAAGCTTTAGCAGTTTTCATCACTTGTTCGTTACTTAACCAGCCATTATTCCAAGCAATTTCTTCAAAACAGGCGATTTTATAACCTTGGCGTTTTTCAATAGTTTCTACAAACATCGTAGCCTCTAAGAAGCTTTCAAGTACCGATAATGGATAACAAGCCATCGGCTTGTCATATACTGGAAGCAGTTGTTTGGACACCCCTTTGGTTAAAGGATAAAGGCGCGTGCCTGAATCGCCTGCTAGAATGGCTCCTTTCATGATTTAACTACTCCTAATCTTTCACCTTGATAACTACCATCTTGCACATGCTTACACCAAGTCATATTGTCTAAATACCATTCA
>ERZ1046740.1894-NODE-1894-length-14130-cov-4.639076_pt1 | contig 14130 bp, 16 predicted proteins | sample MGYA00383093_ERZ1046740 | MGnify/ENA primary metagenome ERZ1046740 (study PRJEB29581, sample SAMEA5548363) | metagenome | biome: marine; feature: coastal; material: water | depth 25 m | study: Short-term variability in the microbial, nano- and picoplankton...
AAAGCGCCTTACCTTCCCCATCCATAGCAGAGTATGTTTCGACACGGAATGTTTCTTTTTGCTCAAGTTCTGCGTACAAATCGTTGTACGAAAACGGTGTACCGACCATCATCAAACGAGAAGAGTGGTGCAGAACAGGCAAAAGAACACCATAGAACCAGTCAGCGGCACGCTGTAGTTCTCCACCTGTAGTACCCCAAAGAATATCGTCGCAAACGACCACATCGGGGTGGAAACCACGGGTAGCACCACCAACGGACTTAGCCATCAATCGGCTACCGTTAGTGAACTCGAAGTACGACTTAGCCCACGGTCGGCCACCTTCGGGCTTGAGGTGTCGAAGAATATCGGATGATTCAATGTTGTTGCGAATAAATCGCATGTGTTCAAGCGTCTGTTCAAGGGAGTGAGAAAAAATCATGATGTGTGTACCCGGTTTGAAGGCGGCAATCCAAAGAGCATAGGCCATGAACAAAGTGGATTTACCGTGGTCACGACTTGCTTTAACACAGTAGTAGCGGTGTTCGTTCAATCCTTCTTCCCAAGACTCGTGGTGATGACTGTAATGAAAGCCCAAAATTTCTGTAAAGAAATACTTGAATGACTTGGCCGACATTTTGCTATCCATCTCTCGGATAAACGCATTCATGTCTTCCCCCATTGTATCACCGTGTCTTAATGTACATGTAAGCGGCAATTTCACCGATTTCATTTGGTGTCATTTTGTAAAGATTATCGGGTCCGAGTATATCGAACAACATGTCAGTAAATTCACTCTTATTCCATGCTTGTTTATACGCTTCTTCTTCACTCATTATACTATCAGCGGGTGGTTGTTTTATGCTTTCTAAATACGCCCTCGTTGCCGGGTCGAGGGGTTGATTTGATTGAGTTGGTTGAGTTGGTTGAGTTGGTTGAATTGGTTGAGTTGGTTGTGAGGGGGCTAAACTTTGTAATTGGTCTGACCTATCATCCGTTGAGTTAGACAATGTATTTACATCCGGCGGTCCTGTAATTCCATTCATTCGCATTTGTGCCGGAGTAAGGGGTTGCCCCGGTCGTGCTACTTGTGGTGCTACCGTCTGTGCTGGCTGTGGTGCTACCGTCTGTGCTGGCTGTGGTGCTACCGTCTGTGCTGGCTGTGGAGTCGTTCCCGGTACTACTCCTACTGGCTGTAGATTCGTTTGCGCTTCAACAGCACTTGCCATATCACCTACACCCAATGCAGGAGCAGGAGCGGCAGGTGCAGTTGCCGCAGGAAGTTGTGTTTGATAAGGGTCAGCAGGAGGCGTAGTTGCAGGGGCGGCTTGAGTAGGTGCAGATACAGCAACATTAGTATCGTATCTCCCTCCACCGGTATTATCGGGTTTAGGAATAGGGTTGCCCTCCGGCGTAAATTGTTGTTGATGCGCTGGTGGCATAACAGGTGCTTGCACACCAATTTTAGGTGCTTGATTATTCGGTGTCGGTGCTGGTGTTTGTGGTGCTTGTGGTACTGTACCTTCAATTTGTTCCGCTGTCATTGCTCCTGTAGGGTCAAGTCCTTGATATGTGTACCCTGCTCCAAGTGGAGCGGCTATGTTACCACCTTGCATTGCATCAGCGGTGCTTAAAGCAGTAGCCGCCGCCGCCGCACCTTTACCAGCAAGTCCAGCAAGTCCAGCCGCTCGACCCAGTACATTGACTTTGGAACCGGGGGTTGTACCACGACCACGAACCGCATTGAACAATTGTCTTGCCGAAGGGCCACCGCCGCTACCTACAGATTGAAATTGAGTCACATCTGCTTTTACCAAAACTTTGTTGCTCACCATATCACCCCATGTTTGTTTTTATGACCTTGATAATCTTAGCATCAACATTGTAGGACTTAGCGATGTTGTGCCAATCACCCATTGTTTGGTTGATTGTCACGACCTCACTTGCAGTTAGCCCGACATGTTTTGCCAGTGCGTGCGGATTGTTAAGATTACTGTTAAGTTTAATACCCTCAAATCCGGCTTCTTCTTGTTGTATTCGCTCTAATGCTTTCATCACTCGGTCCATTACCGGTAGGTGTGCATCTTCGCTTCTTAGGTACTGGTCAAGTAATTGCTGTCTTGGGTCGGAAAGTGATTGTTGTGCCCTTCTTTCAATCGGTGTTAAAAATTCATCCGGTGCTGGACTTGCTCGACCTCCACCACCAGCAACCATCATTTCTCTAAATTGCTGTGGTGTTTGATTTGCAATCTGTGGTCTAACTTGTTGGAACCGTGGGTCGAGAGGTGTAGCCGGTGGGCCTTGTGGTCTTACCGCTACAGGAGGAAGAGGTGTCGCACCGGAGGGAGGTGGTGAAGAAACCGGAACCTGCGAAAGAGCGGAAGCAGGGAGTTCCGGTGCGACTGTATCACCACTTGGGCGAATTGGCATGGCTGTACTTTCTGCAAAGTCTTCCATAGGGTGTAGGTATGCATCCATGTGAGGGTCGAGTGTGGCATCAAATCCTTCTTCGGGATAATCTGCAAATTGCATACCTTTTGCTGGTTCTGTTTTTATGTCACCAATAGGCATTTTTACTGGCAAACCCTGTGATTCTGCTTGGTGGTCGGCTAATGCTTCGATAATACCACGAAAACGCTCAACTTGACCCATAAGCCGCTCATCGTATCGTACACCAAATGCGTTTAACTGCTCACTGTCAATTGAATGATTACTCAAATTACTTCGTTCGGGGTCATCATCACTTAGACCGGACCTGTGAGCAAGTGCCATAACACGAGCGGCAGTGGTGTCTTTTCCTTTGCTACCACCCCTACCGGGTTTAAAATGACGACTTTGTTCATCATACGACAAACCTTCTTCTCCTTCACCATAGATACCCATGAGGCTATTGAAATGCTTGTTAAAATCACCTTGACCCGGCCTACCAAACAGATACATCATTGCTGGTACATTTGCCATATCTTGAATTAAACTTCTTCGTAATTCACTATCTTGAAGAATAACACGAAGTGGGCGTTGAATCATTTCGGGACTCCTTAAAGTACCTACATTGATTGTAGCAGGTACATCGGGGATTGCATCTATGTTGCTCAAAGCATTTGTAATGGCTCTTTCAGCCATTTGATACAATCCGTTTTTTTGTTCCCAACTACCCCTTCTTCCAGATTTTTCTCCACTTTCTTTTGTATTAGGATAAAAGAAAATGTCCGGTAGGTGGTGAGTAGTTGATTCAGTGTGTGCCGCAGTTTGTTCACTGAAATAATCATCGGGTGCTCTTGACATGTGTTGAGTGCTTATTTGATTTGGATGTTCTTGATATGAAGCATCAACTCGACCTTTGGGTGCTGTTTCACGAGCGTAAATGTAAGGTCTTTTTACAAAAGTTAAATCCGATGATGTTTCAAATGGAATACCGTGTTCTCTTTCGAGTATTTGACCAAGTTCGTGATTAAAGGGAATAGAATACGATTCAATAAAACGACCCATTGGAGTGTAGTTTTTGTCACCGGGAGTAAAATTTTTGTTGGTGTAGGTGGTAATCAAAGAACCATTTTTGGTTTTTGTTGGGCGTTCGGAGTGGCCTTCTGTGCTGTCACCCGGAGGTAGCATTCCAGCCCTAATTTTTCTCCACGCCATGTTGTCAAAAGGTGGTAATGCGTGCATACCGTTATTCTTATCATCATCACCTTTGTGACTTGTGTGGTTTTGATTAAACAATTGAATTGATTGGTTAATTAAATCAACAGGATTTGCTTTGATACCATGTTTTTCTAAAAACCACCCTAAGCGTGTAGCCGCCGCATCAATACCGTGTTGATAACTCCCCATTGGTGTTTTGTAGTGTAGTTCACCGTGGTCACCCGGAACAAACTCACCTTCAACAATTTGTCCTTGAGCGTGTGCAAAAGCAGGTACATCTTCTTCTGTAGGTGGTCGAAACGCTGTCGCTGGTGGGTTGCGAATCATTGCCGCACCTTGCGGAGTAAAATGCTTCATTCCCCATGCTTTAATCAACGGAAAACGAACAGGTATCATCCCATGTGCCCCCGCTTTGAAGTGAGATAACCTGCGGGGTCGAGTCCTAAACGACTTGAATTAGTTTCAAGATTTTGAGTAGGGCCGTCATTCTTTTCATCTTCATCTTCATTACTGTGAACAGGAGATGGATGGTCGGGTACATTGCCATCATAAAAATTAGGTTTTGATTTTTTCATGTTAGCCTTCTTTCTTTGAAGTTCAATTAACTGCCTCATCAATTGAAGCATTTCAACACGATTGGCGTGTCGATTACTTTTGAGTAAATCACTTTCAGTGCGTTCATCACTCATCATCATACTGGATGATTGGGGTGCTGGCATACTTGGAACACTACTCATCGGTGGGGGCATCTGTGGCATCTGTGGCATGGCTGGCATACGAGGCGCACGAGGCATACGAGGCATACGAGGTCGGCGTAGTCTTTGCAAAGCCGGTTGTCGCATTTGTCCCGATTGACCCGGTAGCATTCCAGTCAAACGACCACCACCAGTTGGTCCAGCAGTAAACGACCTTGCACTGTGTCGAGAGTGTGGTGAATAGGTATTACGCACACCACCAAGAATTTTTTGCGCTTCTTGCTGGCCCATGTATTGACGGTACTTCTGTGGGTCTTTGCTCATGGGTTGCTTGGTAGCAATACCACGGTGACTCATTTCAACAGACAAGTGGGGCTTCATCAAACCTGTTTTCTTTCCACCTTTGATACCACGCATGTGTGCTTTGAATCGGCGCATAGTAGCACCCACACCACCGGACTGTCCACCCGGTGGTTGCTTGAATTGTCCAGTTGAAGGTCGGAACTCTCTTCGCTTTTCACGGCGACGACGAGCCTCTATTGTACCTCGTGTATCACGCTTAAGTAGCGAACTCCAAGCATCTTCCATTGGTTCACCCGTCATAACCTGTTGGTCTGCAAAATACTGGCTTGGGTCTGTTGCTTGTAAATTTTGTAGGCTTTGTTGAGCCTCTTTACGAGCATCTTCAAGTTGCGGCATACGACGAGCCATACGACTCACATTCTGCATATATTGTTGTCTTAATTGTGGGTCATGACTGTTCATTCTTCTTTGCATTTCAACATAATCGGGATTTTGTCGCCCTTCATGCATTATTTCATGAGCCATGTTTTCTAAGTCTTGACCTTCAAGTTCCGGCATCAACATCTGTGCTGTAGGTACAGCAATGTTTTGTAGCATTTCTTGTTGCTTTTGGTCCGGTCTTGCCATTTGTTGAATAACACGGTCAAATTGCCTTGCCTCTTGCGTAAGCCCCGATTGAAATAATCTATCTCGTTCTTGAATTAAGTCCTCAATAGAAGCCTTCAACAACTCACTCCAAGCACCATCCATCGGCTCGCCTGTTCTAACTGCGGAATTACCCGTACCCATTGCTGAACCTGTACCTGTCTTTGCACCTGTGGCTAAGTCGAGTAAATGTCCACGACTACCTGCCGGTCCACCTTGAAGTCCTATCTCACGCTCATCATCACGCTTGTTACCGTCATCAAGTCCGGGTTCTGTTTCCAATCCCGGCCCTGCACCTAAACCTTGATTTGGTTTGATTTTAATGTGTTTAATTTCTTTGGCTTTTTTCTTAGCCGCTTCTTCTTTGAGTTTCTTTTTTTCTGCCCGCCTTTCATTATCTTCGGGCGAGGTAGGGCTGTATTTACCCTCATCCTCATTAGCAGAAGAATACATATGCGATGATTCACTTCGGGGTGCATACATCCGTGTGTCCGAACCTCGACCCATAACCATCATTCCACCCCCATGTTTTCTTCAAGTTGTTTCTTTATACGAGTCCATGTTTCCGGGCTTTCTTTGCTTAATTCAATTGACAGCACATTGATTGTTTGGTTAATTTGCTGTCCGTCGCTTTGCGGCCCCCATTGGTCTTGGAATCGCAAAAGGTCTTTCACTGTTTCTCGCACTTCCTTATGCAATATAACAGCATCCCTTACGAAGCCATCTTCGTGTACACTTCCTTCATCAAGTAATTCGGAAAGTTTGTGGTTTAATTTTTGAGCATTTGAGCGTAATAGTTCAATTTCTCGACCGGCTGTAAGTGCTACTTCTAACGCCGCTGTTTTTTGTACTAAAGGTTGAAAGTGATTTTTCATGTGACTGTACACCACACTTTCACTTATTTCAAGAGCAGATGCAATTGCATCAGTAGTTCCGCCATTGTTAAAATACTCAAATTCGTATTCGGCTCGATTAGGTGAAGCGCATACAGGGCAAGACGGATTTGCCGCCATGTGGTATTCACCCATGTGATTACGATAATGACGGTCAGCGGTATTGGCTCGCCACCCCATGTTTTTATCCATTTCTTTAGGTGTGATATGACCTTGAAGAAGTTGTTCTTCTAACTCATCACGGTCTTCATGAACGCACAGGCGACAAGAGCGTTTGACAACTTTATCTCCGCCCTCCATGACAATGCTACGGGTTGCCTTTAGAAAACTGTTATGGTAAATGTAGTGTTCGCAAAAAACATGTGGAGAGTAAAAAGAGTAGCGGGTGTACCACTTAACAAGGAAAGTATTCGTAGCCTTACACAAGCCGCTAAGGATGTTGTAAAAGGTGAATACGCACCTACAAACTTAGTAAAAGAAAGACTTCGTATTTGCGGTACTTGTCCTCATGGTGGTACAAAGTGTTCGCTTTGCGGTTGTTTTTTGAAATCTAAAACAGCACTACTTAATTCGCAATGTCCGATACGCAAATGGCCGTCAGCGAGTGATACGGGAATAAACACCAGTGAGCATAAGGAAACTACCGAATAACCCAACAAGGTAATATGAAACACTGGAAGAAGACATACTACCGCCTTTGAAAATCAAAATCATACTCATTACTACAATAACCGAAATCAACTGAACCATTATCATGTCAATGATAACACTACGATTAGGGTTTAGCATGTCAAGCGTAGTAGCCGCAAAAGAATTTGGAATGTAGTGTGTAAAATCATTTTCTCTCATATTATCACCTCATACCGATAAAACTGCGACCAAGACTACCAAGCCCTCCGCCGACTTTTTCCATTACACCCTCATTAGCAAGAGCCGCTGAAAGCGCACCACCCATCATAGACTGTTGAGCCAAAGTTGCCAGTTGTTGTTGTTCCATTTCTGTTTGATTTACTTTTTGTGTAGCGGCGGCTTGAAGATTGCTAAATTGACCCGTTACATTTTCTGCACTCATCGTCTGTAGGTTCTGTGGAAGTGAAGTCACATCCATTTTCATTGTACCACTTTCTTCGTCAATAGTAAAAGTAGCATTACGAAGAACTTCAAGAACACTAAAACTTACAAGATTACTAAGCATTTCAACAAGTGTGCCCATTTGTGGACTGGCAACATATCGTTCAATAGGAGTAATACCTCGCAGAAGCATAATTTGAATTTCAAGTTCGCTTGGTGGTGCTACCGGTTGTTGAGTGAATTGATTTTGTTGACCACCAAACATTCCTTGCATCATAGGAGATTGACCTGCGCCCATCATTTGTTGATTTGCCCACGGGTTTTGTTGTGCCGCAGGTGCGCCTAAATTCAAAGCACCGTTATTCATCGGTGTCGCACTTCCGCCTAATCCCAGCATCTCACTCACCTACCCCAATACTTTCTTGGTCAAGAGGGTTTTGATTGATTACTTGAGCCACTTGTTGCTGTACAAGTGCTTGAAAAGCCGGTGTTGCTTGTTGTTCTAAAGCCAATTCATGTTGAAAAATCCGCAAATCAAAAGAAACTGTGGTAATATCGTTTTCTCCTGTAATCGGATTAGTATAGTGATTTACATTGATACCTTTTGTTTTGCGAGAATCTTTTTGCAGTTCAGCAAAAAATGGCTCATACTTCTTCAACATAGTAGGAGTGGGGTCTTTTTTGGTAACAGTCGAAACAGGAACAGTAACAATTGATACACCCTGCTTGACCCTATCTCGTAATCGTTTTGGATTTGATTCGTTGATACGGTCTTCTTCTGCTTCCCACTTAACAAGCAAATGATACAGGTGCATGTGTTCGGGACAATATGTTCCTCTCATTTTACGACCACTGGTAACTCGCTCTAAAGCCACGAATGCTTCCGGCTCACCAGTAACAGGATTTTGCCAGTACATTTCCCAAAGACTACGCCCAGTATCATCATCACAAATTTTAGCATACAAATTATCATACTGAATTAAAGTAGCACAATCACAACCATCTACAACACAGACACTCGTTTGCTTATTGTAATGATATTTCCTACCAAACACCCAACGCAAAGGATTTAGCAACCCTCGTTTTGAAGGAGTAAGTAATTTGTATGATTGCTTAATGTCTTTCTTTCTTGCTTTTTGAGGGTCGGGATGACGGCTTGGGTAAAAATTGACTTTAGGAACTTGCAAATTGTTTTGACCTGCAACTTCTTGCATTGCGCCTTGTGCTGTTGCTTGCTCCATCAAAGCGGCATACGAAAGAGTGTCATTACCTTGTTGGCTTAATGCCATTAGATGTGCTTGATTGACATTACCAAGACTTGCTTGGTTTTGTTGATTAAATTGTGGTATCATTATTCTTCACCCTTAATCATCTTAAGATGAAAGCCGTTGTTAAGGTCACCGCAAAGTTCCCACTTAATTTTGTCACCTGCTGATAGTTGTAACAATTCAGCCATTACAGCGGGTATGACTGTTCTTACGCACTTGCTTTTTTTATTTACAGCAATAACAGTTGTAGTTTTTCTCAATATGTACTCTTCTTTCATAATTTATCCCTCAAGTTGTCAATAAGTCAATCATGGTTTCTTCCACATTCCATCCTATTCGTGTAGCCATAAATGACCTACGAGTAGGAATACCTGCTTTTTGTAAACGAATCAAATCATCTCGAAATGCATCAAAGATTTTGTGTTCTCCTATACGATTTTGTTGCCAAAGCATAGCGGCGTTATCATCAAAAAATCGGTCAGCCTTGTTAGCCACAAGCATCACTAAACGAGGGGTGTACTTTTTACCATGCCAACGACTTTTGAAGTTTCTATATCTGTAAGTGCGGTTAATTAAACAATCAACAAGGTATTTGAATCCACCAATTTGTTGTAATGCTTCTTCCCCTCCTTTTATTGCTCTATCGTCAAAGACAAATACTACTGCTTCGACTTGGCGTGATACCATATCGTCAATCCAAAGATTCCAAAATCGTTCTTGTCCACCTATATCGGATGAGTACACAACACGCTTTTGTCCTTTCCAAGAAATACGCTTACGAGTTGGCTTAGGCATAATATATCGACCAAGTAATTTCATGTGAGTAGTTCTTTCTTCTTCGTCTATTTCTTCCATTTCGCCCGGAGTTGTCATGTAACGGTCAAGAGTTGTTTTACCAACTAAGCCAGCACCGTAAATACCCACACGGCGTGGTCGCCATGAGTTGTAAAGGGCTTGTCCATACACGGCAACACCAACAAGTGCCGAGCCTGCTGGGTCAACCATTCAATTTCCCCCATATCCAATCAGCAAAATTCTGTACTTTTTGCCACAACCATTCAATTGTGTTTTGCCAAAACGATTCACCGGTGGTTAATTCCCACAAACTTATGATTAAAGCGGTAATGAAACAAAAAAATACAGTTCTTATCCAACCAATTCCTTTTTCGTAGTATGTATCAAGCGTATTTTGGGTATGCATTGCACGAAGTGTAGCCTCGGTTGAGTCATCAGTAGGTGTTTTGAAAATACGCCCCATTTAACCAACTCACTTTTTCTTATTTTCTTCTTCTTTAATACCAAGATTGATTGGTTGTTTTACTTCTGCTTCGTGATTAGGAATGCCGGGATTAAACTCTTTACTTTCATATTGTGAAATCATTGATTGTGAACCTCCGGGTACACCCCAACTTGGGGGCATTTTACCGGGGTTCATTTCCATCCAGCGTAATTCTTGCTCAAGTTGTGCTTCTTGCATTCGCATTTCCATATCATTGCGTCGATTATCAAAACTAAGTTGCATTTGACGGTAACGGTCTTGCCTATTCTTCTCAACTTGTGTTGTTCGTACTCTTTCTTGCATATTTTGTTCAAAAAACATCTTAAAAAAGTAATATGCGATGCCTTGAACGAAAAATGCCGCCATTGCATAAGTAAAGCCGTTTAACATTGGTGTATCACTAATTAACCACAATTCTGCGTCAAAAACACCAATTGCGATACCTACTAAGGCTGATTGAGCCAAAATTAGCCCCATAAGCCGTATTTCTGCGTCCGAGTCTTGCCTGTTGCCTTGCATCTTGCTCATTATTGGTCAATTTGGAAGCCAATATAAGTATTTCCCCATAATAGTCATCATTGTCATAATACCATTCAAAATAATGAGTAGTATTACTGTATATTTAGTGTAGGGGGCTGAAAATGACAAACATTAGTCAATTTGTTGACTACGATGATGACAATTATGACAATTGACAATCAAAGTAAGGTTCCTTTGTCCTTGAAATGCCTTGCTCGGTTGGTATGAGGGTCTTCGGGAACGATAGTGTGCTGGCTGGTGTGGCTCATGTCCGGTCCACCCTGTCCCATAATGTGTCGTCGTCGGCGTTCACGGTTCAAGTCCTCTCGGTACTTCACACGCTCCGGGCTGGACTCGTACTTCTTGTCGTACTCCAACTTGTGACGCTTGGCTTCGGGGCTTACACGCTCTTTGAGTAGTCGCATAGCAATGTCCATTGGTTCGCTTCTATAGAATTGTGTTGGGTCTGCCATGATAGCACCCGGAATTGCAGTTAATTGGTCATCGAGTAATTGCATTTGTTCGGGCGAAGTATGTGTTTCATCTAATTCTGCTACACGCCCCGATGGTCCCATACTTCGTTCCCATTGTTGAAAAGTACCATGTAAAGCAGGGGGCATATTCTCCTTTGGCATATTAATATCGCCTGTTAAATCGTCGAGTATATCTGTATTTACAATATCTTGGAATGATTGTACACCAGCGGCCCTTGCTGTTTGTGGGTCAATTAAAGCACCCGGAATTTCAGCATCCATAAGCATTTGAGCAAGTTCACGGGCACGATGACGCTCCGCCCCTTCCAATCCTATTTTTGATGGAGGGGCAATTTTACTTCTTGGTAAAAACATACTCGCGGCTCTTTGAAGGTCACGAAGCATAAATGGGTTTTTGTTAAGTCGGTGTACACTGTCTTCTTCTAAATTACCATAAATAATTCCTTCCGGGCCTTCATTTTTACCGTATCTTTCCGGTGTACCTTCAAAACCATACAAATTTAATGGTCTAAGTTCTTTGGTTTCGGGCACATCAATGTTTGGCCTTCCTTCTGTTGGTAATAAAGCCCTTGCATGGGGTGGAAAAACAAACCTTCCTCCAAGTGGCTCATCAGTCATTATGGTTTCAAGTGGTAATTCTTCCCCTCTTTTCAATTTTCGATTGTTAAAGTCCCTAAAACTTGTATTTTCGGGATTGGTAAGTTTTCTTGCTAAATGTAAATTTTTACTTGGGTGGTATTTACTGGTATTTTGTGTAGAAGTTAATCTAAGTGACCTATTTGGAGAGTATCTTTGGTGAAAACCAGCCATGAGTTCATCGAATTTTCGCTCATTATAGTCACGAATAATTTCATCCCAACGCTCATTTTGGTTTTTAAGAAGAAGAAAAGCCTGTTCCATCGGTTCTGCCTTGTAAACTTCACCACTTTGTCCTATACCGTACTGATTAGCACAATTATTACAAAGAATATGAGTGTAGTCAATGTTTCCTAACGGATTTTTGTATCTTGCTTTAGTAACAGCGGGTGTTGCACCACAAAGTGTACACGAATGATTTGCACCAATGAGTGCGCTACCGTGTGATAATGAAACTAATTCAGCAGGTGCTTCACGAGATGAGTCAATTTGTTTGACAAACACCTTACGCATACGCACCAATTGGTGGTAAAAAGCGATACCATTTAGAATGCTCGCCCGCTACGAGGGTCATGGGCCGACATGTTGCTGTGCGTAAAGCACCTACTCCGGCTGATGCTGGGGGTGCGGTTGCAGGTCGAGCCGCCGGAAGCGGCATAGGTAGTGCCATAGGTGGTGCTTTAGGTTCTATAATTCCGTTTGCTGGTACTGCGGCTGGTGCTTCTGCTGGTGGTGCAGTTGGTGGTGCAGTTGGTGGTGCAGTTGGAAAAGTTGGTGCTAAAAAAATTGCTGTTGGAGCCGCTGAAATAGCACAAAACCAAGCCAATGCTCAAGCCACTCAATCACAACAAACCATGCAGAATAACATTCAAGGCGCAAAAGACACGGCCCAACAAGCCAAAGACCAAGCCGGTGTACAACAAAAAAGTCAACCAATGGACTTAGCGTGGCAAATGATGTTCAAAGCAGGTATTGAAGTTCACCACGATGAACCACTACCGCAAGAGTTTACTCAAGACATTACTACACTTGACCGTCAACACAAAATGGTTCCAACAGAAAACGGCACTATGATTGACAATATCAACCCACACATGCTCCGCACTATTGAACTAATGGCGCAAAATCACAAAGACGATGTTAATATCGCACCTAAGCCGTTTGAAATGCCCACAACATTCTATTGAGGGATAATATGGAATGGCGTTATTGGGCTGATGCTATTCTTGCTGTTTGTTTAATACCTATTTTACTCATTGCAATAACGGTACTTTATGTTCCTTTTCGTTTAATGCAATTTGTTGTGCGATAGTTGATGCAATTTTAAGTGCATCCGCACACACACCGGTTTCAAAACCCCATGCATTGAGATGCAATACCAGCGTTTCAGTTGACAGGTTTGCGCCGCTGTTGTCAACAAACGGACAGCCACCAAGTCCACCGATGCTGGAATCGAACTCACGAACACCAGCCATAAGACCTGCACGAATAAGTTGTAGTGCTTTGGACTCGTCACCTTTGTGATGTAAATGTAGTGCGGGAGTCATACCTTCGAGTACAGCCATCTCGGACCACAAATGCACCTCTTCTCTTGTCCCTACCCCCACTGTATCGGCAAAAACAACAGTATTTCCAAACATTTTGGCATCTCGAATACACGAAAGCATCGTGTTGGGTGATACCTCGCCGCTGAACGGCGAGCCAAATGCCATGCTGATGTACACTCGAACATTTTCTTTTGGCGTTTTGTCCAAGAATGTCTTGTACATCAACACAAGTTCACTCCGGGTTTTTCGCATGTTCTTCATGTTGAAGGTTTCACACGGGCTGATGACGATGTTTATTTTTTCAGCACCAGTCGCTATCGCTCTATCGTAGCCACGCTTGTTCATCACAAGCGCACCACCACGCTGAAACACCTCTTCGGCATCAGCCATTTGCGGTACAAGTTTTGGGTGTGCAAAACTTACTTCTTCGATTTCTGTTAAACCAGCGTCGTATAACGCATCAATAAGTTTTATTTTTTGACTCGATGAGATTTGTTGCTTCAATGATTGCAAACCGTCACGAGGACCAACCTCGTACACGGTCACATTCATTCGATTCCCTTCCTCATACCGTTCCAGCACCCTTCTTCCAGTTCTTCTTTGCTGGTAAAATAAACAACATCGCTACCGAGGTCATCAAAAGAAAACCATGTAAAAGCAAATCCAGCAATAAAAGCAAATCCAAAAAGAAGCCACAAATTCATGTTACCGACGAGTGCGGTGTAAAAGTTAAACCTTTCGCTAATCCAGTGGATAACCACTGCTATTTACGCCCAATCGTTAAAAGCCCGCTTCTTTTCGAGCGTTCATTTGTAGCATTTGTTGAATCATTCTTTGAGAAGGACTCATACCAATCGGCCCTTCACGGTCGGGTCTTTTAAATTCCGACCTTCCCGAATCCATTTGCCCACGCTTTTGTTGACGAGGGCTTGCTCGAAGATTAGTCGAAGCAATGCTATGCTTTGCTGGATTGTTTTCATGAAGTGGTTCACTGTGCATTTCATCGTACATATCGTCGTCGTGCATTTCACTTAAGTCTTCAAATGGGTTTTCTGTTCTTTCAACTATACCCGGCTTACCCGCTCCACGACCTGCGCCAGCGGCCCAATCCATTAAATCACCACGAACATTTTGTCCAATAGGTTTAGGGAATGGGTTG
>ERZ1046740.1895-NODE-1895-length-14122-cov-4.394327_pt1 | contig 14122 bp, 9 predicted proteins | sample MGYA00383093_ERZ1046740 | MGnify/ENA primary metagenome ERZ1046740 (study PRJEB29581, sample SAMEA5548363) | metagenome | biome: marine; feature: coastal; material: water | depth 25 m | study: Short-term variability in the microbial, nano- and picoplankton...
ACCTTAGCAGTAAAAAATAAATACCTGATTATGAGCACATTACACAGTATGACGTTTTTTTTTATGTACTCTCTTGCAACCCTGGCCAAAACAGGGGTCTTATTATGTGAGAATTTATATATTTGAAGTTCTCAAATCGAGTATTACTTAAATTATATATTACAAACAGAGCATTATGAAACAAACGTTTACCAGAAAAAGCACGTTGGCTTCGCTTCCTACGAAGTTGTACGCGTTGTTGGCTATGATGTTGTTTGCTGTGGCGCCTACATACGCCCAGTATTGCGCATCTACGCACTATTACGGTTGTGGTTACAACAGTAATTTTTACTACGCTGCCATTGAGGAAGTGTCTTTCCATCAAAACGGAAAAGAACTATGGAGAAAATCTCCAGACGGTTGTGTTGATTACCAGAACGCCTGGAACACTGGATCACACTATCACCAAATCACTTCAACTCCAACATTTACATTGGCCTATGGAAGTGACTTTCAAATTCAGTCTAACGGATCAGAGCGATACAGCTACGATGCCGTTTATGGTATTTGGATTGACTTGAACCGAGATGGTGATTTCGCTGACACAGATGAATGGTTCGGAAACCACCGAGTTGACTGTCGTTCTACAACGATTGCTAATGGTTCTGGAACACATGTTCCGAAAACGAAAATAAATCTTACACTTCCATGTGGAGCTAAAGGTTCAGGGAATTCAGTCATTCGTATCAGGTCTACATTAGGTTTGAACGGATATGAATGGAATAAAAACAATTCTTGTGCTTCAGGAACTAGCTCACGTGGTTCTTACTACGGTGAGACTGAAGATTTTGCTGTAAAGCTAAATAACCCTTCTACGCTTTCTGCCGGCTTCTTTGCGCCAGATACTGCGTTTATTGGTACTCCAGTATTGTTTAAAAATGCGAATCAGAGCGGATATGTGAGACACGACTGGGATATTGGAGCTGATGGAAAATATGAGTATTCCTCTGTGGACGCGCTTCACAAATTCAATAGCAACGGGCAACAATGTGTTCAGTTGCGTTCAGAAAATTGTTTAGGAGTTGATTCTGTTACTAAATGTATCACAATCGTTTCTCCAAGTGCGCCTCCAACTCCAGATTTTGTTGCTGACAAAAATGTTGTGGAATTGTGGAATTCGTTCAAGTTGACTGACCTTAGCAACAATGGTGCAACTTATTGGGATTGGTATATGTACCAAGACAAAGATTCGGCCAATACACATATTGACGGAGACGACAACTTAGATCTCCGCGGTGGAGATGAAACCATACATAAAAATCCAGAGGTATTCTCAGGAAAAGGAATTACGGGATATCCAGGTGTAGGTCTTTGGACTGTATGTCTGACATCTTCGAACTCGTTAGGAGCTCTGCCAAATCCTGTTTGTAAGAAGGACTACATTGAAGTAACCAAAGGATGTGATGTTGAAATGGGCCCTGGTACTTTAACAAGTATTTCAGGTAATACTATCACTTGCCCCAAAGGTACAATGGTAGATAAGGATAACGGTAGCGGTGGATATGCGACTCCTGAAGCGAATCTTGATGCTCTAATCGCTCCTTGTGGTGCTACTTCGCTAACATTTAATTTCGATGAATGGAATGTAAAAAGTAATGTTAGTTTAAAAGTATATGACGGACAAGATGCAAGTGGAATCCCACTTCACGCAGGTAACGGATTTAATGATAAAGACGTTCCAACTGTGCCTCTAGTGTCTAAATCAGGTGCTATGTACTTCTTGTGGAATTCTCAAGGAACACAAACTGCAAAAGGGTTCCTAGGAAGCTGGACTTCTACAGTAGGGACATTGTATTCTCCAGTGGCTGGATTTGATGCAGTTGATACCGGATATAATTCTAAGTGGGTTCATTTTGAGAATTCAACGAAAAACCTTACTGGTGAGGTGTTCTATACTTGGGAAGTAAATGACCCAGTATTAGGTACAACCGCTATAGAAGGTGTAGGTAAAAACTTCGATAGATTGTTCCCTAGTAACCAGGCATGGAATGTTTGCTTAACTGTTGAAACTTGTGCAGGAAAAGATAAATTCTGTAAGAAAATTGAGGTTGTTGCTCCAGATTCAAAAGCGGAAATCGATTTCACTGTTGATAATAGAAGACCACGTGCGGGTGAAGAAGTTAATTTCACAGCTACGTCAGATAAAGCAAATAAATATGAATGGACATTCTTCCCGGGTAATACTGTAACTGCAACAGCTAATACTCCAGACAATTCTGATATGACTGTTGCGTTCTCTGCTCCTGGTAAGTATACTGTTTCTCTCAGAGGATACAATAGCGTTGACTCTGCCAAATCAGTTGCTACCTTGATTAAAGATCAATATGTTGTTGTAATTGCATATAGTACTCCGATCATAGGAATCACTAGTAGTGCTGACGTTGCAATCAATAAAGTTGTACTTGAAGACGATGCGAGTCCAAGAGTGGAATTGATTAACCAAGTTTCTGATGAGTCGACTTATACCGATTATACAAATGAAATAACCGCTCCAACTTTAACATTTGGTGGAAAATATCACCTAACAGTTGAAAGAAATACGGCAGTGAACAAAATGAGTCGTAAAGTTTGGATTGACTGGAATATTGATGGTGATTTTAATGATGCAGGTGAATTGTTAAAGCCACTTGAAACAGCTGGTAAAAACAAAACCATGAAAATGGACTTCACTGTACCTGATTTAGCTAATGCCTTCGAAGGTGTGACTAGAATGCGAATCGGTACTAGTTATAACAATGATCCAAATGAACCAGATGGTGCTGGAAGTGGAGTTAAGAACGCTAACAGAATTGGTGAGTTCGAAGATTATCCTTTAAATCTATCAAACGATTTCACTTTACCAATCATCACATTGAATGGTGACGATACAGTTTACGTTGAATTGAATACGAGTTATACTGATGCTGGTGCAGTTGCAACTGACCCAACTGAAGGTGATATTTCTAGCAGACTTGATGTGACTTCAGACGTGGATATAAACGCTGCGGGTATCTATTACGTCACTTACAACGTTTCAGATGCATCAGGTAATTCTGCTGCTCCTATGACTAGAGTGGTTTATGTGGTAGTTGACCAAACTGCTCCAACCATTACTCTTAAAGGTCTTAATCCTGAAGTAATTGAATTCAACCCAACAAACACGAGCTACAATGATCCAGGTGCAACTGCAGTTGATAACAACGATGGTGACTTGACTACAGCGATACAAGTTTCAGGAACAGTTAACGTATTTAAAATTGGAACATACCAATTAGTTTATACTGTACAAGACGCACAAGGGAATAGTAGCTCAGCAGTAAGAACTATTGTAGTTGAAGACAATAAAGCTCCAGTAATCTCTAACGATGAGATGAAAGTTGTCGGAGGTGTAAATGTTATAGAAGTACAATTGAGAGATCCATTTATAGACAGAACTGTTGGTAGGGATGAGTACAATGACGGAACATTTGGTGACAGAGCTGTTCTAGTAGTTGATCCAGGAGAAAATGGTGACGCAAACGTTGACACTCGTCAGAAAGGTACTGTTACTGCGACTTACTCTATGGAAGATGAGTCTGGAAACAAAGCAACTCTAGTGGTTGATTATGTTATCGAAGATTACATCGCACCAGAAATTAATTTGAATACTCTTGATACTGTGTATCACCCAGTAAACAGCCTATATACTCCAATCGAACCTGCGGTTAAGGATAACTTGTACAACGAAACTCAGGTTTCACTTACTCGTACTTCTAATGTAAATCCTTTCGTTCTAGGTAAATATGAGGATACTTATACCGCGACTGATGCATCAGGTAATGTTGCAGTTAAGAAGCGTTGGGTACGTGTAATAGATAATATTAGTCCAGTTATCTCTGGGAAAGAAGGAAACATCTTGAGATTAGGTTTATTCTCTCAAATTAAGTTGTACGACTTCGTCAAAATGACTGACAACTATGATGCTCCTGTTGATTTGTTCGCAAATTCGACTTTATTGTCAAGTGACTTGAATGTGTACGAAGAAGGTATATACTCAGCTGTATTCCAAACTACGGATAACAGTGGTAATATGTCAGAGCCTTTTACTCTATTCATTATAATTAGTAGAGATTACTTTACTCAAACTGATGGTATTGAAGACATCAATGATGACAACTTATTAAAGGTATATCCTAACCCATCTATGGGATTGTTCAATGTTGGTATTAACCTTCCATCCAACGAGAATGTGAACATCGCGATCTATGATTTAGTAGGTAACAAAGTTCAAGAAGTAGTTGAAGGACAACTTCAGAATGGTGTTTACACAATCGACATGACTAACTCAGCTGACGGAGTATACTTCGTGAGAATGAATGTTAACGGAACAGTATTTAACAGAAAAGTGGTTGTAAACAAATAATCACTTCCATAATAAAAAGCCCCGACTATTTGTCGGGGCTTTTTTTTTGATAAACATTTCATTTCTCCTTGCAACCTTTTTACATTTAGGTGTCTAATAAATGAACAACTGTGGTAAGTACACCAGATGAAGTCCTTTTAAAAGGTTGTGTAAACAATGACAGGACTGCACAGAAGCAGTTGTTTGAGAAGTATTCGCCTCAAATGATGAGCATTTGTTTAAGATATATGATTAGTAGAGCAGAAGCTGAAGATCTTCTTCAAGAGGGCTTCATGAGAATTTTTGCTAAGATTTCTTCTTTCAAAGGACAGAGTGCGTTGAAAACATGGATGTCTAGAATATTTGTAAATATGGCCATCAATAAGTTGAGCAGAGATAAAAATAGATGGAATACAACTCAGTTCAATGAAGATATTTATTCAGAATATGCTGATGAAGAAATACCTTCTGGTATAGATGGACAAAGAGTACTCGATACTATGAAGGACATGCCTGACAATTATAAGGTTGTGCTTAATATGTATGCGATTGATGGTTTGAATCATCAGGAGATAGCAGATGCGCTTAACATAAGTGTAGGAGGATCAAAAAGTAGGCTTTCCAGAGCTAGGAGCATTCTAAAGGTAATGCTCAAAGAAAACGGACTCATTGAGTAAAGAGAATCACATATTGGACAATGTCTTACGCAATGCTGCGAAAGAGATGCATATCCCTGCTATGGATTCGTCTTGGGATGCCATTGATTCTGGTTTGAATAAGATTCAGCGCAAGAAGCGTTTTGTTTTTTGGTTTTCATTTGCAACTCTTTTATTACTCGGTTTCTTTGGGGTAATTAAACTTGTTTCTGTTCAAGATTCAAATGATAAGGGGAATTATGCGGATTCTTTGAGCGATATTCAAAAGACCAATGATTCTTTAAATGATGTGTCTAGTAATTATGATAGGACTTCTCAAGTTGACTTGAACGGCATTCCAGTTGAAGATTTGAATAGTGAAATTTTAAATTTCGATGTAAAACATAAAGTGTCTAATACTAATAAGGCGTCAATTAGTAATTATACTTCGACCGGGCCATCTCAATCTGATTTTGCTAAACGGGAATTGCCCAATTTGTCAGAGGAAACGGATGTTACCAAAAGGGTTAATAATGATCTAATTACTTCGCAAACTACTGCGGGTGCCGTTGACATAAAAAAGAAAGATTTTCTACAGGAGACGGTAGATGTAGCTAATGTACCGGAAATACATTTGGCTGAAACTCCCGTTGAAAATAACTTAGAACATCCTACAGAAAGTTTATCTACTGAGCGTTCGCCAACAGATAGGTCCAATTCCGAGTCGCCCATTGGGAATTGGGAATTGGGTTTATCGGTGTCGCCCGGATTAGCAGCTAATTTGACGAGTGAATCACGAGACTTTGCGTGGATGATTAACGAGAAGTATTTTACCAATACAGAAAACCAAGGTATTTCAAGAGCTGTTCAAATGGATCTCAGTTTGAAACGTCACATGTTGAATGGGCTCTATTTCGGTATAGGTATGCGCTATGTTTCCAGAGAAGAGGCGGTTTCTTATGATTATAGAATTGATAGATTGGTGACGATACGAGAAGCACAGAAGGAAATAATATATGGAGCTCCATTGGCTCCACCTTTGCGAGTTCATGTAGAATATGACGGAACGAATAGGTATGATTTTGTTGATATTCCAGCACGTTTAGGCTTTATCAAAGATCTTAAGCCATCTGGTGGATTGAAATACTTTGCAGAATTAAATGTGAGTTATAGTTACTTAATGCTTATCGATGGAAAAAGAGTGGATGGAACTTTCCTCACACTTCAAGATATAGCTTCAATGGATATTAATCGAAATAGCATTGGTGCTGCAGCACAAATTGGACTACTGAAAGAATTAGGAAGACGTACGTCATTGTCCTCAAGTCTGATTTATAACACTAACTTGGGCAGTTGGAGAGCAAAAGAAAGCGGTTTGATAGAACGTCCGTATAATTACGGTCTTACATTTGGATTGAATTATAGATTATCGAAATAGAATTGAAAAGGTTTGCGTACATATTGACTTTGGTGTGCCTTTGTGCTTTTGCACAAGCTCAGAGCTTATATCAACTTGATATTAACTCGCCAGGAGAAATTGTGCAATCTGTTGTAGAAGGACGATCTCTTACAATTGTTTCAATTGACGATAACCGCAATTATTATTTACAAAAATGGAATGGTGTAAAATGGTCTAATGCGCAAAAGGTAAGCGGTTTGCCAAAACACGGTACAAATCCGGACGGAGAGTTTGAACTGACCGACCTGATCGTACATCAAGGAGCCTATTTCTTGTGTGGTAATTATACTATCAATACGAGTGGACAAGATTTAAATATTGTAGTCAGTAATATTTCTGGTGACTGGAAAGATTTAAGTGATTTGGTAATACGCAGAAGTACCGTTTTGCACGGTTTTGTTGAACTGAATGATGAACTGTTTTTAGTAGGGAAATTTAGAAAAGGAAGAAATTTTAATCTCTTGAAATTTTCTGGAAGTGAATGGATTTCACATGGGGATTTATTGACTAAGAATTTGGAATCCGATTTTATTTCAGATTTTAGAGTTGATAATGGGAAAATCATGATTGCCGGGAAATTTACAGTGGCAGACTTACAAAGTTCTTATGCGATTGGAGAGTTGAACGAAGGTAAATGGGTTAGAAATTCTCTGCCGCCATTTATCGGAGAAGCATATCGTTTCGGGAATTGGAATAATGACTTGGTCGTTATAGGCAAACCTCATGTTCAAAACGATTTTATAAAAGTAAGAGAATCCGGAAATTGGATGTCACTTGAAAACGGATTTGAAAAATTCGAAGTCGTTAGTTTAGGTGATATAGGTTCTTTTCGTGGAAAGTTATTTGTGAGTGGAGAATTCATAAGAAAATCGGACCAAACAACACATGCTATAATTTTTTACAGCGGTTCTACTTGGGAAACATTAGATTGGGGTTTGAATCAATATAATCTCGATTTTTCTAATACACGTGAAGAGTTCTTTCTGCATGGATCGTTTGTTCACGCTGGACTCAAAAACATCGCGAGAATTGGTGATGGAGAGGCCCTTCTCACTGGAACAATTTTTAGTGATTTGAACAGAGATTGTCAACAACAAGCAAATGAAGGTGGAATAGCAAACGCTCTAATCGAATTGATTCCCGGAGGACATAAGTTCATCACTGATCATTTAGGGCGATTCCAAATACCAGTTTCCAAAGGTAGTTATACTATCAAAGTGTTGGAAAGTGGGTTGTATCAAGCTTCATGTTACGATGAGATTCAGGAATCGGTCACCGAGAATAAAAGATATGAAAGTGGGTTAATTGGGATAAGCAAACGCGAAGACGTGATTGATATCGACGTTGATATGGTGAGTCAGAATGGCTGGACCATATCTAAATCTGCAAACGAAATTATCTTTTGCATCACAAATAAGGGAACAGCAATTTTGAAAAATGGGAAATTCAGAGTGAGTATCCCTTCTTGGCTTGATGTGTCGTGGAGTAAAGCTCCGAGCACTGATTCAAAAGGTCTTTATTGGGATCTTACCAATATGGTACCAGACTCCGTACATTGTTTCACTGCGTATGCGAGTAACGGATCTGCAGTAAACGGAGATAAAGGAGCAATTGGCTATTCACTTAGTGATTTGAGTCAGACCGATGTAAATGATTGGAATAATAATAGTGAAGTGATTTTCAGTGCCGGTGAGGATACTCAGCCAATTTTCAAACAACTGGGCTTAGAAACCATCACCAATAAAACTGATAAACTCAATTACCACATAGGTGCACAGAACGTTAGTGGGAAAACGCGAGGAGATATCTGGATAAGAGATACGCTCGATGAGGAACTTTATATTTTGAGAGTAAGAGAATATGCTTCGTTCCCTTCAGTTCTCAAGCAAGATTATATCCCTCTTGACAACGATAATTATCAGTATGTCTTTACATGGATTGCCGATGAGTCATTCGTGCTAAGCGATAGTGCTCAAGATGTAAATAATAGTAAGGCCTTTGTTCAATTTGAATTACAGCTCGCTGCAGGTTACCTTAATGGCGATGAAGAGATATGTAATCAAGCGGAGGTGTTTTTTGATAATCTTGAGCCTTTGTTAACTAATGAAGTGTGTCATGAGGTGATAAAGATTGGCATGGGGCCAGTACTTGGATTAGAGGATGTCTTTAGTATATACCCACAGCCAAATTCGGGAAAATTCAAAATTGAAAATCCAACGAGCGAAGCTGCCGAATTCGAAGTGTTTAATCTTCAAGGAATTCAAATAGGATCTCCTTTTTCAGTTAATCCTGCTTCAATTAAGCAAGTAGAAATCAAGTGTCAGCCTGGAATCTACATTTTGCGTTCAAATGGTTATTCTGCTATGCGACTGCTGATTCTTCAATAGTTGGCATTGAAGGCTAGACAAGCAAATCCGACTTTTTTTGCACCACCTTCTTGAATAATATCCAAACAAGCATTTGCGGTAGCACCGGTTGTATAAACATCGTCGATTAAAAGTATTGATCGTTCATGGAGTAAAGTCTTGTCCGGACAATAAAACACTTTGGTTAAAGCCCGCAGTCTCTGCTCCTTCGACAGTCTGGTCAAACTAGCAACCCCATTTTTTCGCCTTAGGGCTGTAGGTACAAGCTTCATTTTGAGAAAATAATTCATTCCTATTGCAATTTTCTCGCTTTGATTGTATGCTCTTTTCCTTCTGCGTTTAACTGAAATAGGGACTGGGACAATTGTATCATATTCATGAACTTCAGTCATTTCAGACAATTTGAATCCTGCTATTTTTCCCATTTCAATTGCTAGTTTTTCGTTGTCCTTATATTTAAGTGAATGAAGAATCTCCCGACAAATACCAGTCTTATTAAAATAAGATAGAGCAAAGGCGAACTCGCATCCATTCCGAACCCTTAATAGATCGATCAAGGCATTTTCTTCTTGTTTCCAAAAATTGGTATAATCAAGTTTCGAAAGACAGCTTATACAGATGCATTTTTCACCCGTAACTAAGGGTGATTGACATGTAGAACAGCATTCTGGTATCAGTAGATCGCAAAAGTCCAAAAAGTAGTTTTTAATTCCCATACAGTTAAACTATCAACAATGACAGGAATTATCAGACCTTTGCACAAAGAATAAATCCCAATGTTTGAGAATAAAGAGCGAACGTCGTTAGAGGAACTTGGAGAGTTTGGTTTAATTGATCACTTAGCACAGTATGCACCAACGGACTCTCCAAGCACATTACTCGGAATCGGGGACGATGCAGCAGTAATCAAATCAGAAGATCAAACATCGGCGACAATTCTCACGACAGATTTTCTTGTTGAGTCTGTTCATTTTGATTTGGCATACACTCCACTCAAGCATTTGGGCTATAAGGCCGTTATGGCCAATTTGAGTGACGTTTATGCAATGAATGGCATCCCTAGTCAGATTACAGTTTCTATTGCATTGTCGAGCAAATTCACATTGGAGGCAATAGAAGAGCTATATGCGGGTATATATGCTGCTTGTAATGAATATAATGTGGATGTTGTTGGTGGAGATACTACAAGTAGTTTAAAGGGACTTATCATTAGCATAACAGCAATAGGTCGATGCGATCCTGATAAAATTACCAAACGGTCAGGTGCCAAAGAAGGAGATTTACTTTGTGTTAGTGGCGATCTTGGTGGAGCTTATATGGGTCTGCAATTGTTAGAGCGAGAAAAGCGTGTATTCATAGAGCATCCAGAAATGCAACCAGACCTTGAGATGCATGATTATATTGTTGGTCGACAATTAAAACCAGCTGCAAGAAAAGATGTAATTGATTTTTTTGCAGAGAATGGCATTATTCCTACATCGATGATAGATGTTTCGGATGGACTATCATCGGAAATATTTCATTTGAGTAAACATTCAAAAGTTTCTTTTGCCGTACACGAAGACAAACTACCTATTGATCAGGGAACTTATGATTTGGCAGTAGAATTTGGAATTGACCCGACTACTGCTGCGCTAAATGGAGGAGAAGACTATGAATTACTCTTCACACTTGATCAAAAGGATTTTGATAAAATAAAGGGAAGTCTTGATATATCAGTGATTGGTTATGCGCGAGAAATTCATCACAAGAATCAACTCATTTCTAAACAAGGGAATATCCATGATCTTATTGCTCAGGGCTGGAAGTTTGCCTAAAGTAATTTATTTCTTAACCCCCTCAATAGCTTTGATGATATCGTTGCCTTTCAATTCAAGAATTTGATCCGAGTTGTTCATAATCATTTTACTGACGAAATCTTTTTTACTGCTTTCGATGACCTTCGTGCTGATTGAAAAATCACCTCGACCGAAACAAGTTCGAACCTGACCTCTTGGGTTAGTGCAATAAGTAACAGATCGAGGAATCATATACGAACTACCGCTTAGAGGTCGTCCCTTGAAATCAGCGAAATATTTGTCGCGAGTTTCAGCGTCATCGGTTAACGGAATATCGTGAACGGGCAAAATAAATTTTCCAAATGGGACATTGGTGTGCACGGTGCCTAATTCGTCTATCCAATTTACAGCCAGATCAATATCAAAATCTAAGTGAAACGATTTCTCCTTTTGTAAGAACCACGTCCAAGGTATATACCACCTAGAATCATTGACTTTCACTTTGGAGTAATTGACTGATAAGCTGTCAACTTTAAAGTAGAATTTGGAATTGAAATAGATGTCTTCAAATTTGCTTTCGTCAAGGGAGAACTTCGCATAAACAGCTATTTCTCTATCCGTGTTTTTGTCTTGAAATGTTCGATTGAATTCAAAGCCTTGAAAAATTATTCCCTTTGGATCAAGCATACCGACATCGCTATTGGCATCATAGAATTTGATATTGCTCAATCCTCCTGCATATTCTGCATGATATTTTTTCTGACTCTCATCAATCAAATATTTGACTCCTTGAATTGCCAAGTTTGCACCATCGACTAGCAAGTCTGTGCTGATAAAACTTCTTGAACTCCTAGCAGGGTTATTTGCGTCAATGATGTCTTCTAGGCCTATTGATTCGTCATAGCTAAATACGGCCATATTGGTTTGCTCTGATTGACCTTTATTGGAATACTTGTAACTCGTGCATCCAAAAAGTCCAAGCAAAATCATCGGAATTAAAACATTATAGACGATTGTTCTGATATTTGACATAATTATTTAGCCTTTCGATAAAAGTTCTTTCTTTTGTCTCAAACAAAATTAGGAATCTCTTTGACTCTTAATACCACACTTAGCACTGAAGTAAATAAATGAGTAGAATAGCCAATATTTCTCTAGTACAGCTGGAGTATCTCGTTGCCTTAGACAAGCACCGACATTTTATCCGTGCAGCTGAAGCATGTTATGTTACTCAACCTACCTTGAGCATGCAGATTAAGAAACTAGAATCTGAATTAGATGTTAAGCTCTTTGACCGTTCAAGACAGCCCATTATTCCCACTGATGTTGGACGTCTTGTTGTAGATCAGGCCAAAAAGATTCTTTTGGAAACTACCAGAGTTGATGGGATTCTTCAAGAATATAAAGGAACAGTAATCGGTGATTTATATATCGGGATTATACCGACCATTTCGCCGTATCTAATGCCTTATTTGATAAGTAATATCAGTAAGATGTATCCGGGAATACGCTTGCATGTTAAGGAATTACTGACCGAAGACATATTGAGTAACTTGGCCAAGGATCAGCTAGATCTTGGGATATTATCGACACCATTGAACATGGATGGAATCGTAGAAACCCCTCTATTTTTCGAGAAGTTTTTGGTTTATATGAACCCTGAACACGTGGCATTTCATAAGTCAGCGATCAGTGCATACGATTTGTTGGAAGATAAACTGTGGCTTCTTTCTGAAGGAAACTGTTTCCGAAACCAATCTATTAATTTATGTTCCTTAGGTGATCAGGACCTGCAACAGAGCAGCTTCGATTACGAAAGTGGTTCTTTAGAAACATTGATGAGGATAGTAGATATGGAAGGTGGAGCAACTATTATCCCGGAATGGGCCTCGCTTGATGCTTCAGCAGAAAAACGTGCAAGAATGCGTTTTACTGATGAAGAAGATATGGTACGCGAAGTTGGAATGATCTATTCCAGAAACTTTGCGAAAGCGCGTTTAATAGAGGCCCTTGAGGAAGTAATAAAAACTTGTGTTCCAGAGGCTCTGAAAGAGAATGAAGGGAAACAAGTTGTGGACATTATGGTCAATTAATGCGCTGGTTCGATAAGTATAAAGGGTTAGTTCGGAGGTTCAGAATTGGCTATTTCATAGCAAACCTGATCAATTACAAAACTCTTGGCAGGAGTAAAGAGATTTACGAGAGATTTGGATTGAAACGTTCACCTCTTAGACCATTATCAAACGAAATTCTCAGCGGATCAAATTTGAAGGATATTGAACATTCGGTATACGTCGATACCCAATCGACTCATTTCGGAATTGACTTGAATGAACTCCGACGTCAGTTTGATGAGGATGGTTTTGCAATTTTACCGAGTATTTTCAGAGAGGAGGCGGACTGGATTACTGATGAAATTGATAATTTGCTGAACAGCGGTAAGTTAGGATATAATTTCACTGGCATTAAAATGGTTTTTGCCAACCGCTATTCAGAAAAAATTCGAACGTTCATTGCCAATTCTGCGCTAATTGACCTTTTATCAGATCTCTTGCGTTGGGAAGTGCACCCTTTTCAAACAATAAATTTCAAGTTTGGAAGCGAACAGGCAGCTCATTCTGATTCAATTCATATGTCTACATATCCTGAAGGGAAATTGACTGCAGCGTGGATTGCCTTAGAAGACATAGGAGAAGACCAGGGCCCTTTATTCTATTATCCTGGAAGTCATAAATTGCCTTATACGTATAATCGTGATTTAGGGCTTGAAGAGAATTTTGTACTTCTGGATTCAAATCCAAATAAGAAGTATGAGGAATTTGTTTCGAGGTTGTTAGAAAAGCACAAGTTTGAGAAGAGAATATTTCATGCAAAGAAGGGCGATGTACTAATTTGGCACCCGAATCTACTTCATGGAGGAATGCAACAAAACAACCGTTCAAAAACGCGCAATAGCATGGTCATACACTATTTTGGAAAGGGTGCGATTTGCTATCATGAACTTACCCAACGGCCTGCCATAATCGCGTAAAAATATAATGAAGCACCTATTGGCAGTCAATAATACTGTAGATTGCAAACCTAACCAATGCTGAAGCACCTCTTATTAATTATCCTCGCAGTTCCTCTGCTATTCTCGAATTGTCAAGAAGTTGACGATTGGACGAGATACATTATTGGTTTTGAAAATAATCTTGTTATTCATGGTCCAATCAAAACATTGGAAGCCACTCCAGAAGAGGACACGACCAATATAGTCACCACACCTCTCTTCAAACCAAACTACGACCAAAAGCTTCAAGAGCATGGCGATGAAAGGAAGAAAGTGGAAAAGGTTCGAATGACGGAATTTCATTTCAATTTGGACGAGGATAGTGCTGCGATTAATTTAGACTTCCTGGAGCGCATAGAATTTTTCATGGAGAGCCCCGGGATGGAAGATATCAAAATTGGCAAAGTTGATGTAGTTGAAAAGGGTTTTAAAC
>ERZ1046740.1896-NODE-1896-length-14118-cov-4.981441_pt1 | contig 14118 bp, 11 predicted proteins | sample MGYA00383093_ERZ1046740 | MGnify/ENA primary metagenome ERZ1046740 (study PRJEB29581, sample SAMEA5548363) | metagenome | biome: marine; feature: coastal; material: water | depth 25 m | study: Short-term variability in the microbial, nano- and picoplankton...
AGTACTGGAGAACCCACAAAAGGCCTATATATCCCGTTACGCACTGGGCCGGGACTACCACAAGTTGATTCGCAAACGCCTGGCGCAACTGGCCGGACGCATCCAGGAGCGCGTCGGCGGCAACTACAGGGCCTTTGTCGACAGCGCCCCGGTCCTGGAGCGGGCCATCTCGGAACGCGCAGGGCTGGGCTGGATTGCCAAGAACAGCATGCTGATCAATTCCGAAGCCGGCTCCTGGTTTTTTCTTGGCGAAATTTATACCGACCTGCCCCTGCCAACTGATCCGCCCCAGCCCAGCAAACACTGCGGCACCTGTACCGCCTGCCTGGAGATCTGCCCCACCGATGCTTTCGTGGGGCCTTTTGAACTGGATGCGCGCCGCTGTATCTCCTACCTCACCATTGAGCACAAGGGCAGCATAGACCCACAGCTTCGCCCACTAATGGGCAACCGGGTATTTGGCTGTGACGACTGCCAGTTGGTATGCCCCTGGAACAAGTTTGCCCAGCACACTACCGAGAGCGACTTTCACCCCCGCCATAATCTTGCAGATGAGGACCTGGTAACACTGTTTCTCTGGGATGAAGATACATTTTTATCTCAAACCGAGGGCTCGGCAATTCGCCGCATCGGCTACCAGCGCTGGCTGCGCAACCTGGCCATTGGTATAGGCAACGGACCCGCCAGCGATGAGGCTATCGCTGCACTGGGTTCAAGGCTGGAGTTTCCGGATGAGTTGGTGCGTGAGCACGTGCAATGGGCGCTGGGCAGGCTCACTCCATCTTGAGGAAATGCTTCCGGTAATAGCGCATCTCGGCGATGGACTCACGTATATCGTCCAGCGCCTGGTGGGTGCCTGTCTTCTTGAATCCCGCTTCCAACTCAGGCCGCCAACGCTGCATCAGGATTTTCAGCGTCGATACGTCCAGGTTACGGTAGTGAAAATAGGCTTCCAGCTCCGGCAAATGGCGGGCCATAAAACGTCTGTCCTGGCAGATAGTATTGCCGCACATGGGTGAGGCGTTGGCCGGCACCCACTGGGCAAGAAACTCCATGGTCTCCCTGACAGCCCGGCCCTCGTCATAGTCGCTGGCCCTGACCCGCTCCACTAGCCCTGAACGGTTATGGTGAGTGGTATTCCATTCATCCATGTTATCGAGAACGGCGTCATCCTGGCGGATGGCGATAACCGGCCCTTCGGCCAGGGTATTGAGCTCACTGTCGGTAATAATGGTGGCTATTTCTATGACTTTGTCTGTGTCCGGCTCCAGTCCGGTCATCTCCAGGTCCACCCAGATCAGGTTGTTGTCATTCTGCATCGCGGGTCAGTCTCACAATATTGCAATAACGGGCAGTGTAACAAATTGCCTCGACAGGCAAACTACCGCACTCAATAATAAGCCCATGTCAAAACGCAAACTCTCCCGGCAACAGGCCTGGCGGGTGGAAAAAATTCAGGCCGAACGCGCCAAACGAGCCGCGCAGCGAGACGACGCCGCCGAGCAGGCCCTCGCCGGTGGCGAACTGGGCCCCGAACAGGAGGGCCTGGTGGTCGCCCATTACGGTACCCAGGTGGCTGTTGAATCCTCGCCCGGCAAGGCCTCACGCTGCCATTTGCGCGCCAACCTGGACAGCCTGGTCACCGGCGACCGGGTGGTCTGGTGTGAGGGAGACCCCACCGGCGTGGTGGTTGCACAACTGCAGCGGGACAGTCTCCTGTCCCGCCCTGACTCCCAGGGCAGGCTGAAGCCGGTCGCCGCCAATATCGACCAGGTGTTGGTGGTGATTGCCCCTTACCCGGAGCCTCACGCCAATCTCATCGACCGCTACCTGGTCGCCGCTGAGGTGGTCGGCATGGAGCCGGTTATTGTCCTCAACAAGACGGACTTGCTCGCAGAGGACGCCGCTCTCAAGCAGCAGATGGACGCTCTTCTTGAGAGCTACCCTGGCCTGGGCTACCGGGTACTTCGCACTTCCAGCAAGCAAGGTGGACTGGATGAGTTACACGAAGCCCTGAGCGAACGCACCAGTATTTTTGTCGGCCAATCCGGTGTCGGTAAATCTTCTTTGGTGAATGTTCTGCTGCCTGATGCGGACCTGCGGGTCGGGGCGTTGTCTGAAAACACGCTCAAGGGCACTCACACGACCACGACTGCCCAGCTGTTTCACCTGGATTGTGGCGGCACTTTGATCGACTCTCCGGGGATTCGCGAGTTTGGGCTTTGGCATATGACCCGCGACGAGGTGGAAGGCGGCTTCAAGGAGTTCCGGCCGGTGCTGGGCAGCTGCAAGTTTCGCGATTGTCGGCATGAGCAGGAACCGGGATGTGCGTTGCTGGCCGCGGTTGAATCCGGGGAGATCAGCGAACGGCGGCTTGCCAGCTTTCGACATATTGTGGCTTCGTTAGAAGAAGCCTAAATAAACAGTCGTCTCAGCTCCGAAATCGGCGCTCTCCGGGATTTGTCTGGGTGAACGGCCGCAAGTCCGCCCGCCTTTACTGGCTGCTGCGGAACTCGACCAAAAATTGCTACGCAATTTTTCGGGACTCGATCAGTCCTCGCAGAAAGCCCCAGTAAAGGCGGGCGGACTTAAGCAGCGGCCTGATTGTTCCTCCAGACAAATCCCGGAGAGCACCTTCCAAAGATGTGAGAAATATGTGTCCGATTATAGAACTGCCTGTACATCCTTTTTGGTTTCACACAATCAAGGCCCGGTAGGGAGAACTGTCCTGTGGGCAATCAGGCCGCGGCTTTGGTTTTCGACCCTCCCCGGGGGCTTTCTGCGAGGACTGACCGAATCCGAATTTTTCGCAAAGCGAAAAATTGTTGAGTTCCGCAGCAGCCCGGGGAGGGTCGAAAACCAGCGGTCGCCCACAGGACAGTTCTCCCTTCCGGGCCGGCTAGTAGCGAGCCAAAGAAAATTACAAGCGTTAGTCGAGTGAGGCGAGCGCCTCACCCAGGCGGGTTGGAGAACCAGCACTGTACCGGTCATCCCAGTCCACCGCACTTTCAGGGAACAGGAGAATCACAGTAGAGCCCAGGTAGAAGCGGCCCATTTCATCGCCCTGGGCCAATTCCACCGGGGTGGGAAGGTTTTCGTAGTCAGTGAATGTCGGGGTTTTTGGTGGGGGAGCCACCTTGCCCGAGAATACCGTTTCGATGCCAGCAACAATCATGGCGCCTACAAGAATCATCGCCATAGGGCCGGCTGCGGTATCGAAGTAACAGACCAGACGCTCATTGCGAGCAAACAGACGCTCCACATTTTCAGCCGTTGTGCCGTTAACCGAAAACAAATCTCCCGGAATATAGGTAGTGCCGGTTAGTTTACCGGCAATCGGCATATGCACCCGGTGATAGTCCCGGGGTGAGAGGTAAATGGTGGTGAAACAGCCATTTTCGAATTGCTCGGCCCGCCTGGAGTCACCACCCAACAGTTCGTAGGTGCTGTAATCCTGCCCCTTGGCCTGGAACACCCTGCCACCAAGAATGTCACCAACCTGGCTGATAGCGCCGTCGGCGGGGCACACAATATCTGCCTGGTCTATAGGGCGGGCGCCGTCTTTCAAAGGCCGGGTAAAAAAGTCGTTAAAGCAGCTGTAACGGGTGTGGTCCGGTTCCAGGGCCTCAGACATATCCACCTGGTACTGGCGGATGAATTGGCCAATAACCCAATCCTTGAGCCAGGCAGGGCTGCTGGTTTGCGCCAACCAGCCGGTGCACCGGGATAAAAGGTGTTGTGGAATTATGTATTGAAAAAAGATGAAAAGTTTGTCCATGGCAGCTAGTGTATCCTGTAACAGTCGAAACGTAATCAAACTACAGATGTGAAGATTTGGCTTGCCCTTTTTTTACTTCTTCCCCCTCTCGCCCTGGCGGCGCCCGAAGAGGGCTCCGAGACTGTACCCCCGCAAGGCATAAACCCGGACGCAGAGCCCGAAGACGATATTCCCATTAACTGGGTGGACACCAGCCATACCGTAGCCACCAACCAGGCCCAGGCCCTGGTGGAATGGATGGATGATTTTTTTGGTGACCCCAATCACGACCTGGAGCAGGCGGAATCCCTACTGCGGCTGGAGGCCATTAACGACTGGGATCAGGAAGACGGCAACGACTTCAAACTGCGGCTGCGCGGCAAGGTGCAGTTACCGCGAATCTCAAAAAGGGTCAACCTGCTCTTCAGCGGAGAAGAAGGCAACGAGCTGACCGAGGAAGAACGCAAAGAGGAGGACAGCGTAAGCCTGCAACTGCAAGTACGTGAAGGGGATCGCTCTCGCTTTGATGTGACCATGGGCTGGGCTTCAAGCAGTTTGCGACCCGGGTTACGCTACCGTAACGAGGCAAACATTACACAGGACACCCGTTACCGATTTATCCAGCGCTTCCAGTACCAGGATGGAAAGAACTTCTACGCCACCACTAATCTTGATTTCAATCACCTGCTAAACGAGAACGAAATCCTGCGCTGGAGTAACCGGGGCCTCTACGGCGATCACAGCGATGGCGTAGAGTGGCGAACCAGCTTGTCATTATTTCAACGATGGTATGCAGACAGAAAGCGTCCGGTGGCCTTTAGATATTTTGGCTCTGTCACCGGAGTAACCCGACCCGACGCTTTTGTAAAAAATTATCGCCTGGGCATAGTCTGGCGACGCAAGGTATACCGGGACTTCCTGTTTGCCGAAATCGAGCCCGCCTATAATTACCGACGGCGCACCCTGGACGTGGACCGTGAGGGTGCCTGGAGCCTGGTTCTCAAGCTGGAAATAGCCCTGGAACGGGACCTGAGACGGCTCAAGCGAGACCGAGATGAAGAAGAGGAAGAGGAAGAACCGCCGGAAATAAGCGAATAAAGAACCTACAACGGGGCCTGCGCAAACAGGCCCCGGCTATTTCTACAGATTTTCCTCGGCAAAAGCCGCCAATCTCGAACGCACAATGCCGTTCACATGCATAATCCCCGCGTGGGGATACGGCTTGCTCTTTTCTACCAGGTAGGTAAGGCCTGAGGTGAGGGGGGAGATGTACTTATTGTCGATCTGGGCCAGGTTGCCCAGCACCACAATCTTCGAGTCTGCCCCTACCCTGCTGATGACCGACTTCAGCTGAAACTGGGTCAGGCCCTGTGCCTCGTCGATAATAATATAGGCATCATTGAAAGACCGGCCTCGCATAAAGTTAAGCGACTTGAACTGAATATTCGCCCGCTCCTTCACGTAGTCGATGCTGCCATGACAGGACTCGTCTGTACCGTGCAGTATCTCCAGGTTATCGTCGAAGGCCGCCAGCCAGGGTGCCATTTTTTCCTCCTCGGTACCCGGCAGAAAGCCGATTTCCTCGGCAATAGGCGGTGTGGAGCGGGCGACAATCAGCTTCGAGTACTTCTTCTGCTCCAGGATCGCATGCAAACCGTATGACAGGGCCAGCAGGGTTTTACCGGAACCAGCCGGGCCGGTCATCACCGTCATATCCACCCCTTCGTCATCCAGTAGCCTCATGGCCATGGCCTGCTCCAGATTACGCGGTGAGAGTCCCCAGAAACGGTTATGCATCAGGTTGTCACGGCTGTCGCAGCGCAAGTACACAAAGTCCTTGTCTACGCGCTTAACAAAGGCCATGAAATCCTGGTCGTCGTGCAGGAACATATTGGGATAGGCATACGGTAAAGACTTGCGCGGAATACGGTGCAGCGTGCAATCGCCCTCACGCAAGGTATCCACCTCGCTAATGTTCGACCAGAAGTCGCCCTCAATATGCTCATAGCCCTTGGCGAGCAGGTCTATGTCGTCCAGCACCCGATCCCGACGATAGTCCTCTACGTTCAGCAGGCCTGAGCCCTTGGCCTTGATGCGCATATTGATGTCTTTGGTCACCAGGCAGACAAACTCATCCGGATGCTCAGACTGCAGCCGCAGGGCGACATTGATAATGCGGTTGTCGTTGGCCTGGTCCTGGGTGTCATCCAGGTAGGGCACGGCAGAGTTATCCGACAGCAACTGGTCAGGATAAATCGCCAGGGTTCCGGGCACTACACCCTCCCCGACTCCGGGCACCTCTACCCCCTTCTGGATCTCCTGCGGGGTGGCTGAATCGACCACCTTGTCGATCATTTGTATGGCAATACGAGCCTCGCGGCTCACGGATTTGTCGCGGCGGTCCTTGATATGGTCCAGTTCCTCCAGAACTGTCATGGGAATCACCACATGGTGTTGTTTAAAGGCGGTAACGGCTGTTGGGTCGTGCAGCAGGACATTGGTGTCCAGTACATAAGTCTTTTTGATGACTGGTTTGAGTTTGGGTGTTTTGGTTTTTTCTACGCGCAGGGCGGAGCCTGAGTCCATAGAGCATTCCTCATTATTGTTGAATCACTGGGTAATGGTCTGGTTTGCTTGCGTAATTGGCCACAAACGGCGGAATCACCGCATATAACCGGCACTGCTGGTTGTAGTTGCCTGTAGATTGCCGCCGACTTCTGTGTTCGACGAGGGGTTTGCCAGGAGGGGTAACTTTGTTGCTGTGGGGCTGTATCGGAGGGCGTAAGGGGCCTGAGCTTGAGTGGCTCGATGGCAGCGCTGAAGCGCTTATTGTCTGACGCGTAATGGCCTGGTGTCACTGCCCGGCCTGCGTCCAGGGTTGTTTCAAATCAACGTCCCGACGGGTTTGATACAGCAGCGTTGGAGTGATTATCAAACTGACAGCGCCGGCCTGTCAATGGCCACAGGCAAAATGCTGGTCGCATTTACCAGATCGCTTATAACACACTGACACAAGGCGCCTTTTAGGCTAGGATAGTGGGCTTATGTGTTGGTAAAAGTAAGAACCCCCTTCAATGCTCAACCAGGATACACTCGCCCAGCTCAAAGGCCTGAAAACCCAGATGGAGGCCGAAAAAGAGCGCGCCGAGGCGGTGATCAAAGGCACCCAGGCCCGTTACGGATTTGCTGTTCTTGATGACGGCAGGGAGATCTTTATTCCGCCGGATGAAATGCTCAAGGCATTTCCGGACGATCGCGTGTGCGTGTGCATACGCCCCACCAAAGACAATAAAACCATTGCTGACATCGAAAAGCTGGTAGATAGCCCTTTGGGTGACTTTACCGGCCGCTGTGTACGCAAGGGTAAAGCGGTATTCGTAGAACCAGACCTGCCGCAATTGCACCGCTGGTTGTTCATTCCTCCCCACGCCCGAAATGGGGTCAAGGAGGGTGACTATGTGCGCTGTGCCATCCTGCGCCACCCGATTCGCGATGGTAAACCCCAGGCAAAAGTGCTCTCGGTAATTGGCGATGAAACAACGCCGGGCATCGAAAACCTCTACAGCATGGACAAGTATCACCTGTCTGCCCAGTGGAGTGCGCCCAGCAAAAAGGAACTGGCAAAACGGCTGGAGGAATTTCACCCCCTGGAGACAGATCGCAGGCGTGATCTGACAGACCTGGAGTTTGTCACCATAGACGCGGCGAAAACCCAGGATATTGACGACGCCCTGTATGCGGAAATCAGTGCCGACGGCTGGAACCTGTTCGTCGCCATTGCCGACCCCACCTGTTATTTCCCGGCGGACTCCAACCTGCACCGCGACGTCGCAGCTCGGGGCACCTCCGTGTATTTTCACGGTGACGTATTGCCCATGCTTCCGGAGGAGCTATCACAGGACACCTGCGCCTTGTCCGAGGGCGCTGACCGCCCAGCCCTGGTTTGCAAGATAGCCATTAACGACAGCGGAGAAGTGGGAAGCTTCGAGTTCATTGAATCCACCATTCGCTCCCGGGCCAAGCTGTCCTATTACGGCGTTGACCGCTATCTCAGCGGTCACGACGCAGAGTTGATGAGCCACTCAACTCCCCTGGAAGCCCTGTACCAGGTCTACCGGGCGCTGCGTGGACACCGGGAAGAACACCACCTGGTAATGGAAGACAGAAAGGAATTCCGCTGGATATTGGACGAGCAGAAGCAGATTGGCCACATCGAGCCCTTCGAAAAGATGCTGTCTCAAAAACTGGTGGAAGAGTGCATGATAGCCACCAATCGCTGTGCTGCCCGCCTGCTCAGTGAGCACAAGGCCAGCGGTCCCTTTATTACGCACCCGGGCTTTCGCCAGGATCGCCTGGATGAGACACGCAAGTTTCTCGCCATGCATGCCCCGGAAGTCGCAGAGCTCGATCCCTCCACCGTAGCAGGTTACCGTGACATCATGCGCCACCTGTCCGGTAGCGGGCAGAAGTTGCCACTGAGGGGCATGGTCAACCGATTGTTGACCCGGGCAGAAATCGCACCGACCGCAGGCCCCCATATGGGCATGGCCCTGGAAAGCTATACCAACTGCACCTCACCGCTGCGCAAGTATGTGGATTTTCTTGTGCATATGCAGATCAAGTCTATTCTCCATGGGGATGGCGCCTCGGTAGTCACTCAGGAGATGCTGAAAACGCTCTCTGAGCGTATCGCCACCACCCGCAGCGCAACGCTGGAAGCTGAGCGTTGGCTGGCCGGCAAATACCTGACTCGCATCAGCGCTGAGCCGGGAACTACCCACAAAGCGAAAATCAGCCATATCAACAGCTCAGGCTTTAATGTGCGCCTTGAGGACTCGGGCCTGAACGGCTTCGTGGACCTGCGAAAAGACCCGGAGAAGTTCAGCTACGACAAGTGGACGGCTAGCCTCACCAGCACTACCCGGCGCTTTCAGCTTGAGCAGCTTGTAGAGGTCACTTTTGGCGGTGTGGACGAAGATAACCAGTACCAGGCTAAATTATCCCTGGTACAAGGTTGTGGCCTGAAGCCACCGAAGGAAGCAAAGAAAGAGGAAGACAAGACCTAGGGCGGGTTCAGCTGTGTCCGGCTTGGTGTTCTCTCAGGTATCCTGCTCAGTGCACCCGGCGGCCAAGGGCGCCACTGGCCTGAGGTACGACAATCTCTGATCTTACGGGTACTTCCTGCATCAGCTGACTTTGCACTCTGCTAACCAGCTTAATCATCTCCCGTACCCCCAGATCTTTCAGGTACTCCCCCATATCCCTGTGTGAATCGAACACTACGTTGGGGTCAACTGCCCGAAATACCCTAATAATCAATAACTCACGCTTGTCATAGGTGTCTTCGCCGCCAAAAATCAGCTTGGTGAAGGTATCCACTATGGCCATTTCACTAAAAGCGCTGAACTCGCCTGTCATATGGGCCCGCTTCATTGTAAGCCTCTCCTATGCCGTTCACGTTTCACCACGGTGACGGCTTCCTTATCCCTGTTTGTTTTGAGTATGGCTTAACAGCAAAACCTGGTTGATTAAATTTTGGGCAATATTTCACATTTTTTGCTCCCAATTTAATCAAGAACCCCATTTGGGTCAGGGGCTTGGCTCCCTGGGTCTATAGCGGCCTGCCGCTGTGGACACCAGTTTCGCTCTCCACTGCCAGACCGTCCGGGCCAAAAGAACATAGAACATCTAAAGCCTGCCCTTGACCTAGAAAGTCGCATGCCCGGGAGTGCGTGGGAACGGAATCGCATCGCGAACATTTTCCATGCCGGTCACGTAATTGAGTAGTCGCTCAAAACCCAGGCCAAAACCCGCGTGGGGCACCGTGCCGTAGCGGCGCAGGTCGCGATACCACCAGAGTTCCTCCTGGAGTTGGGGATCCATACGGGAATCCAGCACGTCGAGGCGCTCCTCGCGCTGGCTGCCGCCGATAATCTCCCCTATACCCGGGGCCAGCACATCCATGGCCGCCACCGTTTTTTCATCGTCATTAAGACGCATATAAAAGGCTTTTATCTCCCTGGGATAGTTCATCACCACTACCGGGCGACCCACATGCTCCTCGGCGAGATAGCGCTCGTGCTCTGAGGACAGATCGACGCCCCACTGCACGGGAAATTCAAAAGATTTACCGCAGTTATTGAGGGTGTCGATAGCATCGGAGTAGTCCATGCGCTCGAAGTTGGAATCGACCACTGTTCGCAGCCGATCGATCACGGTGTTATCGATGCGCTGCTGGAAGAAGGCCATGTCGTCTTCGCGCTCATCAAGCACGCGGGTAATGACATATTTGAGCAGGGATTCGGCCAGGTCGGCATCATCATCGAGGTTGGCAAAGGCGATTTCGGGCTCGACCATCCAGAATTCCGCCAGGTGGCGACTGGTATTGGAATTCTCTGCCCTGAAGGTGGGGCCGAAGGTGTACACCTTGCTCATGGCCAGGCAATAGGATTCTACTTCCAGTTGTCCGGAGACGGTGAGAAAGGATTCTCCGGCGAAGAAATCTTCCCCAAAATCCACGGCGCCGGATTCTGTGCGCGGCAGGTTGGCAAAGTCCAGCGTACTCACCCGGAACAACTCACCGGCCCCCTCACAATCGCTACCGGTGATTATGGGGGTATTAATCCAGTTAAAGCCTTGCTCGTGAAAGTAATTATGGATGGCATTGGCCAGAGTGCTTCTCACCCGGGTGATGGCACCTATGGTATTGGTGCGGGGACGCAAATGGGCCTGTGTGCGCAGGTACTCGAAGGTATGGCGCTTTTTGGCGATGGGGTAGGACTCTGCGTCATCCACCCAGCCCAGCACTTCAACCTCACTGGCCTGAATCTCCACGCTCTGGCCCTTGCCCTGGGATTCAACCAGCTCTCCGGTCACGACCACCGCACAGCCAGTGGAGAGTTTCAGCACCTCGGATTCGTAGTTCTGCAGCGTATTGTCGACCACCGCCTGAATGGGGTCGAAGGAAGAACCATCATGCACCGCCAAAAAGGAAATACCCGCCTTGGAGTCGCGCTTACTGCGCAACCAACCTTTCACGGTCACGAGATTACCGGTAGCGATATCACCCTTGAGGGCTCCTTTAACGGTACAGAACTGGGACATAACGAAACTGGCTCCTTAGCCTTATAATATGGGGTCAGGTCTATCAATGAAGCATCCGACCTGAAAAGCAGGCCGCTGCAGGGCCTGGTTTTCACCCTCAACCGGGCTGGATCACCGGGCCAGGCGCGTTATTTTACTGCCTTCCAGGGTCAGGTTATACATCAGGCCCTTGTTGGAAAAGACAAATCCTATTACTGGCGCGGAGATTTCCCGGCTATCTATTTTGCCCCCGGCACCCAACTCGATAAGCGCCACGCTGCCATCAACACCGACCTCCCAGCCCTGGCTATGGATAAAAGACTGCAGGGAATCCTCGGTAAGAAAAACAATGACCTCGGATTTGAACTGAGCACCCAGTTGCAGGCCAAAGGAAGCTCCTGCAGTGGAGTAGTAGCTACTGGCCTTGTTATTCACCCGCAATACGCCTTCGCCATACTGGCCGCCCACGCCAAAGCCCATTTTCACCACATCGGGAAAAATCAGCACGCCGGCGGCCTTGCCCAGCAGCTCATCAGCGCCCTGGGCATAGTCGAGCAGGTGTGCCAGGGCCTTGTCGGCATTGGCGTCAATTTCGGCGGTGCTATCTGCAGCTGCAACGGGAACGAAAACCGTCAAAAGGCAGTAAAGGTAGAATCGGGCGAACACAAACACTCCTAGGGGGAATTAAAACTCAAATCGCTGACCCACCAGCGCCTCTGACAACTGCCACAGGCGCTGGGCGCTGGCCGTATCCAAAGCATAGGATTCTACACCACCTTCGCCACCCGGCTCAGCGGGCTTGGCTATCTGGCAGTTTTCCAGATAGAGGCCACCGCGCCCTTCCAGCTCGGGCGCCGTTGCTGCCCGGATACTGGTTGCAGAGCCCTGTTCGGTACTCTTGTAAACCATGGGTTCATCGTTGGGTCGACTGGCCATCAGCGTTTCATAGTCTTCGGGCTGCAGGTGACGGCTGAGTTCGGTCATGATGACACCTGGGTGAACTGCCAGGGCGTGGACACCCTGCGGCCCAAGGCGCTCCTCCAGGCCAACGGAAAACAGCACATTGGCGGTTTTGGATTCACCGTAGGCCTGCCACTTGTTGTATTCCCTGCCCTGGTAATTGGGGTCATCAAAATTAACACACGCAAGGCGGTGCCCCGCTGAACTTAGATTGACCACCCGGCTGGGCGCACCGGCTACCAGCGATGGCGCCAGCAGGCATGTGAACAGGAAATGGCCGAGATGATTGGTTCCAAATTGCATCTCAAAACCCTGGGCGGTTCGCGCCAGTGGGCAGGCCATCACCCCGGCGTTATTGATCAGCAGGTCAATACGGGGAAAGCGCTGCAACGCATCGGCAGCCGCATTGCGCACAAAATCCAGGTCAGCCAGGTCCATAATCAAGGTATCTATCTGGGCCTGGGGTTCAGTTTTCAGCACTGTGGCAACGGCTACATCCAGCTTTTCCTTGTTGCGGGCAACCATTACCACCGACGCACCGGCACTTGCCAGGGCCCGGGAGGTTTCCACACCCAGCCCGGATGAAGCGCCAGTAATAAGTGCTCGTTTACCGGCCAGTGAAATGCCGGCAATGGCCTGCTCTGCCGTGGTTTCGAAATTGAACTTGCTCATATTTACTCCCTGGAATTTGAATCAGGCTATTGTGGGCTGATTCACTAACCGTTTTAATGTCCGTCTCGGTCACCGAACGTTGCATTACAGGAACAGCTGTCCTCATGACAAAAGATACCATTGCCCGCCTGGAGAAAGGTAATTACATCAGTTTTTCCACCCGCAAGAAGTCCGGTGAGTTCGTGTCCACAGCTGTGTGGTTTGCGCCTGATGACGATGGTTACTACCTGTTCTCAGCCAATAAGGCAGGCAAGGTCAAACGGCTGCGGAATTTCAGTGAATCGAAAATGGCCTCCTGCAACGTAATGGGCGCCGTCAGTGGTGACTGGGTAGATACCCGGGCCTACCTGCTGGACTCCCCTGAAGACGAGAAAAAAGCACTCGCCGCCCTGCGCCGCAAGTACGGTTTGCAAATGCTCCTGGGCGATTGCTTTTCTACCCTCACGGGGAAAATGAAAAAACGGGCCTATATCAGGGTGGAAGTAAGCGCATGACGCTGTAGCGAATATCAGCGCTCGCTACATGGCCGCCATGCGGGCGCTGTCGATTTCTTTGAGTTTAAAGCGATATTTCTCCACGTCTGAGCGCAGAGCAGCGTGCCCCATAGCCTGTTCTACATAGCGAGTGGCGGCCTTGTACTGGCCCAGCTGCTGATAAATAACTCCGGTGCCATACAAGAGGGTGCCATCTTCCGGCTCTAGCTCAAGCGCATCCAGATAATGAGCAAGGGCCCGACGCCAGTTGCCCTCTTCCCCTGCCTGATCCCCCTGCCAGGCGTGGTAGTAGGGGTTGTTTTCGCGATACCTGTCCACCTTCTGCTCCCAATAGGCCATTTCCTCCTGGCGCTCCTCCAATGAGTAGAGAATTACCAGGTTGTTCATGGCGGAGCGCTCGGTGGGATCCAGTGCCAGGGCTTGCAGGTAATTTAGCTCTGCCTCCTGATGCTGGCCCGCCAGCCTATAAATAGCCCCCAGGTTAACCCACAGGTGAGCAATCCCGGGGCTTAACTGCAGCGCCCGTACACCGTGTAGCCAGGCTTCTTTGGTATCTTCGCGGGCGAGTGCTTTCATCGCTATATTGTTGTGATACAGCGCCTGGGCATCGCGGTCAGAGATTTCCTGGGAGCTGGCAATCTCCCGAGAGGGCAAGGGGTCGATATCCACCATGAACTTTTCCTTCCTGCGCAGATGCACTGCCACATTCACATGCAGGCGCAGGGCGACCCGTTCCCCCATTCGCGTCCACTGGGGTCGCACTTCCAGCCACTGGTAGCGGGCATCCAGACCGGCCTCTCGCGCCAGGGCAACAAACAGGTTGGCATAAGACAGGCAATTTGCAGCGCCCCGGTGAAATGTTTCCCGTGCGGTTCCCTCGGCGAAAGTGTCGTATTCCATGTTCAAGGCACCGGCACCGGTTACCGCCCTGTGCAGCTGTCTCAGGCGCTGGCGTTTGGCGGCATGGGAAGGCGCGTATAGCTCGACAAACGCTTGCATATCTTCATCAATGGCCAGCAGGTCCGGCGTATACACCAACTCCGGAACCGATTGGGGGGACAGTACTTCTGCGCCATGCTCCAGTGGGGCAAGATTCGCTACCGAATGAACATCCGGGTGGTTGGCGCAGGCACTCAACACCATATAGACAAT
>ERZ1046740.1900-NODE-1900-length-14108-cov-7.203729_pt1 | contig 14108 bp, 12 predicted proteins | sample MGYA00383093_ERZ1046740 | MGnify/ENA primary metagenome ERZ1046740 (study PRJEB29581, sample SAMEA5548363) | metagenome | biome: marine; feature: coastal; material: water | depth 25 m | study: Short-term variability in the microbial, nano- and picoplankton...
TTAAACAAGACAACATATGAAGACGATTATTTTGCATAGTCAAGACCTGTCAATAGCTAAACTTGTTGCTCAGCAAGTTGACTCTGATATCCAGCAAAAACGTACACATTTTCGTTTTACTACTAATAAAACCATTGATTTAAACACTTTAAGACAAATGTTTAAATGCGACTTTAATTTTGCTCCTGATCATTTTTCAACTGATCAAGCTGCGCTTTTTGTTAGCGATATGGACTCAACACTCATTAACATTGAATGCATTGATGAAATTGCAGATTTTGCCAACCTTAAGCCTGAAGTGGCTAGTATTACTGAGCGTGCTATGCAGGGAGAATTGGATTTTGATAGCTCTTTGGCTGAGCGTGTTGCTCTATTAAAAGGCTTAGATGTTGCAGTATTGGAAAAAGTTTATACGCAAAAATTAAAAGTAAATCCTGGCGGCCAGGCATTGGTTCAGTTTTTGCACAAAAAAGGATTGAAAAGTGCCGTGGTATCTGGTGGATTCACCTATTTTACAGATCGACTGGCTTCGGACATTGGTCTTGATTATTCCAGAGCAAACATCTTGGCAGTGGATAAAGGTCAATTAACAGGAAAAACTCAGGGTGTTATTATCAATGCTCAAGCGAAAGCCGGCTTTATCCATGAATTGTGTGAAAAGCATTCGTTAAAAGCTAGCCAAGTTATTGCTGTTGGTGATGGCGCTAATGATTTAGCAATGATGAAAGTGGCTGGATTATCAGTTGCCTATCATGCAAAACCAATTGTTGCTAAGCAAGCAGATATCTCCATTAACATTGGTGGATTAGATAAAATCATGGATTTATTTGATGAGTAATCTAAAATGATTGTTGAGATTGGACATTTTGCATTAATTCTAGCTCTAGCCTTTACCTGCTTGCAGGTTGTATTGCCAGCAGCGGGCTTATTTAAAGGTAATTTTTCATTAGTGCAGTTATCTCGCCCGATGTTATGGGCACAATTCTTCTGGATGTTAGTCGCGTTCGCGATCTTAATGAACGCATTTGTTGTTGATGATTTTTCAGTTAAATATGTTGCTAGTAACTCCAATACTGAGCTGCCAACTATTTTCAAAATGTCAGCTGTATGGGGTGCGCATGAGGGTTCTTTATTGTTATGGGCCTTGATCTTATCTGGCTGGAGTGTTGCAGTATCGTTATTATCTAAACGCTTGCCAAGCGAAGTGCTAAACCATATTTTGATTATCTTAGGTCTGATCAGTATTGGATTTTTATTATTCTTATTGCTCACCTCTAATCCTTTCGAGCGATTAGATATTATTCCAACACAAGGCAGAGAGCTAAACCCGCTATTACAAGATTTTGGTTTGATTATTCATCCGCCAATGTTGTATATGGGTTACGTGGGTTTAGCTGTTCCTTTTGCCTTTGTTTTATCTTCTTTAATTCGAGGTCAGCTTGATTCTACTTGGTTGCGTTGGTCTCGACCGTGGACATTAGTTGCTTGGGCCTTTTTAACTTTCGGCATTACACTGGGTTCATGGTGGGCATATTACGAACTTGGCTGGGGCGGCTGGTGGTTCTGGGATCCAGTTGAGAATGCCTCATTTATGCCATGGTTAGTGGCAACAGCATTGGTTCACTCATTAAGTGTGAGCGAGAAACGTGGCGCATTTAAACATTGGACGGTGCTATTAGCTATTTCTGGCTTCTCTTTGAGTTTACTGGGAACGTTTTTGGTTAGATCGGGTATTTTGACATCGGTTCATTCTTTTGCGGCTGATCCGGCTCGTGGACTTTTTATTCTAGTATTTTTAATCCTGGTTGTTGGCGGCTCTTTGGCTTTGTATGCCTGGCGTGCTTCATTAATGAGAAGTCATAATTCGTTTTCATGGTGGTCAAAAGAAAGCGGACTATTGATCAATAATATTTTGTTGGTCGCCGCTATGTTGAGTGTGTTTTTGGGTACGCTATATCCATTATTATTAGACTCTTTGGGGTTAGGAAAAATTTCAGTTGGCGCACCTTATTTTGACGCAGTATTTGTTCCTATTATGATTCCAGCAGTTATTGCTATGGTGATTGCGCCTTTTTTACGCTGGAAAAAAGATACAGTTTCTCGCAGCATTTCTCTTTTAAAGCCAGTTTGGCTAGGTGTGGCGATTTTGTTTGTTGGCAGTCTGTGGTTCGCTGAAAATCAATATGTTTTATTTGCAGTATTTTTATTTATTTGGATTGTTCTTCATTCGCTGGTGTTATTAGTTAATCGAATTCGTCAAAACGGTTCTCTTGGTCTAGCCTTTATTGGCATGATTCTTGCTCATGTTGGTATTGCTGTATTTTTACTAGGTGCAACAGTTACAACGCAACTTGGTGTAGAAAAAGATATTAAGATGGAGATTGATCAGCCGATTCACGTTAAGGGCTATGAATTTATTTTTAAAGGTGTGGATAGCTTTTCTCATCAAAATTATCGAGGCCATAAAGGTGAGGTTGAAGTGTACTTCGGCGGTGAATTAATTGCCAACCTAAATCCAGAGAAGCGTCAGTATGTGACCGGAATGCCAATGACTGAAGCAGCTATCGACCCTTCATTGACACGCGATATTTATATTGCCTTGGGAGAGCAATTAGAAGGAAATGCATGGAGTTTAAGAATTTACTATAAGCCGCTTATTAGGTGGATCTGGCTAGGAGGATTGTTCATTTCAATTGGCGCCTTATTAGCCGCATTTGACCGTAGATATCGATTGAGGGTTAAAGCATGAATATAATGATTTGGGCTAGTGTAATGCTTGCTGCCTCATTGGCATGGACTATTTGGTTTTTAAAAAATCCGTTGCTAGGTAATAATGTAGATTTACGTCAGTCAAACATTGATTTGGGTAAGCAAAGAAAGCTAGAGTTGCAACAAGATCTTGATCAAGGATTAATTGATAAAGAGCAGTTTGATTTAGCGCTAGAAGAAATTTCTTCTACATTGGCCATAGAGTTGGATCAAAATAACTCCAAATCCTTAAAATCTGGCAATACCAACGTTGCAATTTGGCTGGTGGTTGTGTTGCTACCTGTTTTTTCCATTGGCGTTTATCAGCAGTTAAGTACTGATAATTCAGCTGCTATTGTGGCATCTGCTTCCAGCTCAAAACCATTAAGCTTGGAGCAAAGTGTGATTAAGATTGAGCAGCGCTTGCAAAATAATCCAAAAGATATCGAGGCTTGGAAAATGCTTGGACTGGGTTATTTTGAACTCAAGCAAATTAAAAAATCTTTAGCAGCTTATGAAAAAGCTTATCAGTTAGATCCAAAAGATCCAAGATTATTGGTTGAGTATGCATCAACATTGATTAGTGCTAATAATGACCAATTTGTTGGACGCCCGGTAGCATTAATTAAAGAGGCGCTTGAACTTGACCCCAATGCGCCAGATGCTTTGTACTTAGCTGGTATGTTCGCGGTTAGTGTGCAAGATTTTGAACTAGCTAAAGGTTTGTGGGGTAAAGCTTTAAATGCTCTGCCTGAGCAAAGCTCTGATCGACAAGCGTTACTAAGTATATTGGCCGAATTAAATCGGGTTGAAAATGGCAAAGTGAGTAATACTGTTACCGTTAACGTGGCAATTTCGGACAAGATTTTAGCTAGTCGATCAGCCGATGACTATTTAATGATTTATGTTAAAGCAGCCAAAGGTAGACCAATGCCAATTGCCATTGAAAAGATTAAAATTAAAGATTTTAATGGTCAGGTAGTATTAAGTGATATGAATTCTGTCATGCCAACAAAACTGTTGTCAGAGCATGGGCAAGTGTTGGTAGTGGCGCGTTTGAGTCGAACAGGCAACGCTATGAGACAAGCAGATGACATACAAATTACGAGCGATATGGTTACAGTTTCAAACAATCCAAGCGTCATATTAAAATTAGATTAAGTTTATGAGTAAAACAATAGAATTAGCCCAAGCCTTAATTAGAATTGATTCAGTTACACCTAATGATAAAGGTTGTCAGCCTATGATGACTGATCATTTAAAGCGTTCTAATTTTAAAATTACTGATCTGAAGTTTGGCGAAGTGGATAATTTTTGGGCTGAGCATGGTACCGGCTCTCCTGTTTTTGTTTTTGCGGGTCATACTGATGTTGTACCCGTAGGTGATGCATCCAAATGGAATTTAAATCCTTTTTCAGCTGAAGTGAAAGACGGCATGTTGTATGGTCGTGGTGCGGCAGATATGAAGGGCTCGTTGGCAGCTATGTTGAGTGCTAGTGAGCGTTTTGTAGAAGATTATCCAGATCATAAAGGCACGATCGGCTATTTAATTACCTCAGATGAAGAAGGTCCTGCAGTTGACGGCACGGTTAAAGTTTGCGAACATTTGAACCACGTTGGTCAGGCGGTTGATTACTGTTTGGTGGGTGAACCATCATCAACTAATATTTTGGGAGATGTAATTAAGAATGGACGTCGTGGATCGTTAAACGGTGTGCTTAGAATTATTGGAAAACAGGGGCATATTGCTTATCCGCACTTGGCAAATAATCCGATTCATTTGGCTGTTCCTGCTTTGGATGCGTTGTGCAGTGAATTGTGGGATGAAGGTAATGATTATTTTCCAGCAACTAGTTTTCAGATTTCTAATATCCATTCCGGTACGGGCGTGACTAATGTTATTCCGGGCGAGATTGAAGTGGTGTTTAACTTTCGCTATTCAACAGAGTCAACTCATGAAGGCTTGCAGGCGCGAGTTTGTGATATTTTAGATAAGCACAAACTTGAATATGAAATTGATTGGGACCATTCTGGCTATCCATTCTTAACTCCTAAAGGTGAGTTGGTAAGTGGTTGCGTTGATGCCATTAAAAAAGTAGTCGATGTTGATGCTGAATTATCAACATCTGGTGGTACTTCTGATGGGCGTTTTATCGCTCCTATTCTTAATGCTCAAGTAGTTGAGTTGGGTCCACTTAATGCCACTATTCATCAAGTTGATGAATGTGTATCTACTCAAGACCTAGATGATCTAAGCGATATTTATTATCATATTCTTAAAAATATTCTAATCTAGTGTGATGCGTTTTGATGTTATCACCCTGTTTCCTGATATGTTTTCAGCCATTAAAGAGGAAGGGGTAATTGCTCGAGGTATTAAAAAATCATTACTAAGAATTCATACTTGGCAGTTGCGAGAGTTCTCTGATAACAAGTATCGAAACATTGATGACAAGCCTTATGGCGGCGGCGGCGGCATGGTGATGCAAGTTAAGCCAATACGTCGTTGTATTGCTAGTATTAAACAAAAAAACCCCAATACTAAAGTTATCTATTTGTCGCCTCAAGGGCGAAAATTAACCCATCAATTGGCTTTAGAAATTTCAAAACTTGATTCACTAACCTTGTTGTGTGGTCGTTATGAAGGGATAGATGAGCGTGTTATTGAGCAAGATGTTGATATGGAAGTCTCAATTGGCGATTACGTTATTAGTGGTGGTGAATTGGCCGCAATGGTACTGATTGATAGTGTTAGTAGGCAAATACCGGGCGTATTGGGAAATCAAGATTCCTTAAATGATTCCTTTGCTAGTGGCTTGCTCGACTATCCACACTACACACGACCAGAAGAGATTGACGGCCAAAAAGTGCCAGAGGTTTTACTTAGTGGCCACCAAGCTAATATTGATGTTTGGCGTGAAAATCAAGCACTTAAAAATACAAAAACAAAACGCCAGGATTTGATTAAAAAATAATACAGAGAGCTGTGTTTACTTTTTTCTTAAAAAAATCTATAATAATCCAACTTATTCTACAATGGCGTAGAGTACTCAAAACAAGCATTGTTGCTTACAAGTTACCCACGAAGGGTTTGTTTCTAATTGCAAATCATAAGGTTTGTAATTCAAACGGGAGAGAAGTATGAAATTTGTAACGGCAATTCTAAGACCACACAAATTAGACGATGTTAGAGAGGCGCTTTCAGAAATGGGCGTATCTGGCATTACAGTGACTGAAGTTAAAGGCTTTGGTCGTCAAAAAGGGCACACTGAACTATACAGAGGTGCAGAGTATCAAATCGATTTTTTACCTAAAATTAAATTAGAAATCGCTATTTCAGCGTCTAAGTTAGATGCTGTAATAGAAGCAATCAGAAACGTTGCCAATTCTGGCAAAGTTGGTGATGGAAAAATTTTCGTATCTAATTTAGATAAAGTAGTTCGAATCCGTACTGGTGAGACGGATCAAGACGCACTTTAAGGAGTAAAAAATGAAAAAATTATTAACTTTATTGGCTTTAATGCCAATGGGTGTATTTGCCGAGGGTTTAGATGGCGCAAATACTTCATGGATTCTAACCTCAACGGCATTGGTATTGTTTATGACATTGCCAGGTTTGGCATTATTCTACGGCGGCTTGGTTCGCAGTAAGAATATTTTGTCTATTTTAATGCAGTGTTTTTCTATTGCCGGCATTGTCTCAGTTCTTTGGTTGGTTGTTGGCTATTCAATTGCATTTTCTGATGGCAATGCTTATTTTGGTAGTCTTTCTAAATTTATGTTGTCTGGAATTTCGGAAGATTCGCTTAGTGGTGATATCCCTGAAAGCTTATTTGCACTTTTTCAAATGACATTTGCTATTATTACTCCAGCATTGATTATTGGCGGCTTTGCTGAACGCATGAAATTCTCAGCTGTATTGCTATTCAGTGCAATCTGGTTGATTGTGGTTTATGCGCCAGTGACACATTGGGTATGGGGCGGTGGCTGGTTAGGTGAAATGGGACTACTTGATTTTGCTGGTGGTATTGTTGTTCACGTGACTGCAGGTGTTGCAGCTTTAGTGGCGGCGATTGTGATCGGTCCTCGTAATGGTTTTTTATCAAGACCAATGCCTCCTCATAATATGACAATGACGATTACTGGTGCAGCTATGCTATGGGTTGGCTGGTTTGGTTTTAACGGTGGATCAGCATTGGCAGCTAATGGTGATGCAGCAATGGCAATGCTAGTTACACATATTTCAGCAGCAGCAGGTGCAATGACTTGGATGTTTTATGAGTGGGTTAAATATGGCAAACCAACAGCATTGGGTGCAGTAACAGGTATGGTTGCAGGCTTAGGTACGATTACACCAGCATCTGGATTTGTTGGCCCTGCAGGTGGTTTAGTTATCGGTATTGTTGCCAGCATTGTTTGTTTTAATGCGGTAATTCTTATTAAACAAAAATGGAAAATTGATGATTCATTAGATGTATTTCCAGTTCATGGCGTTGGCGGTATTATTGGTACGCTAATGGTTGCTGTTTTTGCATCAAATGAGTTGGGTATTTTTTCTGGGCAAGGCTTAGCAGAAGGCATGACTATCATGTCCCAGCTTAAAGTACAGGCAATTGGAATTATTGCAACGTTTGTTTATACTGGAGTTGCGACTTATATTATTCTTAAGGTGGTTGGTATGATTACCGGCCTAAGGGTAAGTGCAGAAGAAGAGCAGCAAGGTCTAGATATTACCTCTCATGAGGAAAAAGGTTACGATTTATAGACTAATTTCAAACTGAAAAAACCCGCTAAAGACTTTGTTTTTAGCGGGTTTTTTTGTGCCCATCAAAAGCAATTCGTATATAATCATAATAATATTTTATTGTTTATTGTAATGCGACTTAATCACCCTTTAACTGGCTCAATGGTAGCCTTAATCACTCCAATGTTTAAAGATGGATCGATAGATTTCAGTGCGCTTGAGGCGTTGGTTGAATTTCATATTGAGTCTGGAACTAAGGCGATTATCTCTATGGGAACAACAGGTGAGAGTGCAACACTTAATCAAAGTGAGCATATTGGGGTAATGCGCAAAACTGTTGAGTTTGCAAAAGGCAGAATTCCAATTATTGCAGGAACAGGTGCTAACTCAACTTCTGAAGCTATTGAGCTAACTCGAGCAGCCAAAGACATTGGCGCTGATGCTTGTCTTTTGGTTACTCCTTATTACAATAAGCCAACTCAAGAGGGTTTATATCAGCACTATAAATTGATTGCTGAAAGTGTTGATATTGATCAAATTTTGTACAATGTTCCGGGTAGAACAGCAGTAGATTTACTGCCTGAAACTATTGTGCGCTTGTCAGGTATTGATAATATTATTGGCATTAAGGATGCAACAGGGGATCTTAATGTTGCAAAAACTTTGATTGATCAATGCCCAGATGACTTCTTACTTTATAGTGGTGATGATGCAACAGCAATTGAATTTATTTTAATGGGTGGCCATGGCGGCATTTCGGTGACTGCTAATGTAGCGCCAGCATTATTGGCACAAGCTTACGAAGCAGCATTTAATAATGATGAAGATACAGCACAACAGCATAATAGACCACTAGTTGACCTACATCAGAATTTGTTTATTGAATCTAATCCGATTCCAGTTAAATGGGCGATGCATAAAATGGGAAAATGTGAAAGTGGTATTCGCTTGCCGTTAACAGTATTATCACAACAAGCTCAAGTAACATTAGAGCAAGATTTATCTAATTTAGGGGTTATAGCATGATTAAAACAACAGCATTAGCGTTATTGTCATTATCTTTGACAGGATGTTTTTCGTTTAACGAAAAAGAAGAGGTAAAGGAAGCGGGTCTTGGTGAAAGAGATATTAAATATTACGCTAACAAGACCGTAACTTCTTTAGAAATTCCGCCAGATTTAACCAAGCCTAGCGCCCAAAATGCATTTAAATTGGACAATTATGTTGCTAATGTTCAAGAGGATACAGTTAGTTTTTCTGATAAGGATAATGCTATTAAAGAAGCATCAAGTATTTTAAGAACCTCTTCAAATGTTGAGGTGAAAAAATCGGGAGAGCGTCGTTGGTTGGTAGTGGATAAAAAACCAGAAGATGTGTGGAATCTCTCTAAAAGCTTTTTTAAATCACACGGCTTTGCTATTAAAAAAACCAATAAAAAAACTGGCCTGATGGAGACGGATTTTTTAGAAAATCATCCAGAGATTCCTGATCGTTCTTTGGGTGTTATTCGTTCAATGCTTCAAAAAGCCATCGCTGCTAGATATGCATTGCCAATTGTTGATAAATACCGTATTCGTGTTGAGCCAATCCAGGGTAGCAAAAAGACTGCTGTATACCTTTCTTTAACATCAATGGAAGAGGTGTTAACTAGATCTGGGAAAGAAGATGAAAATACAATTTGGCAATCTCGTCCAAAGGATCAGGTTTTAGAAACCGAAATGTTGTATCGATTAATGACTTTCCTGGGTAGTGATCATGCGGTTGCTAGAGAGAAAATACTTACTGCAAAGGAAGAGCAAAAAATGACAGTCTCTGTAGAAAAAGGGGTGGGTGGATATGCTAAGCTAGCTTTTTCATTGGGTCGCTACGATACTTGGGACAACATGGGTTGGGCATTAGACGAGCTTAATATTGATGTTGAAGATAAAGATGTTAAAGAGGGTAGTTTTTATATCAATGTTGCTAGAACCGATGATAAAGGCATTTGGTCTAGAATGTTTGGTGATGACGCGATTAAAAAATCATTCCAAATTATTGTTAAGCAAATTGATAGTCAAACAACTGAGGTTTACTTTAATGACTTATCAGAAGAGAATGAGCAAGAAACAATTGACTTTAGTTATGAATTCTTAGGAAGTATTGCTAAGCAATTTTAACTTGTCTTAATCGTGGCCTTGTCACAAACAACTGTTCAAAAAATCGCTCAACAAGAAATCTTGTTGAGCGATTTATCTAATCAAGAGTTAGTTGAATTCTGTCAAATTGCAAACCTTGCTTATCGCACAGGAGAGTCTATTGTTAGCGATCAAGATTATGACTTTATTTATCTTGCTGAGCTCAAAAAAAGACTGCCAAATCATCCATTGCTACAAACTGTAGAATCAGAGGGGAGCGGTTTTTCTGAAGAAAAAGTACTATTGCCAGAGGTAATGTTGTCAACTGACAAGGCTTACTCTTGGGCTGAAATCTCGAAGTGGATAGAACGCATTGAAAAATCTTGTATTGAAATGGGTTTGAGTATTAACAATATTCAAGTTAAAGCAACGCCAAAATTAGATGGCTTTGCGGGATATGATGATGGACTGCATTTGTACACACGAGGTGATGGCAAAAAAGGCAGTGATATTACTCGTGTTTTTGATAGAGGACTGCAAGTTTTTAATGATGCTGAGCGTGGCCAGGGTGCGGGTGAAATCGTGGTTAAGAAAAGCTATTTTGAGCAGTATTTATCAGATAGTTTTGAATTTCCGAGAAATTTTCAAGCAAGCTTAATCAAAGAAAAAGCTTTGAATGAAAAGGCAGAGCAAGCTATTTCTGACAAAGCAGCCTTATTCGTGCCTTTTGCGCAACTGCCTCATTGGTTAGGCGATATTGAAAAGCTAAGTAGTAATTTTGAACAAATTATTGAAAATGTGTTATCTATGGTTGACTTTGATGTTGATGGCGTTGTATTTGAGTTGACTAGCCAGGCATTAAAGACACACATGGGTGCTAATCGAAAATTTCATCGATGGCAAATTGCTTTTAAAGAGAACAAAGATAAGGCCCAAGTAAAAGTTCTTGGCGTTACACCTCAAGTTGGACGCACAGGAAAGATTACGCCAGTGGCTGAACTTGAGCCTACACAGCTCAGTGGAGCAACAATTGTGAGAGCAACCGGACATCATTATGGTCTCGTAAAAGAGCAAGGCTTAGGCATTGGCAGCATTATTGAGCTGACTCGATCTGGCTTAGTCATTCCTAAAATTAACAGAGTGCTTAAATCAGCGGAAATTGACATTCCAGATAATTGCCCTAGTTGTGGCTCAAAACTTGAGTGGCAGTCTGATTTTTTAATGTGCACTAATCACGTTAATTGCCCTGCTCAGATTATTGGGAAAATGGAATATTTTTTTAAAATTCTGGCCAATAATGATGGTTTTGGCATTGCGACAATAGAAAAATTATACGAACAAGGTGTGCGCAATATTTCGCAAATTTATTCGTATAATGAGGGTGATTTTAGCACCATGGGGTTTGGTGACAAAACCAGTCAGAATCTAGTTAGCCAGTTGAAAAGATCGCATACCGAGCAAATAGAAGATTGGCGTTATTTAGCTGCATTTGGTGTGGTTAGAATGGGTATGGGTAATTGCGAAAATTTACTTAAGTCTTATTCGTTGAATGAAATATTTGAGCTAGATTTGCCAACAATTTCTGCAATAGATGGGTTTGCTGATTTAACTGCAAAGATGATTATTGCAGGTCTAGCCTCTATTAAGAAAGAGTTTGATTTTCTTAAGCAGTATCAATTTAATCTGGAAATAACGCCTTTACACAAAAGCTTTGAAAACTCATCTCACAGTCTTTCTGGCAAAAAAATTATCTTTACCGGCAAGATGGCTAACCCAAGAGATGAAATGAAAAAACAAGCAAAACAACTTGGTATTACTATTGTTAGTAGCGTTAGTCGTCAAACAGATTATTTGGTTATTGGAGAAAAGGTAGGAGATAAGAAAATACAAAGTGCAAAAAATCTAGGCGTTAAAATAATTAATGAGTTAGAATATATGAAGATGGTTGATCAATAAATATCAATAGAATATGGAAATCTCAGAGTTAATTACTAATCAAAAAGAATTTTTAACCGATCAACTTGGTGAAGGAATAATGCAGCTTGCACAGGCCTGTGATAATTGTTTAGATAACGAAGCAAGCCTAGACCAGTTAAATGATTTGTTGTTTTCTTATATGCAAAATCACCTTTATACGAACCTGGTTTATGTAATTGATAGTTTTGGTGTTCAGCTAAGTGCAAATATTACCAAGGAAGGTGTTGATATAGAATTTCAAGGTCAAAATTTATCTGACCGTCCCTTTTTTAGTGCGATTGACGACAGTCATCCAATTTATATTTCTGATGCTTATATTTCAAGAGTTACATTAAAGCCTTGTATTAGTGTGGTACATACCATTTGCCATGATAATGAGATTATTGGTATGTTAGTATTTGATCTTGATCTAGAGTCGTTGCCACTACCAAAACAAGATTTTGATCTGGATAATTGGAGGCAAATTAAGGGTGATCCAGAAATTCGTTCAAATTTGTTCAATCAAAGTAGAATCGAATCAACAATGGATCAATCTTTAGATACTGTGCACGATATTTCTGCAGAGTTGTTGTGTGAATTAGGTGTGTTTCATTTAAAACTTCACTACGCCTCATCTAGGGCAACCATATGGTCTTTAGACAATCCTTATAATTATCATGTTCATGTATTGGAAGAGGTTACAAGTCCTAATATTTTCCTTTTATACCCTAAAAAACCTTATCCGAAAGATGCTAAGGTGAGTCAGGCTCAGGTTAAGGAGATATTTGAAAAATTTAAGTACTTACGTTTTATGGATGAAAATTTATATTTAAAAACAGGTAGTTTGAATATTATGAATGGCACTGTAGGATTAAGCTTTTCATGTGATGGAAATCACTATCTAGCAGCTGATGATTTCTTAGATAACTTTGAGGATAGGTTTGCATAATACATTTTTTGGGATATAATGATTAACAGTTGATTTCCAATGACGGGATTTAACAACAAACACAGACGTTTATTTAAGCCTTTTTAACACGGGTTTAAATAAGCGTTTTTTTTTGCACGCTTCATGAGAGAGTGATGCATAAATGGTATAGATGCCAGTTATTTTTGTTTGCAGTTTTGCAGGTAGAAATAACTGGCATTTTTTTTGGTTTCAATAAAAGGAGAAAGACAATGAAAATGGTAACAGCAATCATTAAGCCATTTAAGATTGATGATGTCAGGGAGGCATTATCAGCGATTGGTGTATCGGGCATCACGGCGACAGAAGTTAAAGGTTTTGGTCGTCAAAAAGGGCATACAGAGCTATACAGGGGTGCAGAATACACAGTAGATTTTTTACCTAAAGTCAAACTGGAAATCGCAGTAACGGCATCTCAAGTAGCAGGTGTTATCGAGGCGATTAGTGTATCGGCAAAATCAGATGAAGGAAAAATTGGTGACGGCAAGATTTTTGTTACTTTACTGGATGAGGTTGTTCGTATTCGTACGGGTGAAACTGGTCCGGTAGCACTATAAAGGAGGAAACATGGAAAATACAATTTTAGAAATGCAATTTGCGCTCGACACTTTTTACTTTTTGGTAATGGGTGCATTGGTTATGTGGATGGCAGCAGGATTCTCAATGCTAGAAGCGGGTATGGTTCGTAGTAAAAATACGGCTGAAATTTTAACAAAAAATATTGGCTTGTTTGCAATTGCTTGTACAACTTACATGGTTTATGGTTATGACTTAATGTATGGCGGCGGCATTCTTTTAGAGGGTATTAGTGGTGCAGGTGACAAGTATTCTAATGCGTCAGATTTCTTCTTTCAGGTGGTATTTGTAGCAACGGCTATGTCTATTGTTTCAGGTGCAGTGGCTGAGCGTATGAAACTATTCTCGTTTTTTGCGTTTGCAGTCGTGTTTACCGGTATTATTTATCCAATGGAAGGTGCTTGGACATGGGCAGGTGAGTCAGTATTTGGCTTATATACGCTAAGTGATTTGGGTTTTGCTGATTTTGCAGGCTCAGGTATTGTGCATATGGCGGGTGCAGCAGCAGCATTAGCAGGCGTTATTATCTTAGGTGCTCGTAAAGGTAAATACAATAAAGATGGGTCATCAAATGCGATTCCAGGTGCAAATATGCCTTTGGCAACTTTGGGCACATTTATCTTATGGATGGGCTGGTTCGGTTTTAACGGCGGATCGGTATTGTCAATGGCTAGTAAGGAAAGTGCAAATGCAGTAGCAATGGTATTTTTAAATACCAATGCAGCTGCAGCAGGCGGTGTTATTGCGGCCTTGTTGCTGGTTAAGCTACTTTGGGGTAAGGCGGATCTTACAATGGCACTTAATGGTGCATTGGCAGGCTTGGTTGCAATTACTGCCGGTCCAGATACACCAAGTGCTTTAGGGGCAACATTAATCGGCGCAGTTGGTGGCGTTTTGGTTGTTTTATCTATCTCTGCACTAGATAAGGCATTCAAGATTGATGACCCGGTCGGCGCGATTTCAGTTCATGGTGTTGTTGGATTGTGGGGTTTGTTGGCAGTGC
>ERZ1046740.1908-NODE-1908-length-14074-cov-6.272416_pt1 | contig 14074 bp, 11 predicted proteins | sample MGYA00383093_ERZ1046740 | MGnify/ENA primary metagenome ERZ1046740 (study PRJEB29581, sample SAMEA5548363) | metagenome | biome: marine; feature: coastal; material: water | depth 25 m | study: Short-term variability in the microbial, nano- and picoplankton...
ATAAACTTCAATCCCGCTTCCTTGCTACATCTTTCACGCCAATCGACGAAGAACCTAAAAAAAGGAACGATTCAGACCACTACGACTTGTTTATAAGGATGTGCGGAGGAGAGGGCCGAGGCGATGGAGCCGTCGATGCGGGGCAGGGTGTGTCGATGGAAATGCTGGACCTCGGCCATGTTTGCTAATTCTGCGACGTATCATCTATATGGATGATAGACAGGTTTTGCCAATTTGTTAACATAAAGCCTCGTAACCCATAACTTGTTAACTCCGCGCCAAATCTAGCGATTAGGCTGACAGACGAGGGGGAGGATCACTCAGATAATACCCAGATTTTAAACACACATACTAAGATGAATATACTTATGTCTAAGAACCAACCTTGGAAATTATTAACGCTCGCACTCGGTATGACGGTTGCAGCGAACATTGGCACTGCCGAGCCGCAACCGGCTTTTGTGGAAGAGTCGCTCGAGGCCTACAACGAGCGCATGCAATGGTTTGTGGATGCACAATACGGCATGTTTATTCACTTTGGTGTCTATTCACAGCTAGGCGGCGAGTACAAGGGCAAGAAAATGCGTGGCAATTATTCAGAGTGGATCGCCGCCAATATGGAGATTCCCCGCGAAGAATATGCAGAGGTCATCAAGGATTTTAATCCGAGCCAATTTGACGCCGACCTGATTGTTAGCACTGCCAAGGCGGCCGGTATGCAGTATTTGGTGATCACCTCCAAGCACCACGACGGCTTTTGCCTCTGGGACAGTGAATACACTGACTTTGATGTGGCCAGTACACCGTTCAAAGGACGCGACATCCTCGCCGAGCTCAACGAAGCCTGCAAAAAGCATGGTTTAAAGTTCGGCCTCTACTACAGCGTGCTGGATTGGAATCACCCGACGCAGGTGCCGAGTTTGCAAAAGAAGACTCCGAATTGGCGCTGGGGACGTACCTTTCTCGCCGATCGCGGCAAAGGCAGTGACAAGCAGACTTATGTCACCTACCAAACGAATCAACTTCTGGAGCTGATTGAAAAATATGACCCGTCCATTCTATGGTTTGATGGTGAGTGGGTTGAATGGTGGACCGCTGAGGACGGAATTGAGCTCTACAACGCTCTTCGTAACGCGAGTTCTCACGTGATCATGAACAACCGCGTCGGCAAACGTAAAGCGTTTGAAGCCGACTTCCTGACCAAAGAACAAAGACATTTTGATGCCGCTAAAGTAGAAAACCATTGGGAGGCCTGTTACACGACGAACAAATCCTGGGGCTACAGGAAGGGCGATGATGAGTGGAAAGATGCGGCATCGGTCTATGAGAAGCTCAAAGATGTGAACTTGAAGGGCGGCAATCTGCTGCTCAATGTCGGTCCAGACGGCAACGGTGTGGTTCAAGAAGAAGCGTTCGCGATTATTCTGGAAGCCGGCAAACTACTGAAAGCCAACCCGATCGAAAAAATGAAGCCGACACCTCGCAAGGTCCCGCGTCTTGTCGATGGGTACAAAGCTAAAGTGAAGCAGGCAATTAATGTGACGCCTGGCATTTAGAGCCAACCGTGAACTGGTCGTTTTTGGGCCTCTGGTATTCGGGGGCCTAGCTCGCTAATACCAGAGGTTGTAGGCGGTCGTTTATGATACGTACTATTCCCTCAGACTACATATGAAAATAATCCTCTCATCACTATTGGTCGTCTTAATTTGCGCGAGCGCTCTGCATGCACGAGGCATTCGAACCGACAAGGACTTTGCCACGCTCATGCCGGACACGCTGAAGCACCCGCCAGAGACGGAGGCGCGCTTGAACAAATGGTTCCGCGGTTCCAAATTCGGCGCATTCATCCACTTCGGTGCCTATTCCCAGCTGGCTGGAAAATACAAGGGCCGGGTGAGCCCCAAGAACTACGCCGAGTGGGTGCAGATGGATCTCGAGATCCCCTACGAGGAATACCGCAAGGAGGTCGTGGGGCAGTTCAATCCCACGGAATTTGATGCCGAGGAGTGGGTGAAACTTTTCAAAGCCACGGGAATGCGCCATGTCGTGATCACCTCCAAGCACCATGACGGCTTTGCGCTGTTCGATTCCCTTTGCTCGGATTACGATGTAATGGATGCCTCGCCCTTCAAGCGCGACATTATCAAGGAACTCTCTGAGGCCTGCCATAAGCACGGGCTGAAGTTTGGTGTGTATTACTCACAGGCTAAAGATTGGAGCGATCCGGACTCCTCGTCATTTACTCGTAAAGGCACGCTCAAAAGCATCTATCCCGAGCTGCCGGAAACTTATAAACCCGATATGGATGCGTACCTTGAGCGCAAGGCGCTGCCGCAGATCGAGGAATTGCTGACCAACTATCAGATCGATCTGATCTGGTTCGACACCCCACGCGAGATGACCAGGGCGCGCGCCCTGCGCTTCACCGAAACCGTGCGCCGTCTCAATCCCGATTGCGTGATCAACTCCCGTCTCTACACCATGGCGGGGGCTTCCAAGAAGCATCCTATTACGCCGGATATGCTGGATGTCTTCGACTACTTCTCATTGGGCGACAAAGAAGTGCCGCCAAAGAAACTGCCGCTGACCACGGAGTCGCCCGACAGTGTCAGTTCCTCGTATGGCTACAAGGCCCACGGCGAACACCATTATCACACCTTGCAGGAACTCATCCACCGACTGGTGCACACCACCTGCTCCGGGGGCAGCTACCTGCTCAATTGCGGTCCGATGGGCAATGGTAAGATCGATCCCAAGGCGGTCGAATTGTTCTCCGGTATCGGCGACTGGATCAGCGACAACCACGAGTCGATTTACGACACCGAAGCGAACCCGTTGCCTGCCAAACCTCAATGGGGCGATGCCTCACTATCGAAGGATGGGAGAACCCTCTACCTCCATGTGATGCAGTGGCCCACCAATGGTACGCTACGCGTCGACGGCGTGCCAGTTAAAGCTGCCTCAGCACGTTTCTTATCTCCCAAAGCCGCCGATCAAACGATTTCCCTCTCCCAGGACGGTTCAAGCCTCGTGCTCGACCTTCCGGCCCAGGCCATCGACGCGCATGATACCGTGATCAAGGTGGTTCTGGAGTCGCCTTTTCCGGTGCAGTAAGCGGCTGAAATATAGATCTTATGACGAATCAGCCCAACAGTACGTATTCACCCTGGAAAGCATGGACACTCGCACTCAGCATAGCTGTTGGATCGAGTGTTAGCACTGCCGAAGAGCAGCCTGCTTTTCTGGACGAGTCCCTCGAAGCCTACAACGAGCGGATGCAATGGTTTGTGGATGCCCAATACGGCATGTTTATCCACTTCGGTCTCTATTCACACTTAGGCGGAGAATGGAAGGGGCAGCCAATGACTAAGGTCACCTATTCAGAGTGGGTCGCAGGCGATTTTGAAATTCCCAGAGAAGTCTATGCCGCCGAACTGCTGCCCAATTTTAATCCGACGCAATTCGACGCCGATCTCATCGTCCGCACCGCCAAGGCGGCCGGGATGAAATACTTGGTCATTACTTCCAAGCACCACGACGGGTTTTGCCTCTGGGATAGCGCATACACTGATTTTGATGTGGGCAGCACACCTTTCAAAGGCCGCGACATTCTTGCCGAACTCAACGAAGCCTGTAAACAACACGGCTTAAAGTTCGGGCTCTACTATAGTATCCTCGATTGGAATCACCCGACACAGGTACCGAGCTTGCAAACCGTTCATGTACATTGGCGATGGGGACGTACCTATTTACGCGATGGTGGGGGAGAACAGGTTAAGGAGATCTATGCCAGCTATCAAAAGAATCAGATACTGGAACTGATTGAAAAATACGACCCGGCGATTCTTTGGTTCGATGGTGATTGGGTACAGTGGTGGACCGATGCAGACGGCATTGATCTTTACAACGCGATTCGTACCGCAAGTCCGCATGCGATCATCAACAATCGTGTGGGCAAGCGTGAGACCTTCGAGGCCGACTATGTGACCAAGGAGCAACGTCATTTTGATGATCCCTTTCCGAAGCATTGGGAAGCCTGTTACACAATGAACAAGTCCTGGGGGTATCGCAAGGGGGATGACGATTGGAAAGACGCGGCAACAGTTTACGAGAAACTTAAGGATGTGAACACCAAGGGGGGCAATCTGCTGCTGAATGTGGGTCCGGATGGCAACGGCGTGGTTCAGCAGGAGGCGGTATCGATTCTTCTGGAAGCCGGCAAGCTGCTCGAAGCGAACCCGATCGAGAAAATGAAGCCAACGATTGAGGCGGTGCCGCGCCTCGTAAAGGGCTACAAAGCTAATACGAAGCAACCGATTAATGTGACACCGGGCATTTAGGGTCGATCAACAGCCAAACCGTAATTCGCCATCATTTATAACGAACTAAATTCATCCATGAAAACAATTTTTACCTCCCTGCTACTCGCTCTGCTCTGCGCAACCTCCCTCCATGCCGCGAAGGACTTTGACACGCTCATGCCCGACTCGCTCAAGCACCCGCCGGAAACCGAGGCGCGCTTGAACAAATGGTTCCGTGATTCCAAGTTCGGCGCGTTCATCCACTTCGGCGCGTATTCCCAGCTTGCTGGGAAATACAAGGGCCGCGTGACCCCCAAGCATTATGCTGAGTGGATTCAGATGGATCTTGAGATCCCCTACGAGGAGTACCGCAAGGAGGCAGTGGGGCAGTTCAATCCCACGGAATTCGACGCCGAGGAGTGGGTCAAAATTTTTAAAGCGACCGGTATGCGCCATGTCGTGATCACCTCCAAGCACCATGACGGGTTCGCGCTGTTCGATTCTGCCTGTTCGGATTACGATGTGATGGATGCCTCCCCCTTCAAGCGTGACATTATCAAGGAGCTCTCTGAGGCCTGCCACAAACACGGTCTGAAGTTCGGGGTGTACTACTCGCAGGCCGAGGATTGGAGCGACCCGGATTCCCCGTCGTTTGCCAGGAAGGGAATGCTAAAAAGCATCCACCCCGATCTGCCGGAAGGGTATAGACGCGACATGGACGCCTACATTGCGCGCAAGGCGCTGCCGCAGATCGAGGAGCTGCTCACGAACTACAAGATCGATCTGATCTGGTTCGACACCCCACGCGGAATGACCCTGGAGCGGGCCGTTCTGTTCCGCGACGCCGTGCGCCGACTTAACCCCGACTGCGTCATCAACTCCCGTCTCTACACCATGGCGGGGGCTTCCTCCAAACATATCATCACTCCGGAGATGCTCGAAGTATTTGACTACTTCTCACTGGGCGACAAGGAAGTGCCACCGAAGAAGCTGCCTCTGACCACGGAGTCACCCGATAGTGTCAGTTCAGCGTATGGCTACAAGGCCCACGGCATAAACCATTATCACTCGCTGGAGGAACTGATCCAACGGCTAGTCCACACAGTCTGTGCAGGGGGGAGCTACCTGCTCAACTGCGGCCCGATGGGCAACGGCAAGATCGATCCCAAGGCGGTCGAATTGTTCTCCGGTATCGGCGACTGGATCAGCGACAACCACGAGTCGATTTACGATACTGAAGCGAACCCGTTGCCTTCCCGGCCAGAGTGGGGCGATGCCTCCCTGTCGAAGGATGGAAGAATCCTCTATCTCCATGTCATGCAGTGGCCCGCCAATGGCAAGCTTCGTGTGGACGGGGTGCCGGTCAAAGCGGCCTCAGCCGCCTTCCTGGCATCCAAGGGAGCCGATCAAAAGATTTCGCTCTCCCAGGACGGATCAACCCTCGTGCTCGACCTTCCGGCTAAGGCCATCGACGAGCATGATACCGTGATCAAGGTGCTGCTGGAGGCGCCTTTTCCGGTACACTAAGCGGCTGAAATATAGATATTATGACGATTGGAAAGACGCGGCAACAGTTTACGAGAAACTTAAGGATGTGAACACCAAGGGCGGCAATCTGCTGCTCAATGTGGGCTCGGATGGCAACGGCGTGGTGCAAGAGGCAGCAGTTTCGATTCTTCTGGAAGCGGGCAAGCTGCTCGAAGACAATCCAATCGATAAAAACAAACCCACCGTTAAAGCCGTATCGCGCCTTAAAAACAATTAAACTGCAAGCGAACCGCCCCGTGTCGCTCAGCACAAGAACCAGCAAGTAATCGACTAACACGATGTCAATCAAACGTCTATTTTTACTCCCCTTGCTGCCGCTCGCTTCGCTGCTACTCGCATCGCTGGCTTCGGCATCACAAGCACCGAACGTCATACTAATCGTTACGGACGATCAGGGCTATGGCGATCTGAGTTGTCATGGTAATCCTATATTGGAGACGCCCAACCTCGACCAGCTGCATCGCGAGTCGGTTCGCTTCACCGACTTCCACACCGACCCCACCTGTGCACCATCACGGGGCGCACTGCTCACGGGGAAATACGCACACCACGCCGGTGTGTGGCATACCATCGCGGGGGGGAACCATTTGCGGGCCTCGGAGATGACGATGGCCGACGCCTTTCAGGCATCGGGTTACCGCACCGCACTCTTCGGCAAATGGCACCTCGGCTCCAACTATCCCTACCGCCCCATGGATCGCGGATTTGCCGAATGGCTGGGGCAGGGGGACGGCGGCACCGGCACGACCGACGATTGGTTCGACAATGATCGCGTGGACGACCACTACTTGCACAACGGCCAATGGGTCCGGCGCGACGGCTATGCGCCCGACGTCTTCTTCGATGCCGCGATCGACTTCATCAACAAGGATAGCGCCAACGATCAGCCATTTTTTATCTATCTCGCCACCTATGCGCCGCATAATCCACTGACCATACCCGACAAGAAATGGACACGGCAATATGACTCACAGGTAACACCGGAGGAAGCCTACTTCTTTGCGATGATTGATCGCGTCGACCAGAATATCGGTCGCTTGCGTCAGGCATTGAAAGCATCGGGTAAAGCTGAGAACACCATTCTCATGTTCATGAGCGACAACGGGGGCACGGCCGGCGTTAAGCTCTTCAATGCCAATATGCGCGGGCGAAAGACACAGATCTACGATGGTGGTCATCGAGCACCGTTCTTTTTGCATTGGCCGAACGGCAACTTGAAGCACGGCGCAGATGTTACAGCCCTCACCGCGCACATCGACGTGCTGCCGACTCTGATCGATCTCTGCGGTCTATCGCTCGAACATCCGGTGGATTTTGATGGCCGCAGTTTCAAGCAACAACTGTTGCAGCCAGAGACCCATTTACCAGAGCGCACCCTTTTCGTCGAAACCCAACGCAGTTTTACGCCAAAGCCCTGGGTGAAAACCGTGGGGATGACCCAGCGCTGGCGTCTGGTCAACAATCGCGAACTGTATGATATGGAGAAAGACCCCGGTCAGGAAACCAATGTCATTCAACACTATCCTGAAGTGGTCAGCGCCCTTGAGGATGCGCACAAAGCCTACTGGAAACGGGTGAGCCCCGGCGATCGTGATAAACCGCGATACATTGTCGGGCATCCTCAGGACCCGGAAACATTTCTCCAATCCGCTGACTGGTACCTGCCCAAAGTGCCATGGAACCACGCCGAGGTTGCCGCAGGTAAACCCTACGCTGGCGCATGGGATGTTACGATTGCCGAGGCAGGCACCTACCGCTTCGAAGTGCGCCGCTGGCCCCGCGAAGCCAATGCTTCGATACAAGGCGTTCCAGTGTTTAACAAAGAAGTGGATGCCTGGGATGCCAAAGGCGGCAAAGACAAGCTCATCTATGGCCACAGGATGAAAGCACTGCCGGTCGAATCGATTCAACTCGAGGTCGGAGACGCCTCTGTCGTGCAGGCGGTCCGGCCTCAGGATCAGAAAATCGTGTTTGATATTCCACTGCAGTCGGGAGGCACTCAGGTCAAAGGGACACTGCTCGATTCGAAGGGAAAAACGATTGCCGGCGCCTATTACATTTACGTCAAACGTCTCATCCCTTAAGAGATTCAGCGTCTTCAACTACGCTATTTAATGAAAGTAATATGAGAGCTATTCAGATGAACCGCTACAGTTTGTTGAACATCGTTGCTGCACTGAGCTGTGCACTGACAGCCAACCAGCACCTCATGGCAGAAGATGATGCTCTGATGATCGAGCAGCCTAATATCATCCTGGTGCTGACGGATGATCAGGGCTATGGTGATCTTGGCTGTCACGGGCACCCATTCCTGAAGACGCCGAATATTGACGAGCTATACAGTCAAAGCACACGTTTTACTGATTTCCAGGCCAGTCCGACCTGTGCCCCAACGCGAGCCGCATTGATGTCAGGCCGCGCACCTTTCAAGGTCGGGGTCACGCATACGATTTATGAACGCGAGCGGATGGCACTCACAGCCACCACAATCGCAGAGGTGCTGAAGGGCGCTGGCTATAGCACAGGCATTTTTGGTAAATGGCACCTAGGCGATGAGGATCCCTATCAGCCCCACAATCGTGGCTTTGACGAAACCTTTATTCATGGAGCAGGGGGGATCGGCCAGAAATATCCAGGCACCTGTGCCGACGCGCCTGATAACAGCTATTTCGACCCCATCATTAAACACAATAACACCTTCGTGAAAACTACAGGCTACTGCACGGATGTGTTCTTTCAGCAGGCACTGGGCTGGATCAAAGATCAGAATGAGCAGGGCCAGCCGTTCTTTGCCTATATCTCAACCAATGCGCCCCATTCGCCTTACATCGTGGCTGAACAATACCAAGCCATGTACAAAGATCAGTGCAAAGACAAAGAGGCCGCTTTTCACGGGATGATTACCAATATCGACGATAATATGGGCGTGCTCATGGAGAAGCTGGATGCGTGGGAGCTGGCGGATAACACCCTGCTGATTTTCATGACCGATAACGGTGGTGCATCCGTGGGAACCTTCAACTACGGCATGAAAGGCAAGAAAGGTTCCGTCAACGAGGGAGGCACGCGCGTGCCGCTGTTCTTCAGACTTCCGGGTAAAATCAAAGCAGGCGTCGACGTCGATCGTCTGACGCGGCATTATGACTTGTTCCCTACACTCACAGAGATCGCTGGCACCACCGCCGACGAAGCACTGAATCTAGATGGCAGAAGCCTTGTCCCGCTGATTGAGAATCCTGATGCCGAATGGTCGGACAGGATCACGGTCTTCCACAAAGGCAGATGGGCGAAAGAAGGGATGCGGGTTCGAAAGGGCCGGCCGGATCACGTTCCTGAAAATTCAAAATACACTGGATTCGCCGTTCGCAGTGAGCAATGGCGACTGGTCAGTAACAAGGCGCTGTATGATATTGAAAACGATCCCAGCGAGAAAAATAATGTTATCAAAGCGCATCCAGAAGTCGTCCGAAATATGCAGACAGCCTATGACGCTTGGTGGGATGAAGTCCGACCGCTGATGATCAACGAAGACGCCTCACTGGATAAAGAGCATCCATTCATTGTGCAGTTTGAATTACAGAAAAAGACTACTGGTATTCCCGACTGGATCCCTCCGCAGTTATGAAACACTCGGGCGGGGGCTTCGCACAGTTATTTAAAGGCCAAGGCGGTAAGTTAATGCTCTTCCCCAATCCAGAGGAGCGATCGTGACAGCCCTGTGGCAAGAAACCGCTCAGACCCAGCAGAGCAGGGAACCGCAGCGTGGGACGAAGGCCTTTACGCTGCAGTTCCGCGATAGCTGTCTGGGGCTGTGCATACGTCTTGCGAACATATCTTTTAAAAAAAACATAAAGAAAGGAAGCAAACAAATGACTTCATACATTCGAAAATCGATGCTAGCTCTAGCAATGCTGGCACCAGCGGCAAGTGCCGGCACCGTCTGGGAAATCGGCAAATCCGATAACAGCACCGCTGAATTCGCCCATGCTCCGGGCAATTTTCGCGCCTATAAGAAAGCGGCCTTCTTCATCGTCGGTCAATCCGATGCGAAAAAGGACTGGTCCTATGTTCAACCGGGAACAATCGGCAACTGGGTACCCGGCAGCCCGCAGAAAAACGAAATCCATTTCGCCCTGGATCGATCCGTCAAGGGAAAAAGCGAACTGGTGCTCGACTTCGTCGACACGCACTCGACATACCCCTGCAAACTCAAAGTCGAACTCAATGGCAAAAGCTGGGTTTTCGAAATTCCGAAAGGCGCCGGAGACGGCTCGATCATGGGTGATCCCTCCAAGGGGCGCGAGCATGTCATCCGCATTCCCGTACCGGCAAAGCTGCTGAAAAAAGGCAACAACAAACTCAGCGTCACCACTCTCAACGGGGCCTGGGTGCTCTGGGACAGCCTGCGTCTGGAATCGGATGCAAAAGTCAAGACGGTCGCCGTTGATTCCGTCATTCAGGTCAATTCGATCAAGAGCGAAAACTTCTTGGTTTGGCACGAGAAAAAGCCGGCGCACGAGATCGAAATCGAGCTGCAGTGCATCGGTAAAGCCAAGGGGGAAGTGCAGCTGAAAGTTAATGGCAAAGTACAGCCTCTGCAGCTGCAGAACGGCCACCAGAAAATCAGCGCTTACCTTCCCGCAGTTAAAACCAACACCGCGGTCAAAGTCGAGCTGTTCAAAAACGGTAAAGTCATCGCCGAAAAGAAGCTTACGCTGGCACCGGTGCGCCGCTGGGAACTTAATCTGGTGCACCAGACCCACCTCGACATCGGCTTTACCCACACTCAAGAGGATGTGCTCAAACTTCAGGTTCAACACCTGCACAAGGCGATGGAGCTGATCGAAAAAACGAAGAACTACCCCGAAGGTTCGCGCTTCATCTGGCACCCGGAAGGCATGTGGGCAGTCGAAGAGTACATGCGCACCGCCACTGAAGAGCAGAAAAAGAAATTCATCGAGGCCTGCCGCAACAAGCAGATCCACATCGATGCCCTTTACGCTCAGGCCATGACCGGCATGTACACCGAAGAGGAACTGATGCAACTGGTCAGCTCGGCCAAGAATTTTGCGCGCAAGTACGACATTCCGCTGAACTCGGCGATGCAGTCCGACGTCCCCGGCTATACCTGGGGCCTGGCTTCGGTGCTGGCGCACAACGGCATCAAATACCTCTCCGTCGGCCCCAACTGGTTTGCCAACGGCGGTGCCGCCGATTACTTCAAGGGTGCAAAGATCGTCGGTCGCAGCCACCGCGGCGGGCACGTGCTGGCCTGGGGCGACAAGCCCTTCTGGTGGGTCGACCCCTCCGGCAAGAACAAAGTTCTCTTCTGGATGCCCGGCTGGGGTTATTCCGGCTTCCACGCTAACCGCGGCTCACTCGGCAAGGACAAGGTTAAGCATTACCTCGACTACCTCAGCGACAAGGCCTACCCCTATGACATCGTAATGTGGCGTTACGGCATCGGTGCCGACAACGGACCACCGCGCGCCGACCTCAGTGATGTTGTCAAAGCCTGGAACGAAAAGTACGCTTCACCACGCCTGGTGATCACCAGCAACAGCGAAGTCATGGAGCGCTTTGCTGAGCGTTACGGCAAGGAACTACCAGTGGTCAAGGGCGACTTCACTCCCTATTGGGAAGACGGCAGCATCTCCACCTCCCGCGCCACCGCAGCCAACCGCGAAGCCAGCGAAAAAGCCTCGCAGGCAGAAAACATGTGGTCCATGCTCGCTCCGGAGAAGAAGCTGCACGACAAGTTCAACACCGCCTGGCACAAGATGATCATGTACGACGAGCACACCTGGGGTGCCAACTGCAGCATCTCCGCTCCAGACAGCGCCTTCTCCGTGCGCCAGGATGAATACAAGCAAAAGTATGCCTTCGACGGCCTGCGGCTGAGCAAGGAACTGATCAGTGAAGTGAGCAAGGAAGTCAGCAAGGAAGTCAGCACCGCCGGCTCCGCTTATTTCGATGTCTACAACACCTCCTCTTGGGATCGCAGCCAGCTGATTACATTGAGCGCAGAGCAGTCCAAAGCCGGCGACCGCGTCGTCGACGCCAGCGGCAAAGCCCTGCCCTCGCAGCGTCTGGCCGACGGCAGCCTCGCCTTCCGCGCCGAAAAGGTTCCGGCCTTCGGTGCCCGTCGCTTCCAGGTCGTCAAAGGCAAAGCCCTGAATCGCGGCAGCGTCAAAATCAATGAAAAAGGCATCAGCAACGACTCCATCAGCCTCGGCATCGATGCCGCCTCCGGCACCATCAACAGCCTGCGCCACAAGGACATCGCAGCTGAGTTGGTGGATGCCAGACAGGCCCCCGGCCTCAACGACTTCCTGCGCATCATCGGCCGCAATGCCGATCAGGGCCGCAGCACCAACAGCGGCAGTACTAAAGTCACCGTCGAAGACGCCGGTCCTCTAGTGGCAACGCTGCGCATCGAAAGCACGGCCCCCGGCTGCAAAAGCCTTATTCGCCGCGTGCGTCTGGTCGACGGTGAAGACGCGGTCGAACTGATCAATACCCTCGACAAGATCAAGGAACTGAAACCGGAAACCGTCTTTTTCGGCTTTCCCTTCAATATTCCCGGAGCCGAATCCACCCTTGACGCCCCCTGGGCGACGGTGAAAGTAGAGAAACAGCAGATCGTCGGTGCCAACCGCAACTTCTACTGCGTACAGCGCTGGCTCGATGTCTCCAACAAGGACTACGGTATTACCTGGGTCACCCTGGACTCGCCGATGATGCAGTTCAACCCGATCAAGATTGCCCACGCTTTCGGAGCACAGCATTACAGAACCCGCATCGAGCCCGGTGCCTACATTCATTCCTGGGTGATGAACAATCACTGGGAGTGCAATTTCAAAGCTTACCAGAAGGGTAAAATGACCTTCCGCTACCTGCTCAAGCCGCACAAGGGCGCTTATGACGCCGTCAAGGCCCAGCGCTTCGGCCGCGAGAGCTGCCGCCCGCTGCTGGCAATTTCCGCGAACAAGAACAAGGAAGTAGTGAAACCTCTGCTCAAACTGGCAAAGCAGAATGGCATTCTCATCACCTCCATCCGCCCCACTGAAGACGGCAAAGCCTACCTGGTGCGCCTGTTCAACAGCTCCGAGCAGACGCAGGAAAACAACCTCAAGTGGCAGCGCGGTGTCAGCGAAGGCCTGTTCTCTGGCCCGAGCAGCTGGGTTTCCAACCCGCAGGGCGACAAGCTGAGCAAAGCTCCTTCCACGCTAAAAATGGGCAAACACGAAGTAATGACAATCAGAGTCAAACGATAAGGGGGCAGGATGACTAAAGACGCTACCAGCTCCCGCACCGACATGAAGTACCTGCTGACGATCTGCTTCGTCAGCACCATAGGCGGCTTTCTCTTTGGTTACGACACCGGCGTCATTTCCGGTGGAATCGACTTCATCGAAAAGCAGTTCCAATTGAGTGAGCCATGAAAGGCTGGGTCACCGGCTCGGCACTTCTCGGCTGTTTCATCGGCTCTGCGATCAGCGGCAAGCTCGCCGATCGCTTCGGTCGCAAGCCGGTACTGGTGCTCTGCGCCGGGCTGTTGCTGCTTTCGGCTCGATGCTACCGCAAACTGCGACGATGCTGGTGATTGCCCGCCAGATCGGCGGCATCGGCGTCGGCATTACCGCCATGGCATCACCGACGTACATGTCCGAAGTCTCGCCGGCAAAATACCGCGGGCGCATGGTGGCTCTGTATCAGCTGGCGATCACGCTTGGCATAGTCGCCACCGCAGCCATCTGGATGGGAGCCTTCGCCGTTTCGCTGCTCTACCCCGTCGTTTCAAAAAGCATTGGCGTCGGCGGTGCCTTCGGCGCTTTTGCGGCACTGACTGCAGTAGCCATCCTCTTCATCTGGAAACTCCAGCCTGAAACCAAGGGACGCACTTTGGAGGAGATTGAAGCAAGCTGAGAAAAGAAATGATGAAATCCCCACTCACCATAGTAATGCTGTTTTGTAGCTTGCTGCTGCAGGCGCACGTCGTTCAGGAAATTCCTGCCAAAGTCAGAAGTAACGGCGAGCGCCTGGAAATGAACATCCTCATGGACGTCACTTCCGGCGACGAAAACCCGGATCCCTACGCACCGCAACCGCAGCGCGACTTTCTCTATACCCTCAATGAACAGCAGCACCAGGAATTGAGGCAAAAGTTGCGGGCCTTCGTCGAGAGAACCCTTAGCTTCGTCCATGAAAAAGGCGGGAAACTG
>ERZ1046740.1913-NODE-1913-length-14023-cov-5.677763_pt1 | contig 14023 bp, 16 predicted proteins | sample MGYA00383093_ERZ1046740 | MGnify/ENA primary metagenome ERZ1046740 (study PRJEB29581, sample SAMEA5548363) | metagenome | biome: marine; feature: coastal; material: water | depth 25 m | study: Short-term variability in the microbial, nano- and picoplankton...
AAAAACGATATTAAAAGAAATAGAAAATCTAATGAATTCCACCAATTTGGTGCAGAATCACAACAAGAAGATGAAGAAACGGAACAAGACTTGGCAAAAAATATAAATGGTGTGGCAATACAATGTATTAAACATATACTGCTTGCAAAGGCGCCTAAGGTATCAGGTTTATTTAAAATTAATCTCATCTTGTTTTCTTGTTAATGCAACTAAGTTGCAAATATAAAAACATTTCTTGTTAATGCAACTTAGTTATATTAAATTTGTGGTATGGGAATTATTAGAAAAACAAAATCTGTAGATGTATTACTTAATGAATTTGAAAAAGAGTCTAGTGCTATTTCTGTAATAGAATTAATCAACCGTTTTAATTCTGAAATGAATAAAACAACTATTTATCGTGTTTTAAACAAATTGGAAGAAGATGGAATTTTGCATTCTTTTTTAAGTACAGATGGAAACAAATGGTATGCAAAGTGTATTGGTTGTTCATGTTTTCAACATCACGATTTACATCCTCATTTTCAATGTCTAAATTGTGGGCAAGTAGATTGTTTATCAGTAGAAATAAAAATTCCTAAAATACCTAATCGTAAAATAGTTTCGTCACAACTTTTAATTCAGGGTATATGTGATAAATGTTTGGTAGAGTAGTACAGGTTATATTAAACAAAAAACAAGCTGTACCACAATTAGTGTTGTACAGCTTTATTAAATTATAAAAGGTAGTATATAATTTATGTTCAAAAAAAGTGAATATAAACTAATCTTTAACTCCTAATTTACCTAAAATTACTTCCATTAAACACCATTTTGTAATACCGGATTGTAATAAATTTGCACCAACAAAGGCAGTAAACCATAACCAGTTTATGTTTACTTTAACAGCTAAAAGCAAGCTGGTTAATATAAAAATTCCAGCAACAATATGTATAATTCTATTTTTCATTTTTTAAATTTTAATTTATATATTTTTCTATGTCTAATACAATTGCTTTAATTGGATTAGTAGTTTGTTTTTCGGCATTAAATAGTTCAATTTCTTTTAACATTTCATCAATTTTTTCTTTTGATGCAAAAGAGAAATATAATTTTGAATTGAATGTATCACTTTGAGCAGAAAACCAATTATCTTGAATGTTCGTTGATGAAAAGAATTTATGCCCTTGAATATTTGAGGTGCTATAAACTATTATTTCTGCATTTTTAAAAAGTGTAGCAACTTCTTTTTCAAATTCCAATATGCTTGTAATTAATAATAATTTCATGATTTAGTTTTTATGTTTGTGTTTTTCGGTCATATAATATACTAATGGAACTACCAATAATGTTAATACAGTTGCCGTAATTGTACCACCCATTAATGAGATTGCTAATCCTTGGAAAATAGGATCAAATAGAATTACAAATGCTCCAATAACTACTGTCCCTGCAGTTAATAAAATAGGGGTTGTTCTAACTGCTCCAGCTTCAATAACCGCTTGTTTTAATGGAACTCCATCTTCTAAACGTAGTTCAATAAAATCAATTAATAATACCGAGTTACGTACCATAATTCCCGCTAAGGCGATTACACCAATCATTGATGTAGCTGTAAAGAACGCACCTAAAATCCAGTGACCTAGCATAATTCCAACCATAGAAAGTGGTATTGCAACTAACATTACCAGCGGCGCTTTAAAGTTTTGGAACCATCCAACTATAAGTAGATAGATTACAAAAATTGCTACCGCAAATGCTGCTCCTAAATCTCTAAATACTTCATATGTAATTTGCCATTCGCCATCCCATTTTACAGTGTAATTATCTTCGTGAGTTGGTTGCTGATTAAATTCTTCATTTAAGCTAAAACCTGCAGGAACTTTAATTTCACCTAAGCGATCGCTCATATTTAAAATACCATAAACAGGGCTTTCTAAAGTTCCAGCCATATCTGCAACTACATAAACCACACGTTTTTGATTTTTACGGTAAATTGCTTTTTCTCTAACTTTTTCTTCAATTTTAATTAAATCTCCTATAGGAATTGCAACTCCCATTTGAGAAATTACTTTCACTTGTTTAATATCATTTAAAGAAGATTTTTCTTTTTCATCAAAAGCCAATATCAATCCAATTTGTTCATTTGCAGTTTCTTTATACAATGTTGAAATTGGGTTTTCAGACAATGCCATATTCAATGTTTGCACAATTTGTTGAGGTGCAACACCATTTAACATTGCTTTTTCCTTGTCAATAACAAAATTATATTCTGTTTGGTCAGCTTCAATCATATCATCTACATCAACAATATCATCAGTAGTTGCAACAATATGCTCTAATTGCTCTGCAATTTTAATTTGCTCTTTGTAATCTGGTCCATATACTTCAGCAACAATGGTAGAAAGTACTGGAGGTCCTGGTGGAACTTCAACCAATTTTACATTGGCATTAAAGCGCTTTCCAATTGCTTGTATGTCTGCTCTTAATTTTTTAGCAACATCATGACTTTGTTCAGATCGTAATGATTTATCAATCAAATTCACTTGAATATCAGCCATATTAGAACCTCCACGCAAATCGTAATGACGAACTAAACCGTTAAATGTAATAGGAGCAGAAGTACCTACAAAACTTTGATAATTGTCAACTTCTGGTCTTTGAGATAAATAGTTTGCAATTTCACGTGTAACAGCGGAGGTATTTTCTAAAGTAGAACCTTCAGGCAAATCAACTACAACTTGAAATTCGTTTTTATTATCAAAAGGTAGCATTTTCACTGCTACACCTTTGGTGTAAAATAATGCTAATGAACCTGCTAAAAGTAAGCTTGTAAACCCTAAGAATCCCCAACGTTTTGCTTTATTTTCAATTAAAGGTTTTTCAAACTTGTTATATATTCTGTAAATTACAGAAGTTTCTAAACCTTGTTCTTTTTTCTCTTCTTGCGTTTCTTTTTCTCTTAAAATATAATACCCTAAATAAGGTGTAATTGTTAAGGCAACAAATAATGAAATAATCATAGCTATTGAAGCTCCAACAGGCATCGGACTCATATATGGTCCCATTAAACCAGATACAAATGCCATTGGTAAAACAGATGCAATTACTGTAAAAGTTGCTAATATTGTTGGGTTTCCAACTTCATTAATAGCATATAATGCAGCTTGTTTAAACGGCAAGCGTTTCATTTTAAAATGCCTATGCATATTTTCGGCAATAATAATGGAGTCATCCACCACAATACCAGTTACAAAAACCAAAGCAAACAATGTAATTCTGTTCAAGGTATAATCTAGCATATAATAGCTAAATAACGTCATTGCAAATGTGATAGGAACTGATAAAAACACCACCAATCCGCCACGCCAGCCCATTGCCAACATAACTACAATTGTTACGGCTAAAATAGAACCAATTAAGTGCATTAATAATTCAGATACTTTGTGAGATGCAGTTTCACCATAGTTACGGGTAACTGTCATATGCACATCATCGGGTAATAAGTCTTGCTTTAAATACTCAACTTTATTTAAGATTTTTTCTGAAATTTTCATTGCATCGGCACCTTTTCTTTTTCCTACTGAAATAGTAACCGCAGGATATTCCGAAGTAAAAGTCTCCGATAATTTATTTGCTTTTCCATAACCAAAAGACACATATTCTTTTGGAATTTCTGGTCCATCAGAAATACTAGCTATTTGCTTTAAATATATTGGCTGATTTTGTTGTACACCAACTACTAAATTTTCAACGTCTTCAATAGTGCTTAAAAAGTTACCTGTATTTACAAGGTATTCTTTATTGTTATTATCAAAACTACCAGAAGTTAATTGCTGATTATTAGCTTGAATTTTTTGTGTAATACTTAGTAAATCTAAACCACTTTCGGCCATTTTATCTTTATCCAATACCACACGAACTTGTCTACTTCTTCCTCCAATTTTTTTGGTAATTGCAACATCGTTTATTTTTTCAATTTCGCTTGTTAACTCGTTAGCAATTTGTTTTAACTGAAAATCGTCATAGGTTTCGCTCCATAATGTTAATGCTAGCATTGGAACATCATCAATAGCTCTTGTTTTTACTAACGGCATAGAAACTCCTTGCGGCATTTGATCCATATGCTTCATAATTTCGTTATAAAGCTTTACAAACGAACGCTCAATATCTTCACCTACATAAAATTGAACAATTAACATTGCTTGTTCATTCATAGAAGTTGAATACACATATTCAATTCCTTTTATGTTTGAAACAATTTTTTCTAATGGCTTAATTACACGAGATTCCACTTCTAGTGGGCTTGCACCAGGATATCGTACAAAAATATCAGCAATTGGAACATCGATTTGTGGTTCTTCTTCACGTGGAATTAAAAAAGAACTTCCAACACCAATAACCATAAACATTACCATTAACAAAATGGTTAGTTTAGAATTGATGAAGACTTTTGCTATACTACCTGCTAATCCTTCTTTCATCTTATTGAATGTTTAGGTTAGCTCCGTTCATTAATTTTTCTTCTGAAGAAATTATAAATTTTTCAGTAGCACTTAAGCCAGATAACACTTCTGTTTTATCACCAAAAGTTTTACCCAAACGTAACCATCGTAATAAAGCAGTATTGCTGCTACTTACTGCATAAACACCGTTTAATTCTCCTCGTTTAATAATTGATGCGGTTGGAATTAGTATTTTACCTGAAGTTGATTTAGAAACTGGAAATTGTACAGAAGTAAACATTCCTGATAATAACGTAACATCCGTTTTTTCTAAAACAACTTTTACGAAATATTGTGCGCCTGTATTTTTTGTTGAAGTACTAATTTCAGTCACTTTACCTTTTACAACTTCATTACTAGATTTAATGGTTACACTTACATCAGTTCCGTTTTTAATTTGCGTGATTTCAGATTCAGGAACCATGGCAATTACTTGAAACTTTTCAGGAGCTTCCATACTAATTAAAGGTGTTCCCGGACTTGCCATATCACCATTATTGATGAATTTTCCTGTTACAATACCACTGAAAGGAGCTGAAATGTTTGTATATAACAATTGAGCATTTACCTGATTTTTCTTTTGCTTTGTAGCTTCCAAACGAGCTTTTGCCATTTCGTAATTAGCAGTTATATCATCCATTTCTTTTTGCGATGCGCTTTCATCGTTAAATAATACCTTGTAACGATTGTAATCTTTTTCAGCAGTTTTAAAAGCTGCTTTGGCTCCAGCTATTGAAGCGTTAACCTGTGCTTTTTGAGCGTTTATATCAGTACTGTTAATACTTATTAATAACTGTCCTTTTCTAACTTTATCACCAACTTTTACGTAAACATTGTTCACAAATCCCATCATTCTTGTACTTAAATTGGCATTTTGTACAGCTTCCACTTTTCCGCTTGCATTAAAAAAATTTTCATCTAAAGTTGAAGGTGTACTTACTTTTACATTTACTATAGGTCTGTTATTTTTAATTACTGTTTTTTCCTTTCCGCAGCTTACTGCGAAAACTAAAATTATTAAGGTTAGTAATTTTTTTAGTGTCTTCATATCTTGTTTAATTAGTGTCTTATTTAGTTAAAAATTCAACTGTTTTTTTAGTGTAGTTATAATTATAAACCGTTTGTAAATAGGTTAATTCTTTTTGTAAATATTGTGCTTCAGAAATTAATAAATCAGATGATTTTTCCAACCCTTGTGTGAATCTATTTGTTCTAATTCGCAATGCTTCTTTAGATTGTTCAACAGCCAATTTGGTTAATTTCAAGGTGTTTTCAGCATCTTTTAATTTGCGTTTTTCCTGATTAAATTTTAACTGACTTTGATTTTTGTATTGTTCTAAATTTATTTGTGCTTTTTCAAATTCAGCTTTCGCTTTTTGTGTTTTTCCAACTCGCTTGAATCCATCAAATAAATTCCAAGAAAGTTGAGCACCAATAATGTATCCATCTGCATTACCTTTGAATGCTGAATTATCATACAATTCGTAACTTCCAAAGGCATTTAATCTTGGTAAATATGACATTTTTGAAGCTTGATGCATATTTTTATAAGCATTTGTACTTTTCTCCAAAGCTTTAATATCTGCTCTAGCACTTGAAATTTTATTATTGTATATATTTAAATCTAAATCTATTGAAAGTTCTTCCAAAGGCTTTAAAATTACGGTTGAAGATTCGCCCATTAAAAACTTTACATAATCCGAAGCATTTTTTACATTACTTTTTGCATTTAACAATTGATTTTGTACTTCAGTAACATATATTTCAACAGATAATACATCTGATATTATCATATAGCCTAATTCATAATTTTTATCAGCTATTTTTTTATTTGTCAATGCCGCTTCTTGTGCTTTTTCCAATACATGAACAGATTTGTAGGCCAATTGTAATTGCATATATGCTTTGGCAACTTCCAATTTAATTGCTTCTTTTGTACGAGAGAATTGTAATTTCATAGCGTTCTTTTTTGCTTTGGCAGCTTTTCGTATAAAAATTCCATCTGCATTTAATAATGGTTGCTTAAGCTCTATTTTCGTAGAAAAGTTATCTACGGTTTCAGGATTGTTTAATAATTCAGGATTGAAATCGGTTTGAGTTAAAATTTCTTGATTCAATTTTGAGCCAAAAGCCATTAACGGATTATTGGTTGAAATACCTGTATGAGAAACAGAGACAGAAGGCAGTAAAATTGAATTGGTTTGACTGAATTCTGCTTTAGCTGCTTTATAATCTTGTTCAGAAATTTTAATAGAATGATTATTACTTTCAACTTTTTGAAGTATATCATTCAACGAAACAGAAGCTTTAGTTTGAGCAATAACTCCAAATGAAGTTATGAATAACAATGTGAGTAATACAAAACGAATTCTCCTCATGGTTTTACATTTTTTTTGTTTGATGCAAAAGTAGGCTAGGAGTTTTGGGTGGTGTGTAATAATCTTTACAGACTTGTGTAACAATATTTACATAGTATTGTAATAATATTACTTTCTAATTTAACTGTCAGTTTTAAATTTTGCAGTTAATATGGGCAGTGTTTTAAACAAAAAAGCAGCCAATTAGCTGCTTTTTTGTGAAGTAATAAATTAGTTACTTGTCTAAAATTTTAGTGTCTTTTAGTTTTTCGTCAACTATAGTTGAATTGTGTAATTGAACAGGTTTTTTGCCCTTTTTCATTTTCAAATTGATGAATTCAACAAATAAAGAAAAGAAAATAGCAAAGTATAAATAACCTTTAGGTATGCTATGAACTTCATTTCCAAAGAACTGGAAGTGTGCTAAATGAGATCCTTCAGCTATTAGCATAACTCCAATAAGTAATAAGAATGATAAACCTAATATTTGAATAGTTGGATGCTCGTTAACAAATTTACTAACAGGACCAGCAAATACCAGCATAATAATTATAGATACAACAATGGCAATGATAATAATGGCCATTCCACCAAAATAGCCAAAACCGGCAGGAGTTGGATCAAAGCTTACCAAACCAATAGCCGTTAATATACTGTCAAATGAAAAAACCAAGTCTAATATTACAATTTGAAAAATAGCATTTGCAACTGTTTTGCTTGCTTTTCCTGATTTACTTTCTTCAACACCTTCCAGTTTGTGATGAATTTCAGTGACACTTTTATATAAAAGAAAAATTCCTCCTACAATAATAATTAAGCTTTGCCCCGTAATTCCAGCATCAAGCCAACTAGAGTTAATGCTAAAAAGTACTGTTTGCAATCTTAAAACCCATGAAATTCCAAATAACAACCCAATTCTAAATACCATGGCAAGCAGTAATCCAATGTTTCGTGCTTTTGGTCTGTCTTTCTCTTCCAGTTTATTTGAAACTATGGAGATAAATACAATATTATCAATTCCTAAAACTATTTCTAAGAAAATTAGGGTTAATAAGGCTATCCAGGTATTGGCAAGTAAAAATATTTCCATAGTTTATTTTGAAGTTTTTAGTAGTTTTGCTTTTTGAACAAAGTTAGAATGACCTATTACAGCTTCAAATTCATATGAATCTTTTTCAATATTGGTAATTTTTATATAAATAGGTTCTTCATCAATAGCTGTTTTTGGATTTATCATTTTTAATGTATAATTAAAATTGTTTTTCCAAGTAATAGTCAGCGTATCTATTCTATCTTCATATTTTTCAATTTGAATAGAATCTCGCCTAATAATAACTGTTTTTTTATATCCTTTCCCTTCAGGAATTTCAAAAGTTCCAATTTTAAAACGATCCGGACTTAGAGGTTCATTTTTACAACTTAAAACAAGTGTAATTAAAGTAATAATTAGAACAATTCTTTTCATTTCTATTTTTTAAATTCCTGTATAATTGCTTGGAGTTATTGCTTTCAATTCAGTTTTAATTTCAGATGAAACATCTAAACTATCAATGAAGTCAGCCATAGATTTTTGTGTAATTTTTTCATTAGTTCTTGTCAAACCTTTTAATGCCTCATACGGATTTGGGTATGCTTCTCGGCGTAAAATAGTTTGAATAGCTTCAGCGACAACTGCCCAATGGTTTTCTAAATCCTCAGCAAATTTAGCTTTATTAATCAATAATTTATTCAGTCCTTTTAAAGTAGAAGTAAAACCAATTATTGTATGTGCAAAAGGAACTCCAACATTTCGTAAAACTGTAGAATCTGTTAAATCTCGCTGCAAACGTGAAATAGGTAATTTTGCAGCCAAGTGTTCAAATAATGCGTTTGCAATTCCTAAGTTTCCTTCTGAATTTTCAAAATCAATAGGATTTACTTTATGTGGCATGGCTGAAGAACCAACTTCGCCTTTTTTTATTTTTTGTTTGAAATAGTCCATTGAGATATAAGTCCAAATATCTCTGTTAAAATCGATTAAAATAGTATTGATACGTTTTTGAGCATCAAAAATACCTGCAATATGATCGTAATGTTCAATTTGAGTAGTAGGAAAAGAATGATGTAGACCTAATATTTTTTCAACAAAATGAGTTCCAAAAACTTTCCAATCTATAATTGGATACGCAACTTTGTGAGTGGTAAAATTACCTGTTGCTCCACCAAATTTAGCTGCATACGGGACATTTTGTAATTGTTTAATCTGTTGTTCAATACGTTCAATAAAAACTAAAATTTCTTTTCCCAACCTCGTTGGTGATGCCGGCTGTCCGTGAGTACGAGCCAACATAGGCACATCAGCCCAAGCAATGGCTAATTGTCTTAATTTTTCTAATAATTTAGCTAATTTGGGGTAGTAAACCACATCAAAAGCATCGTTTATGGATAAAGGTGTGGCTGTATTGTTAATATCCTGAGAAGTTAATCCAAAGTGGATAAATTCCTTATAAGCTTGTAAATTTAATGCATCAAATTTTTCTTTAATGAAATATTCAACCGCTTTTACATCGTGATTTGTGATGCTTTCAATATCCTTAACTTTTTGAGCATCTTCAGGAGAAAAATCATTGTAGATATTTCTTAATCTTTCAAATAGTGACTTGTCAAAATTCACTAATTGTGGTAATGGAATTTCGCATAAAGCAATAAAGTACTCTATTTCAACTTTTACTCTATATTTAATAAGGGCTTCTTCTGAGAAAAACGGAGCTAAACTTGCTACTTTACTTCTGTATCTTCCATCTACTGGAGAAATTGCATTTAAATTTGTTAAGGACATTTGTTGTATTTGTTTTGAAAAATGCAAAATTAATGAAAATCATCTAAATTATTAACATTAATTTTTGTTTATAAGTGCTAATGTCATTTTTCCTCTAGCCTTATATGCAGCACTTTCGTTCATTATATTTTGTTCAATAATAAGTTTTAATTCTTGGTGTACCCAATTTGAATTTTTACCTAATAGGTAAAGAGCATTCATTGAGTAGGCTTTTACAGCAACTTTATGCGGACTAATCATCCAATCAAATCCGACTTCTATTATAGCTTCAATGTGAGAATCAGTTAAAAATTCTTTAATTAAATTAGTTGTTCTATTACTATAAGCAATTGCTAAAAAATTACATATTTTTGACATAGGTCTAACAGCACTTCCAAAAGATACTCTACCAATATTTAGAGTAAATATATCTAAATGTGGCGCTAACCAATCAATATGCTTTTCACAAACAAGTTCCAAAACCCAAGCAGCTTTAATGGAAAGCTTGTTGTTAACTTCAAATACAATATCTAATAAATAAGGAAGTAATATAGGATTTTCAATCACTAAATTACTCACTTTTTCACGATTTACACGCAAGGCTGTCCCTAAATTTTCTATCTCATTAATTAAAAATTCTTTACTCATTTTATTTTTTATTCTTCTTTTTAGGTGAAGTCAATTTATACATTAAATATCCAAAAACTATGAGAATGTGTAGTACAATAAATATAACTAACGTATAATACCAAAAATTTGAAAGTCCCATTTATTTTTTTCTTAAAAAGAAATATTATCTTTAATTATTAAATTTAACAATTATGAGGGTTACTATTGGAGTTTTTTTAGTTTTATTTTTTAATATTGAAATAAATGCACAACAAATATATAACCAAAAGGAACCTTTTGCACATACCTATTCAATTGTTGCAAGGGATACAGTAACAGGAGAAATGGGTGTTGCAGTTCAATCACACTGGTTTTCAGTAGGAAGCCTTGTTACTTGGGGAAAAGCTGGTGTTGGAGTTGTTGCTACGCAATCGTTTGTAAACCCTTCATTTGGACCGCGAGGCTTGAATTTACTTGAAAATGGGTTAACACCGAAAATGGCAGTTCAAACCTTATTAGACATGGACACAGGAAAGGAAGTGAGGCAATTAGCTATTTTAGATGCTAAAGGAAATGTAGATGCGTATACTGGGAGTAATTGTATTGCTGAGGCAGGACACATTGTTGGTGATAATTTTTCTGTACAAGCCAACCTAATGGAAAAAAAATCGGTTTGGCCTGCCATGGCTAAAGCCTTTAAAAATTCACAAGGAACGCTGGCTGAAAGGATGTTAGTAGCAATGGAAGCCGCACAACAAGAAGGCGGAGACATAAGAGGAAAGCAATCTGCGGCTATTTTGGTGGTAAAAGCAAAAGCAACAGGAAATAAATGGGAAGATCAAATAATAGATTTAAGGATTGAAGATCATAAATATCCAATAGTCGAAATGAAACGATTGCTAAAAATTAACAAAGCTTATGAGTTTATGAATAAAGGGGATGTTGCAGTTGAGGAAGGAAATTTTAACATAGCTAAAAAATTTTATGAAAATGCCCAAAAACTGAATCCTCATAACTTAGAAATGAAATATTGGTATGCGGTTTCATTAGCAAATAGCGGCGAGATGAAGGAGGCAAAAGAAGTTTTTAAACTTATTTTTGATAAAAATAAGAAGTGGAAAGAATTAACACCTCGTTTGATTAAACCTAAATTATTAGTAATCACAAATAAAGAGTTAGAAGAAATTTTAAAATTATAAAAATGAAAAAAAAATTGCTGGGAATTATGTTTGTGTTCATTCTTATTCAGTTTGTAAGACCAGAAAAAAACATTTCAAAAAAACAGGAAAATGATATTTCTAAAGAATTTAAAATTCCAAAGAATATTCAAGAAATAATTAAAAATTCTTGTGCTGATTGTCATTCAAACAATACAAATTATCCGTGGTACAGTGAAATTGCTCCAGTTTCTTGGTATTTAGCAATGCACGTTAATAAAGGAAAGGAGCATTTAAATTTTTCAGAATGGACTATGTATAATAACAATCAAAAGAAACACATTTTCAGCGATTTGGAAGAAGTTATAGAATCTCACGAAATGCCTTTAAAAAGTTATTTACTGTTACACAAAGAGGTAGAAATAAATAATTCTCAATATAATGCGTTGTATGATTGGGTAAAAACTTTAAAAGTGGAATGATATGAAAATTACAATTACTATTTTATTATTTTTGAATAGTTTTTTAATTTTTTCTCAAGAAAAAATAAACCAAATTAATGCAAAAGGAGAGCGTGTAGGTATTTGGAAAAAATATTATGCCAATAATCGAATTCGTTATCAAGGTCAATTTGAAAACGGAAAGGAAATAGGTGTTTTTAAATACTTTAGCATTGAAAATTCAAAGCAACCCATTGTAATCAAAACATTTTCAAGTAATAATCATAAAGCCAATGTTAAATTTTATAATAAAGAGGCAATTTTAGAAAGTGATGGAACAATGAATGGGAAACTTAGAATTGGGAAATGGAATTTCTACCAACCTGATGGTATTAGCTTACTATCTGTTGAAAATTATATTAATGGTATTCTTGAAGGTGAAGTTTTGACTTACTATTCTAACGGAAAAATAACTGAAATTCTACATTACAAAAGTGGGAAACTTAACGGTGTGGTAAAACAGTTTTCAAAAATAGGGAGTGTTTTGAACCATGTTAATTATGTTGATGGGAAACTTAACGGATTAGCGCAATATTACGATGAAAATGGAGAATTAATTTACAAAGGAAATTACAAGGATGATGTTAAAGTTGGAAAATGGGAGCATTATAAAAATGGAAAACAAGTGAAAAAAGATAAGTTACGGCAATAAATTTATGCTTATTATTGCGTAATAATTTAAACTTAAACTACAAACATTGGATATTTCAAAAATTTTCGAAAACAATAGAGTATGGGTAAAAAAGAAATTAGCAGAAGATGAAGATTTCTTTAAAAGACTTGCAAAAGGGCAAAAACCAGAAGTATTATTTATTGGGTGTTCTGATAGTAGAGTAAATATTGGTGCAATAATGGGTGTTGAACCAGGGGAAGTTTTTGTCCATAGAAATATTGCTAATATGGTACCCAACAACGATTTAAATGTGATGTCGGTTATTAATTATGCTGTATCCCATCTGAAAGTAAAACACGCTGTTATTTGCGGGCATTATTATTGTGGTGGTGTTAAAGCCGCCATGCAAACGGAAGATTTAGGAATTCTAAATCCTTGGTTACGTAATATTCGAGATGTATATAGGTTACATCAAGAGGAATTAGATGCTATTAAAGATGAAGACTTAAAATATAGAAGGTTGATTGAACTTAATGTGCAAGAACAATGTGTAAACCTCATAAAAAACTCAGATGTTCAAAAGGCATTGTTAGAAAAGCGTATTATAATTCACGGCTGGGTATTTGATTTGAGCACAGGAAAATTAATAGATTTAAATATTGATTTTAATACTATTCTAAAAAACATAATGAATATTTACCACCTTGATACAAAAACTACTAATGTTTAAATTAAAGACTTTTGTTGCCCAATAGTTACCATTTATGCAATAAAATGTTGTGTTTGAAAAAAAAATTAATAAATATATTGTAAGTATAGATAAAATAGTATCTTTGTCCCAATATAAATTTTTTAAATAATAATAATGAACAAAGGAACAGTAAAATTCTTCAACGAAACTAAAGGATTTGGTTTTATCAAAGAAGAAGGTTCAAGTAAAGAGTATTTTGTACACATTTCTGGATTAGTTGACGAGGTTAGAGAAGGTGATGAAGTTGAATTCGACTTACAGGAAGGTAGAAAAGGAATGAACGCAGTAAATGTAAAAGTATTATAATATAATAACTATTATCATTTTAAGATTTAAAGGCAACCAATTGGTTGCCTTTTTTTATTTCTTTCTATTCCTTTAAAACAAATCTACATTTTACTGTCAATAAAATCAATGATTTCTTTTTCAATTGAAATAGCTTGGTCATGAACCGTCTTTGCTCTTTTTAAAATATCTTCAGCAAAAAGTCGATCTTTAATATCTTTTGCATTAATTCTAACATTAAAATAAGCACCTATTACTGCAGTTCTTGCACATAAAGCACCAACCCCAGCATCAGATAGTGAGGTTTGAAGTCCTTCTTCTATCATAATTTTCATGACTTCCATAGAATCACAAGCTGTTTTCATTACTTCAAAAGGAATTTCAGTAGCATATTTTGTTGCATTTTCGATGGCTTCTTTTCGAATTTGCTTTTCCTCAGAAGATCCTTTTGGTAATCTGAATCCATCAAT
>ERZ1046740.1915-NODE-1915-length-14006-cov-4.217690_pt1 | contig 14006 bp, 12 predicted proteins | sample MGYA00383093_ERZ1046740 | MGnify/ENA primary metagenome ERZ1046740 (study PRJEB29581, sample SAMEA5548363) | metagenome | biome: marine; feature: coastal; material: water | depth 25 m | study: Short-term variability in the microbial, nano- and picoplankton...
ACCGTAGGTGAGACGACCGGAAATCGTGCCACGAAGTGGTGCGGGTGGAGGGAGTTGTTCCGAGGCCGAAGGCCGACAAGACCGGGCACGAAGTGAACCGGACCACCGTAGGTGAGACGACCGGAAATCGTGCCACGAAGTGGTGCGGGTGGAGGGAGTCGAACCCTCGTCTCAACCTTGGGAAGGTCACATAATAGCCGTTATACGACACCCGCTTCTGAAATGCTGACACTTGGAAACCTGAAAACCCCATCATCGTCAACAGGGAACTTGCCAACGCCGCGCTACTGATAATCGCGGCGGCCTTCAAGCGCACTACGCAGGGTCACGGAATCGGCGTAGGTCACGCCGCCCCCACTCGGGAGACCAAAGCCGATACGCGTCACTTTGATCGGACGCTGCCCGACGATTTCTTCCTGAATGTAGTGGCAGGTCGCTTGACCTTCGATGTCGTTCGAGAGCGCGAGGACAAACTCGGTGATGTCACCGGACTCGATCCGGGCACTGAGAGCTTGCAGGTTCAAGTCCTCGGGACCGACGCCGTGAATCGGCGAGAGCTTACCATGCAGCACATGATACTGCCCCTTCCATGCCGCCGACCGCTCGATCGCGATCAGATCGGGCACATGCTCGACCACGCAGATGGAACCGCGGTTGCGGCGGTCATCCTCGCAGATCGCGCATGCGGGGCTCTCAGCAATATTGCCACAGGTTTCGCAGCGGCACACCGTGTCGCGGGCCTCGCCCATCGCCTCCATCAAATCCGCCAATGCCTCCGGTTTCTCAACCAGCAAGTGCATCGCAATGCGCTCGGCCGAGCGAAAGCCCAAGCCCGGCAGGCGCTTGAGCTCCTGCAACAGCTTCTCAAAGGCAGGCGTCACGGGATGAAATTAAAATCCGGGAAAGCCGCCCATGCCGCCGGTGACACTGCCCATGGCTTCTTCGCTGGTTTCCTTGGCTTTGGCCGCCGCTTCCTGAACCGCAGCCAACAGGGTCTCTTCGACAAATTCCGCGTCTTCTTTCAAAAACTCGGGATCGATCTTGAACGACTGAAACTCGCCCTGACCATTGATCTTGATATTAATCGCGCCGCCTCCGCTGGAGACTTCGATTTCTTGCTCGGCGAGCTGTGCTTGGATGGCCTCCATCTGCTTCTGCATCTTCTGGGCCTGCTTCAAAAGTTTACCTACTCCTGCCATAAAATTGTCCTGTTTGGGTTATGTGTTGAATAAAAGGGCGGGAGTGTCCACGAAGCGCGGAGGTCGAGTCAAGCCGATTGAGATGTGCAAGCGTGCACAATCTTGCTCTGGGCACGGCGAATAGGCGTTATTTCGCCGCCGGCACGGTCAGCGAGAAGCGGATCGCACTGTTCGATCGCCCCAGTACCAGCGTATTTTTCCCCGGACTCAGGCGAGCACTGCTCTCCTTGGAACCGCCCCCGATACGGATTCCATTCACCAGCGTCCCGAGGTGACTGCCCCGGTCATGCACCACAAAAGCACCCTTCTTGCACTCAATGACGCAATGATTGCGGGAAACACGGAATGGCACACGATCGCCGATCAACAGGTGATTCTTTGAAAACACATCCACACAGGCGGCCAGATCCGCGCGGCGGCCGAGAAAATAGGGAAACACCTTGAGCGTCTGCGCTTGGAGCGTCGACTGGGCGCGTGTCTCCTCCGAATCCGGTTCAAGTAAGATGCATGCGCCGTCGGCCGAAGCGTGCGTCTGCCCGTTCCGCGAGGGCCCCGACGTTGCGCCGTCTTCCGTTTCGAGCTGTTCCAGTGCAGCCCGGAGGCGTTCATTGGTCACACGGAGGCGCTCAAAAATGGTGGTCAAATACGGCACCAGTTTTTCGCCGCCGTCCGTCAGGGTGGTGTTAAAATCCTGCTCGGTGATCACTTCGACGGTCAGTGCAGTCAGTGCCTGCGCGGTGGCTGAACGTGGTTGCCGCTCAATCATGCCCATTTCTCCAAAAATCTGCCCCGCCTCGAGTTTTGCCAAAACAAGCTGGGAAGCCCCTTTATCGATCGAAATTTCGACCGTTCCGTCCAGGATACGATAGGCATCCTCACTATAGTCGCCCTGCGAGAAGAGACGGGTACCTGCTGAAAAGTCTTTTACTTGCATAATTCTATAAAAAATCCGCAGCCAACAATTGCTACGGAAGTGAAACAAAAGAAACGCGCGAATAGACTAAAATCAACCGGGATAATCATCAAGAACATAACGACGCAGGTTTTCGGCCTCCATCTCATTGACCTTCAACAACCAGCGTGTGACATCGCCGATCGAAACTAAACCGAGGAGCTTTTCACCATCCATGACGGGCAAGTGGCGCACGCGCTTATCGGTCATCATTTGCATGGCGTCTTCAACCGATGTGTCCCGTGTAATGAATTTAAACTGCTCGGTCATCACCTCTCGCACGGGTGTCGTCTTCGGGTCGCGGCCATCGGAAACCACACGCGTCAATACATCACGCTCGGTGAATATGCCAACCACACGCTCCGAATCTTTCACCATCACCGAACCGATACGCTGGAGGTTCATTTCTGCAACAGCAGCGTCAATGGTCGAATCGACCGCAATACAATGAACGGAAGAACTTTTCTCTTTTAAGACAATGCTAACGGATACTTTATTTAATGGCATAAATCATAAAGATAGAAATTTTCAGCAAACAGGCAACACCTCTTTAATATTTCACTCAAACCAACGCTCGCGTAACAAAGCGCTATATCCGGGACGGAAGCCCTTAAACACCGGCTTCCAGCCGAGCTTCCGGGTCAACCTGGCACTTGATATTTTTCGATTCACCATCCGCCCGCCCCGTCGTTGAAGACGTGCAGACACCGACTCCGGATCAAAACGAGGCAGCGCCACTCCGAGTGTTTCAGCCAGCCATTGGACCAACTCCGCTTTCGTGGCGGGATGAGCATCGGTCACATTATAAATGCCGGAATACTCCGGAGAAGCATTCGCCAACGCGGTACAAATAGCCGTTACGATATCATCGCGATGAATCAAATTGAGCAAATAGTCGCCACTCCCGGGGATCACGGACTCACCGGAACGCACGAGATCGAGCAGATAGTGCCGGCCCGGTCCATAGATACCGGCCAGACGAAAGACATACCAACAAGCAAAGGACTCCGCTGCGTCGGCCACCATGCGCTCCGCCTCCAACAGCACCTGCCCGGTTTCCGGCGCACCGGAGGTGTCCGCGGTTTCATCAACCGAAAGGCCGTCATCCTGCGGATAAACCGACGTGCTGCTGGTGTAGAGATACACACGGATCGCACGCCCCTTCGCCCATTTTAAAATCGAACGCTGCCCTTCGAGGTAGGATCTCCGATAGCCGTCCATGCCGCCCCCGGCCGAGCTGACGCAGTTAACCACCGCCTCGTAAGGCAAAGACAACTGCGTGTGCCAAGTCTCGCTGTTCAGATCCGCCTCGATCACTTCACTCAAGCCCAGTTCACGCAGCTGCGCGGCTGTCTGCGGATTACGCGTCAACGCCCCCACCCGGACACCCGCGGCAAGCAACACCCCGGCCAAGGCGGTGCCGACATAGCCACAGCCGAAAATCATAACCGATTCCGGCAGGTTTTCTGCCAGCGGGCTGGGTAAAAGATGGTCTGACATTTCAAAAGTATTTGTGCCCCGGCGCATTCTGCAACAAGTTCTTCGCTTCCATGCCCACCGTAAACCCAGAAATCGTCCGCAGCTACCTGCTCGACCTCCAAGACCGCATTTGCGCGGCACTCGAACAAGAGGACGGCAGCAGCCACTTCCACGAAGACACCTGGGACCGCCCTGAGGGTGGAGGCGGTCGCTCGCGCGTGATGGAAAACGGGGTCGTGTTTGAAAAAGCGGGCATCAATTTTTCCGACGTCCGGGGCAGCAGCCTGCCGCCCTCAGCCACGGCCGCGCGGCCTCAGCTCGCCGGTGTGCCCTTCCGTGCGATGGGCGTCTCTCTGGTCTGCCACCCGCTCAACCCGCATGTACCGACAACACATATGAACGTGCGGTTCTTTTACGCCGAACCGAAAGACGGCGATCCAATCTGGTGGTTCGGGGGCGGCTTCGACCTCACCCCCTACTACGGGCACAAGGAAGATGCGGTGCACTGGCACAAAACAGCGAAGGCCGCCTGCGATCCGTTCGGGCCGGCGCTGTATCCAAAATTCAAGGACACCTGCGACAGCTACTTTTTCCTTCCGCATCGCGACGAGGCCCGTGGCATCGGCGGTATATTCTTCGATGACTTCACCGAAGGCGGCTTTGAGCAGGCCTTTGCCCTGATGCAATCGGTGGGCGACCATTTCGTGCCCGCCTACCAGCCGATCGTCGCCAAACGCAAAGGCGCCCCCTTCACCGAGCGCGAACGGAAATTCCAGCTCTATCGGCGCGGACGTTATGTCGAGTTCAACCTCGTCCACGACCGGGGCACCCACTTCGGGCTCCAGTCCAAAGGCCGCACCGAGTCGATCCTCATGTCACTTCCTCCCTTGGTTCGTTGGGACTACGACTGGCACCCCGAGCCCGGCTCCCCGGAAGCCGAATTGTACGATATTTATCTCAAACCACGCGACTGGGTGGGAATGAACCACTGACACTTAGAAACCCTGAAAATCTGAAAACATACATTGTCACGAAACTCAGCTTTGCTAATAATTGATTCCTTCATCCTACCTATTTTCAGTTTTTCCAAATTTCAACTTCTCAGCATTTCCAAAAAATGAACTCACGTGAACGTTTTCTCGCCGCCGCCAACTGCCAACCCGTGGACCGCCCACCGATCTGGCTGATGCGCCAAGCCGGCCGCTACCTGCCAGAATACCGCGAACTCAAGGCAACGCACGACTTCGTCACCATGGTGCGCACGCCCGAGTTGGCCGCCGAAGTCACACTCCAGCCGCTGCGCCGCTTCCCGCTCGATGCCGCGATCATCTTTTCCGACATCCTCGTCATCCCCGAAGCCCTCGGCCAGGGCTACCACTTTCGCGATCAAGGCGGCATCGGCATGGATTACCTCCTCGATACGCCGGAAAAAATCGCCGCGCTGGACGAATCGAAAGTCGTTGAACGGCTCAGCTACGTCGCCGAAGCGCTGAAATTAACACGTGCCCGGATGGGCGAGGACAAGGCGCTGCTCGGGTTTTGCGGTTCACCCTGGACGCTCGCCTGCTACATGGTCGAAGGAGGTTCGGCCAAGGACTTTGTTGCGATCAAGAAAATGGCCTGGGACCAGCCTGAACAGTTTGAAGCACTGATGCAGAAACTGACGAATGCGATCGTCGAATATCTACACATGCAGATCGACGCCGGAGCCGACGCGCTGCAGATCTTTGATTCATGGGGCGCGATCTGCCCCGCCAATCACTACGACGCGTGGTCACTGCGCTGGATCCATCACATCATCAACGAGCTCAAACAACGCGTGCCGGTCATTCTCTACGCCAAAGGCATGGGGCACAAAGCCCCCGATCAAATCAACACCGGTGCATCGATCCTCAGCTTCGACTGGACGATCAACCTGCGCCGCATGCGCGGCGTCCTCAACCACGGCATCGCCATGCAGGGCAACCTCGATCCAGTCACGCTGACAACCACGCCGGAGATCGTCCGCCGCGAAGCACAACGCGTGCTCGACCAAGTGGGCCGACAGCCCGGCTTTATTTTCAACCTTGGCCACGGCATGATCCCCAGCGCCAAGATCGAATGCGTCGAAGCACTAATGGAAGTGGTGACCGGGCAAAAAAACGCTTAGTCCCTGCCGCGTTCACCACCGCTTGCGCATGAATTCCGCCGACCACACATCCACTCCAAAGACCTGCATCATCGGCGCGGGAATCACCGGACTGGCACTGGCCTGGCAATTAAAGCGCAAGGGCGAAGACTGTGTCGTGCTGGAGCAAAGCGCGCTCGCAGGCGGTGCGATGCGGAGCCACCGCGAAGGCGACTACCTCGCCGAAGAAGGGCCCAACTCCATCCTGCTCAACAGTCTCGAGATCGAGGACTTCCTGTACAGCGTCCCGGGGCTGAAAGCCGCCATCCTCGAAGCGAAACCGGAAGCGAAGAAACGCTTCATCGTGCGTGGCGGCAAACCGCACGCCGTGCCGATGGGACCGCTCTCCGCGATCACCACCCCGCTCTGGACCTTTGCCGGAAAACTCCGCTTGCTCCAGGAGCCGTTCATCAAAGCCGCGCCGGCTGGCACGGAAGAAAGCGTGGCCGACTTCGTACGCCGCCGACTCGGCGACGAGCTGTACCGCTACGCGATCAATCCACTGGTCGGCGGGATCTATGCGGGCGATCCGGAAAAGCTCTCCCTGCCCCACGCCTTTCCAAAACTGCATGCACTGGACCAAAACCACGGCGGACTCATTCGTGGCGCGATCGCCAAGATGAAAGCCGCGCGTGCCGCGAACGGCCCCAAGGTCCGCAAGCGCATCATTTCCTTCGAGAACGGCATGGCGGAACTGCCCGCAAAAATCGCCGCGGCACTCGGCGATGCGCTCCATGCCGGCGTATCCATTCGATCACTAAGAAAAACCGACAAACAATGGACAGTAGCCTGGACCACTGCCAGCGGTGAAACCATCGAACAATCATTCGACCAGGTCGTCCTCACAATACCCGCGCACCGGCTCGCCAACCTTCCCTTCGATCCGGCGCTTCAGGACGAGTTGCTACGGCTGGACGCCATCGACTACCCGCCCGTCTCCGTACTGAGCCTCGGCTTCAAGCGGGAAGACGTCACGCATCCGATCGACGGCTTCGGCGCCCTCGTGCCGGAATGCGAGGGGCGCAAGATCCTCGGCGTGCTCTTTCCGTCCAGCCTCTTTCCGCAGCGCGCGCCCGAAGGCGAAGTATTGCTCACCGTCTTCGTCGGCGGCGAGCGTCAACCCGAGTGCGCCACGGCCGACACCGAAGCACTCAAAGCAACCGTGCTCCCCGAGCTGGAGCAGCTCCTCGGCATCAGTGGGCAGCCGACCTTCGTGCATCACAAGCACTGGACTAAAGCCATCCCGCAATACAAAATCGGCTACGGCACACACCTCGCGGCGATGGAGCGGATTGAAAGCAACCACCCCGGCCTGAAGCTGGCAGGCAACTATCGGACCGGCATTTCAGTGACGTATTGCATCGAGGCCGCGCTAGCGAAATAGCCCGGCGAAGCACATACAGCCGGCGTTTCATTCACGCCCCTATCGGCCGCGGCGGATCTCGGAGCCCTTGAACTGGACGCGCACGCGGTAGATGCGTTTGATGCGGGTCTTGATCTTGAAGGTCTTCGGATCGATTGACTCGGGCACTTCCTCGCGATGAACATCGACGATGGCGTGGAAGCCGCGCTCGGAGAAAATATCGATCAGCATATTCAGCGCGAGAGGATCGTGCAGCAATTCGACTTCGGTATTGACCACAGCCATACCGGAAATCGCGTGCGGTTCGATCACGGGCATGAAGTCGCTTTTAATCAGTTCCACGATCTGGCTGAACAGTTCAGTATGGCGCTCTTCGTATGAATCGAGGCGGTCGACGAGCTCTTGACGGGCATGCGTGGAGAGCGTGGTGGCGATCGGAATCTTGGAGATTCGATCGTAGGTGGCCTCATCCAGCTCGAGGGAGCCCTGATAGCGGAGCTCCTTGTCGATACGCTCACGCACTTCGGCAATGGTGCCGTGTGCGTTGATAAAGTGATAGAAGAAAATCGCCCGCAGGTCTTTGAGTGCACCGTAAGTCTTTTCCTTGAATGTACGGTAGCGGTTGAGTGCGGCTTCCGGATCGGTATCGGTCGGGCGGATCTCGTAGAGTTCGCCATCGCCGGATTCGCGCACCTCTTCGTTGTGCGCCATGGCTTGACGGCCACGGTAGAGCTGTCGCTTCACACTCTCCTTCTCATCGACAAAGAGGACAACGATGTGGAAGTGCGGTTTCTTGAAATGCTCTGACAGCAGCGTATTCACATACTTGTTACGCAGGGCAACCAGCTTATTGAAAAGCAGCTTCACACACTCGACCTGCACCTTGGTGCGGGGGAACCCGTCAATCACGGCACCGGTCTTATACACCGGATCGAGCAGCTTGCGGAAGATGATTTCGATCACCTCACGGTCGCCCACCAGCATGCCGGCATCGATCAACTTGCGGGCTTCGGGGCTCTGTAGCAAATCGCTGACCACCAGCGGCGGCGCGGTGAGATCGCGGAACTTCATGATGAAGTTGGTATTGGTGCCCTTACCAGCACCGGGCGCACCGTTGAGCCAGAAAATCTCCTTCGGGAAACGCAGGTTCTCTTCGCCCAGCTCTTCGGAGAGCATGGACCAGACGGAACTAAAGATGATCTGCGCGTCTTTAACTTCTAAATCCTGAACGGTTTCAATGTCCTGGGTAGGAATGGATGCGACTGTTTCAGAGGCCATATTGGTAATACTGGTAGGTGGAATAGGAACGGAACTTTGTGTGCGAAATAGAGGCTGGGTTCAAGCTCGATTCGACAATCGCTTAACGATTTTGGCCTCCATACGGCGGACGCGTCATCTGTGCCTGCGTGTTACGCGGCAGGCAAATACGGGCCGCGGCGCCCTCGAAGTCTTCTTCACCGGAAAGAATGTCGATTTCGAGACGGAGGAAGTAAATCGGAATGGACGGCTTGATGTCCTCAAACAGGCGGACGGCGTCTTTTTCGGTGGTCACGATCATGTCGAGCCCGCCCTTCCCGGCCTGTTCGTAGAGGTGCTTGATCTCGGCGCGGGTGAACCGGTGGTGGTCGAGGAAGCGCTGGTTATAACGGATCTCGGCCCCGTAGCCGCGCAGCATGTTCTCGAAACTCTCCGGCGAGGCGATACCGCTGAATGCGGCGATATGCGCGCCCTTCAGAGTGTCGAGCGGCAGACGCTCCCCGCTATCGATGGCCTGCAAAAACTGCGGTTGGTGGGAACATTCGATGATTTCGGCCTTGGGGTTGTGCTCGCGGATGAGTTCGAGCAGGGCCTCGTCGCGGGTGCCGTCGGATTTAGTGAGAAAGATGTAACTGGCCCGCGCGAGGTGCTTGATCGGCTCACGGAGGATGCCGCGCGGCAGGAGGTGCTGGTTGCCGAAGGGGTTGGTTTTATCGACCAGCAGAAGGTTGAGGCGGCCTTTGAGTGGCAGATACTGGAAGCCGTCGTCAAGGATGAGGGTGTCGCAGCCGAAGCGGCGAATCGCGAACGAGCCGGCTTTGACGCGGTTTTTATCACACAGCACGAATACACCGGGCAGGTTACAGGCAAGCATGTAGGGCTCATCCCCCGCCACTTCCGAGTCGAGCAGTACGTTTTTACCGTCGCTCACAATCTTTGGTGGATCTTCCTCGCCGTGCGTGAGCTTGCGCCACAGTTTTTTCGGCAGCGGCTCTTTCTTACTCTTATAACCACGGCTGAGAATGGCGACCTTGCGCCCGCGCTCGGTCAGCGTGCGGGCGAATTTCTCCACCACGGGGGTCTTGCCAGTGCCGCCGACTGTCAAGTTGCCGACCACCACGACGAGGCAGCCGAGCGGCTTGTTGCGCAAAATACGGTGCTCGTAGAGATACCAGCGCAGCTGCACGAGAAAACTGAAGAGATACGAGAGTGCGTAGAGGAAGGAAGCGAATAGCTCGGCGGCACGGCCATGCTGGCGATCGTAGATCACATCCGCCGTAAATTGGGCAAAGTCATTGGCCTTGTGCGCTAGATCTTCGCGGAATTTACGGAGCATAAAAAAGAGTGAAAGTGGTGGATATTAGGATGTGAAAGGTATCTCAAAAATCAGAAACAGGGTTGACGCCAGTTTTATTCGCCTGTTTTACCGAAAACCTAGCGGTCCTCATTTAGCAAAGTCAAAGCAATGCTGGAGGAGAATGTGATCGCCAAAGCCATTTTCCAGAGACACACGATACAAAGCGCACTTTACATCCAATGAGTAATACCTTCCATACCCCGCAGATTACAGCAAGCGACGCCGCCCGGTGTCGCCGTTGCAACGCGCGGTTGCCGAACGAGGCGCGTCACACCTTTTAATCCAGCATTCATCCACCTTTCAAAGAGCCTCCGCATTTCACGGAGGCTCGCCACTTTACAGACCCACAGACCCAGATCACATGAAATATTTAATCATCGCCGAAAAACCTTCCGTCGCCACCGACCTCGCCAAAGCCCTCGCCAAGCACTTGGGCAAATTCGAGAAGAAGGGTAAAACCCGCGACGCGCAGTATTTCGTGAATGAGAATGCCGCGATCACTTCGGCAGTCGGCCACCTCGTCGAGTTGAAGATGCCGACCGGCCCCAACGGCAAAAACCTGCCCTGGAATTTCAAAGTGCTCCCCGCGATCCCGAAAAAATTCGAACTGCAGCCGATCGAGCAGACGCACAACCGCCTCAAGCACGTGCTCGGCTTGGCGAAGAAAAAAGAATTCGATGTAATCATCAACGCATGTGACGCCGGCCGTGAAGGTGAACTGATCTTCCAATACATTATGGACATCGGTAAAATCCAGAAGCCGGTCAAACGCCTGTGGATGCAATCGATGACCACCAATGCGATCCTGGAAGCATGGGACAAGCTGCGCGAAGGCGAACAAATGTCGAACCTCGCCGACGCCGCCAAATGCCGCTCGGAGTCCGACTGGCTGGTCGGGCTCAACTCCACCCGCGCCCTCACCTGCTTCCGCTCGCGCCACGGTGGGTTCAACATCACCGCGGCCGGTCGCGTGCAGACTCCGACCCTCGCCATCCTCGCCAAGCGCGAACGCGAGATCGCCGCCTTCAACCCGGAAGACTACTGGGAGATCCACGCCGAGTTCGCCGTCGCCAACGGCGAATACCCGGGCAAATGGATCGACGTCGATTTCAAGAAAAACAAGGAGCAGCCACACGGCCGCGCCGAGCGCGTCTGGGACAAGGCCACCGCCGAGAAGATCCACGACCGCTGCCAAGGCAAGACCGGCACCGTGACAGAGGAGACCAAGCCGACCAAACAGATCGCGCCACAGCTCTATGATTTGACCACCCTTCAGCGCGAGGCCCCCTTCACCGCCAAGAACACGCTGGGCATCGCACAGGCCCTCTACGAGCGCCACAAGATGCTCACCTACCCACGAACTGACTCCCGCTACCTGCCGGAGGATTACATGAGCAAAGTCTACGAGACGCTGCGCGATCTCGCCAACTCGGGGCATCCGGCCGCGAAATGGGCCGCCGACTCGATCGAGAACGACCGCGTACAGTTCACCAAGCGCGTGTTCAACAACGCCAAGGTCTCCGATCACTTTGCCATCATTCCGACCGGCCGCGTCGTCAAACTCTCCGACCAGGAGTCCAAGATTTACGATATGGTCGTCAAACGCTTCATCGCTGTCTTCTTCCCGCATGCCGAGTTCGAAGTCACCAAGCGCCTCACCACGATCAACCACGGCGACGAAAAAGACACCTTCGTGACCAATGGTAAGACACTGGTCAAGCCCGGCTACCTCGCGGTCTATGGCCGCGTCGCCGGCGTTGCCGCCGAAAAGGATGAGCTGGTGAGCGTCGCCCAAGGCGAAGACGCCCGCACCGAGGCGATCGATGTGCTCGACAAGGAAACCAAGCCGCCGGCCCGCTACACGGAATCCACCCTACTCGCAGCAATGGAAGGCGCCGGCAAACTGATCGACGACGACGAACTGCGCGAAGCCATGTCCGAGCGCGGCCTCGGCACACCGGCCACACGCGCCGCCACGATTGAAGGCCTGCTCCGCCAGAAATACATCGCTCGCGAAGGCCGCGACCTCAACGTCACCGGCAAAGGCCTACGCCTGATCGAACTGTGCGAGGAGATGCATATCGAGTCCCTCACCTCGCCCTCCATGACCGGCGACTGGGAAGCGAAACTCAACAAGATGGAGCGCGGCGAAATCAAGCGCGACGCGTTCATGCAAGAAATTGCGACCTTCACCGAAGACGTCGTTGGCAAAGCCCGTGCCCGTATGGAAATGCTGGTCAACCGCACGTTCCCCGACTTGGAGTGTGCCTGTCCGGCCTGTGGGGCAGCACGTCTCAAGCAGACCGACGCCACCTACGAGTGCCGCGAAGAGGAATGCGACTTCCGGGTGTCCAAGCACATCGCGGGACGCAAGCTGTCGGAGGCAGAAGCGATCGAGCTGTTCACCACCAAGGCACTGCCCGAAAAAGAAGGCTTCGTCTCGCGCTTCAACAAACCGTTCAGCGCCGCACTGGAGCTGGTGCAGAATGTGACCAAGACCGGAAAAATCGGCAAGTGGAAGACCAACTTCGTGTTCGACGACGATCTGGATTCCGCCGACGAACTGACCGAGGAGCAACTGCTGAAAACGATCACGTTGAAAAACGGATTGGAAGCGAAATTCTACGCCACCGACAAGGCCTACCACGTGCCGGACTTCAAGCCCAAGGACTCCCCCGAGGGGTTCCGTCTCGGCAAAGTGATCCTCCAGAAAGAGCTCGAGCCCGACGCAGTCGAAAAGCTCTTCACTGAAGGCAAGACACCGCTGCTCGACGGCTTTATCTCCAAGCGCACCAAGCGTCCCTTCAAAGCCCACCTGACTCTCGACTTCGAAAAGGGCAAGATCGGCTTCGAGTTCGCACCACGTCCCGCGAAGAAGGCAGCCAAGAAAGCAGCCAAGAAGAGTTAAAATTGAGAGTTGTCAGTTGCGAGTTGAGTGCTCTGTTAAAAAGCGCCCAACCCAATGGCACAAACAACGTTCAACAAACAACGTTCAACAAACAACAATTTCCCATGAAACCAACAACCAAACCCACACGTCCTTATTTCTCATCAGGCCCGTGCTCCAAGCGTCCCGGTTGGTCGCTTGAAGCCCTTAACGAAGCGCTCGTTGGCCGCTCTCACCGCGCAAAGCCCGCAAAGGCGCGCATCGAAGAAGTCATCGACAAGTCCGCCTCCATCCTCGGCCTCCCCGAAGGATACGTCTGCGGCATCGTGCCGGCATCCGATACCGGTGCGGTGGAAATGGCGCTCTGGTCACTGCTCGGCGCGCGCGGCGTCGAAATGTGCGCATGGGAATCCTTTGGTTCCGGTTGGGTGACTGATGTCGTCAAGCAGCTGAAGCTCGAGAATGTCACCAAGCACGAAGCCGACTACGGCAAGCTGCCCGACTTCTCCAAGGTCAACTTTTCCAACGACGTGGTCTTCACTTACAACGGCACCACTTCCGGTGTCAAAGTGCCGAATACCGACTGGATCCCGGCCGACCGCGAAGGCCTGACGATTTGCGACGCCACCTCCGCGGTCTTCGCGATGGACATGGACTACAGCAAACTCGACGTGGTCACCTGGTCTTGGCAAAAAGTCATGGGCGGCGAAGGTGCCCACGGCATGATCGTGCTGAGCCCACGCGCCATCGAACGCCTGGAAAGCTACACACCCGCATGGCCACTGCCGAAAATCTTCCGCCTGACCAAGGGCGGCAAGCTGATCAAAGGCATCTTCAGCGGCGCGACGATTAACACCGTCTCCATGCTCGCCATCGAAGACGCAGTCGACGGCCTACGCTGGGCCGAAAGCATCGGTGGCCTTCCGACACTCATCGAGCGCTCCGAAGCCAACCTCAAGGCAATCGCCGACTGGGTGGCTAAGACTGACTGGATCGAGTTCCTCGCCGAAGATCCCGCCACCATTTCCAACACCTCGATCTGTCTCAAGATCACAGCCGATTGGTATCAAGCACTGCCTGCGGACCAACAAGCCGCCAAGGCCAAGCAACTCGTCAGCCTACTGGACAAAGAAGGCGTGGGCTACGATTTCGGCAGCTACCGCGACGCACCCGACGGGCTCCGCATCTGGGGCGGCGCGACAGTCGATACCGCCGACATCGAAGCCCTGCTACCATGGCTCGACTGGGCTTTTGCCGAGATCCAAGGGTAAGCCCGGAGATCAAATTTAAACCAAAGGACGCTCAGCAATGAGCGTCATTTTTTGTGGAGGGGGCATGGATCGTT
>ERZ1046740.1917-NODE-1917-length-14004-cov-4.625278_pt1 | contig 14004 bp, 11 predicted proteins | sample MGYA00383093_ERZ1046740 | MGnify/ENA primary metagenome ERZ1046740 (study PRJEB29581, sample SAMEA5548363) | metagenome | biome: marine; feature: coastal; material: water | depth 25 m | study: Short-term variability in the microbial, nano- and picoplankton...
CGATTTCCGAAAGCCACGTACGCAGCACCTTACTGGTCGGCAACGGACCAATCTGCAAAACGGCCGTCGGCGCCCACTCGAGCGCGATCTCGCGATGGCGCAAAAATGCATCGTAATGGCAGATCAACGCCTGATTCTCGCCGAAATGCCCGCGCAGCGGATTCAACGCATCGCTCAACACCGGCCAGCCCAACTTGTGCGAAAGCATGGCCACCGCATCGGCAAACGACTCGTCCCCGTCGTGAGGATTCACCGCACCGACCACAATCACACCCTGTCGGTGGCTCGCCAGACGCTCCAGCGCCACGGTGTCAAAACTCGCACCACAACCGACCGACTCGCAGGGACGCGTCGACACCGTCGCTTCCGTTTCCATCGCACAGACTTCAATGATCGGTGCGTTTTCCTGGTCGGGTTGCAAGGGATCACGAAACGGGAAATTCAAATGCACCGGCCCGGGATTGCCATTCAGCGACCGATCCACCGCATGCACCAGAGTCTGTCGCAAATATGCCAGCATCACAGGGGTTGCCTCGGGGATTGCCAGTTCGTGAAAGGCGCGTACCGAATCGCCGAAAATCTTGAGCTGATCGATCGTCTGACCGGAAGCGCAGTCCCTCAATTCCGCCGGACGGTCTGCGGTGAGCAGGAGCAGCGGCGTGCCGGACATCGAAGCTTCCAGTACCGCGGGGAAATAATTGACCACCGCCGAACCCGAAGTGCAGACCAGGGCCACCGGCTTGTGCGTGCGTTTCGCCAGCCCCAGCGCAAAGAAACCCGCCGAGCGCTCATCCAGAATCGAGACTGCTTCCAGCTTCGGATTCCGCACCGCAGCCACCGTGAGTGGCGTCGAGCGAGAGCCGGGAGAGATCACAATCGTTTCCACCCCGAGGCGCGCCAGCACCTCCATCGTCAGAGCCCCCCACACTGAATTTACGTTGGAGCGCGCAAGCGCATCGAATGAACTGGAATTTATTTCGGACACAGGATGATTAGCTAAAGATCACAGCTTGAAGAAAAAGTCGCGAATGACAACCACGGAGCACGGAACATCGCATATTCCAGGAATAACATTGATTAGCAATCAGCCGACGATCGGCCTCAAGGCCTCCAACAACTTTAACGCCTCCGGCGAATCGGAATGCACGCAAAGCGTATCTCCATGGAGCGGCATCAATTGACCGTCGCCAACGGGCAGCTTTCCGGAATCCAACCACTGCTGAATGCGATCGACCGCGACCGGCAGATCTTCGATTACCGCACCGGGTTGATCCCGCGGCACCAAGTGTCCGTCCGCCGTGTAGCCACGATCCGCAAATAACTCCTCCCACACGCGGAGTCCGGACGCCCGGGCTATCGGCGCGAAGGTTCCGCCAGCCAAAGCAAAGATGCCGACACTTGTATCCATCGATTTGATACGTTGTAGAAAGACTTCGGCCAGCTCGGGGGCTTGCTCGACCGCATGATACAAGGTGCCGTGCAACTTGACATAACACACCGCCACTCCGACCTCAGAAGCGATTCGACAGAAACTTTCAAGCTGATCGCACAACAGCGCGTCAAACGCCTGAACCGAAGGCAACACCGCGCCACGACCGCCGGCGACCGCCAGCCCCGGATGCGCGCCAACCAGTACGCCGTAACGTTTCGCAAGCTCCAGTGTACTGCGCGTCTTTGCCTCGCCCCCCGCATGCGCGCCGCAGCAGACATTGGCCGCGTCGACCAGCGCCATCAGGCGCTCGGTTTGCTTGGCGCTCTCGTGCTCGCCCAGATCGCAGTTTAGAATAAATCGGCCCATTTGAAAGATACCTTTGTGCCCGGGCGGCACTGTGCAAGCCAATCCAAATCGGCCTCCCGCAACACCGCGAGTTTGGCATAACCGCCCACCGTCGGCCCATCGCCCATAGTGACGATCGGTTGTCCATTGCCGGGAACTTGAAAACTGCCGGGCAGCACCGGCTCGCTCCGGATCGATTCCGGAACTGCCAACTCCGGCCCTTGCAAACGAAACCCCGTCCGGTCCGAACGAGCCGACACCGTCCACCGAGCCGACACCAGTTGATCACGTGCCTCTGTTGTAAACAAATCAAACTGCGGCCCCGGCAATAATTCAAACTGCATCGGCTTTGAAAAATCACGTTGTTGGTCCAGCGCGAGCACGCGGCGCCCCACCCGGTCCAGCGACAACGACGGCGCGCCTGCAACCGAAGTAAGTCGGCGGCCCTGCTGCAAGGGCACTCCCAAGCCATTGCGGAGATCGACCGATGCACTACCGAACCATCGATCCGCATAAAACCCGCCCGGCACGGCAAGGTAAGCCCATAAGCCGGATCGATTGATGGGAAACTCAAGCACTGTACCAGCGGTCACCGCACAGGCCGTCCATGGAGCTTGCTCGCAGCCTAAATCGGCACCGGCGAGCGCCACCCATGTATCTTCTAAAATGCGCAGCTTCGCCCCTTGCATTAAAATCTCCAGCACCGGCGCATCCGGCCGATTGCCCAGCAACTGATTCGCCGCCTGCGCCGAACTTCGATCCATCGACCCACCGGGCGGCACGCCGAAACGCCGCCAACCCGAACGCCCCCGGTCCTGTATCGAGAGCCCCACGCCTGTGGATAATATTTCAATGATCTCCATGGCAGGGCCTCAACCTTCAACTTGTTTGAATTTCAACAGATCCCCCGGCGCCAGGGCAAAAATCGCGCGCGGATCACCGGGCGTGCCCTTGGCTTTCTCCGGTTGAAACAGCACTAGATCCGTGCGCCCAAAAAGATGCCAACCGCCCGGACTCGCGACCGAATAGATACCGGCATGACTCCCACCGATCGCGACCGCACCCGGCTCGATCCGATCACGCGGCGATGTCTTGCGGTCCAAATGCAAACGTGGGTCGAGCCCGTCCAGATAAGGAAACCCCGGTGCGAATCCCATCAGCCGCACGCGATATTCCGGCGCCGTATGGATCGCAATGACCTCCGCCTCACTTAAGCCGGTCGCCTGCGCCACCGCTTTCAAATCCGGCCCATCATACACCACAGGCACTTCGAGACAGTGCGTGCGCGGCTTACGTTTCGATGCACCACCTTCCAAGCGGTCCAACCAAGCCCGCAACGCCGAAAGGTCGGGCGGGCGCACAAAGAGAAGCAGCAAATTATCAGCCCCCGGAACCGACTCCTCGTAGGCCGTCGGCGGCTCCAGCGCCAATGCGCGTTCGATCAACAAACGTGCGTCATCATTCAAAGCATCCAGCAGATAACCCCGCTCCCCGTAGGGGCGAATACGTACATTCATGCAGGGAAAGTCTTTGAGTTTCTCGACCATCAGCAGAACACCATAGCGAGCCACCCGAACTTTGAAAAGTCCTATCCCGAACAAGATTCATGCGCTTCCGGTGGACAGCTGCGCAAAAAAACCGAGGCGGACGACCTCGCCGAAAGAACAGCACACTATCTCTTTCTGTATTGCGTGGGGGATAGCCCGACGTGCTTCTTAAACGTGCTGCTGAAATGCGGCGCATGACAGAAGCCCGTCAATGCAGCAATCGTCTCAATCGGCTCCTTGGAATAATTCAACAAGGTCTTGGCCTCATCGATCCGCACCTGTATCAGATACTCACGGATGCTACGATGCATGTGTTCGCGAAAGCGTGTTTCCAGATGACGCCGGCTGATTTCAAAATGAGCGGCAATTTCGTCTGTACCGATCGAGCTTCTGTAGTATGTTTTCAAATACGTAAGTACCGTGCGAATTAACGGGTCAGTCACCGCCAGCGCATCCGTGCTCTGCCGAATGGCGATGCCACGCGGCTGTATCAATTTAAGACGCTCGGTTAAGACTTCGCCCGCCATCAACTGATCGAGCATCGCAGCGCCTTCGTAGCCGATGCGTTCCAAATCGTGACGCACACTGGAAAGTGGAACCGCCTGGTTTTCGCAAATCAACGAGTTGTCATCCGCCCCCAGAATCGCGATATCATCCGGCACGCGCAGGTCGGCATCGAAGCACAGGTTGGCAATCCACACCGAATCGTAATCGCTCTTGGTATAAATCGCGCAGGGCTTGGGCAGCTCCCGAAGGCGCTCGATCATATACGTCCCATCTTGCGGTCGGTGTGTATCCAAGCGGATACAATCAATCCCTGCTTGGGTTAAACATTCGCTGAACGCCTGATAACGCGTACGGCTGACCGGATTACTCGCGAGCGCAAACCAAGCACAGTTACGGTGCCCCAGCTCGATGAAATGCTGTGCCCCCAAACGGCCGAGTTCCGCGTTGTCCGCAGCGACTCGTGGCAAATCAATATCTTCACGCCAAATCGAAAGATCCACTGTCGGCACCCCCGCGCTCAAAACAAACTCTTCCAACTGACGGCTGTTATTGAGCGAGGTAATAATTCCGTCCCCCTGCCAATGTTCCGGCAATTGAAAATCTTTGAGAATGCTGATATTCAAGTGCCAGCCATGTTGCCCCGCAAAACGGGCAATCCCTTCATGAGCGGATTGATCGTAACTGCCCAACACCATCAATACATGTTTCGCACGAATCATTTGCGCATTTTTGTAAATGATTTAAAAATTATGCAATTTTAAAAACATCCGCCCTGCTGTAGTTTGTATACTTCGCGGGGCTGCCACAAGTGATCTCACCTGATAGCCGCTCCAGCAAATTCCAATCAATCATTCACCACTTTCCACACTCCCGATGGCTATCAATATAAAACCTGCCGACTCCTGTGAATACGCCTGCGTCTCGCTTGGCGAAGTGATGCTCCGACTCGACCCCGGCGAAGGCCGCTGTCACACCACCCGCCAATTCACCACCTGGGAAGGTGGCGGCGAATATAACGTCGCGCGCGGGCTCCGCCGCTGCTTCGGCCTGAAGACTGCAGTGGTCACCGCATTTGCAGACAACCCGGTCGGCCGTCTGGTCGAAGACTTTATCCTGCAAGGTGGTGTCGATACACAATTCATCAAATGGGTGGACTACGACGGCATCGGCCGCACGGTCCGCAACGGACTCAACTTCACCGAGCGTGGCTTCGGCATCCGCGGCGCGGTCGGCTGCCCCGACCGTGGCAACACAGCGGCGGCTCAGCTCAAAGTCGGCGACATCGACTGGGAAGACATCTTCGGCAAACGCGGCGTGCAGTGGTTCCACACCGGTGGTATCTTCGCAGCGTTGAGCGCCACCACTCCGGATGTCGTGCTTGAAGCAGTCAAGTGTGCCAAGAAACACGGTACCATCGTCAGCTACGACCTGAACTACCGTCCGTCCCTATGGAAAGATTTCGGCGGACTTGAAAAATGCCAGCAAGTGAACCGTGAGATCGCAAAGTACTGCGATGTGATGATCGGCAACGAGGAAGACTTCACCGCGTGCCTCGGTTTCGAAGTCGAAGGTGTGGATGAAAATATCTCCCACATCCCGGTCGAAGCGTTCAAAAACATGATCTCCACCGCCACCAAGGAATTCCCGAACTTCAAGGCCACCGCGACCACACTACGCGCGGTGAAGACCGCCACCGTAAATGACTGGGCTGCGATGGCATGGCACGACGGCGAGTTCTACGAATCAATCAAGTTCCCGGAGCTTGAAATCCTCGACCGTGTCGGCGGCGGCGACAGTTTTGCCTCCGGCCTGATCTATGGATTCCTCACCGAAAACGATCCACAGGAAGCCGTCGATTACGGTTGTGTCCATGGAGCACTCGCGATGACGACTCCGGGCGACACCACAATGGCCTCTCTCAAGGAAGTGAAAAAAATCAAAGCCGGCGGCGGTGCCCGCGTGGATCGATAAACCATTCGCCATTCGCCATTCGCCATTAAACAGATGTCACAACTAGATCAATTCCCGGTCATCCCCGTCATCGTCATCGACGATGTTGCGGATGCAACACCACTCGCAGGCGCCCTGCTCGAAGGCGGCCTGAATATTATCGAAGTCACCTTCCGCACCGCCGCTGCTGCGGGTGCGATCGAGGCGATCGCCAACGAGTACCCCGAGATGCTGGTCGGCGCGGGCACAGTCGTGACTCCCGAGCAGGCGAAAATCGCGATCGACTCGGGCAGTAAATTCGGCCTCGCACCGGGCACCGATCCGGAGACGATTGCTTACTTCAAAGAGCGCGCGATTCCTTTCATCCCCGGCATCATGACACCGTCTGACATTCAGGCCGCAGTCAAAGCCGGTTGCCAACACTTGAAATTTTTCCCCGCCGGCGCAGCCGGCGGTCCGAAGCTGCTCGAAGCGATGGCCGCCCCGTATGCCAACCTCGGCGTAAAATTCTGCCCCACCGGCGGCGTGTCGCTCGACAACATGAACGACTACCTCTCCATTCCCGAGGTCTTCGCAATCGGCGGCTCCTGGCTCGCCACCAAAGCACAGATCGCCAACAAGGACTGGAGCGCAATTACCGCTCAAGTCAAAGAGGCACTGGCCAAAGCAGCACAGGCATAAACGCGTATTCAAGCAGGTGGCCGTTGAGGAAAGCGGTCACTGATTGAGATGGATGTCGCCGGGCAACTCAGGTTATCCGGCAATACGTTTGGATCAATCCTGCTGCAATGACTTGCGGTATGCCACCGGCGACATGCCAAAGAAACTTTTAAATTGGCGACTGAAGAAATAAATATCCCGATAGCCCAATCGATCCGCAATTTCGCCCACTCGCATTGCGCTATTTTCCAGATGACGACGGGCCTCAATCATCTTACAGCTCAGCAGAAATTGCTTCGGCGGCTGCCCCACGTGTTTTGAAAATTCACGATCGAAGTGAGAGCGCGACCACCCCAGTTGCCGTGCCAGTGCATCCATCGATTCAATCGAGGCCGGCCCCGTCCGCATCATTCGAATCGCATCGGCAATTTTTGGATCCATTAAAAACTCGTTGCCGTGCACCGTTCCAGCACACACACGTGCAATCAATTGATACATGGATCGGTGCAAACTGGCGGCATCCTCGCGGTGCACCGCCAGTCGCATAATGACATCGATTTGCCGTTGAAACAAAGGTAGCGAGCCGACCGTGCCGCCCAGCACCGGAAATCCGGGAACCACGTCCAGCATCACCGCGCCACTCAACGGCACGAAGTGTGCTGAAAAACGCGTAATCCGTACCCCCGACTGATGAGCCGCCGAAATTCGCTGATTAGGCGAAAAAATGAAAAACATCCCCGCCGTCAAGCGGAAGGTCTCCCCGTCGACCTGCAGATATCCCTCGCCATCCAATACGGCCCAGAAATTATAGTGTGCATGCCCATCCGTCTTCCACTGCCAATGTTCGACCTCAGTACACAGATACGGAAACCATGGACGATCCACCAAGTGCAGCCCGTCAAAGGGCATTTCTGATTCCGTAAAATTCACAACAGAATGATTAAAAAGTGCAAATAAATGAGAAAGCAATCCATTTCAATTGCCACAAAACCTTGATAATATCGTCTCATGCAGTCATCCGAATACCTCAATTCTATCTTCAGTCTGGAAAACAAAGTAGCGGTCGTCATCGGCGGCACTGGCGAACTCTGCGGAGCCATGGCCGAAGGCCTGGCAGCTGCGGGTGCCGAAACCGTATTGGTCGGTCGCAGTGAGGAAAAAGCGGCCGCGCGTCTGGCAAAAATCGAAGCCGCCGGCGGCAAGGCTTACTTCGAAAAAGTCGACGTCAACTCCAAGGCCTCCATTCAGGCGCTACTCGACAGCGTGCTGAAGCAATCCGGCAAGGTCGACATTCTCGTCAACGGAGCCGGCGTCAACTCCCCCACGCCGATCTTCGAGATCGAAGAGGACGAGTTCGACCAGATCCTCAACACCAACTTGAAGGCGGTGCTTTTCGCCTCCCAGATATTCGGTAAATATCTGGTCGATCGCGGCGAAGGCGGCAGCATCATCAACATCGGCTCCATGAGCGGCATCATTCCGCTCTCCCGCGTATTCACTTACTCGGCGACCAAGGCGGCGGTGCATAATCTGTCCAAGAATCTCGCCCGCGAATGGGCCGAGCAAAAAGTGCGCGTGAATACCATCGTGCCCGGCTTCTTCCCCGCCGAGCAAAACAAGAAGGTGCTCACACCAGACCGTGTAGCCTCGATCATGGGCCACACGCCAGCCAAGCGCTTCGGCGAAGCCCACGAACTCATCGGCGCCACCCTGCTGCTCGCCTCCGAGGCTGGTAGCTTCATGAACGGCGCCGAAATCGTCGTCGACGGCGGCTACGCTTCGATGACGATTTAGCACACACAGTTCACCGCTTTTCTGTTTTCAAGTTCCCGGGTAGAAATGGATCGTTAAACAACAGCGCACCGGACAACCAACAACTGAACAACTCCAAATGTCTTATCTCAACGACAACTTCCTGCTCTCCAACAAGACCGCACAACGCCTGTTCCACGAAGTCGCCGCGCATCAGCCGATCATCGACTACCATTGCCACCTCAACCCAGAGGAGTTGGCTGGTAATGTCGGCTTTTCAGACATCTCGGACATGTGGCTCGGAGGCGACCACTACAAATGGCGCGCTATGCGGGCAGCCGGTGAGCCGGAGGAATTGATCACCGGAAAGAACACAAGCCCCAAAGCAAAGTTCGATGCCTGGGCACGCACTGTTCCTCAAACCGTGCGTAATCCCCTCCATCATTGGACGCACCTTGAGCTAAAACGCTACTTCAACACAGACCTCGTCCTCAGCCCCAAAACCGCAGACACCATCTGGGAGCTGACCAACGCCAAAATCGCCGAAACGACATTTACCACACAGAACATCTGTAAAGACTTCGACATCCGCGCCGTCGGCACCACCGACGACCCGGTCGACAACCTGGAGCATCACATCGCATTCAACGCGAGCGGCCACCGCACCAAAATGTTTCCCACCTTCCGCCCCGACAAGGGCATGATCACCACCCATACGGAAGGCTGGAACGCATGGCACTCAAAGCTAGCGACTGTCACAGGCAAACCGATCAACAGCGCCGCGGACTTCATCAACGCACTGAAAAGTCGCCATGACTTTTTTCATGCGCATGGTTGCCGACTGTCCGACCATGGACTGGAAGCCTGCCCCTACATCGAATGTTCCGACAACCAAGCCGAAGCGATTTATCAAAAACTGCTCAACGGCGACAGCCTCGCCCGCACTGAAGCGGAGCAGTGGATGACTTTCATGATGCAGCACGTAGCCCGCTGGAATGCCACCCGCGGTTGGACCATGCAACTGCACCTCGGACCGATTCGAAACAATAACACAAAAATGTTTAATCAACTCGGGCCCGACACCGGCTACGACGCCATGCTGGATGAGCCGGTCGCCCGTAAAACAACCGCCTTCCTCGACAGTCTCGCCTGCGAGGATACACTGCCCGAAACAATTTTCTATCACATCAACCCCGCTTACCTCTATCCGCTCGCCACACTCATGGGCAGCTACCAAGACGGCAGCACTCCCGGCAAAATGCAGCTCGGCTCCGGCTGGTGGCATGTCGATACGCTCGACGGCATGCGCACTCAAATCGAAGTGCTCTCCAGTGTCGGACTGTTCTCTAAGTTTGTCGGTATGCTCACCGATTCCCGCAGCTTCCTCAGCTTCCCACGCCACGAATACTTCCGCCGTATTATCTGCAATATCATCGGCCAGGACGTCGAAGCCGGACTCATTCCCGGCGACTCCGAGCTGATCGATACACTCGTAGCCGACATCTGCTACGGCAATGCACAACGCTATTTCAACTTCCCCGGAATCGCCAAGTAACCACCAGCACTCTCACTCTCACTCGCCAAAGGCGTCACTCACAGCATGCGCATCCTACTGACAACCACTTCCTACCAAGACTGCCCCGGCGGTCACCACGACTTACTCGCCAGCACCGGCGCCGAGATCGTCCGCGAGCGCGGCCCGCTCTCCGAAGCACAGATGCTGGAGCTGGCCGGCGACTTCGACGCCTTCCTTTGCGGCGACGACGAAATCACCCAAGCGGTGATCGATCAGTCACTCCCGAAGCTCAAGATCATCGCCAAGTATGGCATCGGCGTCGACAAGATCGACGTCGCCTATGCGACAGAGAAAAAGATCCCCGTGAGCTTCTGTCCAGGCGTCAACCACACAACCGTAGCCGAGCACGTATTCATGCTCCTCCTCGCGCTGAACAAAAACCTCATGGAGCAAGCCAACGCCACGGCTGTCGGCGGTTGGAAGCGCATGACCGGCCATGAGATCATGGGGAAGACCATCGGTATCATCGGCCTCGGTCGTATCGGCCGCGAAGTGGCGATCCGTGCTAACGCCTTCGGCATGAAATGTATCGGCTACGACCTCTACTGGCCCGAGGACTTCGCCAAGGAGCAAAACATCGAGCGTGCCGACGGCGTCACACAGCTCCTGCGTTCCAGCGACATCGTCTCGCTGCACACGAATCTCACCGAGGAAACCCGCGATATGATCTGTGCGGACACCATCAAGAATATGAAAAACGGCGCCACACTAATCAACTGTGGTCGCGGTGAATTAACTCACACCGCCGATATCGCCGCTGCGCTCGAAAGTGGCAAGCTCGGTGGTTATGGAGCCGATGTACTCGATCAGGAACCGCCAGCAGCCGGTCACCCGCTGCTCGGCGCGAAGAACTGCATCATCACTCCGCACGTAGGGTCGCGCACCTTCGAAAGCGTCCAGCGCCAAGCCGGCATGGCGACTCAAAACCTCGTCAACCTCTTGAAGGGCGAAAAAGCACTCGCCCAAGTGAACGACGTCGAGCCACCCGCAGCACTCATCTAGCGCATCACTCTCACACCACAACCGCGTGGAGCGAAGCTCTTTACGCGGCACTCTCACTCTCACTTTCACTTTCACTTTCACTTTCCCATGTCCGAACAATTCTACATCGTCCCAGCTGAACAGCATAACGCACTCGTCAATAAAGCGTACCAACAGCGCGGCTACACCGCCGACGAAGCCGCGCAAGCCGCACGCTTTTCCGAGCTCGCCGCACATCACGGCATCCGCACGCACAATGCGATCAAGGCACTGCACCTCGATCACCTGTTCGGCAGTGCTGCCGATGGTTGTGTGCCCGGTGCTGAAATCGAGAAGATCGATTCCCGCTTCGCTGCCAGCGAAACATGGAACGCCAATAGAAAGCTCGGCCAAGCCACCGCTTACGAAGCCATTGATAAAGCCATCGAGCTCGCTGACAAATACGGCATCGGCCAGGTCTCCGTCGACAACGCGTTTCACTACCTCTGGGGAGGTGGCTATGTAATGGAAGCTGCCAAGCGCGGCTACATCGCTTACACCAATTGCACCGCGGCACTCGCGGAAGTGGTGCCTTTTATGGGCAAGTACCCGACACTCGGCACCAACCCGCACAGTTGGGGCTTCCCCACCACGGACGCGGTCGGCTTTCCGATCGTGATCGATTGGGCCACCTCCGTCATCGCGATGGGCCGTGTCCAGCAGTTCCAGCGCGAAGGAGTGGCACTGCCACCCAATGCAGCAGTCGATAAAGACGGCAACCCGACCACAGATGCCAACGCAGTCAATGCACTCGTCCCGTTTGGCGCACACAAGGGTTACGGGCTGAGCCTGATCAACGAAATCGTCGGCGGTTTTATCGGCGGCAGCCTCCCCACCCTGCGCAGCCGTGAGATCCCCGAGGGGGAGAAACGCACCCCGGCATTCTATTTCCAGGTCATCCACCCGGACGCCATCAACGGTGGTGCTTTCGCCCAAGGTCGCGATCAAACGGCCAACGTTAAAGCGGTGATTGACGACATCCTCGGCCATGGCAATGAGAACTGTCTGCTGCCCGGCCAGCTCGAAGCCCGTTGGGCTGAGCGCGTAGTCAAAGCCGGCGGACTGCTCTTCTCCGCTGCGGAGATTGAAGCCTTCAACGAACTCGCAGAGGAATGCGGCGAAACGCCCTGGGATCTCAAAAGTTTCAAGTCAGAGTAACTCATCAGTATATCACTCTACACTTTCGAGCCTTCCGCACCAGCGGAAGGCTTTTTTTGGGGACCGTATTGCTCAAATAAAATGGAGGGGGGGGGAATCCGAGTGCAGTTCCGCTTCCGGACGCAGGAAGTCACCAACCAGAGACCACGCAACCCATTGGTGCCGTTGCTGTTGCCACACCTCAAAAAGCAGCAACAAGAACCACCCGCATCGACTAATATTAAGTTGACTTAAAATAAGCGAGACTTATCCATGGCTCCGTAACATTGCAGTCAACCGAACTACATTCGAAGTTCCGCTTGCCTTCCGTGTTATCAAGTCAAAGAAAAGAGCGGTTCGGCAGGATTCCTGCATGAAGCGCTCAATTTAATTAGAAATCGAAAAATAAATCCACTTATGGAATTCAAAACACAGCTCGGCCTACATCCAGACACTGCAGACTCGGTTTATGACCACAAGTCACTACTAGAGTATGTAAACTTAAAACTGACCTCCATCGGTCAGCCTGTTTTTGGTGATCTTGCCGACTCCGAGTTCTTCGGACTCAGCAAATCCCTACTAGAGAGCTATCAGGAGAAGTCACGCCTCCTCGCCGACTACCTGCCTCCTTGTGACCAACGACTGCAAAGCTTCATCGCGGAGTATTTCTCAGATCTCGACTTGTCCGAGATGCCACATCTGCCTAACAGCACGTTGATTCTGGACCGTCATGGCGTGGCGCGCACACTCTCGCTCCCAGCGAAAGGCGACCACTTCTCGTCGGATATCATCGATTCTTACCGCATCCAACAGGGTGTGTTGCACAACCCAAAGAGCGACCGCCGCACCACAAAGGGCGTTTTCCATGTCGCGGAGGGTGGCCTACCGATTCCAAATGATAAGAAGGCAGTGCCTCAGCTCGCCGCTGCACGTCTTCTCAGAAAGGCACTGACAACCGCACCTGATTCCCTGACTACACTTCCTTTCTTGGCCAACGAGGATGCCCCGGCAAAGTCGTGGGTATCACTCCTGCTCCGCCCTGTCGTTGTGCCTGAAGTCGACGGCTTCACCAAGGAGAAGACCATGGAAGTGCGCTTCTTCGCCCCGGGCAATATGGTCAGTAACCTCGACTTTGTTGAGTCCATCTTCGGCAACGGCGGCGATCCATTCGTATCTGAAAACGACGCTGGCCTCGACCCCGATCATTGGACCGGCACCAGCGGGTGTGTGATCCTCGCACCGCACCTAATGGGCACCACAAAAAAAGAACTCGGCCTGCCGAACATCGCTGATGCCACCGAGCGTCAGAAGCGTGATGGCATGTGCTGGGAGAAGGAAGACGAACTCTACAACGACGGCGGCGCATTCAAGATCACTTGCCGCGATGCATCCGGTCGCGTCGTCACAGCGATCGCTGATAACTACTTCGGCTACTGCAAAAAGGAAGTGAAAACCCAGATCGGTTTCTCTGCCAACCTCATCGGCCTCGCCGAAGAAGAGCACGCTGGTGGCACACTCGCATTCACCGGTTACGATCTTGGCGAAGACTTCGAACTCAGCCACGTTTACAAGAATGTCGAGCAGACCTTCCAAGACGTTGTCGCTCGCTACGCCGACCGTATCGACCTCCAGCCAGAAGGTTATGCTGTAGATAAAAAATACAGCAACATTCTTTACGTTCCAGAGGACGCTCACTTCGAGCTGAACACACAAAAGATCACATGGAGCAAGGACGGCGCGGAGCAAACGATCAAACTCCTGCCAAACATCACCTTCGTGCTTCCATCCGGCTACAAGGTCCAGATGATCCAACCCGCAGAAGGACGTCGCTGGCGCCTGGTCGGCCACACCGCTGAAAGCCGCGTGTGCCATAAGCCGTCCACCGTCTCCGGCGGTGGTAAATCCGAAATCTCCAAGCCAATTACCGATGCCATCATCACAGGCCCGGTCTTTGTGAGCGACTTCGTAACAGACTTCGACCTTGCTGAAGAAATCATCAATAAAGACTTTGGTGACCGCTTCAAAATCAAGGAGGAAAAGACCGCTCCTTCGCGCTCCATTTTGGCCAAGGACCGCTC
>ERZ1046740.1918-NODE-1918-length-14002-cov-7.001649_pt1 | contig 14002 bp, 13 predicted proteins | sample MGYA00383093_ERZ1046740 | MGnify/ENA primary metagenome ERZ1046740 (study PRJEB29581, sample SAMEA5548363) | metagenome | biome: marine; feature: coastal; material: water | depth 25 m | study: Short-term variability in the microbial, nano- and picoplankton...
ATGAAGCTGGTTTTGCTGTTAATGATAATTTCTTTTTGGAATATTCACCAGCATCAACCAATCTTCAGGCGTTTTATGTCGGTATTGTTAACACCTTGGTTGTTGCAATGGCAGGTATATTTTTTGCATCAATATTAGGTCTTATTATCGGTGTTGCTCGTTTATCTAGTAATTATCTTATTAGAAAAATGGCAACTGTATATATTGAGATTTTTAGAAATATACCGATATTGCTTCAAATTCTATTCTGGTACTCAATTGCACTTAACGCCTTTCCATCCCCTAAAAATAGTATAAGTTTCTTTGACAGTATTTTTCTCAATTCAAGAGGCTTATATATTCCTAGACCTGTTATTGAGACTGAGCTATATCTTGTACTTGCAAGTTTTGTTATTGGCATTGTTAGCTATATTTTTATTAAAAAACGTAGCAATAAGAAGCATGATGAGACAGGCATAGTTACCAATACTACAAAGCATTTTTTAGGCCTTGTGGTGGTATTGCCAATTGCAGCCTATTTTGTTTTTGGTGCGCAATTAGAGTATCCAGCATTAAAGGGTTTTAATTTTAGAGGTGGTACAGACTTATCTGTTGAATTCTTTGCTCTAGCCTTTGCTTTAAGTGTTTATACGGCCACTTATATCGCTGAAGCTATTCGCTCGGGTATTGAGTCTGTAGACAGTGGGCAAAAAGAAGCAGCAGCAGCCATGGGGCTGACGCAAGCTCAATCATTAAGACTAGTGGTGTTGCCACAAGCGTTGAGAGTGGCTATACCACCAATTATTAATCAGTACTTAAATCTTACTAAAAACTCCTCGTTAGCAGCAGCAGTTGGCTATACCGAGTTAGTAACTATATTCTCAGGCACTGTTTTAAATGTCGTCGGTCAAGCAATTGAGATTATTATATTGACAATGTTGGTGTATTTAACGATATCACTGGTTATATCATTAATCTTGAATATTTTTAACAAGAAAATGCAAATTAAGGGCAGGTAATTATTATGGCAATCTACTCGCTAAAAGAAACAAAACAACCGCCAAAATCGCAAACTAAGGCCATTCTATGGCTGAAAGACAACTTGTTTTCATCCACATTAAATGTTGTTCTTACTTTTGTTGCGCTATATGTCCTTTATTTACTTCTGCCACCGATTTTAAATTGGACAATTTTTGATGCCAATTTTGATTTGACTGCAGATAACCAGTCTTGCGGTCGAGAAGGTGCATGTTGGTCCTTTGTTAATGCCAATTTTAAAATGTTTATTTACGGGTTTTACCCGCAAGAAGAATTATGGCGTGTTAACACCATGTTCGGCATTATTGCTGCGCTAGTTGCATTTGGATCGCTAATTAAAAAAACGCAATATAGAGCGCATTACATTATTGGATCTTTTTTAATATACCCTGTTGTTGCCTTTATTTTGTTATATGGAGGACTAGGCTTAGAGATTGTTGAAACTGACAAATGGGGAGGGCTTACACTGACTGTTGTGGTTGCTGCTGTGGGTATTGTCGCTTCTTTTCCATTGGGCATCTTGTTTGCGCTAGGTCGACAATCTGAAATGCGCGTTGTGAAATTTATTTCCGTGGTATATATCGAATTTGTACGTGGTGTTCCGCTTATTACTATTTTATTTATGGCGTCTGTTGTATTGCCGTTGTTTTTCTCTGCAGGAATGGACTTTGATAAACTACTTAGAGCTTTAATTGGTATAACCTTATTCCAAACAGCCTATATAGCAGAAGTGATTCGCGGGGGCTTGCAAGCCATCCCTAAGGGTCAGTATGAGGCTGCTGATGCTGCAGGCCTTAGCTTTATGCAGAAAACATTGCTTGTTATTTTGCCACAAGCACTAAAAATTTCTATTCCAAATATCGTAGGCTCTTTTATTGCCTTGTTTAAAGATACAACCTTGCTATTGATTATTGGGTTGTTTGATATGTTAGCAATTGTAGGTGCAGCGACTAGTAATTCTGACTGGCTAGGAAGGGATACTGAGGGCTATGTGTTTGTTGCCATGGTTATCTGGGTTATTTTGTATTCAATGAGTCATTATTCAAAAAGATTAGAAGTGCGTTTTAGCACTGAACATAAGTAGGTAAAGAAATGAGTGAATTAATAAATAAAGAAATAGGTGAAAAGGGTTGTTGCGATATTATTGAAGTTAAGGAGCTAAATAAGTGGTATGGCGATTTTCATGTTCTTAAAAGCGTTGACTTAAGCGTGAAAGAGGGCGAGATCATTGTTGTTTGCGGCCCATCAGGCAGTGGCAAGTCTACTTTAATTCGTTGCGTTAACTTTCTTGAAAAGTTTCAAGAGGGCTCTATCATTGTAGATGGTACAGAGTTAACAGACGACGTTAAAAAAATTAGGCAAGTGCGCTCTGAAGTATCTATGGTATTTCAGCACTTCAACCTGTTTCCTCACTTAAGTATTATTGATAATCTAACATTAGCACCTATCTGGGTGCACAATGAAACAAAGCAAGAGGCAAAAGAAAAAGCCTTGAAGCTACTTGATAGAGTAGGCATTAAGGACCAAGCTGAAAAGTATCCAAATCAGCTTTCTGGTGGCCAACAACAGCGTGTTGCTATTGCAAGAGCGTTGTGTACATCACCTAAAATAATGCTATTTGATGAGCCTACTTCAGCACTTGATCCAGAGATGATCTCAGAGGTATTGGATGTAATGGTTGAGCTTGCTAAAGATGGCATAACTATGATTTGTGTTACGCATGAAATGGGTTTTGCTAAAAAAGTAGCAGATCGCGTTATCTTTATGGATGAAGGTCAGATTATTGAGCAGAATACACCAGATAAATTCTTCGAAAACCCAGAATCTGATCGATTACAGTTGTTTTTAGACCAAATACTGACTCAATAATACTAAATTAAAACCTTAAAAGTTCATTTTTAAGGTTTTAAAGAGGTTAATACTCAATATCCTTTATGATTAGCTGACTGTTTTTTGGTAAACTTAATTTCACTCGCTTAATTAATTACTATCATGTCCTGGTTTCAGAAAAATAAAAACACAAAAACAGAACTGAATACTAGTAAAAATAAGGATTGGAATAAGGAATTAAAGCGAAATAATTCTAGTGTAAATTCAGCTGAACAGCAGGGTTTTGATTTTCAAGAAAACATTGATACAGAAGTACTTTCAGATACATCAAGTACCAAGAAGGGACTAAGTTGTAATTTACAAAAAATAAGCTCGGACCAAGTTAAAATTTTAAGAAATTGTAAATTAGAAAGTAGTGCTGAAGAGTTGATGAAAATTTTAAAACGCACACATAAGACTAGATTTAAAAATGATATTTTAAATCCATTATTAGAATGTGATTTTTTTGAGCGAACCATTCCAGAAAAGCCAAAAAGCCCAAAACAAAAATACCGACTAACTAGTAAGTTTGTTCGAGCAAAAATCGTTTAGTTAAAAAAATAACGCTTAAAACCTTTAAAAAAGTGAAATTTTCAGTTTTTTCTGCAAATACTCTTAAATTTTTGATTTAAGCGATTTTTTTATGAAAATTAAGTGTTAGGCTGGATGGATGTAAAAACGTTTAAATATAAGCTTTATTTGAATTATCATATAACTCATTGATTTTTAACTAATTTATCTATTTTTAAGCCTATTTTGAAGATTTTCACTGCTTTTCAGCTATACTATGAGCACTTTTAACATTTCCACTGGTTTTTATATATGAAAATCAAATTATTATTAATTTTTTCGTTATTTTTAAGTATTAATATATGGGCGGAATCTAGAGTTTTTACTATTAACGACAACACAGCAATTCGTTCTAGTAAAGTTGAGACCGATAAAAGCAATATTTTAAAAATAGTTAACAAGGGTCAGAATATGCAACGTTTAACTATGCATTATTCTGGCTGGTCTCTGGTTGCTATTGATGATATAAATGGTTGGGTTTTGTCCTCTAATCTTTCTAACGAGTCGCCTGTTAAAGTTGTTGATAACAACAATACTCAGGCAGAAAATTTTGCTGAAGTTGCCCAATATAAAGAACAGATAAAAACATTAAAACTTCAATTGGATGCTTTGACACTTGAGAATTCAACACTAAAACAGGCTTTAAACCCTAAGCAACAGCAGACAATAGTGCCTGTTAAAGGTTCAAATAACAAGGTTGAAAAAGCCCCTGAAGTAGTTGTAACAAATGGCCACCCTATTAGTAATCAGACTGAAAATGTTTCAGAATCTACAGGTTTAAGTGTTAATTGGACTTATGTTGGTATTGTTCTTTTTGGCGTCTTTTTATTATTTTTCTTTTTTACTTATAATAGAAATAAGAGGCGTCATTTTGATTTAAACACTTTAAGACGTTAATTTAAATCATGGCAGTTTTAGAGGTTGATATTGATACATTTGATGCGCTTGTTTTAGAGGAATCTCATAAGCGTTTAGTGGTTTTGGATATTTCGGCAAACTGGTGCGGCCCTTGTAGAATTTTAGAACCGGTGATTACTTCTGTTGCCTCGGAATATAATAAAACTGAGTTTTTACTCACCAAAATTGAAGCTGAAGATGAGAATATGAAGATAGCTGGACGATATGCTGTACGCGGGTTTCCTACAGTTATTGCCTTTATTAATGGCGAAGAAGTTGATCGCTTTCATTCAGCGCAAACACCTGATTTTGTGCGTAACTTTATTGACATTAATCTGGAAAAAATTGTATGAGAACGGGGGTTTTATTAACCAATTTAGGTACACCTGATGAGCCAACTAAAGCAGGATTGAAGCGCTATTTGTCTGAGTTTTTGTCCGATTCTAGAGTGGTTGATCCGCCTAATAAATTAATTTGGTGGTTGGCATTAAATCTGGTTATTTTGAATATAAGACCTAAAAAATCAGCACTCAATTACGCCAAAATTTGGGATAGTTTTGGTCCTGGTTCACCTTTGTTGAATATCACCCAGTCTCAGTTAGATGGGGTAAAAAAATCGCTATCTGTGCAATATAAAGACCTAGAATTTGAAATGGGCATGAGATATGGCAATCCATCTATTGCTAGTGCGCTTAACAAGCTTAAGAAAAAAAAATGTGACAAAATTATTGTTTTACCACTTTATCCACAATATTCAAAAACCACAACGCTTTCAACACTGGATGCAATTAATTTAGAGCTTGAAGCCTGGTCCAGCCAGCCCGAGATTGTATTTATTGAGCATTATTATCAAAATAAGGCCTATATTCAAGCATTAAGCAGCTCCATTAAAGAATATCAAGCTGAACATGGTCAGCCTGATAAGTTGCTAATTTCGTTTCATGGCATACCGCAGCGTTATGTTGATAATGGTGATGTTTATTATCAGCATTGTGTACAAACAGCTGAATTATTAGCCAAATCACTTAATTTGCAAGATAATCAATGGCAATCTAGCTTTCAATCTATCTTTGGTAGAGAGGAATGGACTAAGCCTTACACTAAAGACACATTAGAGGGGTTTGCTCAATCCGGTATTGAAACGGTTCAGGTTATTTGTCCCGGGTTTTCAGCTGACTGCCTAGAAACACTTGAAGAGATAGATGATGAAAATCGCGCCTATTTTATCAATGCAGGTGGTAAATCGTTTGGCTACATTCCTGCTTTAAATGCTCGTAAAGACCATATTGATGCAATAGTTGATGTGATTTCTGAGCGTTTATAGTTTTATTCGTATAATTTATATTATGTTAAATTTGATGTTATTTATTGCACTTTAAAATGCTTTGAGTAGCCCTGCTATACTAAATATCCAATGAGCCAAGATTTTTTTAATATTAGACTGCGATCGCAAGATAAAAGTTTTGAATGTCGAGATTCAGACTCTATTTTGAAAGCAGGCCTACGACACGGGTTAGCTATGCGTTATGAGTGCAGTAATGGCACCTGTGGCGTATGTAAAGCTAAGCTTATTAATGGTGATATTAAGCAAATTAAACATCATGATTATGCAATTTCTGATGAAGAGTTGAATGATCATATGTTTTTAATGTGTTGTCAGGCACCAAGTTCAGATGTTGAACTTGAGCTTGATTTAATTGATGATGTCCGATTAATTCCAATTCAGCAAATTCAAACCAAAATTAAAGATATACGTCTTATTGATGATAATATGGCGATTATCAGCTTGCGAACGCCAAGATCTAAAACCCTGCAGTTTATGGCAGGCCAAGATGTTGAGTTAAGCTTTAATGGGGTTGTTTCTCGCTACCCTATTGCCTCATGCCCATGTTATGGAATGGAGCTTGAGTTTCATATTCGCAGACTGGATAGCGATGCATTCTCTCAAGCTGTTTTCTCTAAAACACTTAAAACCAAAGCTAGGGTTGATCTTGTTGGTCCTAAGGGTATTTTCGTCTTAAAGGAAGAGTCAAAGAAGCCCATGGTTTTTATTGCTTGGGATGGTGGCTTTGCGCCAATTAGAAGTCTTGTGGAGCATGCATTCTCACTGGAGATGCTAAATCCCATCTATTTTTATTGGGCCTACCCTGCTTCTGAAGACTTGCCCTACTTAGACAATCATGCCCAATCATGGCGTTCGATGATAGACGATTATCATTACCAGTCAATTGCTTGTGAATTTGATCGAAGCAGTAAAAATGATTGCCATAAGGTGGCAAAAGAAATTTACAATTCGCTCGATCATACTGTGATTAATCAATCTGAAGTTTATATTTCTGCACCCGCTGAGGTTTTGATTTATTTGGGTGAATTGTTGCTTGAAAATGGTCTGAGTGAATCTCAATTGATTGCTTCACCTATTTAATTTTTTTTCGACCTAAAGCGTCATTTTTAATATAATTTTCTGACTATTTTTTCTTAATTATTGTCACAATAGGCTTTGTGCTTTTTATTATAAAAAGATAATATTAAGACATTATTAATTGATGATATTTTTGCCAAAAAAAACACTTAAATTATTTTAATTTTTTTTCATTCTCGCAATCCCTTTTGCATCAATATGTTTGGCGTTTTTAGCTATTTTTTGTCGTTTTTACCCCTTGCAAAAAAAGGCGAAACACACTATATTTAGTTGCAGTTATCTTTTAAGAACACTATATGTAGTGTTTTATTACTCGGGGAGAGAATGAACCAAAATATTAAAGTTACTAAGCGTAACGGCCAGCAAGAATCGATCGACATGGAGAAAATCCATCGAGTTGTCCACTGGGCATCTCAAGACTTAAAAGGGGTTAGTGTCAGCCAGGTTGAGATCAATGCACAGTTGGCATTTTTTGACGGAATTAAGACTGAAGATATTCATGAAACTATTATTAAGTCTGCGGCTGATTTAATCTCTACAGATGCGCCTGATTATCAATATTTAGCTGCACGTTTGGCTATTTTTCATTTACGAAAAAAAGCCTTTAAATCATTTACACCCCCTGCCCTTTTTGAGCACGTTAAAAAATTTACTGATTTAGGGATTTACGATAAAGATATTCTAAACAAATACACGCAAGCTGAAATTGAAGAGCTAGATGAATATATCGATCATTGGCGTGATATGAAGTTTTCTTATGCGGCGGTGAAGCAACTTGAAGGCAAGTACTTAGTGCAAAACCGTGTGACTGGCGATATTTATGAATCACCTCAACAGCTTTATGTGCTGGTCGGTATGTGTTTGTTTCAAGAATATGAGCCAACAGCCCGCATGGCGATTGTTAAGCGTTTTTATGATGGTGTTTCTAATTTTAAAATCTCACTGCCAACGCCGATTATGGCTGGTGTGCGAACTCCAACACGTCAATTTTCATCATGTGTGCTAATTGAAGCGGATGATGATTTAGATTCAATTAGTGCGGCAGCAGGTGCTATTGTTAAGTACGTTTCTCAACGTGCGGGAATTGGTGTTAATGCTGGTCGAATTCGCGCTATTGGCAGCCCTATTCGTAATGGCGAGGCAACGCATACGGGCTGTATTCCTTTTTATAAGCATTTTCATACGGCAGTTAAATCTTGCTCTCAAGGTGGTGTTCGTGGTGGTGCTGCAACACTTTTCTACCCATTATGGCATCTTGAGGTTGAAAGTTTATTGGTGTTAAAGAATAACACAGGTACTGATGAGAATAGAATTCGCCATTTGGACTATGGCGTACAGTTTAATGGCTTGATGTATCAGCGCTTTTTAGAAGGTGCTGATATCACCCTATTTTCACCACATGACGTGCCAGGATTGTACGATGCATTTTTCGAAGATCAGACTGAATTTAAGCGTTTGTATGAGAAGTATGAGCAAGATGATTCAATTCGAAAGCAAACTATCAAGGCTAGAGACTTATTCGCCAAATTTATGCAGGAACGTGCCAATACTGGGCGAATCTATTTGCAAAATGTTGATCATTGTAATACGCATGGTGCTTTTGACCCTAAAGTTGCGCCTGTTCGCCAATCAAATCTTTGCATGGAAATTACCTTGCCTACCAAGCCCCTACACTCCGTTCAGGATGAGAACGGTGAGGTAGCTTTGTGTACACTTTCTGCGGTCAATTTAGGTGCACTAGAGTCACTTGATGAGCTTGAAGATATTACCGATATTATTGTGCGTGCATTAGATTCTTTGCTAGATTATCAAGATTATCCAATTAAGGCGGCGAAAATAGCAAGCATGAATCGCCGTACTTTGGGTATCGGTGTAACTAATATGGCTTATTATTTAGCTAAAAACAACGCTAAATATTCTGACGGATCGGGTAACAAATTAATTCACCAGGCTTTTGAAGCGCTACAGTATTACTCGCTTAAAGCATCTAATATTTTGGCCAATGAGAAAGGCGCCTGCCCATCGTTTAGTGAAACCCATTATGCAAAAGGTATATTGCCAATTGACACTTACAAAAAAAATGTTGATGATTTTTGTGATTGCGAACTAAGGCTAGACTGGGAGCAGTTACGCAGTAATATTAAAGCTACTGGTTTAAGAAATTCAACCTTAACGGCGCTAATGCCTTGCGAGAGCTCTTCACAAATTTCTAACTCAACTAATGGCATTGAGCCACCAAGAGGTTTTGTATCAATTAAGCAGTCTAAAGACGGCATTTTGAAGCAAATTGTGCCAGATTATGAAAACCTAAAGAATAAATATGAGCTGCTTTGGGATATTAAGGATAACGAAGGTTATTTGCAGCTTTGCGCTATTATGCAAAAGTTTGTTGATCAATCGATTAGTACTAATACGCATTATGACCCTGCTCAGTTTGAAGGTAATAGAGTGCCAATGAAGTTGTTTTTAATGGATCTACTCAAGGCCTATAAATACGGCGTTAAAACACTTTATTATCATACAACGCGTGATGGTGGCGGTGAGGATATGCTTGAAAAAGAAGATAACAACGCTTGTGAAGATGGCGTCTGTAAGCTTTAAATTAATATAAAACGGAGAATATAAATGGAATCACTTATTACCTTTTTTGGCCTATCTGCAGTGGTATGGCTATATTTAGTCACAATTTGTGCAGTGTCTTTTAGTAAAGATTAAGATTAGTAATTACCTTAGGGGAAGTTAAAAAAAATGTCATACAGTATTTTTAGTAAAACAATTAGCGACACACTCACACAGCCAATGTTCTTTGGTAATAGTGTTAATGTTGCTCGTTTCGATAAACAGAAGTTTGAAATGTTTGAGAAACTGACAGAAAAACAATTGTCGTTTTTCTGGCGTCCAGAAGAGATTGATGTCTCTAAAGATAAAATGGATTTTGCTAAATTATTGCCTAATGAAAAGCATATTTTCTTATCCAATCTGCAGTATCAAATTCTTCTGGATTCTGTACAGGGCCGTAGTCCTAATATTGCTTTTTTACCGATTGTATCATTACCAGAGTTGGAAAACTGGATTGAAACTTGGAGCTTCTCAGAAACCATTCATTCTCGTTCTTACACGCATATTATTCGCGCTATTGTGAATGAGCCAGGTGCTGTGTTTGATGATATTATGAAAACCGAGCAAATCATTGAACGTGCCGAGAGTGTTTCTAAGCATTATGATGAACTGATTAAATGCTCACAAGCTTATTTACTACATGGTTCGGGCACACACGATTTAAATGGCGAGCAAGTCACCATTGATCTTAAATGTCTTAAGCGAAAATTGTACTTAACCATTATGTCGGTCAACATCCTAGAGGCGGTGCGTTTTTATGTTTCATTTGCTTGTTCATTTGCCTTTGCTGAGCGCAAGGTGATGGAGGGTAATGCTAAGATTATTAAGATGATTGCACGTGATGAAGCCCTGCACTTAACAGGCACTCAGCACATGATTAATCTAATTTGCGAAGGCAAGGATGATCCTGAGATGGCCACGATTGCTGTTGAATGTGAAGATGAAGTGATTGAGATGTTTAGAGAGGCTTGTGAGCAAGAGAAAAATTGGGCAGAGTATTTATTTAGAGATGGCTCAATGATTGGTCTTAATGCTGAAATTCTTAAGCAATATCTTGAATATATTACCAATATCCGCATGAGCGCTATTGGTCTTAAGCCTTTATTTGATGAGCGCACTAATCCGCTGCCGTGGATTAACCACTGGCTTGATTCTGACAATGTCCAGGTTGCGCCTCAAGAAACCGAAATAACCTCTTATTTGGTTAGTGCAATTGACAACACGCTTGATGAATCTGATTCAGACTTTGGTGACTTTAAGCTTTAATTAAAAAAAACATGTTTAGAATTGATGTTGATAATATCAACGGTAAAAGCGAATCACTTTATGTGTATGGTGAGCAATCGATTCTAACGGAGCTTGAGGCACACAATATATTGATTAATTATTCTTGTCGTCAAGGCCATTGTGGCTCTTGCGTGTTGCAGCTTTTAAAGGGTGACGTTGTCCATCAAGATTGTTTGGTACCCTTATCTCAGGGTGAGATTTTGGCTTGTCAGGCCAAGCCTATTACTGATATTAAAATTGCCTCAAGAAATTGATAAGCTGTGCAAATAGTCAAGCACTTCAGAGCTGTTGCCTTTAAATACAACGCGATCTAATTTCTTTTGAATTTGGTAGTTGTACATCGGATCGTAATAATCAACCAGTAGAGATTCCACGATTGGTAAAAATCCATCAAAATTACTGCTATCTTGATACATGCTTAGCGCCAATTCTACTTGCGATTTCATGATTTTATAGCGCTCAAGCCCCAGTCTTTTTTGGATTTTTTCTAGGCTTCTCAGCCAATAATTGGCAAAATTATCAAAACCATTAACTTTATCTTGGCTGATAAAATCTTGGTGCATGTCAATCACATAAGCATCCATACTTACTTTAATTCTATCTTCTATGCTTGCTTCAAGTAAGATTAAATCTGCCTGAGAGGTTTTGTTTTTCACACAATCAGGAATATGCACAGTACCAACATTGGCACCTTCATCTTCAAATACTAGAAAAGAGTGATCTTGTTGTTTGATTAGTTCGATGGCCAGCTCATTTTCAAAGGCAATTTGAGTGGGTTGAGCAGTAGTCGTATTGCCAAATGCAGAGCCTCGATGATTGGCTAATCCTTCTAAATCAATAGTTTGTTTAATATGGTCAAGCAACAAGGTTTTTCCACAGCCCGTTTGTCCTCCAATAATCACAGGTGTCACTTTATCCATGATACGATCAGTTTCATCAATTAAATATCGACGCAAGGCTTTGTAACCGCCTTTTAATCTAGGATAGTCAATGCCAGTTGCTTCATAAATCCACTGTTGAGTGATTTGGCTGCGTAATCCGCCTCGAAAACAATATAGTGCACCATTAGGGTTATTGTTAATAAAGGCCACCCAGGCATTAATTCTTGCTTGCTTGATATCACCCTGAACTAACTCATGCCCTAGTTCAATGGCTTTATTTTGGCCTTTGTTTTTATAACAAGTGCCTACCAACTCTCGCTCTTTGTCGCTCATTAAGGGTAAGCTTTGCGTATGAGGAAAAGCACCTTGAGAAAACTCAATAGGTGCACGTGTATCAAACATGGGTGTGTTGTTTGTTACTAATGATTGAAAGTCTTCGATTTGAGTTAGCTGTTTACTCATTAATGTTAACTACTGCCTTGCTATTATCTAACTCGTTTATTGTGCCAATAGCCTCTAATTCAAAGCCTGCCGAATGCATAATAGCTTGAAACTCAGTTTGAGCTTTATCATTAACCATAATAAGCAAGCCGCCACTAGTTTGTGGATCACAAATAATGGATTGAACTTCGCCACTCATCTGGCTTAAATGCTGACCATAGCTATCAAAGTTGCGCTGTGCGCCACCTGGTGAGCAGCCATCAGCCAGATAGTTTTTAATATTTGGCAGGACTGGAACTTTTTTATAATCAATAACGGCCGATACTTGAGATCCTTGGCAAACCTCAAGTAGATGCCCACCTAGGCCAAATCCAGTAACGTCAGTAATGGCATTGATGCCATCAATTTTGGCTAGCTTGGCACCGATATCGTTTAACGTACACATGGTATCAATGGCACGAGTTTCATCCTCTTTGCTAATTTTCTTTTGTTTTTGCGCAGTGGTAAGAACGCCAACACCTAGTGCTTTAGTTAGATAAATTTTGTCTCCTACTTGGGCTTTTGAGTTTTCCTTAAGATGTTTAATGGAAACCCTGCCAGTAACGGCCAAGCCAAAAATAGGCTCTGGTGCATCAATACTATGCCCACCTGCTAGAGAGATACCCGCCTCATTACAAACACTACGACCACCCTCGATAACCTGCTGACCAACTTCGGGTGATAGCTTGTCTAATGGCCAGCCAAAGATGGCAATCGCCATGATGGGTGTACCACCCATAGCATAAACATCGCTAATAGCGTTGGTAGCAGCAATACGCCCAAATGTAAACGGGTCATCAACAATCGGCATAAAGAAATCGGTTGTACTAATAATAGCCTCGCCATTGCCAAGATCATATACTGCAGCATCATCACGAGAGGCGTTGCCAACAAGTAAATTTGGGTCGTTTATTTCAGTTAAAGATGATTTTAAGATTGTGTCTAAAACCTTGGGGGATATTTTACAACCACAGCCTTGACCATGGCTATATTCAGTTAATTTTATGCTTGAATTTGACGGCATCAATAATATCCTTTTCCAGTTTTATGCTAGACGTTTTACAATCTTAAAATAGTTAAGAATTAGGTTTTACGGCTTATATGCCGCTTCTAATTTTTCGTAAAGTTGTTCGGGAGTTAAGTCAGGGTTTTCATCCATGATGCTAAAGGCAATTACATTGTCTTCTACGTCGCCCCACATCTTCACATAAGAGCCATCTTTATAGCCATGATCTTGTCTAAATGTATTAAGCTGGTTTTTAACTAAATAACGTTTATATAGCTCTGGTACATCCATTTCCATGTGTGCAATTGCCTGGAAAAATAAAGCAAACAATTGGTATAAAGAGTTTTGAGATTTATCAATATTGGCACTAGCAGAGATAGCTACAATCTTTTCTAAAATTTCTACTAATTTTTCAGGGTCTGTGTCACGCTCAGGTTTCATATCATTGTAAATTTCAGCAAAACTCGCGTCGCCATAATGAATAGCCTCGGACATTAAGAAATGCCAAATATCAACCAACTCAACTCTAGCATTATCAAGATCGTGCTCTGCTTCAAGATCTTTCCAGTGTTTCCAATTAAATGAATCGATTGCCTCAGCAGCCTCCATATAAATACAACGCAACCATGAAATTTGACGCCCTTCTTGGGTGGCGCCTTCTGTCCAGATGGTGCCATTTGTAGCATCATTAAGCTTTTGTTGTAGCTCGAACATTTGCTTGATTTGATTCATGAATAAGACCTTATAATAGTGCTGAAAAATGACTAATAATTATAATGCAACAAGCTGTTTTTAGTAGATTAATTAATTGTGATTTGGGTGAGTGTTTAAGCCCCAATCCAGACACCAAAATAATGCCGTTAATTAATATGGCCAATATTGCTTGTGGTGGTCACGCAGGTGATGATCAAAGCATGATTAACACTCTTCAGTTAGCACAGAAAAATAACGTTA
>ERZ1046740.1921-NODE-1921-length-13976-cov-15.425903_pt1 | contig 13976 bp, 15 predicted proteins | sample MGYA00383093_ERZ1046740 | MGnify/ENA primary metagenome ERZ1046740 (study PRJEB29581, sample SAMEA5548363) | metagenome | biome: marine; feature: coastal; material: water | depth 25 m | study: Short-term variability in the microbial, nano- and picoplankton...
TAATTAAAAAAATTGACAGGTCTCTATAATAACCGTATGATAAAAAAATCAGATTATCATATGAAAAAAAGAAAAGAACTTAAAATATTATTGATGCAAATTAGAGATGATGAAGTTACTCGCAAACAAGAGTTTGATGAATTTGTAAGATATGGAAAATTAGACCCTAATCAAATCACCGTTTTAGATGTATTTAAAACACCTTTTTTTGATGTGCAAATAATTGATGAGTACGATGCTTTATTTGTTGGTGGTTCAAGTGATGCTTCAGTTAGATTACCAGAAGTATATATATTTGTAGAAAGTTGTAAAAAATTGATCAAATATTGTTATGACAACAATGTACCAACGTTAGCCTCTTGTTTTGGCTTTCAACTTGCTGTAGAAGCATTAGGTAAAAAAATAATTTTAGATGCAGAAGCAATGGAAATGGGGACTTACGATATTATTTTAAATGACGCAGCAAAAACCGATAAATTATTTAGCGGTATAAATGATAGTTTCATGGCTGTATCTGGTCACAAAGAGAGAGCCCTAGAATTACCCGATAACGCAATTTTATTAGCATCATCTACTCTTTGCCCTTATCATGCATTTACCTTTAAAAATAAGCCATTTTACGCGTTTCAGTTTCACCCTGAAGTAGATAAAGATGATCTAATTGCTAGAATTACAAGATATAAAGATCGATATTTAGATGGAGATGGACATTTACAAAAAATTATTGATAGTTGCCAAGAAACTCCTCAATCAAATCAACTTATAGAAAATTTTATAGATAATATTATATTAAAGTAAATTTATAACGTACATGTACGATAATAAACTTGATAAAGTACAATTTAGTTTACCAAAAAAAATATCATATTCTCAAATTTATACATATTCACAATGTCCATATAAATATAGATTTAGATACTTATTAAAATTTCCTTCACAGCCCTCAAAATATTTATCATTTGGAAGAGCAATTCATCGAGCAATAGAAAAATATAATAAAGGTGTTATTGCGATGAGTGTACCAACTCAATCTTCATTATTTTTATCTGTAGAAGCTACACTCCCAACAAAAGATGATCTTTATCAGTGGTTTTTAGAGTACATGAAAAATGAATGGTTTCTTAATCAAAAAGAAAGGTCATTTTATATAGAAAGAGGGAAGTTACTGTTATCTACCTTTTATGATCAAGAGCAAAAAGATACAAATGTAATAATTGCAGCAGAAAAAAGATTTTCTGTAGAGATAGATAATGTACAAATACATGGTCAAATAGATAGAATTGATCTAAATGATAAAAATAATATAGAAGTTGTTGATTATAAATCAGGTAAGGTAAAGGAAGTTCCGACTTTAAAAGAAAAAGAACAGCTTTTTATTTATGCCATGGCAATAGAAAAAAATAAAGAAATATCAATAAATAAAAAAGTGACTACTTTATCGTTTTATTATCTAGCTGATGGAGGTAAAAAAGTTTCATTTAAAATGAATGATGAGGAAAGAAATAGTTTGGTTACTAAAATCACTTCTACTGTAAAAAAAATAAAAGAGTACAAATTTACACCTACACCCTCATATGCTACTTGTGTATATTGTGACTTTAAAGATAAGTGTACATTTGCTACACTTCAAAAAAAGGAAATACAATGATACACTATCACTAAATGATTAATAACCTGTTTTTATGTCTTTTACACCCATTGGTGACACTCTAAAAAAAACTGAAACTGCTTCATCAAGACAAAAACAAGCTGATGCTGGACAAGCCATTACAGCTACCGAAGAAGCATTTGAAGAATTGTTTGGAAAAGAACTAGCAATACATGCTAAACCTTTATATCTTAAAAATAGAACTATTACAGTTACTTGTACAAGTTCTGCATTAGCTCAAGAAATAAGATTAAACCAAACTAAAATTGTAAAAAAAATAAATAAACTCTTAAAGAGCGATGAAGTAGATAGAATAAGATATCTATCATAAAACGCTTGATTTTTATTGTCTAACAAGATAAGCTACGAATAATTATTTCGATAGGTATATGAACTTACGACAATACATTGCAATTATGTTTTTTGCGACTACCCTTTGTTGGGTGTCTCTTTTGTTTGTCGTAACAAATATTGATCCATTTGCTGCAAGTTTAGTAGCATTTGTATTTTTTTATTTAAGTTTATTTTTAGCACTTATCGGAACTATTTCATTAGTATCATTACCATTTTATAATAAATTAGGTGCTAATGAATTATCATTACATAGATTTGTAAGAAAAAGCTTTAGAAATGGTTTATTTTTTTCTTCTATACTTACAATCTTACTTATCATGAGAGGAACACAAACATTTCATTTATGGAATGTAACAATCTTAATTATTATATTTTCATTAGTAATTTCACTTAATATTTCAACAAATAGTTATTCATAATATTATGAGACAATCTCACTTATTTACAAAAACAAAAAAAGAATCACCAAAAGATGAACAAAGTACTAATGCTAAATTATTACTTCAAGGTGGGTTTATTCATAAAGATATGGCGGGTGTGTACACATACTTACCTTTAGGAATAAGAGTAATTAATAATATTAAAAAAATTATTAGAGAAGAATTAAATGCTGTTGGGTGTCAAGAAGTATCAATGACAGCATTACAATCAAAAGAAATTTGGGAAGGTACAAATAGATGGTCAGATGATGTTGTAGATAACTGGTTTAAAACTTCTCTAAAAAATAAAACTGAGCTAGGGCTTGCTTTTACTCACGAAGAACCAATGGCAAACATGATGAAACCATTTATTTCTTCTTATAAAGATTTACCAAAGTTGGTATATCAATTTCAAACTAAATTTAGAAATGAACTCCGTGCTAAATCAGGTATTATGCGTGGGCGTGAATTTATGATGAAAGATTTATACTCATTTCATACTGATAAAGAATCACATCTTGAGTTTTATGAAAAAATGAAAGATGTATACATGAACATCTTTAAGAGAATTGGTTTAGGAGAAAAAACATTTGTGACAATGTCATCAGGACAACCTTTTTCTAAATATTCATTTGAATTTCAAACGCTTTCAGAAGCAGGAGAAGATGTTATCTTATATGATGCAGAAAAAAATATAGCTATTAATAAAGATGATTTTTCTGATGAAATTTTTGCAGATTTTGGTTTTAACAAAGATGACTTTAATTTTAAAGAAGGAAAATCAATCGAAGTTGGTGATATCTATACGCTAGGTACTAAATACTCAGAAGCACTTGATTTAAAATATACAAATAAAGAAGGAAAAGATAACCCTGTATTTATGGGGAGTTATGGAATTGGTGTACCAAGAGTAATGGGAACAGTTGTAGAAGTAAGTAACGATGAAAGAGGTATTATTTGGCCAGAAGAAATTGCACCATTTGATATTCATCTTATTTCACTTTGTCAAAATGAAGATATTAAAAAGGCAGATGACTTATATAACACACTTATTGCAAAAGGATTAGAAGTTTTATATGATGAACGTGAAGGAGTAAGACCTGGTCAAAAATTTGCTGATAGTGATTTAATTGGTATTCCATATAGAGTAGTTATTAGTAAAAAAACACTTCAAGAAGGTAAGATTGAAATTAAAAAAAGAGGAGAAGACTCATTAACGTTTATTACCATTGATGAGTTTCTTGAAAAATTGATGTAATGATATGTTTAAAAAATTATTTGGTGGAAGAGTGAAAGAAATTGCGATTGATTTAGGAACATCATATACAAGAGTATATGTAAAAGATAAGGGGATTTTGATTAATGAGCCTACAGTTGTAGCTATTAATAATAAAACAGACCAAATTATTTCAGTGGGGCAAGAAGCAAAAAACATGCTTGGTAAAACGCCTCCACATATTACAGTTTCAAGACCATTAACTCATGGTATTGTTTCTGATTATGAAGTTGCAGAAAAATTAATGAAATACTTTATTGATAAAGTATATGAAGGAAGCAGCGGTATGATGTCTCGGCCTCGTATTGTTATTTCTGTACCCTTAGAAGTAACAGAGGTAGAGATGAAAGCTGTAGAAGATGCTGCGTATGCTGCAGGGGCAAAAGAAGTAGCTCTCGTTCAAGAACCTATGGTTGCTGCAATTGGTGCTCGCATGCCAATTCAAGACCCAATAGGAAACATGATTATTAATATAGGAGGTGGAACAACTGAAGTAGCTGTTATCTCTTTAGGAGGAGTAGTTATTTGGAAATCAACAAAAATTGCAGGTGATGAAATGAATAAAAATATTATTCAATATGCTAAAGAAGTATTTAATCTTTTAGTAGGAGAAAGTCATGCTGAATTGATTAAACAAAAAATTGGTACAGCTATAGATTTTAATGAAAAATTGGAGTTTCCAATGAGAGGAAGAGATATTATTAGTGGGTTACCAAGAGAGGTAATGGTAACAGATGCACATGTTAGAGAAGCGATTGGTCGCTCTGTACAATCTATTGCAGATATTGTAAAAATGACGTTAGAAATTACACCTCCTGAACTTACTGCTGATATACATGAAAGAGGATTACTTATTTCTGGAGGTGGTTCATTATTAAAAGGTATTGAACAAATTATTAGTGATGCTGCTGATGTTCCAGTTAGAGTTGCGGGTGATCCACAAACAGCAGTTGTTCGTGGTACAGGTATTTTATTAGAAAATCCTGAGTTATTAGCAGAAGTAGCGCTTCCTTCTACAAGAAGAAAATAAGTAGGTAATTGTCAGGTATGAATAGATATATACGAACGATAATTAGTATTTTTATTACTGTTATTCTTGTAATTATACTTCATTATTTAGGTGTACTTAAAAGTGGAGAAGATTTCATAAAAAAAACAGTATTTTCAGGTTCATCAAAGTTATATCAAATAAGTATAATGCTTCCTTCTGGTAAAGAAACATTTGAGTCGGTAGAAAAACTTGAAGAAGCCTATATTTCTTTAAAAAAAAATCAAAGTTACATTTTAAATCAAGAATCAGAATATCTTGAATTAAAAAATGAAAATAAAAGTTTAAGAGAACAACTTTCTTTTGTAAATAGAAATAATTATACAACTGTAGGAACAGATGTAATTGGAAAACAGATTGATCCTATTAATCGAATTATTACATTAAATAAAGGAACTTCATCTGGTATATCACTACAAAACCCTGTAATAACAAATGATGGTGTTTTTGTTGGTGTTATTTCATTAGTTAACGAACATGATTCTATAGTAAGATTAATTAATGATAATGAAAGTCGTGTTGCAGCAATGTTATTAAATCAAAACAGAAGCATAGGAATGATTGAAGGAGGGTTTGGTCTTACCATTCGTATGTCATTTATTCCACAACAAGAAATTGTAGAAATTGGAAATATTGTTACTACATCAGGTTTAGAGCAATATATGCCACCAGGTTTAGTAATAGGTGAAGTAGCTTCAGTAGAAAAAGAACCGTTTGAACCGTTTCAAAGAGCTATTATTACAACCCCAATTGTATATGAAAAATTACACGTTGTTTCTGTAATAACAAATTATGAAAACTCTCTTTAATATTTTTTTATTTATGCTATTACTCATAGTTATTGTAACTATAAGTATTGGTTTATCATATATTTTTCCTGAACCATTTAATAGAATCAATGTTATTATTGTATTTATGATTTTATGGCTGTTTAAAAAGCCTAGTGGTGCAATAGTATGGTTTTCATTTTTTTCATTTTATATTATTGATTTAGTGACATTAGCTCCCTTTGGTATATCATTATTTGCAGGTACTTTTTCTATGTTACTTGTTTATTGGACGTATAGATTTGTTTTATCAAATAGATCAATAATTTCAATTACGGCTCTTACATTTATTGCAGTTTTTGTTTATAGAATATTATATATATTAGTATATAATTTATATTTATATATTAACGATAGTGAAACAATCTGGTCAGAATTAATATTAGCAACGAGTGTAGAATCAATACTAACTTCATTAGTGGTATTTATATTATATTTTGTTTTATTTTATAGAAAGAATAAAACAGTAAAATCAATTTCAAAATATGGGTTCCTCTCTTGATCCATTTATGCCTTATAGTGACAAGGGGCCTATACGTGGAACATTTAAAAATAATAAATCTCAAGAATGGATTGAGAATTCTTTTGAGTTTCAAAAACAAACAGGAAAGCAAGTTCCAATTTCATATACTAAAAGACATATTGGAGGAAGTTTTTCTAAAAAACATTATTATTATACGGCTTCATCATTTACTCTTTTACTTTTTTTTCTTTTATTAAGAGTATTTTCATTACAAATTGTAGAAGGTAAAAATTATGCTGATAGAGCAGATAATAACAGAGTTAGAAATTTACCAATTATTGCAGAAAGAGGAACAATAATGGATAGATTTGGAATTGCACTTACAAAAAATGTGCCTAACTTTTCTTTAGCGATAACACCACAAGATTTACCAAGAGACACAGAAGGAAGAGAAAAAATTGTTAAAAAATTAGCAGAGATTACAGATCAAGAAGAAACCTTTATTAGAGAACAATTAAAAATTTATGGAGGGTATAGTTATGAATCTATTGTTATTGCAGAAGATTTAGATTATGAAACTGCAATTTCTATTCAAATTGAAGCTGGTTCTTTACCTGGAGTAAATATACAAAGAGGGAGTAAACGTTTTTATATTCACCCTGGTTCAATTAAAGAAGAAAATTTCACTTCTTTATCACATGTGCTGGGTTATAATGGTAAATTATCACCTGATGAATTAAAAGAACGATATAAAAAAGGGTATTTACCTTCTGATAGTATTGGAAAAGCTGGTATAGAAAAACAATATGAAGAAGCATTAAGAGGTACATATGGTAAAAAACAAATTGAGGTAAATGCAAGAGGAAGAGAGCAATTAATATTATCTCAAGAATCACCAGAACCTGGTAAACATATAAAGTTAACAATTGATGCTCAAGCTCAATTTGAGTTAGAAAAAATATTAAAAAAACATTTAGCTAAAAAAGGATTATCCAATGCTGCTGCGATTGCAATTAATCCTCAAAATGGTGAGATAATTTCGTTAGTTAGTTTGCCTGCTTATGACAACAATGACTTTTCTGGTGGAATAGATCAAAAAACATATAATAAATACATAACAGACGATAATAGACCTCTATTTAATAGAACTGTAGGTGGTATTTATCCTTCAGGTTCAACAATTAAATTAGTGGTAGCACTTGCTGGTTTACAAGAAGGAGTTATTACACCAGCTACCAAAATATTAAGTAATGGAGGAGTACGAGTTTCACAATGGTTTTTTCCTGATTGGCAAGATGGTGGACATGGGTTAACTGATGTAAGAAGTTCTTTAGCTAACTCAGTTAATACATTTTATTATTACATAGGAGGAGGATATCAAGATTTTGAAGGATTAGGCGTTGATAAAATTGTTAGATATCTAAAATTATTTGGATTAGGTGATTATACAGGCATCGACCTTCCGGGTGAAAGAAGAGGTTTTGTACCTTCAAAAGCTTGGAAACAAGAAAAGAAAAATGAAAGATGGTATATAGGTGATACGTATAATTTATCAATTGGGCAAGGAGATTTATTAGTAACTCCATTACAAATTGCTTCAATTACTGCTGCTGTTGCTAATGAAGGTCAAACATTTAAGCCTAAATTAAAGTATTCTGAAATTGATGTAAAGACTAACAAAGAAACAATAACTAAAAAAGAAGTTCTAAAAAAAGATTTAGTTGATAAAGAGTATGTATCTGTAGCAAAAGAAGGAATGCGTGATTGTGTAACACTTGGGTCTTGTAGAAGATTATCACTATTATCATTTAGTGCAGGAGGTAAAACTGGTACTGCTCAGTGGAACTCAAAAGCTGAACCCCATGCTTGGTTTACTTCTTTTGCCCCATATGAAAACCCACAAATAGTAGTTACTATATTAGTAGAAGAAGGAGAAGGAGGAAGTTTAACGGCTGCACCTATTGCTTATGAATTTTTAAGATGGTGGGGAAAGTATAGGTTATAGTTTTATCGAGATATGTGGATAGACATTGATTAATATTCTGTTAATGGTATAATCGGTTTATCCGCAACAGCGGATTTATTTAATTTGAAAGTATATGGAGACTCAGTACCTAACACAAGAAAAATTTGACAATTTAAAAATTGAACATAAAGATCTTCAAGAAAACAAAACATTAGAACTTGCAGCAAAAATTGATGAGGCAAGACAAAACGGAGATTTATCAGAAAATGCTGAATATCATCAAGCAAGAGAAGAACTTGCATGGGTACAAGGTAGAATTATTGAAATTCAAGCTATATTAGATAACTCCGAAATTATAACAACAGGAGAAACTAAAGATGGTATTATTGCTTTAGGAAGTACTATTACTGTTGAAGTAAAAGGAAAAGAAAGAGATTTAACTATCGTAGGTGCTCAAGAAGCTGATCCTATGAATGGAAAAATTTCTAATTTATCACCATTGGGGACTGCATTTTTAGGCAAAAAGAAAGGTAATAAAATATCAGTTGAAGTACCAGTAGGTATAATTGAATATAAAATAAAAGAAGTTAAATAGATTAAATTGCCATTTAGGCAATTTTTCTTTATCATTTACTTGATTTTTGATCAAAAAAATGATAATTTATCGGCTCAATCAACAATATATGACACAAGTAAATATAAACGACGAACGTAGTGTTCGTATCAACAAATTAAACGAATTAGAAGAACAAAATATTACTGCATATCCTTCTAAATCATCAAGAACTCATTATACAAATGAAGCCTTAGAAGAACCCCTTGACGCAGAAGTTACTGTTGCAGGAAGAATCGTTTTAAAACGTTCTTTTGGTAAGTTAGCTTTTTGTAAAGTTCAAGATAAAACAGGAAACATTCAAACAGTTTTTAAACATGATGAATTATCTGCAGAAGCATTTGATCAATTTAAAAAACTAGTTGATTTAGGAGATATTATTTCTGTAACAGGTAAAAGATTTCAAACTCAAAAAGGTGAAGAATCAGTATTAGCAAATAGTTGGACAATGTTATCAAAAGCATTGCGTCCTTTACCTGACAAACATAAAGGGTTACAAGATGATGAAACAAGATTAAGAAAAAGATATCTTGATTTTATTTCAAACCCAGAATTAAAAAATTTATTTGTACAAAAAAGTGTTTTTTGGAACAGTGTAAGAGACTTCTTAAGAAAAGAAGGATTTTTAGAAGTTGAAACACCAGTACTAGAATCTACACCAGGAGGAGCTGATGCGGAGCCATTTATGACTCATCATAACTCATTAGATATTGATGTATTTTTACGTATTTCAATGGGAGAATTATGGCAAAAGAGATTAATGGTAGCAGGATTTGATAAAACATTTGAAATTGGAAGACAATTTAGAAATGAAGGAATGAGTAGAGAACATCTACAAGATTATACTCAAATGGAATTTTATTGGTCATATGCAAATTATGAACAAAGTATGGAACTTGTAGAAAAAATGTATAAAGAAGTTCTAACAAAAACATTTGGAAAATCTATATTTACAATTGGTCAATTTGAAGACATTGATATCAACCAAAAGTGGGGTAAAATTGACTATGTAGACACAATTAAACAAGCATTTGATATAGATGTGTCAGAAGCTTCAGAACAAGAACTTCGTGATAAAATTAATAGTATCGGAATTGATGGAAATAAAATCATAGGTAAAGGTAGACTTATGGATACACTTTGGAAACAAGTAAGAAAAACCATTAAAGGACCTGCATTTTTGATTAATCAACCGGTAGAAATTTCTCCTTTAGCAAAAAGAAAAGAAAACGATAGATCTAAAACAGAAAAATACCAAATCATGATTGCTGGTAGTGAATTAGGAAATGGATATACCGAGCTTAATGACCCGATTGATCAAGCCTCAAGATTTGCAGAACAAGCAAAATTAAGAGAAGAAGGTGATGTAGAAGCACAAATGCATGATCAAGATTTTGTAGAAGCATTAGAATATGGAATGCCTCCTACAACTGGTTTTGGATTTTCTGAAAGAGTATTTTCATTTTTTGCAGATAAACCTATCAGAGAATGCGTATTGTTTCCATTAATGAAACCTGAATCAGATCATGAATCAACTGATGAATAATATGACACATGTTGTCGTATTTGGTACTTTTGATAAAGTACATAAAGGTCACCAATATTTGTTAAATCAAGCAAAACAATTAGGTGATACATTGACAGTTGTAATTGCTAGAGATAGTACGGTGTTAAAAGTAAAAGGAAAACCTTGTTTACTTAATCAAGAAGAGAGAAAACACTTTATATCATTAGAACCATCTGTTGATGCAGCAGTATTAGGTAATCAAGATGATCCGTATCTTATTATTGAAACGCTCAAACCAAATATTATTGCATTAGGATACGATCAAAATGTATTTGTTGATAATTTGAAACAAATATTAATCGATAGGGGAGTAGATGCACAAATTGTAAGAATCGCTTCATATCTACCAAAATTATATAAATCAAGCATTATAAACTATGATAAAAATTCTCATAGGAACAGCAAATAAAAAAAAGATTGTAGAGATTAAAGAACTCCTTGATGTACCATCTGTTGAATTTGTTACATTAGAAGATATTAACTTTACTCTTGAACCACCAGAAGAAACAGGAAAAAATTTATATGAAAATGCTCGTATAAAAGCAATTTTTTATGCTGAGCAAACTGGGTTACTAACATTATCAGAAGATACTGGTTTTTTTATTAACTCTCTTGATGGTTGGCCAGGTATTTATGCTGCTCGTGTTGCTGATACTCAGCAACAAAAAATAGAAATGGTTTTAAAAAAAATGCAAGGTATTACTGATAGAAGTGCTGCTTTTCGTACTGTTGCTGTTTTATATAATCCAAAAAATAAATCTGAGATAGTTACTCAAGGTGAGGCATTAGGTACTATTACTGAAACATATAATGATCAAGGAAATACATTTGGTTATGATCCTATATTTTTTAGTACAGAGGCAAATGATACATTTGCAAATATTCCTATAAAACAAAAAAATGCTTGTTCTCATAGAGCAAAGGCTATAGTAGAAATGTCTTATAACATAAGAAAACTTCACGAACCAAAACAATTTGTAGTACCAATGGGAATTGTTATTAAAGATGGAAAGGTATTAATGCAAAAAAGAAATGATCCTCATAATAAAAACTTTCATCTAAAATGGGAGTTTCCTGGTGGAGGTATTGATGCAGGAGAAAAAATTGAAGAAGCATTAATACGTGAGACAAAAGAAGAAGCTGGATATGATGTTGAAATCATAAAAAGATCAAATTATATACATAATGTTACTAATACAACTAAGTCAGGGTTTACCTATACATTGTTTCTTGTTCCATATTTATGTAAGATAATATCAGGTGACGGAACATATCAAGATAAAGAAGTGCTTGATGTTCAGTTTTTTGAGCCTAGTGAATTATTAGCTCAAGATGTAATGCCAGAAAACGATATTATTATTAGTAAATTACTTCCAGAAATTAACGCTATTATACAAAAAAATTAGTATGCTTGATAAACAATTTATTTTAGAAAATTTAGATGCTGTAGCAAAAAACATCGCTGATAGAGGTATGACAGTTGACCTAGAATCTTTTGTTGCACTTGATAAAAAAAGAAAAGAAATTCTTTTAGTATTAGAAGAAAAAAGATCACAAAGAAATGTAGGATCAAAATCTAAACCTACACCAGAAATGATTGAACAAATGAAAGCAATAGGTGCAGAAATTAAAACGCTAGAAGTAGATTTAGCTAACGTAGATGAAAAATTTTTAGCTGTATATCAATCAATTCCAAACATGAGTCATCCTGATTCTCCTATCGGAGGAGAAGATAAAGGAAAAGAAATCGAAGTTGTAGGGACAATTCCTACATTTGATTTTGATGCTCAAACTCACGAACAATGGTTAACACAAAAAGGTTACCTAGATTTTGAAAGAGGAGCTAAAGTAGTTGGTTCTAAATTTTATTTTTCTAAAGGAGAATTAGTTAAAATGAATCTAGCAATTTTACAACTTGGAATCGATATTGCTGAAAAACATGGATTTGAATTAGTTGAAACACCAGATTTAGCAAAAAACCAAATTTTAGAAGGTATTGGATTTCAACCAAGAGGTAATGAAACTCAAATTTATAGCATAGAAAACACTGATTTAAGTTTGGTTGGTACAGCAGAAATTACAATGGGTGGATATCACTCAAATGAAGTACTAGATGTAGTAGAAAAACCAAAAAAATATGTAGCACTTTCTCATTGTTATAGAACAGAAGCTGGTGCATATGGAAAAACTTCAAAAGGATTATATCGTGTACATCAATTTACAAAATTAGAAATGTTTATTTTTTGTAATCCAAAACAAAGTCCTGAACTTCATCAAGAGTTGTTAGCTATAGAAAAAGAAATTTGTGATGCACTTGAACTTAGTTATCATGTAATTGATATAGCTACTGGTGATTTAGGAAGCCCTGCGTCAAGAAAATTTGATATTGAGGCATATATGCACATGAAAGAAGGCTACGGAGAGGTAACAAGTGCAAGTAACTGTACTGATTATCAATCACGTAGATTAAAAATCAAATATACAAACGAAGAAGGAAAAAAGAAGTTTGTTCATACACTTAATGGTACTGCTGTTGTAACAAGTAGAATGCCAATTGCTTTAATTGAACAACATCAAAAAGCTGATGGATCTGTATATATTCCAGAAAAATTACGTCCTTATTTAGGTGGTAGATCTCATATTAACTAGATGAAAAATAATCAAAAAAAATTGATTGTCTTACCCGGTTGGGGAGGAAGCAAAAAAACTTGGAATGAATTTATTGTTCTTTCTAAAGGTCATTTTGATTTAAAAATAATTGAGTTACCTTGTTTTGGTAATGAGCCTTGTCCTACAAATATTTGGGGAGTAGAGGAGTATGCTCAATTTGTTATTGAGAGTTTAAAAGATGAAAAAGATTATACCTTATTAGGTCATTCATTTGGTGGACAGGTTGCTTCATATATTGCAGCTAATGATCTTTTACCTATAAATAAATTAATACTCACAGGTGCAGCTTGTATCAGAAAGCCTAATTCTATAAAAAAGAGTATAATAAAAGGAATCGCAAAATGTATTAAATTATTTTTTAGTATATTTGGTCTTAAAAAGATATTTGGTTTACTTAAACCATTATTATATAAGCTAATCGGTCTTTCTGATTACAATGAAGCTACAGGCATAAAAAAAGAGATACTTAAAAAAGTAGTTACACAAGATCTTAGCGATATTTTACCTAATATTAAAACCAAAACATTGGTTATATGGGGAAGCAAAGATAGTTACGTATCAGTTAAGGCTGGTAAAACAATTGCAAAATTAATACCAAATGCTGATATCATTATATATGATGGGGCTAGACATGGTTTACACATCGATAGTACACAAAAATTAATACAAGATATTAAAAAATTTATTTAATATGTTTGATAATCTAACAATGTTTCTTGCGCTGCTTTGGATAGTGAGTGGATTACACGACTATGCTAGTTTTTTGTATTGGTGGCAGTTAAAAGAGTATAGATTAGATAAATTTAAAGATCTCCTTTCTACAAAACAAGGAAGAGAGTATTGGTTACGATATTCTTTACTTATACAATTTATGGCTGGAGCTTGGTTTTTAATTTCACCAAGCCACTTTGGATTACAAGCAAAACATATTTTGTTTTTTTTACTTTGTATAAATGTTTCATATGGTATTTATTCTGTATTAAAAAGATCTGCAAGAAGACCCATCATTACACCTAAAATACTTTTAATATTTTTAGTACTTAATTTATTAGAAGGTACTATTTTGTATATAACCCAAAATTGGAGTGTTGGTTTTTTATTATTACTAATGAGAATGTTTACAGC
>ERZ1046740.1922-NODE-1922-length-13975-cov-7.051078_pt1 | contig 13975 bp, 23 predicted proteins | sample MGYA00383093_ERZ1046740 | MGnify/ENA primary metagenome ERZ1046740 (study PRJEB29581, sample SAMEA5548363) | metagenome | biome: marine; feature: coastal; material: water | depth 25 m | study: Short-term variability in the microbial, nano- and picoplankton...
GCTAGTAGTAAAGAAAAAGCGAAAATTAATATCATTAAGACTATACCGAGAGGCACTGTTCTAAAAACTAATGTTTTCTTAACGAATCCTGACAACATTTTTGAACGTCTTGACTCTTTTATAAATATATATGATCAATATAATGTTTGGTTGAATAGAGGAGGGAACACTCATGACGAAGAAGAGGATGCTCGTGGTCTTATAAACAGTTACTGCATAACATTTAACCCTGTGCGTGTGCCTAAACATATTAGGTTTGAAAAGCTTGTTAAAAGTAAAGATAAGATAGTTGTTAAATTTGATAGCTTTACCCTGAAAAATGGGTTTCAACAAGAAGAGGTTAGTGTAGCTCTCTTTTTAACAATGTTTAGTGATTATAGAACACTAGAAGACGCAAAACTCACAAAACCAACAACTAATGAGTTCTTCCCAGATAAAATTACATCAAATAAGGAAATGGGTGGTTTTTTATCTAAATTTACTGTTGCTTATAACAATTTGTTTACGACAGAAGAAGGGAGGAGACCGTTATATCTTCCTAGAGATAATCAATCAAAATTATTAAAACTATTAAAAACTCTAAAAGAATTTATTATAAAAAAACTACCATATTCTAAAATTCATGAAGATAAATATATGTCTATGATGAAAATAATAGAAAGCGATAACCCTTCTTATTATGAGAGGATTACTCTTCAAAACCGTCATGTAGTTTTTCATAAGAGTGGAATAGATAATTTATTAACAAAAGCCTTACGGGACTCCTTACCCGTTTTGAATGAATTTACAACTTACTCGTTTTGAATGAATTTACAACTCCAGCTTCTTAGTCAGAGAGAGCATTAAAAAGAATAAGTAAAAAAGCTCTAAACAAAGTAATAAGAGAAAATTCTATATCTTCGATCAACTTTACTGCTGGCACTAGAGGCTAGGACTAGGGCAGGAGGAGGACAGGGGGGGTGCAGGCCCGTAAAAACCCACACCACGCCCTATAATCCCCCTCGTAGGCAAGAGCACCTCTGGAATAAGAGCACCCTCTAATGAGGTTTCATCAACTAGTTTTATATAAATTGGATTATAAATAAAAGCAAACTTAACTCTAGGCTCTAAAGAAGTTTGCTTTTATTTATTATAGCAAAACTTGCAATTCATAGAACTGAGTATGAGAAGTTTACTCGCCTTCCTTCAAAATTTTCCTAAGATACAATCCTGTTGACTTTGATATAAAATTCATGTATACTTTAAGACAAGAAAAAGAACTTCTCTTCTAGAATGTTTCTAGAAGAGAGCTTGATTAGTAAACTACATTTCTAAAATTTCCAATCAAGATTAAACTACAACTTGAACAAGTAAGTAAAAACATCAAGTAGAGTCCTATCTAGTGCAGCTTACTTTGTCATCTATACAACAGTCAAGTATCAACTAGATGTTTGTATAGTGTGTTTGGCTTTAATATTTTGATTATATCATGACGTAGTAAAAAAGAAAATAGCTTAAGAACAAGTAAAAACAAGGAGTTGCATATCTTGAACAATAATTCTGTTCAAGATATGATGAAGCTCAACTAAACGAGGAGGGCCATGATGGCTAGTGCGAAGAAGAAGTCAGAGCGAAAATGTGGATTTTGTGGAAAACTTGGACATGACAAGAGAACTTGCGTGGAAAAAAAGAATGCTGACTCTGTAGTTAAGGCTTACATCAACCAAGGCCGGAAAGACTTGAAAGAATACTTCATGAGTATTGGCCTTGGAATTGGTTCGGTTATTAGCCGTAGAGTTGTGATTTTTTCAAAAGATCAAACCGCATCTTTTGAAGATATTTTTGCGATCGTAACACAGATCGATCTAAAAGATCTGCTTGTAGACAACAATATTGACGTTATTACATATTCAAGACTAGATGATCTTAATTCAACATCATTGTCTGATTTTGGTATTCATTCTAAATATAACGTGAATGGGACTAAAATAAAAGTAGTCAAACAGGCATCTCAGAAAGAGATTCAGAATATGTTTGAGAAAGCCTTTAACTCTTAGGATTACAAATGGCAACCTTTGATGAGCTTTCAAAGAAAAAACAAAAATACTTTAACGTAGCGTTGAATGCAGCGAAACTTTCCGATTACGGAAAGTTTCGGCACGGTGCCGTGCTTGTTAAAGGTGGTTCAATTATCAATATTGGTTATAACAATGGTGGGCATTCTAAGTTTGGCAGCTTTCATCGCTGCATCACACTTGGTGATGCAACCGGGCATGCAGAGATCAATACGGTCAGATGCTTGCCTGAGAATGCAACTAAGAAAGCTGTCCTTTACGTTGTTCGAATCAACAAGAATGAGGAGTTTCGAATGTCCAAGCCCTGCGCTATGTGCCACTCAGTTCTTGACAGCCTTGGTATTAAGAAAGTATTTTATAGCACTGGCTCTAATCGGTGGGAGAGTTATGGATTTGGATAGTCTTTCAGACAGAAAGGAGTTTATTTATGTATATGATGATTCTTTTTATCATATAAAATTAATAGATAAAACTTACTATTATTATTGGCACTTCCGACTTGAAACAGAACGTCTAAGTTGCCAACAAGAAACCCGTAGCTTATTGGGAAGGAAGCAATGGTTAGAAAACATGTTTTCTAACGGATATAGAAAAGTTTTTCCAAAAATGCCAATTTATTATGAGGAATAACATGAAAAAGTATGATTTAAAATTAATAAGATCAATTGATGGTCTATTTATTTTGATGACAATTAAAGCGAAGTCCTTTGAAGAGGCCGCATCTAGATCTTATTTAGCAAAATCTAAAATTCGACAAGAGAATAGATTAAATGGGGTGTTACAGGATTGGAATATCTGTCATTTAATTGAGATTATTTAATAATTGCTACTTTTATGGTATGATAAATTTGGCAGCCTCGCGGGCGCGCATATTATATAACGCCATTCACGGAGGTTGAACGACTTTCGAAATAGCACGGAGAGACAAAATGGATACACTGGTATTGAGCAGTGCTTATCAACCACTTAGAGCAGTTTCTTGGAAAAGAGCTATGGGGCTTATCAGCGCTGGAAAAGTAGAGGTTGTTAAGCAATACAAAAACAGGCAGATTAGAACTGCACACGAGACAATCAAAATCCCATCTATAATTAGATTTCTTAACAAAGAAGTGATAAAACGTTTTCTTCACAAAAAAAAAATTCCCTACTCAAAAGACAATATTTGGATCAGAGATGATGGCGAATGTCAATACTGTAGTAAAAAGTTAGAAAGACGTAAGTTTACCCTGGATCACGTTCTACCTATTAGTAAAGGTGGAAAGACTTCTTGGACAAATATTGTTGCATGTTGCCAGGAATGTAATACTTATAAAAGAGACATGACTTTGAAGGAATCTAAGATGAAACTTCGAAAGGAGCCAATTCGGCCAGCACCTTCAAATAAGTATTTCAAGGATCCTGCTGCTGGTTTGAAAGGAAAGAACACACACTGGACAGACTTTTTATATTAGGAGTATAACATGAAGAAAATTTTAGAGAACTTTAGGCAATATGCTGAAGAAAAGAAAAAAAATGGTTTTGCCTCCAAAGCAGATGAAACCGCTGCAAACACAATGTCAGCAATGTCTGTGTTTGAAAAGGAAATGCTTGAAGAAGGCTATGAACCAGATGCAATTGAATATGAGGTTAGCGAGGCCAGTGATCCTGATCCAGAAGTAGCCCAAAGATTCATAGACTCTTTATACACGGGTAAGCGAGCAGGGTTTCTATCTCCCTACTCACTTCAAGAGCTTTCAGCAATGAACCTTTATCTAGTAAAGGGGCATAACGCAGGCTTTGCTGTAAAACCCGATGGTGATATTGTCAGTGTTCATAATAATTCTGAACTCCGCAAACTCGGAAGCGAATTCATGAGGAAAGCCGTCGAAGTGGGTGGTGTAAAACTAGATCACTTCGACGGTTTCCTCAGTGGACTATATCGTAAATATGGCTTTACAGATGTAACTGAAATGTATGAGTGGGATGAGCAATACAAACCAAAAAGTTGGGGCTATGGCGCAGTTGATATTACTAACCCGAAAACCTCAGTTTACTCAGAAGCATTTAGTGAACTGTCTCATCAGGATTCAAAGACTTCCCTGAGCTTGACCCTTAGTGAAGAATCTACTATAGTGGTCATCGAAGGCGGCTTGAAGTTCGAGATCGTTCCAAGAAATAAATTTAATCAGTATAAATACGGAAGACCAGATGTGATCTTTCGACAATTAAAACAATAAGGAAAATATGAATCTAGTGCGAATACACACTGCCTGCACAATCGATGCAGAGCAGGTCGTAGCCGTATGGTCTGAAATGTATGCGGATCCAAAACTAGATAAAGCAAACTACTTAACGAAGGTTTGCTTTAGAAATGGTTTTGTTTTAACTGTTGCTGGATGTGATTCCAAGGCCGATGCTGATCAAATGGTCCACCTAATCACAGACAAAATGGAGAATTATGAGCAGTATAAGTAACGCTAAGTTTGCCCCAAGCGGAATGAAAATCTTAGAAGAAATGACAGAGATGGATCTTCCTAGTTTTTTTAGTCAAGTAAGAGGTTCACAAGAGTTTTATAATAAACACAAAGACATGCTTGAGGCTGGTGCAGTCATTTGTGGTGGCAAGCTGCGACGTGCTTGGCTTTCAAGGGATATGAATGACACCAAAAGGATGCGAAGTCATTACTCCCCTTTTTGGCAAAAACCCAAAAAATGTGACATCGATATTTATGTAACAGATGAAGCTGATGTGCATGGAGTTTGTAAGGCTCTTGAAAAAGAAGGCGGAAACTCATTTAAAACAGCGGAAATGGAAAAATCACTTAAAAACGAAATTAAGGAACTTGAACGTAAGTTTGGTGTCCAGATCGACAGATATTACATTGACAAAGGATTCAATAAGGCTTTTAAGAAGCTTAAGAGCTACTTTAATAAAAAAGAAGTTAAGAGTAGTGGTGTTCATGTGACATATAATGCAATTAATTACAAGATTAAAGACACTAAATATCAAGTTGTTGAGTTCCTTGAGGGACAGGAGACAGTTCCTAAGATTCTTGGCAATTTCGACATTATCAACTGTATGATTGGTATGTCAAAAGATAAGATTTATTATCATAAAGAGGCTCTCGACCTAATCGATAAGAAGATTCTAAAGTTTAATGACAATCCAATCTCTATGAGAACTTCTGAGTTCATTCATTTCAGTCGGATTTTAAGATACTTTAGTATGAAAGAGCACAACGAGGTTCATAATCTTAAGTTGTTTCGAAAAGCTATTGCTGCGAGACGGCAGGTTTCTCCTTATTACAGGAACAAAATTGATTGGGAAGAAAAGTTTCTTTACAGATTTGCATTTTCAAAACTAAGGACAAAAGATCTATCACAGTTTCTGTTGATTTGTAGTGACATAGATGGTTATGTAACCAAAGAAATCAATAAAAGAATTAAGTGTGTATAAGTGGTATTTTCAAAAATTAAAAGAATTAGGTATGGGGTGAGTTCTGGTTCGATGTCACCTTTCTTTATGCCGACTGTTGAAAAAGGTAAGGGGCTTAAGATTATTAAGGTAGGTCTTGCAGAAGCAGTAAAGAAAGGACTACTTCCGAGTGACTTACCAAAGCTTGTTGAAAGTTCTATGGTTAAGCACATCTTAGACAAGAATGGTATGCTTGCGGGTGGTGCTCTGAGAAGGACAATCGTTCGTGGTTCTTGCGTCGATTTAGTAAAATACAAGATCGGCAAGAACCACACAGACGGCGAACCAAGACCAGAACTTCTGTTGGGTAGTAAGGTTGCTTTTGATTTAGATTTTTATTTTGAGTCAATAGGGGCAACTAAGAATGCTATCCAAAGCATTGAAACTAATATGTTGATTAACGGATCTTCGTCTTCGTATTATGCAACTACGTTTGTTATACCGAAAGGCATGTCTCCTTACGATGGCGAGATTCAAGGTCAAATAATTGACAACAAGAATAAAAATTCATTTGAAGAAATTCTACAGAGTTTCGATATTGTCAATTGTATGTTGGGGATTACCAAGACGCATTTCTATTATGCCGAAGAAGCTTATGACGCTATTGTTGGTAAAACAATTCGAGTGAATAAAGAGCTTGAAGCTTACAAATCTGAAGAGGAGATTACAGGTCATCAATATCGATTTAGGATGAAGAGATATATCAAATATCTTGACATGCCAGAACATCGTGTTATGTGTACCAAGACAGCAGATTTTATCTTAACAAGGATTTTGAATCGCAAACTAGAGCAACGAGATATGTACAATAACCGTGACTCCTTGGTTCCCGTTGTCTCAAGATTGATTGATCAAGCTAGCCTAGCAACTCTTGTGGGTATGTATGGAAACTGTAAGTTCAAGGACGGACAGATTGATTTAAGACTCAGTGATTACAGAAAGGAAAAGAAATGAGCAAAATAAAAGTAGGAATTGTTGTCTATTACGTTCCATATAGCACTAGAGCATATGAAAGAGATTTCGGATTAGTAACCGAGATAATTGATTGCAATTTTGAGGTGACTTCTTTAAAGAACGGACTTGGAGATGAGCGAAGCTTCCCTTTGAAATATCTTGGAAAAAAAATCTTTCTAAATAAAGCAACTGCTGACAAAGTTGCCGAGCAAAGATCCAATCCATTGACAAGAAATGTGATCTGTCATAGAATTAAGGACCGGCAACAAGAGGGAGTATAAACCAAAGATCTACATTATAAACATCTATAGTTAAGGATTAGCTATGACTAGAGAAGAAGTTAAAAAGCACGGCTGGCCTATTGGAACCGTCTTGAGGATCCGGGAAGACATTAGACAAAATAATCACATCATTCTCATTGTAGGTGGTCTGGTAAAGAAAGAGAAAGATTATCCAGGTTTGAGAGCTGGTGAATACGAGCAAGATGCCGTAGATTTAGCTAATTCTCTTAAAGAACAAAGAATTCTTTCTTTGGCAACCTGGGATTTATTGGAGGACTAGCTATGACTGACGAAGAACTTAAAATAAAAGGTTACAAGATTGGTTCTGTGATTCACACAAAAGAATTCAGTGGCCTAGATCCGAGAAAACATACATATCTGATTACTGGACCTTTAACTAGAGAAGAACTCAATCCGAATGTATCGTATGATACAAGTTATTTACAAAAAGCTGTTTTTATTTATGACACTAGTAGAGAAACTGAATTATTTATTCTTTGTCCAAATTTAACACTAAGTGAAAAACGTGTAATATAAAAACAACAAGTTCGAAAGAGCTTGCAAGGAAGTCTCCTCCACGCTATGATGGGAGGGTGAAAGAAGCTGGTGTGGTGGAATGGTAGACACGCTGGTTTTAGGTACCAGTGCCGCAAGGCGTGCAGGTTCAAGTCCTGTCACCAGTACCGTAAGGAAACATCCTGAATAAGATGTTACAGCTTGTTTTCAGCGAGTAAAAACTATTCAACATACGAAAGGGAACTTCAAGTGAGTTCATCCTGTTTAGAGTTATATCCTCTAAACAGATTTGACAATTGAATACAATAGCAGCACAGGTGTGAAATAATCATCTAGTGCTGCTCTATGCGAGAGTGGTGGAATGGTATACACAGGACACTCAAAATGTTCCGGCCTTTATAGCCATGCGGGTTCGACTCCCGTCTCTCGTACTGTTTTCCCTGAGCATGGAGTCCGGCACATTAGGACATAACTGCTTAACGCGAATAAGGATCATTTGGTAGATCATCTGCCTTCCAAGCAGACCATCGTGCGGGTTCGAACCCCGCTATTCGCTCTGATGAGACGGAAACCGAAAAATTATTTATGACCAGTAATCCTGAATAAGATTATGTTCTCCTGGGCGTGCAAAGCTTCGGAGATTAAAACTGTTCAATATCTATGTGTGGCGAAATTTGGTATCGCGCTCCGTTTGGGTCGGAGAGATTGGAGGTTCAAATCCTCTCACATAGACCTTACAGACTTCAAGGATGGTTTACTATGAAAGAAACAGGAATCATCCTTGGGCAAGAATATAAATGGATGGTGAATGGTCAAATAGCTATAGTTATAGGTTATGATGAAACGAGAGGGTTCCCATTCCACATTTTTGTATGCAACAGTTTTGGAAAACTCACTTCCTATAGATGTGTATCCCGAATGGAGCTTTCAACTTTCCCTGGTTCCAAAAAATATCCTGTATTCTCAAAGGAAAATAGCGTCCATGGGGGCAAGCAGTCTTGAAAACTGTGCTGGGGAGTTAGTAGTTTGTCAGGGGTTCGATTCCTCTATTTTCCGCCAAGAGAAATAATTCTCTTAAAAACTCTAGCAAACATCCAAACACGGATTGCTAGCCAGGATGGCTGAGTCTGGTTTAAGGTAAGCCGATGATAAGCAACTGCTTAGTCCAGAGATTAAAGGGCGCCGTCTAAGCATTGTCATAGGTGACGGATTAACAAGCAGATTAATTACCTGCCTCTGTGAAGCCGTTCGTAGGTTCGAATCCTACTCCTGGGTTGAACTTAGTAGACATTATGTCTGCACAAAGCACGTTCGTCTGAGATGATTTCAAGAGGGTCGAACTTTATCCTAAGCATGATTAACAAAAACTGCTTATACCCCTGGTAATGTTAATGTAGCATAGCGGCCTCTTAAGCCGACTTGTGTTGGTTCAAGTCCAACTCGGGGGACCACCAAACAAAAACAGCGCTCGGTTAGTTCAGTGGTAGAACGATGGTGTTACATATCATATGTCGGGGGTTCGAATCCCTCACTGAGTACCAAATAACAAACCCGTAACGACAGGACAGTAGATGAAAATTACACTTGAAATAGGCGACCCGGATGGCTATGGGCACCGCTTTCGAAGAGAAGCTGTTTATGATTTTAACGTTGGATCTGTCAAAGAGTTGCTATCGGCATACCAGAAAGGATGCAACCTAATTGGTTTTGATCTAGAAGAATATTGTCAAGACTATGAAGACGCTTCCATTCCAGAAAAAATTGTTAAAAAAATCATGAAAGTCTTATCTGATGCGTCAGTATCAGATTGGTTCGACAATGAAACTCGGGTAGAAGATATTGAAAACATTAGGATTGACTATGAAGTATATTTGAGCCTATACCTCGAAATTTGCAAACTTGGGAACCCTAAGTTGACCTGGGAAGAAGAGTTTGCTGATTCTATTGACATAGGTGGATACGGATTATTTAGTGATTAGACTATTTATTTTAGGAGCATCTTATGGAATTTGAAGATTTTGACTGGCAAACTCCCAAGAACGAGGAGCTAGAAGAGCTTGTGCCAAATCCACGCCTGCCCTATACTGATAGGCAGATGAGAGTGGTCGTGGTCGATATGACCCCGCCCGAAGATGAGATGCTCCCTCTCATAAATATTGACGAGTTGTGATAAGAGAATAATAAGCTGGTTTAGCTCAGTTGGTAGAGCGCTTCACTTGTAATGAAGATGTCATGGGTTCGATTCCTGTAATCAGCACCGCAATAAAATTAACCGTTAGGGGCTTAGTTTAATGGCAAAACACGGGCCTCTGAAGCCCTCGATCTGGGTTCGACCCCCGGATCCCCTTCCAACAAGTAATTAAAGGAATAAGATGAAGTATCGACAATGGAAAAAGAACCAAGGCTCCATAAGAGAGGGATACAAGGAAGTTCGGCGTCAATGGCGTAGGTGGCAAGGTCGTCATGATCGTTGGCTCGGCTCCATAATCCACTCACAAAGGTCATTCTTTCTTAACGAGGGTGAACCTCATCTTGAAGTTCGCCCTGGCTTCATCGTCTGGAATGAAACAAATCTGAGTCACAAAGTGACAAAAGCTTATGTTATTCGGTAACAAACCTAGGTATGTCATAGCGCGAAAAGTAAAGTTAAAGTCGGACGCGACTCCCTGAGCACTAGAAACTCAATCGTAAAACTGCCTAAAAACAAGATAGGACTACCTAAACATGTAGAAGTCGGCGTCATTGAAGCGCTCCTTAGGACCCAAACTGTTTAAAACGAGAGCGACCTTAGCAAGTCGAAGGTGATTAACACAGGTTATGGAAGCCTTAAAGACAATAGCTTGTCTGAGGGAAACTGCTAATCGCACCAGTAGCATAATGGTTAATGCAGCGCCCTCTCAAGGCGAAGACTGTCGGTTCAAGTCCGATCTGGTGTACCAGAAAACCAAAATAGAAAGGAAACAATGTTTAAAGCAATAGTTGAGAAGTGGAACAAGCTGTTCGGGGAACCCTTAAATAAAGAACCCTTGAATAAAGAACCCTTGAATAAAGAACCCTTGAATAAAGAACCCTTGAATAAAGGGGATAAATACTATTTCTCTACAAAGAATCCTTTTCACGCGGATGTTATAGTCACTATTGTAGAAACCAAAAGAGGATACGTTAAGTATGAGTTCTCTCAGGGGACACCTAGTTCTTTAAAGATTAGCTCCTTTCTTGCTATATATAGCAAGGTAGGATAAATCCTAATAAGGATACATGCTGGTTCAATTCCAGTCGGGGGCTCCAACAAAATATAGGAGAGGCAATGAGTAGATCCTATAAGAAAACACCAGTCAGGGGAAACTGCACTGGTGATTCACAGAAGTCTTGGAAACAAGAAAGTAATAGAAGAGAAAGAAGGATTGCTAAACACACCATCAAGAAAAAAGGTGAAGACCTTGAACCATCTGATATTCCTCTTAAAAGAGAGGTATCAGATGAATGGGACGGTCCTTATGATGGCAAGAAATATGATCGTAAACTAGAAGATGACGACAAGTTTTGGAGAAAATAACATGGGAACTAGAGCTAACATTGGAATTCAATACGGAGATGGGAATGTCCGTTATATCTACACACATTGGGATGGTTATCCATCACACCACGGTCCGATCTTAGAGGGAGTATACAATACTCCTGAGAAGATCGAAGAATTGCTTGACCTTGGAGACTTGAGTTCTCTTGGGCGAGAAATCGGGGTCAAGCATGACTTTCAAGATACTTCTTTTACTGTTTGCACAGTATATGGTCGTGATCGAGGTGAAGTAAAGTCTGAAGCTCAGACTCTAAGTCCTGATCAAGTATATCCTGATGATGTCTTTGGGACGAATGATTATGCTTATCTATTTAAGGATGGAGCGTGGTATGTAAAGTCTTTTAATGCAAAATGGGATCATTTATCTGACGTGATGGACCAGCTTCAACTAGGCGAAGAAGGTTATACCTAATAAGACTTGCCCAAGCAGAATTAGACAGTTCAAACTCCTTGCAAGAAAGTCTCAATCAGGCTATACTTGATGGACGATGAAGGGGCAGGGTGGTTGATTGGATGGGTTGGACCTCGCCATATCGGACCATTCTGCGCCCTAATTTAGCACCACGGCAGGCTGGTAGTTTGAAGCGATCTTATAAGTCGTTTAAAGTCGGGTTCAATTCCCGAGTGGTGTACCACTGAAAAGTGAATTTAACAAAAAGGAAAAAGTTATATGAATAAGGTTTTAATGTTGATGATGGTTTCTCTAATGCTGATGGTAGGTGCTTGTGGTCCTGCTGAGTCTGAGAAGGTTGATGTAGTGGGTGATACGTCCCCTGACGTTGAGGTTATGGATGGCAGTGATTCTGAGGCGACTGTTGACACCGTTGATGCTGGTAGTGATGTGACTAAAACAGATGCATCTAGTGTTGATGTTGCGACTGATGCAACAAAGACTGATAACTAAAAATTTAGATAATAAACGACCCCGAAGAGATGAACCATGAAACTATTTATTGCAGATTTTAGATGGGCTGGAGCAGTCATCGTCGTTGCGGAAAGCTTGGAAGAGGCGAAGGTCAAGGCCGAGGAACTCGGAAAAGACGGATTCCACGGTGACACACAACACCTCCTCGAAGAGGTGGATATTACGAAGGCCCATCGGGTTTTCGGGGACGAGTAAGAAAGATAGAAAGGCGCAATCCTTTCAAGACTGATAACTAAAAATTTAGATAATAAAACGTCACCTGAGTATGTGTTTGGCACCGATTTTTGCAATCGGAAAGCTGGCAAACTGCTCAATTTTGGGAGCATAGTTCAGTTGGTAGAACGCCGGACTGTTAATCCGCATGTCGTGGGTTCAAGTCCCACTGCTCCCTCCATTCCTGGGTATGAAAGATAGAAAGGCGCAATCCTTTCAAGATAGGAAACTATTGTATGCGTGAATTGAACATAGCGCACAAAACTGCCCAAAAACGAATAAAGGATTTATAATGAGTGATAAAACAGTTGATATGAAAAGCAGCATTAGTAGAAGAGTAACCTTAGATGGTGAAGAAGGATTGTTCATCTGCGAAGAGGCAGTTACATTCTTCCAATTCATTTGTGAAGGGCGCAGTCCTGTATACATCACCGAGCAGCTAGAGCTATTGTTCAATATCAAAGGGGAACCTGATGTTTTCGTTTCTGATAACCTTAGCGCTTATTACGGATGCCCTGAGTGCGCCAAATATGTAGCCAGCGAGGTGCAACAAACACCAACGAAGGATGAAGACGATTGAGTTCGTAGAGAGTAGAGGAAATTCAAAAACGAAACGTCCTCCTAAACACGAGGATTTCCCAGAGAATAAGAGTGTCTCAAAGGGATCGAAACCGAAAAACTGTTTATAATCCCTTCTTAGTTCAACGGTCAGAACAGCAGACTTTTAATCTGTCAGATCCGAGTTCGAATCTCGGGGAGGGGACCGTGGGTGTAATCTTAAATGATGAAAAGAGTATATAACTCGACCAACTTAAGTGTTGGGACTCTATTGACATATACATCCGTATATGCTTATATAGAGCTTATGTAGGTAGCTGCTTAATGTAGCGTTGAAAATCCTATCACCACGCAAACTTAAAACAATGTAGGTACGGCAACGATTGGTGGTGTTGCACTAGTCTGTAAAACTAGGCTCTTACGAGTGAACATTGGGAGTTCAATTCTCTCTACCTACACCTTAATATAAAGGAATTAGAATGAGTTATAATAATCCAGAAATTGGCGCATCCCTTTATGATGACTGGCAAGCCTTTATGGAAGTGGTTGTCCGAAACAAGTGGGAAACAGCAGAAGAGCTATATGATCTTGCAGTTCAAGATTATGTAGATATTTTTGAGACACAACCAGAAGTTCACTTAACAGAACTTTATAAAGAGTGGTCGCTTGAGGCCTCAAAAGTGGAATATTATGAAACCTGTAAGTAAAGAAGATTATGACAAGGCTCTCATTGAGATTAGCGATACAAGCATGAAGGTTGCCAATCTGACAAAAGAGATTATCGAGATGCAAGCAACCCTCCGAAGAAAGATCTCGGAGAGATCCCAGGTCCTTGCTGAAGGAGAAAGTCTCCTTGATGAGTTTAAGAATTTAACAATCTATCACTAGGAAGTAATTAATGAATATTTTCGTTTTAGACAGAAACCCCGATATTGCAGCACAATATGCATGTGATAAACATGTAGTAAAGATGGTCCTAGAGACAGCTCAAATTTTGTCAACAGTTGCACACAAACTAGGACTTGAAGCAAAGTATAAACCTACACATAAAAACCATCCTTGCACTCTTTGGGCTGGAGAAAGTAAAGATAATATAGAGTGGTTAATTAAGCATGGAACAGCTTTAGGGAAAGAATATACTAAGCGATATGGCAAGATTCATAAATCTTCATTGGTAATTAATGACCTGGGTAAAGTGTTACCCTCAGCTTTACCAAGTCAAGGCCTAACTCCTTTTGCACAAGCAATGCCAGATATATACCGCACAACTGATCCAGTAGAAGCATATAGGGCATATTACAAAAATGTTAAATATAGTATAGCAACTTGGAAAACAGAAACGCCTCCTTGGTGGTAAATCTCACTACATGCTTCTTGAAAAATTATATATATAAACTAACCGTATTGGAAGATTAAATGAAACATATTGAATATAAAGTAAAA
>ERZ1046740.1923-NODE-1923-length-13972-cov-14.999281_pt1 | contig 13972 bp, 13 predicted proteins | sample MGYA00383093_ERZ1046740 | MGnify/ENA primary metagenome ERZ1046740 (study PRJEB29581, sample SAMEA5548363) | metagenome | biome: marine; feature: coastal; material: water | depth 25 m | study: Short-term variability in the microbial, nano- and picoplankton...
ATAATTTGCATTCCTTGAATTCGTTCTAAAGCCTTAGCTTCAATTTGACGAATACGTTCACGTGTTACATCAAATTCTTTTCCTACTTCTTCAAGAGTGTGAGTTACCCCATCTCTTAATCCAAATCTCATTTCTAGAATTTTTTGTTCACGTGGTGATAATTGCTCAATAGCTTCTACAATATAATCTCTCAACAATTCTACTCCTGCAGATTGTGAAGGACTCACATTTTTTACATCTTCGATGAAATCTGACAGTGATGTATCATCATCGTCTCCGTCACCAACTGATGTTTCTAGTGAGATAGTATCTTGTGAAATTTTTATAATGTGTTTTACTTTTTTGAGTGTTTCTCCCATTTCAGCAGAAAGTTCTTCTGGGGTAGCATGTCTACCAAGATCTTGAAGTAACCTTCTTTGAATTTGAGAAAATCTATTAATTGTCTCAACCATGTGAACAGGAATACGAATTGTTCTTGATTGGTCAGCTAACGCTCTTGTTACAGCCTGACGAATCCACCATGTTGCATATGTTGAAAATTTGTATCCTTTACGATAATCAAATTTTTTAACAGCACGGAAAAGTCCAATGTTTCCTTCTTGAATAAGATCAAGTAATGAAAGTTGTTTACCTACAAATTTCTTTGCAATTGATACAACTAAACGAAGATTAGCTTCGATCATTTGTCTTTCTGCATCTTTATCTCCTCTTTCTTTTCTCTTTGCAAGATCAACTTCTTGTTGAGCAGTAAGAAGTGGAATTTTACCAATTTCTCTCAAGTACATTTGAATTGAATCTTGAGAAATACTTCCAAGATCAAATCCACCTTCTACATCAGGTTGTTTACCTTGTAAACCAGCTAACATTTCTTTTGAAGAATCTTGGTGTCCAAGAAGAGATCCTGTACCAGAAACAACCATTACACTATTTACGTCTAATACATCTAAGAAACCTTCATAATGTAAAATGTAATGTTCTAGGTGTGGAAATACTCTTACAACTTCTTCTTCAGTTAAAAATCCTCTGTTTCTACCTTTATGTATAAGTTCCCACATCGCTTTTTCTTCTGGTACAAAAACTGGACCATCATACTTTTGCGTTGCTTTTGTACTGATTTTTTTTGTATCGTTTGGTCTCTTTAATTCTTTTGGAGAAAGAGATAAACCATTTGCACGTAATTTTTTTGTGCGGGTTTTTTTTGCAATAGCAGGTTTTTTCACTGCTTTCTTTTTTGCTGCTAATTTTTTAGCAGCTTTTTTTTTGGTTGTTGCACTCTTAGCTACAGCCATGCTGATGTTATTATTATTAACAAATGATAAGTATGGACCTATCATCTACTAACAATTATGTTGTTAGCTTGATAAATTCTTCAAATAATTGTGCTTCTTTTTGTTCATTTCCTTCTGCTTTTGCTCTTTCCATTTCTGTTTGAAGTTTTTTTCTTTTATTATCAATATATCTTTTTGATAATAAATCACTTAGCTTTATCGCTTCTAATTTTTTTTGTGGAGCTGTTAACTCAGAAAAATTTCGCTTACCTCTAAGTAAAAACACATTTACTTCACTCAAAAGTGAAGTATCAGAAACATCGGCAAACATGTCGTTTAACTCGCCGATACTATACCTGCTTTTTATATATTCGTAAACCTCTTTTACTTCATCTAATGTGGATAGTGCATCATGTGGTAGTGTTGCCCAGATATCTTTAATAATGCTAGGTTCTAAGACAAGCAATGAAACTAACTGGTTAGCAATTTTTTCTAATAAAAGAGTTATGTGATCTTTTTTAACTGGTTGTTTTACTTCTTCTGGTTCTTGATGTTGTTTAGGTGTTTTAAATGTTTTTTCTTTAACAATTCTAATAATATCTTTTTTTAGAACATCAACATCAGTCATTAATCTTGCTGATAAATGTTTAATCCAATGATCTTTTTCTACTTCAAATGGAATTTTAATAATTTCTTGTAATAAAATATCTGAGATCTTTTGTTTTTCTCTTGGGTCACTAATATCTTTACCTAAAAATGCTTTTTCAAAATACCATTTCATTACATCTTGTGCGGTATCAACTGATTGTTGCCAAACGGTAATATCTTTTTTAATACACTCATCGGGGTCTTTACCACAGTCTTTTGGTATTTGTATGATTTTAACTTGAAAACCTAAAGTAAGCGCAATATCTGCCCCTCTTTTTGCGGCTGTCATACCTGCAGCATCAGTATCAAATGCCATTCTTATTTCTTTTGTATATCGAGATAATAGGTGTAGTTGTGCTTCTGTTAAAGCTGTACCGCTACTTGCGACAACATGTGTCATGCCAACTTGGTGACATGCAATAACATCCATTTGTCCTTCTACTATTACAGCATGACCTACTTGTTTTATAGCTTTTTTTGCTTTATCTAAACCAAATAAAACATTAGATTTATCATATACAGGTGTTTGTGGTGTATTTACATATTTACCTCCACTTTTTTCGTGTTCTACTAATACTCTACCTGTAAACCCTACAACATCTCCAAATGCATTTTGTATAGGAAACATTATTCTACCTCTAAATCTATCATAATATCCTTGACCATTTGTTGCACCTTCTTTTTTTATTGTTAAACCACTAACAACAAGATCATCAATTCCATGTCCTTTTTTTAATAGATACTTTGTTAATAATTCCCATTGATCAGGTACAAATCCAATATTCCATTCTTTGATAGTTTCTGCTGATACTCCCCTGTTATTTAAATACTCTCTTGCGTCTTTTGAAACTTCTAACTGTGTTAAAACATTGTGATAAAAAAATGCAGTTTTTTGATTAATATCTTTTAATCTATTTTTTTGATTTTGATTTACTTGTGACTGTGCACGTTGTTCTAATGTTACACCAGCTTTTTGAGCTAAAAATCGTAATGCTTCAGGAAAGTCCATTCCTTCAATTTCTTGTATAAAATTAAAAATATCTCCATTTTTACTGCAGCCAAAACAATGAAAAAATTGTTTTTCTTTATTTACAGTAAATGATGGTGTTTTTTCATTATGAAACGGACACAAACCTTTATGATAGGTTCCTGCTGATTTTAATTGAAGGTATTCACCGATCAAATCTATAATATCAATTTTTTGTTTTATTCTTTCTGTATCAGAGAGTGACATGGAATAAACTGTTTAGCTGGTAAATAATAATTTGATATCTATTGTGTTTGTAATCGTATAGCTTTAGAGACATATTTAGCAAGCATGTCTGCCTCTATATTAACATAGTCGTTAATTTTTTTATTTGCAATTGTTGTGTTATCTAATGTGTGTTGAACAATGCTTACACTAAAAGTATTATCTTTAATTTGAGCAATTGTCAAGCTTATACCATCGATTGATACGGTACCTTGTGGCACAATTGCATATGTTAGCTCTGATGGAGTTAAAAATGTATAGATGATAGCATCACCATCTTGTTTAACATCTGTAATTTGAGTTGTATCGTCAACATGACCAAATACCATGTGACCACCCATTTCATCACCAAATTTTAGTGAAAACTCAATGTTTACTTGATCATTTACTGAGATATTTTTAAGTGATGTTTTTTTAATTGTCTCAGGCATTACATCAAAATCTAATATAGAATTTTGTATATTGGTAACAGTTAAACAAACTCCTGAAATAGCTACACTTGAACCAAGTTTTACTGTGTCATCTACTGTAACACAATCAACTCGTAATGTAATACCATTTGGTGTTTTTTGTTTTGAAACAATTTTTCCTACTTGAGTAATTATACCTGTAAACATATTATTTAAAATATTTTTTTACTTTTAACACATCATCACTAATCTTTAGTTTCATTTGTTCTACATCTATAAAATCTTGTATATCACTCACTAGTGCATTAATTGTAATGTCTAAAAACCGTCCATATAAGATACCATTAAAATCAATTATATGCACCTCTACTTTTGGTATGTTTGACATTACTACTAGTGCACCAATGTATCTATGATTATCAATAAAAACTTCTGATGCATAGATGCCATCATCTATATTTATATCAGCAATTGAAATATCAAGGTTTGCAGTAGGAAAGCCCAATTTTGACGCTTCTTTATTGCCATGCACTACTTTAATTTTTGTTATTTTTTTCATTTAAAAACCAATCACTATATATTTTTTCTAAACTTGCACCAACAATATCCCAAGTATATTCTTTTTCTACTATATTTCTTACTTCTTGTTTTTTATTTTTCCAGAACTTTTTTTGTTGGCTAATAGATTTTAATGCAGAAGCAAGACTAATCACGCTTTTTGGTTGTACTGTTTTACCACCCTTTTGTGCTAATACTCTTACCCCTGGTAAGTTACTTGCAATAATTGGTGTACCTGATGCCATTGATTCTAGTAGAACTATTCCAAATGCTTCACCTTGGTTAATTGATGGTAAAACACTTACATCACCTGCTTGGTAATAATCACATAATTTATCATCTGGTACAAAACCTGCAAAAGAAATAAGCTTATCTATCTCTAACTTTTTTGCTTTTGCTTTAAATAAGTTTTGTAAATTACCAGAACCAACCATTAATCCTTGGACCAAAATGTTCATTGATTTTAACATTGCGATAGCATCTAAAAATACATCAACTCCTTTAAAATAATGTGCACTATCCATGCCACCTACAAAGGTACATGTTGGTATATTTTGATCTAAACCATGTTTTTGTAAAATTTCTTTTTTTGCATCTCCTGGTACAAATCTTTCTATATCTACTCCAAATGGTAATTCTACCCACTTACTTTTATCTTTTAAAAAGTACTCTTTTGCTTTTGAGTTTAAAATATAATCTATAGAACTTACTGTAATAATATCAGCAGAAGCAAAAATCTTAGGAGTAAACCATTTAGCATAGAGATCAAAGATTATTCCTTTCCACCCTACAGAGATAGAATCCATATGATAGGTAATCACAAGCAATTTTTTTGGATTTCTTTTTTTCCATCTTCTTACAATATTTGAAGCTCCATAAAATGGAAAATGTAAATGTACAACATCACAGTCATCAAGTTGTTTATTAATATTGGTAAGAACGGCTGCGTTTCCAAATTGAAATTTTGGCGTAACTCTTTTTACCTCAGCATCAAGTGTTTGTTGTTTTACATCATCACTTTGTTGTTTATCATAATCAGGAGTAATAACTTGAACAGTATTACCTTGTTTTCCAAGTTCACTCACCATGTGATATGCCACATTCCCCATTCCACCACCATAAGGTGGAAACGTTGATACAATATGTGCAATACGTTTCATATTATTTATTTTTGTTTATAGCTTGGTCTCTTACTACCTGAGTAATCTGTCTACTCAATAACTCAATTTTAACTTGCATTTTAAACAAGATAAAAAATAATAATGCTACTGATAAATATAATACTAAATCTACTCCTCTACCTATGCCAAAAAATGCAGCTGCTTTTGAAGCTATATTTGGTATAAATACTACAACTATTAATAACACCCAAAAAAGTAACCAACCTCCTAGTGTTACATTACTAAGTTGTTTTGCTTTATATCTTTTACACAATGTTTTTATTGATAAAAGAGAAAGTAGTGTAATCAGTATTTGAAATAATATCAGCATAATAAATATTTATTTTTTTTGTAAAAATGTTCCTATCAATAAATCTTTTACTACTTGTATACCACCAGCTAAACCTTGTCCGTATTCATGATAAAAAACAGTTATAGGAAACTCAACATAAGTAAGATCATGTTTAACAACTAATGCAGGAATTTCGCTTGCGTGCGCCATTCTATCTTGAGTAATAACAATTTTATCTAGTGCGTTTTTGTGCAAAATTCTAAAACCATTATGTGCATCTGATAATGTTAGTGAAACAAATAATTTATTTACTAAGCGAGCGATGGGTAAAATTACGGTACGTTTAAAAAAAGGTACGTTTGATTTTTTTTGTAAAAATCTTGAGCCAAATAAAATATCAGCTTTTTGTTTTTGAAGTGTCTCTAATGCTGGAGCAATATCTTTTACATCAAATTGGTCATCAGCATCAAAATGAAGAACATATGTTGCATTGTGCAATCTAGCATATTGATGTCCTGTTTCTATTGCTGCACCTTGTCCTCTATTTATTTTATGACGTATTACGGTTGCACCTGCATCTTGTGCGACAGTATATGTATTATCATTACTACAATCATCAATAACAACAACTTTATCAACGTGAAACAAAAGGCTCCGTACTACGGAGCCCACGTTTTTTTCTTCGTTAAATGCTGGTACAAGGGCTATAAACATATTATGAGACATGGTACCCCATTGCTTCTTTATTTGCAATAGTATAATCAATAATTTTCTTTAATCCATCGTCAAGTCTTACCAATGGCATCCATCCTAATTTTTCTTTTGCTTTTCTTAGGTCAGGAATTCCTGTTTCTAGACCAAACTCAAGTGGAGGTTGCATAGAAATTTGAGAAGATGAACCTGTCATCGCAATAATTCTACTTGCTAAATCATTCATGCTGATTGATACATCATTACCAATATTAGTTAACCAAGTATCAGAACCTGCATGCATTAATCTGATCATTCCATCTATTGTATCTGATACATAACATAGTGGAATTTTTTGTTCTAAGTCACCATGTATTTCTAAATCTCTTCCTTCTAATGCATCTAATATAAGATCTGGAACAAGTAATCCATCACGCAGTTTCATTCTTGGACCATAAGTATTAAAGATACGAGCAATCTTTGCATCTAAGTTATGAACTTGTCTATATGTTGCTACAGATGTTTCAGCAAAACGCTTTCCTTCGTCGTAACAAGCTCGAGATGACATGTGGTTAACAATTCCTTCTTGTTCTTCTGTAAAGGCACCATTTTGAGCAAATGCGTTACCATATACAACACTACTAGAACTAAATAGATACTTAGCTCGATATTTAACAGCAAGATCAAGTGTACTAATCATTGAACGAGAGTTTGCCCAAAGTGATTGCATCTTCATTGCATCAAATTGTTTAGGATTCATCGGACAAGCTAGATGATATATTTCTTGCACTCCTTGAAAACGTACTTTAAATTTTTCTAACTCAGGAAAGCTATCAAGATCAATTGGGTTATTTACGTCAGTTTTTATAAATTCAAAATCAGGGTATTGAAGTAAATGTTCTATATTTCTAATATTAGAATTTGATAGATCATCCATACAGATAACTTTAGCTTCACGCAAAAGTCTTTCGCAAAGATGAGAACCAAGAAACCCTGCACCACCAGTTACAATTACATTTTTTTTATCAAAAATTGGAGTTTGTTCAATCATAAATATCTATTAAGAAGACGAAAAGTATCTCTAGTATACTTGATTTAAACAAAAATTTCGAACTACTTAACCAAGTCAATTTTAGTACCTATCTTAATACCATATTGATCAGCTTTTCCTGCAGGAAGTTCTAATACTAAATTAACCTCATTTCTAGGAAAATATTTTTTAAGATCTTGTGGTAAAACATTTGGTTCAGGTTGTATGTTTTTTGCGATATCTATAACTTCACCATGATCAAGCCATATAATATCAATAGCAAAATGCATATCTCTCATTACAATGCCATGTTTATCTTTTTTATTAAAAACAAATAACATACCATCTTTATCAAGTGATTTTTTACCACCTAACCCTTTATATATCTGCGGCATTGATTTAGCCACATATACTTCTATAGGGTTATTTGTACCTTGTATAAATAAGTGACTTACTGATAATTTTTTTTGAAAAAACATCAAAACACCAAAAGATAAAAGAAAAACTATAATTAAGATAAATGAATATTTTTTCATATTTTTATATCTAATAATCTATTTATTTTTTTTAGAAAAAAATAATATCATAAATAAAACGATAAATAATAGTCCTGCTAAAGTAATTAGTTTATTTTTATGTTGTCCAAATACTCCAACTAAACCAAAGGCAAGAGATAATAAATAAAACAACAGTACTACTTTTTTATAAGAATACCCTTTAGCTAGAAGTTTAAAATGAAGGTGTTCTTTGTCTCCTACGTAAAATGGTTTCTTGTTTTTAATTCTAACAAAAAAAACTCTTACTAAATCTAAAATTGGTATAGCGAGTACTAACAATGTTGTTGCAATTTTACTCCCAGAGATAATTGCTAATATACCTAATATAAAACCAGCAAATAAACTACCACCCTCACCTAAAAATATTTTTGCTGGGTTCCAGTTCCAGATTAAAAACCCAAACATTGCGCCACTAAAAGTTAAAGCGATTAACCCAACCTCTGGTTGAAACCACTGTGGTTGTTGTGTTAAAAAAAAGATAATACCACCACCAATTACAGCAATACCTGAGACTAAACCATCTAGACCATCAAGTAATTTTGTTGTGTACATTACTCCCATTAGCCATAAAAATACTAATAGGTCAGCAATGATTACAAACGTACCTAAGCTACCAAATGAAATAGAATATTTATTTAATGCAAACGTACCTCCTAGTGGGTTAGTGATCTCATGCGGACCAATTCCAAACCCAATAACTACTAATGATGCAAGTGTAGGAAATAATATTTGTTGCCAGGGCTTAAGGTTTTTTATGTCATCTAAAATACCTCCAAATATAATTAATGTTGCACCAATCATAATACCAATAAGATGTCTTGGTACTACTTGTTCTCCTATAAAATTATATGCATATAAAAAAATAAGAGCACACATTGTTATAAGATATGGTGATACTCCCCCACCGAGTGGTATGGTTTTTTTATGAATTTTTCTCTTTTCTCTTTTTGGTCGATCAACTACTTTATATTTTGTCATTAATAAAATAATTGCTGCTGTCACAAAGAAACCAAAAAAAATAGTTGTGATAAATATAAATACTGGCACAGATGATTTGTTACGCTGCTTCTTCTACTATTAAACTACTTCCATTTAACACTACTGTGTCCTTTCGTTTGAGATTACCACCTAAAATCAATTCTGCCAATTTGTTTTCAACAGTGTCTTGAATTGCGCGACGCATTGGACGAGCTCCAAATTGAGGATCGTACCCAATATCAGCAAGGTGTTCTAGTGCACTATCTTCTACTCGTAAAAACACACCTCTTGCCTCAAGATCTTTTTTAACACGATGTAACATTAGTTTTGATACCTTTTTAATATCATCTCTTGATAGTGTTTTAAATAGTGTAATTCCATCAAATCTATTTAAAAACTCTGGAGAATAATATTGTTTAAGTTGTGTATTAATTAATGCTGTTTTTATTGATTGATCATCAACACCTTTTTGTATTTGATGTTGTACAAATGAAGTACCAGCATTAGATGTTGCAATAATAATTGCATTTGTAAAATCAACAGTTCTACCAATACTATCTGTTAATCTACCATCATCAAATACTTGTAAAAATAAATTTAATACATCTTTATCAGCTTTTTCCATTTCATCTAATAAGATAAGTGAAAATGGTTTTTGTCTTATTGCTTCTGTTAAAATTCCTGTTCCTTTTTCTCCTGGTTTACCGATTAATCTATAGATTGAACCTTTATCTTGATATTCACTCATATCAATTCTAATCATTCTTTCTTCTCCTCCAAAATAAACTTTAGCAATTGTTTTTGCTAACTCTGTTTTACCTACTCCTGTTGGCCCTAAAAATAAAAAGGTTGCAATTGGTTTATTTGTTGCACGCATTTCTGCTCTGGCACGTCTTAATGCATTGGCAACTTGTGATACTGCTTCGTCTTGACCAATTACTTGCTCATGCATTGATTGTTCTAGTTGTAATAATTTACCTGACTCATCTTGAGAAACAGTTGTAATTGGTACTCCTGTTTTTTGAGCAATAATATAAGAAACATCTTCTGCATTTACGATTGCATGCTCTCCGTGTTTTTGTTTTGTATAAATTGCTACTTCTGATATTAAGTTTAATGCACTAGCAGGTAAATAAATATCTTTTAAAAATCTAGAAGCTAATTGTACTGATTTGTTAATAGCATCAAAGCTAAAAAACACTTTATGTTTATATTCGACATATCCAATTTTTGATTCTATTGCTTCAATTGATCCTTCTACAGATAGTTCCTGAATGTCTACTTTACCTAATACGGTTGATAAGGTTGAATTTGAAATTACTCGAGTAAACCCTTCTTGATTAGTTGTTGCGATAGTTACAAATCGTCCTGAAGAAAGGTATTCTGCTAATGTTTCTGAAACATCTAACCCACTTCCTGACATATCAAATAAATCATGAATATTATTAATAAATAATACAATGTTTCTTGCTTGAGACACTTCATTCATAATACCGATAAGGCGTTCTTGCGCACCTCTCATGGTTGTACCCGCTAATAATTGTGATACTGATAACTCAATTAATCGTTTATCAAATAAAATTTCTGGTACAGTGTTTTGTAAAATATTTTGTGCAATTCCATCTACTATAGAACCTTTACCAACTCCGGCTTCACCAACAAGTAATACTCCTTGTACACCACTTTGTAACATTCTATAGATACTTTCTAACTCATTATCACGAGCAACACATGGCTCTAAATAACCCATTTTAGCTAAGTGAGTAATGTCTTTACTAAAGCTATCAAGATATGGTGTTGCAATAGCTGTCATTGCTCTATCCATGCCATGTTTACTTCTTAATGCTGCTGACTTTTTAAATTTTTTATATTGTTCTCTTAATCTTTCTTGTATATGTACCCAGTTAATTACATGTTCTAATTTTTTTTCGTCAACACCAAAATCATATAATAAATCTTGTATTTCTTGAGAATTTCTAATTACTTCTTCTAGTAACTCAGTTGGTCTCACCATGTCCATATCAAGTGATTGTGTTTGGCGATATGCTTGAAAAATAATTTGATACACTTCTTTAGAAAGTTTAGGAAGTGAATGGTTTTTTTGCTTAGCAAAGGTATCTTCAAATTGTCTTTTTAATTTATATGGACTGCTTCCTAAACGCACAAAAAAGGCTTGTACCTCTGATAGTTGCAATAAACCATAAAATACATGAAACACAGTAACCTCGTCGTCTCCGTGCTCGTCAGCTGCAATATATGCTTGATTAAGAGCAAAGAGTGATTGATCACTATATGATGCAGTTATATCATGAGCTTGTATCGCTTTTTTTGATCGTTTATTTTTTTGATTTTTTGAGAATTGAAATACTTTTTTAATATCTCTTTTATTGTTAGTAGTTATATACCCTGCAAAAGTAATAAAACAAATTGAGACCCAAAAAAATAATGGCACTGAGCTTCCTCCAAAAATAAAGGTCTCTAATGGTAATACTTGTTTATTTGTTAAGTAAAAAAAGATAAATAAGATAAACGAAACAATAGCACCAACACCAGCTACTGATGCTTCTACTATATGTAATGTTTTTTTGATTTTTTCAAAAACAATTTCTTGTCTATCAAAAGTTTTTCCTATATAAAAAAGTTCCCCACCTTCTATGTGTCCAAAATAATATTTTTTGTCTTTTTGATCTTGAGAAACAAAATGAAATGTTCCTTTATCTTTTTTGTAATATCCTAGTTCAATGATTGGTCGTTTTTGAAATAACATATTAAGAAGTAAATGAAAGTATAAAAAATGAAAGTAAAAATACAGGAAGAATAACCCAAGTAATTGAGATAAGCATTAATGCAATTACATATATAGCTAATGCAAATGATCTAAAAAAAACATTTACTAGTCTCATAAAAATACTCATAAGACGACCTTGCCAATCTGTTTGACCAAACATTGGTACAAATAAATTTCTAAGCCAAATGCCTACAGCAAGTTTTACTGAAACATGATCAAATTGTTCATGCAACGCATGTAATACTTTTATTGTTCCTTTTGAATACCACCAGATAGGAAAATAAAAAATATCAATAAGTGATTGTAAAAAAATTCTTTTCATTAGATATGTCATAGGTCTATATTTTACCATATAGAGAGTAGTGAGGAAAGTTAGATATTTTTTTATTACATATAGATTATAATTACATTTTTTAATACAAAAAAACTAGCCAAAATGCTAGTCTACAAACCTGTTTACATTTTTATTATTTTAAAGCAAAAGGTTTTGAACTCATGTCAACATACATAATGTTGTCTACCTCAACCAACTCAAGTGGTGATAATCTTTCTTGTACGCTTGCCATTGATCGATACTCTGCAATTTGTACATCTAAATTTCTGCTTTCGTGTTTTAATACTGTTAGATTTTTTTGTAAATCTGTAATAACAAACCCCTTTGATGATAGTGCTGTCATTTGTAATACATATAATATACCAAGCACAATAATACCTAACAAAATAGTAACCCTAAACGAAGCACTAAACAGCATTTGTTGTAATGCTTCTTTTTTTTGTTTGTTTAATCGTACTGATGAAGTATATACGTGCATAAGAGGTTTTGTTAACTAGTAATTAGTAACTAATAACTAGTAAGTTGTTGATGTTTATATTTTTTTTATTAATTACTAATTATTAGTTATTAATTTTTTTTTCAAAGATTCTTAGTTTTGCGCTTGTTGATCTTTTATTTTGTTTTGTTTCTTTATATGTTGCTACTATTGGTTTTTTTGTAATTACTTTTCCTTGTCCAGCTATTTCTAACCCTCTAAAAAAATGTTTTACAATTCTATCTTCTATAGAATGAAATGAAATTATTGCAAACCTTCCATTTGGTGCTAATAATTTAATACCTTGTTCTAGTAGTTTTTCTATTACTCCTAATTCTTCATTTACTTCAATGCGTAATGCTTGAAATACTTTTGTAGAAGGATGTAATCCACCAATCCAAGGAACTTTTTTTTCTGTTTTTAATTTTTTACGATAAACTCCTAAAATAATTTCAGAAAGCTCACCAACTGTTTCTATATATTTTTCTTTTCTTTTTTCTCCTATTACACTTGCAATAATCTTAGCCTGAGGTTCTTCTCCGTATTTTTTAAATAACGTTGCAAGTTCTGCTACTGTGTAACTATTTATAATGTCTGCTGCTGTTTTTCTTTCTGATACATGTCCTGCATATCTCATGTCGAGTAAATCTTCTTCTTGTGTAAAAGAAAATCCTCTTCCTCTTTCTACAAACTGTGGAGATGACCAACCTAAGTCAGCTAAAATTCCATCAATTTGTACAAACTCATGTTCTGCTACTACTTCAGTTATTCTTTCAAAATTACTTCTTGCAAAAACAGCTCTACCCTTATATTCATTTAATACATGTTTTGCACGTAGTAATGATTCTGGGTCAGCATCTATACCTAATAATTTTCCATTTGGTGCATTCTTTTTTAATATTTCGTAAGAATGTCCTCCGTCACCAAGCGTACAATCAATATAGTTGCCGTCTTTTTTTATTTGAAGTCCTTCTAAAACTTCTGTTAGTAGTACTGGTACATGTTTCATATATCATTTCTTAAACTCCTAATTCTGACATCTGCTCAGCAATTTCGTTACTTGCTGCTTCATTCTTTTTCATGTATTCTTCCCAACTTTTTTTATCCCAAATTTCTAGGCGATCATAGAGACCAGCTACGATAATTTCTTTTTTTAACGTAGCGAAGTTTCTTAGATATTCGGGTACAATTATACGTCCTTGTTTATCTATAGATACATCCATAGCTCCAGCTAACATTAGTCTTGCAAAAGCTCTAGTATTAGCCTGAGAAAATGGTAAATTAACAAGTTTTTTTGCTAATTTTTCCCATTCTATTTTTGTATACAGAAAAAGGCAGTTGTCTAATCCCCGAGTGACAACTGCTCCATCTGTTAGAGAATCTCGAAATTTTTTTGGAATTGCGAGACGACCCTTTTGGTCTAAATTATGGGTGTATTGCCCAATAAACATATAATTTTGGAAAAGGTATAGAGAGACAAGCATTTTCCCCACTCTTCCCCACTTACATACATTATATAGTAGATATAGGGG
>ERZ1046740.1927-NODE-1927-length-13950-cov-6.749910_pt1 | contig 13950 bp, 14 predicted proteins | sample MGYA00383093_ERZ1046740 | MGnify/ENA primary metagenome ERZ1046740 (study PRJEB29581, sample SAMEA5548363) | metagenome | biome: marine; feature: coastal; material: water | depth 25 m | study: Short-term variability in the microbial, nano- and picoplankton...
GCCAATGCCTGAATAGACTGGCCCGACCGATTCATGAAGGTAGCTGGTTTTAATAGGCGAACGCTTAATCCGGCGATAGTAGCTTGTGCTACATCGCCAAAAAATTTCGTTTCTTTTTTAAAGCTGGTTGAGTATAAGCTGGCTAGTGCGTCACAGAACCAAAAGCCAACATTATGACGATGTGACTGATAGTCTTTACCTGGGTTACCTAGGCCAACAATCAGTTTTATTGTCATAATAAACTGTCTAGTATATTACTCGTCGCCTTCTGCTTCTGCATCAGCTTTGTCGTCACCAGCAACTTCAGTTTCAGGTGCAACTGGAGCGTCTTCTTCAACTTCAGCCATTTTCTTAGCTTCTTGAACAGCAACAACACTTTGGTCGTGTGCTTCAATGTCGCCGTGTGTCAATGCTGTTAAAGTAACACCTTTTGGTATATCAAGACCAGTTAAGCTGATATGATCGCCAAGTGCCAGGCTTGTAATGTCTACATCGATAGATGTTGGCAAGTCAGCTGGTAAACAAGACACTTCAACTGAAGTAACAAACTGGTTAAGAATGGCACCTAAACGAATGTCTTCATTGTCATCAGAGCCAATGAAGTGTAATGGAACGTTAGTTACAAGCGCTTGCTTTAAGTTAATACGTAAGAAGTCAACATGAGTAATAATGTTTTTTGCAGGGTGGCGTTGTAAATCTTTAATGATTACTGCCTCTTTCTTTTTGCCAACCATTAGATCAAGGACAGAGTTGTATGCCTCTTCGTTATCTAATAGGTGTGTAATTTCGTGAACACCTAGCGTAATGTTGCTTGGTGCTTTGCCTGCGCCGTAAATAATTGCAGGAACTTTTTCAGCGTGACGTAGGCGGCGGCTCGCACCTTTACCTTGATCTTCACGCACTGTTGCGTTGATTTTTAAACTCATGTTTGTACTCCGTAAAATAAAAAAAACACCCTAACAAAGGTGTTGGTTTAGTTAATATATTTTGCGACCAAATATATCAAGGTCGTTGATTTTACCTTAAATAAATCAATCCTGGCGAATTATCTAGATTTTAGCCAAAAGATTAGGGCGATAGCGCCGCTTACTCCACTAGCAACCCATGACGCATTAACAGCAAACACGCCGCTTAAAATAAGCAGTGATCCGGCAAAGATTGCTGAAGTTTGTTTGTTAGCATTGTCCTTGAGCTGACCAACAATTTGATCGGTTTGTTGCGCGTAAAGTTTGCTGATATTTTTCATTTTGCCTAGTTGCTTTAGTGCATTGATCGTAAGCGCTGGCAACTCTGGAATGTCTTTTAACAATTGAGGCGCCTCTTCTTTTAATTTTTCAAAGGTATTTTTCATGCTGTATCTCTCTTTCATTAAGTCTTCTAAATAGGGTTTTGCGGTTGACCACAAGTCTAGCTGAGGGTAGAGCTGTCTGCCCAGTCCTTCAATGTTGAGCAGGGTTTTGTCTAGTAGTAAAAGTTGTGGCTGGACGCTAATATCAAAATTCTTTGCTTCTTGGATTAGGTCAAGCAACATTTGGCCAAAAGACATCTCTCCTAAAGGCTTGTCAAACATTGGAGCGCATATTTTTTGAACAGCTGCTTCAAAAGCTTTTTCGTCAGTATGGGCGCCAACCCAGCCAGAGTCAATATATACCTGAGCCACTTTTTGATAATCCTGGTTGAAAAAACCCAGAAAAATATCAGCCAAGAAGTCTTTATCTTCTTCGCTAAGCGTGCCCATAATGCCAAAGTCCACGCCAATATATTGGCCTGTGTCAGAGACAAAAATATTGCCAGGATGCATATCAGCATGGAAAAAATTATGTTTAAACACCTGAGTGAAAAAGATAATAACACCTTCTTCAGCTAAGCGCTTCATGTCAATGTTTTTAGCTTTTAGTGTTTCAATTTCTCCGACTGGTGTGCCATAAATGCGCTCAGTGGTTAAGATGTTTATACTGCTTAATTGGTGATGAACTTTTGGAATATATAGCAGGTCAGAATCTTCAAAGTTTTGTCTAAGCTGGTCACAATGTTGCGCCTCGATGCGCATATCTAGCTCATCATTAATAATAGCCTCAAACTCCTCAATAACCTCAATAGGTCGAATTTTTTTTGCCAGAGGGTGCTTGTTTATCAATTTTGCTAAGCTGTACATTAGCTTGATATCGCCAGCTATTAACTGGTCAATTTCAGGGCGTACAACCTTAACCACAACTGCTTGACCATCTATCGTAGTGGCTGTGTGCACCTGAGCAATGGAGGCACTAGCTAAAGGTTGCTCGTCAAATGTTTTGAATAGTCGCTCAACTTTATCACCCAAGGCTTGCTCGATAAGTAATTTCGCCTCTTGTGTATCAAAAGCAGGGCAGCTGTCTTGAAGCTTTTTTAATTCAAGACTAATATCAATAGGCAACAAATCCGGTCTGGTAGATAGAGTTTGCCCGAGTTTGATGTAAATAGGGCCGAGTTCCTCAAGTGCTAGGCGAATTCTTTCGCCTCTTGAGTATTTTTTTACTGGAAAGTAGTACCAAGGGGTTAAATACAACAAGGGCTTAAAGCTTTTTAATAGAGGTGTTGAAAGAACAAGAGAGTCTAGGCGGTAACGCATTAACACTCGTGAAATTTTAAAAAATCTAAATAAACTATGCACGATTAAGAGTGTTTGTTTTTGTATAGTTCCGAGACTTTTGGGCTAATTAGCAAATCACTTAAACCGTCCTTAATGGCATCTAAAGGGTTGGTTGACTCTTGCGTAGCCTGCTTAAAAGTTTTTGCAATTTTGCCAGCTTCATGGGCAATGATATCGCCCGAATATTGAGACAACACCTCTTCTAAGTCAATATCAACCGTCTTGAGCAAATCAACCAATAGTTGGGCGGTTTTAACGTCGCCATGAATGATGATCTTGTCTTGTCTGAGTAGTTCGGTTAAGTTTTCACCCTTAAATAAGGCGAAAAATACACTGGCATTAAGGCAAATATCAACATCACTTGGTTTGTTGGTATCATTAAGTACAAATATTCGTTCATTGGTACAAACAAAATTTACATCAAGCGGCAAATCTTGCAACGAGAACTTAATGATTTTTTGATCTAGAGGTTTAAGATCAATCGCACCATTTTGAATTAAGAAATTGAGCGCCTGTTCAAGAACAAAATGTTGCATAAGGCGATATTAGGCTTTGATGCCTTTGTGTAATGCAACAATGCCACCTGATAGATTGTGGTATTCACAAAAGCCGAAACCGGCATCCAGCACCATGTCTTTCAGTGTCTCTTGATCTGGGTGTTTGCGGATAGATTCTGCTAAGTACTGATAAGAATCTTCATCATCAGCAATAATACCGCCTAATTTTGGCATGACGTTGAAAGAATAAAAGTCATAGAATTTTTTAAGTAGCTCAGAATCTGTTTTTGAGAACTCTAAAATTAACAAGCAGCCGCCAGGCTTTAGAATGCGGCACATTTCACGAAGCGCCTGATCCTTGTCAGTAACATTTCTAAGGCCAAAAGCGATAGAAACACAATCAAATGTATTGTCATCAAAAGGCAGATATTGCGCATTGAGTTGAACAAAGTCCACGCCAAAAACACCTTTGTTGGTTAGGTTTTTTCTACCCTCACCAAGCATGGCAGCATTGATATCAGACAAAATAACGTGCCCAGATTCACCAACCTTTTTACGAAATTCGATAGCTAGATCGCCAGTTCCACCGGCAATGTCTAATACTTTGTCGCCAGTTTTAACGTTTGAAGAAGCGATGGTATAGCGCTTCCACAGTCGATGTGCACCAAATGAAAGCACGTCGTTCATTAGGTCATATTTGCTTGCAACAGAATCGAACACGCCCCTAACTAAGTTTTGCTTATCTTCAGTGGCTACGTCTTTAAATCCAAAATGTGTTGTCTTATCCATAGGGGTTATTTTGTTGGGTAATCTCTAAAGTCGCTACCCGTGTAAATTTGTGTTGGACGGAAAATGCGATTGTGGCCAACTTGTTCATGCCAATGAGCTGTCCAACCTGCTGATCTTGCCATGGCAAAAATTGGGGTAAAGTGCTCTTTTGGAATCTTAAATATTTCTGAATACAAAATGCCTGAATAAAAATCAACATTTGGATATACGCCCTTAGAAGACAACAGCTCCTCACAAACGCGCTCGACCTCTAGTGCTGTTTCAAAGCGCTCAGACAAGGTGATATTGGCTTTTTTGATATAGTCTTGAATCATTTCTTGCAGTATCTTCGCACGAGGATCTTTAACACTATATTCGCGATGACCCATACCCCAAATAACCTGTTTGTTTTTCAAACGGTTTTCAATATAACTTCGTGCATTTTTTGCATTACCGATTTCGTCTAACATTTTAAGCACGTCTTCATTGGCGCCACCGTGAAGTGAGCCGGCCAATGTGCCAACTGCTGCGGAAATAGAGGCAAAAGGATTGGCTAATGTTGAGACAGTTACCATGGCCGAGAAAGTGCTGGCATTAATAGTGTGCTCTGCATGCAAAATAAGACAAGCATCAAAAAGCTGAACAATGTCATCGCTCGGCTCTTCGCCAAACGACATATACAAAAAGTTTTTTGCATAAGACATGTTTTTACTAGGCGGTATTGGATCATAGCCTGCACTGATTCTAGCCCACATCGCCACCAGTGTGCTCATATTGGCAATAATTTTAGTTAGTGCACTTTGAGTGAAGGCAGAATTTGGGTTTTTGGCGCCAGCATCAGGATAGAAGGTTGCCATGGCAGCGATAGCAGTTTGTAAAACATCCATCGGGTGGCCGTTGGCGGGCAGCGTCCACATCATTTCTCGAATATTGCGCTTTACTTCGTAACGTTTGTGCAGTACACATTGAAAAGTTTTTAGTTTTTCCTTGCTAGGCAGTTCGCCATCTCTAAGTAGCATGGCCACCTCTTCAAACGATGCATTTTTTGCCAAGTCTTCGATGGAATAGCCACGATAAGCTAGTATGCCGTTTTTGCCATCAATTGATGAAATTGATGATTCGGTGGCGGGAACGCCTGCTAAGCCTGGTATATATTCAATCATAATAGTAGTTGATAGTTAAACCGAGAAAGATGAGCCGCAACCACAAGTGGTTTTAGCATTAGGGTTATGAATAATAAAGCGCGAACCTTGTAGATCTTCAAGATAGTCAACAGTAGCGCCAATTAAATATTGATAACTCATTGGATCTACAACTAATTTTACGCCATTCTTTTCAACACCAGAGTCACCCTCTTTGTGTTCTTCGTCAAATGTAAATCCATAAGAAAAGCCCGAACAGCCGCCGCCAGTAATATAAACACGCAGGCGTAGCTTATCGTTTTTCTCTTCTTGGATAAGAGTGGAAACCTTGTTGGCAGCACTATCACTAAAGGCGATGTCTGCTTCTTCTAATTCTAATACTTCTGACATAATAATTCCTACAGTCTAAGGCAGCAAGCCAATGGATGACAAGCCTAATTTTTCGTCCAATCCAAACATGATATTCATGTTTTGAACTGCCTGGCCAGAAGCTCCCTTGCCCAAGTTGTCGATTACTGACATGATTACTAACTTGTTGCTATTAGGAATTTTTTGGACTGAGATCTGGCAAAAATTAGACGACTTAACGCTACGTGTTTCTGGGTAAACCCCGTTGTCTAATATTGTAACAAAGGGCTCGTCAGAATAGGTGTCAGTAAAGTAAGGCCTTACATCAATGTTTTCATCAAGCAAATCAACATAGATGGTGGCTTGCATGCCGCGAATCATTGGCACTAAATGTGGTACAAAGGTAAAGTTTACTTCCTCGTCAGCTAGAATTTCAAGTTCTTGTTTGATTTCAGGATAGTGACGATGTCCGCCCACACCGTAAGATTTTAAACTTTCGCTAGTTTCACATAACAACATAGCCTGGTTAGCGCCACGACCAGCGCCACTCACGCCTGATTTACAATCGGCAACAATGTTTGATAGACTAATCAACTTATTGGTGATTAAAGGTTTTAATGCTAATTGCACCGCAGTTGGGTAACAGCCAGGGTTGGCCAACAACATTGCCTCTTTAACTTGCTTGCGGTTGGTTTCTGGTAGGCCGTAAACAGCTGAATCAAGCAACGCCGCTTGAGTGTGTTCCATGCCGTACCATTTTGACCATTCAACACTATCTGTGATTCTAAAATCAGCACCCAGATCAATAACTTTAATGCCTTTATCAATAAAACGTCCAGCGCCTTCCATAGCAACTCCGTGAGGAGTAGCAAAAAAGATTACATCGCAACTATCTAAAATAGCATTATCTGGCAACGAGAACGTTAAGTTAGATTGGCCGGCTAAAGATGGAAAGATTTCATCAACTCGCTTTCCGTCTAAAGAGCGAGAACTAATCGCCACCACTTCTACAGCCTCATGACCATGAAGTAATCTTAATAACTCGATACCGGTATAGCCGGTGCCGCCAATAATGCCTGCTTTGATCATAATTTTTTAAAGGGTTAATGAGACATGTTTAGCATTTTTTCAAGATAGTGAATATTCATACCACCCTGTTGAAACACCTTGTCTTCCATAATTCGTGCCTGTAGCGGAATGTTAGTTTTAATACCGTCAATAACCATCTCACTTAGGGCGTTTTGCATCTTAATAATGGCGCCAAGGCGCGTGTCAGAATAAGTAATTAATTTGCCAATCATTGAATCATAATGAGGTGGAACCGTATAGCCGTTATAAACATGGGAATCAACACGCACACCTAAACCGCCAGCAACATGGTACTGGGTAATTTTTCCTGGAGATGGCATGAAGTTATTGGGATCTTCAGCGTTAATACGACATTCAACAGCGTAGCCTTTAATAACTACATCATCTTGAGAGAAGGACAGCTCTTGCCCATCAGCAATTAGAATTTGTTCGCGCACGATATCTACGCCAGTGATCATTTCGGTAACTGGGTGCTCTACTTGTACACGCGTATTCATTTCGATGAAATAGAATTCGTCGTTTTCAAATAAGAATTCAAATGTACCCGCGCCACGATAATTAATTGCTTTACAAGCTTCTGCACATATCGTTCCAATTTTGTTTCGAAGTTCTGGCGTAATGCCGGGCGCCGGTGCTTCTTCCACTACTTTTTGGTGGCGACGTTGCATAGAACAGTCACGTTCACCAAGGTGTACAGCATTGCCGTGTTCATCTGCTAGAATCTGGATCTCAACATGACGAGGCGTGGTTAAGAATTTTTCCATGTAGACTTCTGGGTTGCCAAAAAAGCTTAGCGCTTCCGTTTTTGTTAGCTCAATTGAGTTAAGCAATTCTTCTTCGTCTTCAACCACACGCATGCCGCGTCCACCACCACCACCAGATGCTTTAATAATAATAGGAAGGCCAATGTTTCGAGCAAGCTCCATATTTTTAATTGGGTTTTCATCTAGACCGCCGTCAGAGCCAGGCACACAAGGCACGCCTGAGTTTTGCATGGCTTCAATTGCAGCCACTTTATCGCCCATCACACGGATGTTTTCAGCTCTAGGACCAATAAAAATAAAGCCACTTTCTTCAACACGCTGTGCAAAATCAGCACTTTCAGATAAGAAGCCGTAGCCTGGGTGAATTGCGTCAGAATGTGTTACTTCAGCAGCAGAAATCAGTGCTGGGATGTTTAAATAGCTATCTGCTGAAGGGTGTGGACCGATACAAACAGCTTCATCTGCTAGACGAACGTGTTTAAGATCTTTGTCTGCTGTTGAATATACAGCAACTGTTTTAATGCCAAGTTCTTTACAAGCTCGTAAAATTCGAAGCGCAATTTCGCCACGATTGGCAATTAGAACTTTTTGAATTTTATTCATTGCAATCATTGAATTACAACCAATGTTTGACCAAATTCTACCGCGTCGCCATCGTTACATAAAATCTCAGTAACGGTGCCTGACTGGTCTGCTTCAATTTGGTTCATGATTTTCATAGCTTCAACGATACAAATAGTGTCGCCTTGATTTACATGCTGACCAATTGATACAAACGCATCAGAAGTTGGTGAAGCTGAGCTATAGAATGTGCCAACCATTGGTGATGTAATTGGGTGTCCGTCAACAGTTGGTGCTGTGCTGGCAGCTGTTGAATCAGCAGCTACGGGTGTCGCCATAACGGGCGCAGGCGCAGCCATTGCAATAGGTGCTGCAGCTATAGGTGCGTCACCATAGCGAGAGATTCGAACCGACTCTTCACCTTCAACAATTTCGATCTCTGCCATGCCAGATTTCTCTAACAACTCCATTAATTTTTTTACTTTACGAATATCCATGTTTTTACCCCTTTGATTTAATATGTTTAATTGCAGCGTTTAGTGCAAATTCGTAGCCCTGTGCCCCAAAGCCCGAAATAACACCTTGTGCAATATCTGAAAAATAAGATTGTTTGCGAAAATCTTCACGTTTGTAGACGTTAGATAAGTGTACTTCTGTAAATTCAATACCGACAGATAATAGTGCATCACGTAAAGCAACAGAAGTGTGTGTGAACGCTGCCGGATTGATAATAATATATTGTGTTGAATTGCTGCTGGCTTCGTGGATTTTATCAATCAGCCCGACTTCAGAGTTATCCTGGTGATGTGCCAAGCTTAGCCCTGTATCAGTCGCTAGTTGAGTTAAATTGTTAACAATGTCGTCAAGTGTTTGTGCGCCGTAATGATCTGGCTCACGCGTACCAAGCATGTTTAGATTTGGACCGTTTAGTAATAAGATGTCCATAGCGCTAATAACCAGTTTTAAATAAAGCTGATTTTACCACCAACATCATGCATCTTAGTGAATTTCGAACGTTTTTAGCGACTAAGTTTTTTTTGTTTATTTGACGTTGTTTAAGTGCTCAAGGAAGCCTTGTGCATTAATTTCACCAATAATACGCTGAGCCTTATGCTCTACGCCATCTTTAAAGAATAAAATTCCTGGCGGCCCAATAATATTAAATTTAGCCATTAAAGCCTTATCAATTGCATCATTGTCAGTGACATCAGCTTGAAGTGCAATGGAATTTTTCATGGTATCGACAACAGACTGGTTGGAAAATACAAAGCGCTCTAATTCCTTGCAAGAAATACACCAGTCAGCATAAAAATCAAGCATGACGACTTGATTGTTTTTTTGTGCACGAACCAAAACTCGGTTAAGGTCTTCAATGCTTTTTATTTTTTCAAACTGCACGTGCACTTGCTCTGTCTGAGCGCCAGATGCACCCCAGCCCGATAGTGGTGCTAGCATGTCACCACCGCCACGAGCCACCAAGCCCCAAAGCAAAATTCCGTAGAACATGATTAATAATCCAACCGCCTTAAAGATGCGAATCCAGGCGCTCGGTGTGTCTGAAAGCTTATTAAACACACCCATGGCAATTGGTGAAATGCTAAAGATTGCAGCCCAAAGAGCCAGTGATGCAATGGATGGAATAATGCGATCAAGAAGCCAAATAGCAACCGCTAACATCAAAATACCAAAGATATATTTAACCTGGTCCATCCATCCGCCCGCTCTTGGCAGTTTAGAAACGCCTGTGCCAATTAGGATGAGCGGCGCACCCATGCCCAAGCTCATTACGAATAGCGATAATCCACCTAATAGAGCGTCGCCAGTTTGACCAATGTAAATTAGTGCGCCAGCTAGAGGAGGAGCTACACAAGGCCCAACGATTAGTGCAGATAAAAAGCCCATAATGGCAACACTAATTAAGTGTCCGCCTTCTTGCTTGTTGCTTATGTTGGTGATCTTGCTTTGTAAGCTTGCCGGTAGTTGGATATCAAAATACCCGAACATTGAGAAGGCTAGCGCTACAAAGATTAAACTAAAGACAACCAGCACCCAAGGTGTTTGGAATAACACTTGTAAATTTTCGCCAAAATACCCAGCTAGAACGCCAGCGATAGAATAAGTAACACTCATGGCTAATACGAATACAATCGACATAATTAGCGCCTTTCGAGTTGTCACCTCTCCTTTTTGACCAACAATAATGCCCGATAGAATTGGAATCATTGGGAATACACAAGGTGTTAGGGATAGTAATAGTCCAAAACCAAAGAAGCTAGCCAAAACCCAAAAGATGTTATCTTGCTGCAATAAAGCAGCAATTTTGTCGGTTTCATTTAATTCGACCGCAGGGTCGGTAGTTGTTGGTATATTTTTTTCAGTGGTCGATAGTTTGCTTGGTGCATTATCTGAGTTCTGTATTGGCAAGACTAAATCAACATTTTTTTCTTGCGGCGGATAGCAAATTCCACCTGTCCAACAGCCCTGGTATTTTGCAATAAAACTAATATTTTGACTTTTAATATTTCGAAGAGGCACTTCAAGTTCTAATCTACCTTTGTGAATTTGCACCTTGCCAAATAAAGGGTCGTCTTTAATTTTTCCTTTTGGAAAGTTAACCCGTCCAATTTCAGCGCCTTTTACATCAACAAAAAACTTATCATGATATAGGTAATATTCAGGATGAATATCCCAGGCAATTAGTAGTGTGCTTGCGTCAAATACGTTTGCTGAAAATTCAAATGCTTCGTCAGCTGGCAAGGGTTCATCAGATATTGGCGTGATTTTATCAACGACAGATTGAGCACCTTTTTTGGCCTGTGAAAACATATCAAGCGCATTGTCAACCAAAGAAGGCTTTTGCATTGCACTAATATCTAGAGCAACCGCTTTGGTAATTGGCGGATAGCACACACCTAAATCAGCACAACCCTGGAAGGTGACGTTGAGCAATAGTGATTTTGCGTCTCCTGGTAATACCGGAATTTTGACTTCTGCAGTATTTCTATAAATACCAACCTTACCAAAAAACTCATCATTTTTTATTTTAGCAGGAGGGAATTTTGCCGTGCCTAGCTGATTAGACAAGTCTGCTGAGATTTTTATTTTTTCTTTATAAAGATAATAGCCTTGAGCGATGTTCCAATTTAGAAGAATTTCATCATTAACCACTCTTGCCTTAAATGCAAAAGCTTCATCAGCAGGTAATAAGCTTTCTTCCGCTTGCGAAATAAAAGATGTTAATAATAAGAATAAAGGCAATAAAAAACGCTTCATTAGGTTCTCCCTCAAGACCAAAAAGCACATTATATGTCATCTAGACGTTGAAAACAAACTCTAAACATAGGTTAATTATTTAGATAGTTTTAGAAATCCTGGGTTTTTGTTGGTGCGTAAAAAACCCCTGGACGCTTTTCACGCCCAGGGGTTTTAGTTTTGTGCGGAGTTTGCTTAGTTAGCAAACAAACGATAAGGCAAATTAGCCAATCTTAGCTTGAATAGCATCGATTACTGCATCAGATGATGTTGCGTCAACGCTCAGAAGCAAACCCTCTTCTTTGTAAAACCCTACTAAAGGTGCAGTTTGGTCGTTGTACACATTCAGACGATTGCTGATTGCTTCTTCAGTTTCATCTTCACGCTGTACTGCTGCACCGCCACATTTATCACAAACACCCTCAACTTTAGTTGGATTAGACTTGGTGTTGTAAATTGCGCCACAACCTTCACAAGTGCGACGTGTCGTTAAACGGTCAAGGATTACATCACGCGGTACATCGATTTCAACGGCTGCGTCTAATTTCTCACCCATTTTTTCAAGTAAAGCTTTTAAAGCTTCTGCTTGTGGAATGGTGCGCGGAAAACCGTCTAATAAGTAGCCAGACTTGCAATCATCCTCTTGAAGGCGCTCTTCCATAATGCCCATGATTAGGTCGTCAGACACTAAATCACCCGCATTCATTGCTGCTTGTGCTTGCTTGCCTAGTTCTGTGCCAGCTGCAACTGCACCACGTAAGATGTCACCAGTAGAGATTTGAACCGAACCATCAATTTTGGTTAGTAATTTTGCAACAGTACCTTTGCCTGCACCTGGTGCGCCTAAAAGAATTAATTTCATAATGTTTCCTTGGAAAAATAGTTAATAAAAAATTTAGCCTCATTTAATGATTTGAGGTCAAAATTGAGCAAAAATTATATCATAAATATGCGATATTTACAATCCAAGGTGACAATGTCATTATGCTTGTATGGCAAGCTTGAAACAATTATGATATTAAATAGTTAGAGTAGAAGTTAAAAACTTTAGCTATAATTCTAATGATACGAATAAAGATAAGGAAAAGTTTATGAGAAATATAAAAATTTGGGATTTGCCAGTTCGTGTGTTTCACTGGTCTTTGGTAGTGTCTTTTTTTATTGCGTATACAACTGAAGAAGAAAGTTTATGGCATATTTATTCTGGCTATACCGTCCTTGCTTTAATTGCGTTTAGAGTTCTATGGGGAATAGCAGGTAATAAATACGCACGGTTTAGTAATTTTGTTTATTCACCAACAAACACATTAAATTATTTAAAAGAAGTAGTTAGCGGAAAGCCAAAACACTATCTTGGCCACAACCCAGCAGGCGGTTTAATGACAATTGTTTTGCTATTAAGTCTTTCTATTGTAACAATTAGCGGGCTAAAGGCTTACGCAATAGAAGAAGGCAAGGGGCCGTTAGCGGGAAATGGTATATCTATAATTAGCAATGCGTATGCTGATGACGATGATTATTATGGACGCTATGGCAATAGACATGAAAAAGACGGCGATGAGTTTTGGGAAGAGGTGCATGAAGCATCTGCAAACTTTACATTGTTTTTAATTTTCTTGCATATTTTTGGCGTTGCTATTTCAAGCAAAATGCATAATGAAAATTTGGTTAAGTCTATGATAGATGGAAATAAAAATTCTAAAAATTGAAGATTTTTGAAAGGTATTTAAAACGCCCTACTGAACCACAACCACCATTGCAGGACGCACTAAGCGGCCATTTAAAGTAAAGCCAACTTGTATCACTTCTAAGACCGAATTAGACTCTTTATCTGGCATTGGTATCATGGTAACTGCCTCATGAAATTCTGGATTGAACGTCTCGCCTGTCGGATCAAGCAGCGCAACACCAAATTTTTCTAGCGTTGATAAAAAGACTTTATCAGTCATTTCCAAGCCTTCGGTAATACTTTCTACAGAAGCATTCTCTTCTTTGGCAGTTTTTAACCCCATGGTAAGTGAATCTTTAACTTCAAGCAGTGCTTTAACAAAGCCGTCGAGTGCAAATTTATGGGCATTTTCAAGATCTTTAGCGTTGCGACGCTTTAGGTTTTCCATTTCTGCTTGAGAGCGAACCACCTTGTCCCAGTTGTCTTTTGCAGATTTTTGAGCCTCTTCTAACTGTGCCTGTAAGTCATTTTCTGACACTTCTGTTTCAGCTGTTTCAACACTCTCGTTCTCAATGTTTTCAGCTGTTTCTTCTTGGTCCTGCTTTTTTGTCATTTTGTTGTCCAATTAATGTATATTTGTAGCTAAATATTAGTCAGTTATATAGTGACTATTTTAAAGAATTCAAGCTTCATTATTTAGATAAATATTATTATGTTTAATACGATTGGAATTATTACCAAACCTGACGACCCTATTAGTCAAGGTGTCGCAAATGAGCTCAATGTGTTTTTAGAGGAAAAAGGTGTAGGTGTAATTCAGGGTGATGAGCAAATTGCTGAACAAGCAGATCTAATTGTGGTTGTGGGCGGTGACGGTTCTTTGCTTAATACAGCACGCACTTTTGTTGATAACAATATTCCAATTTTAGGTATTAACCTTGGTCGTTTAGGCTTTTTGGCTGATATTTCAGTTGGCAAGATGTTTGATATTCTTACTCAAGTTTTAGAGGGGAAGTTTACTAAAGAGGAGCGTTATTTGTTATCTTGCCAGATAGAGCAAGATGGAAAAATTGTTCGTCAAAGTGTTGCACTAAATGATGCTGTTGTTAATCGTCAAGATGCACTAAAAATGATCGAATTTGATGTTTATATTGACGGAAAATTTGTTAACAACCAGCGCGCCGACGGCTTAATTATCACCACGCCAACAGGGTCTACAGCATACGCACTC
>ERZ1046740.1929-NODE-1929-length-13944-cov-4.664195_pt1 | contig 13944 bp, 11 predicted proteins | sample MGYA00383093_ERZ1046740 | MGnify/ENA primary metagenome ERZ1046740 (study PRJEB29581, sample SAMEA5548363) | metagenome | biome: marine; feature: coastal; material: water | depth 25 m | study: Short-term variability in the microbial, nano- and picoplankton...
CAAGTGCAGTGACGCAACACCCCTGTTTGATACCACAACTCGCACAGTAATTCTCCCCTACAACCCCCGTGGACTAGCCGCGACTGCGGATTCTGGTCGGCACCATAGCTCTGAACTGAAAACCAGCACTGACGGCGGCATAACCTGGTCCGGGGCGCGAACACTTGCCACTGACAACCTTGTATTCGGCCCGGGGCATGGCATCCAGAAGCTACAAGCGCCCCATGTGGGCCGGCTGCTGATCCCGGGCTATCTGAAAGGACATGCCATGGTACTTTTCAGTGATGATCACGGTGCCAGCTGGCAACGTGGCGACAAGCTGAATACGGGCAATGAAACTGAAATTGCAGAATTATCTGACGGGCGCATCTACCTGGCCACCAGGCACAACGCGCCCATAGGACGCCCGCCGGAGCCCAACGGTCGCTTATTCAGCCTTTCCCTGGATGGTGGGGTAAATTGGAGTCTCACTGAAACAGACACCCGTCTGGCTACTCCCATTTGCCAGGCATCGGTTGTTCGTTATGGCGATAACGGTGGACTACTATTTTCCAATCCGGCCCACCACAAGGCGCGCGTAAACATGCGGGTACGTTACAGCGCAGATGACGGCGAGAACTGGTCGCGGGACTTCCCTGTCTATTCGGGGCCGGCTGGTTATTCGGTACTGGGGGTGGCAGACAATGGTGATGCGCTGTTGCTCTATGAGCGGGGCAATATGTCCTATTCCGAAAAAATCAGTTTTGCGAGGATTCCCGCGAGCCAGTTCCAGTAAGCTGGTAGCTGCTTACAGGTAGGCTTTAACTACTTCGGCGACAGTGGCACGAATATTATTACGGCTGTAGTTCAGCGCGCCATTATCAGGCTCGTAGGAAACAAACTTGTTACGCCCCGCGTACAGCATGACATCGGGAAACAAAGGGTGCTCTTGTTCAGACACTTCCAGGTCTGTAGGGTTGCCCACCTCCTCGAAGTACATCTGCAGATAGTCTTTCCAGCTGAGATTCTCGTCCCCCACCAGGTAGGCCTTGCCACCCTCGCCTCTATGCAGAGCGCCTTCTATGGCCTCGGACATGGATTTACTGCTGATGTGGTTGACCCCACCACCTGGAGCGACAATGGGAAGGCCTTCCAGTCGACCCGCCGCGTACTGGACTATTGCAGCCAGATGCGGCAAATCCATGCCCGGCACATAGCCGAGAATAAACGGGGCGTTGAGACTGCATACAGTAAAGTCATCACTGTTGAGGCCACGCAGCGCCTCGTCTGCGAGATATCGGGAGCGCACGTAGATACTGCGGTCGATAGTTTCAGGTGCGGCCTGGGGGTAAAAGGTGCCAATGTAGACGGTTCGAGATATTCCCGCGTCTCGCGCTATTTCGAAAAACCGGGGAACCCCTCTGATATTAACGCGCTCATAAAACTCAGCCTCATCTTCTGTGGGGTTAAACTGACGAATGTCCGCCCCGGCAGCAAATACCATGCTGTCAAATCCGCTGAAGTCCGAGGGGGAAAACTCGTCCTGGGAATAATTTCCCGCGATATGATCAAAGCCCTTCAGGCACTCAATCGCGGGGTTGGAGCGGGACATTAAAGTGACCTTGTGCCCCGCCTTGCTTAAATGTAAAGCACTGTGAGCACCTGTAAGGCCAGTGCCTCCTACAATCAGGATTTTACTCAAGGGAAATTTCAACCTCTCAACTCAGGGATAACTTTCGCATAGGTATCTATCATCGGCATAACCGACTCGGGCTGGTCCCACAAATCCATGGCAACACCAATCGTAGCACGGCCAATACCCATGTCACGGTATTCCTTGAGCTTATCCAGGTTACCAAGGTCCATAATCTGAATATTAATCTCCACATCCTTTGGATCACGGCCTGCCGCCTTTACTTCCTCCTTAAAATCCTTCAGCGTGCTTGCGACATCGCCCATGGCAACATCCACCGGGTACCAACCATCGGCCCAGGCAGCTGCGTGTTTACGCCCCAGCGGCCCCATGGCACCTAGAAACACGGGGGGACCTCCAGCCTGCTCTGGCTTGGGAAACGCCCATACCGGGTCAAACTTAATGTAATCGCCCTGGTAAGAAGATTCCTCATCCGTCCATAAACTGCGCGTTGCTTCTACTGTTTCTCGCAAAACTGCATAACGCTTGTTAAACGGATGGGGGTTCGCATTCTCATACTCTTCCTGATTCCAGCCAACGCCAGTGCCAATTATCACTCGGCCGCGAGACAGCTTATCCAGTGTGGCGATAGTTTTGGCCTGTGCAAAAATATCTCGCTCCATCAAAAGAGCAATACCGGTACCAAGGCGCAAAGTCGACGTTGCGTTTGCAGCTGTCATCAGTGACAGATAAGGATCCATCATCAGTTTATAGGGGCCTGGCATATCGCCGCCAGGGGGATACGGCGTACTGCGTGAGCAGGGAATATGACTGTGTTCGCCATACCACAGGGACTCAAATCCACGCTCCTCAAGGGCCCTGGCCAATTCTGCCGGATGCGGGTCGTTGGGAGTATTCATCGAACTGAAAGCGAGATGCACTATATGTCTCCGGAAAATCTACACACTGGCCCAGCAGTCTTCCCCATGCTCTTTACAAAGGGAATCAATCAGGTAGCGTTTTTAACCCCAGTTCAATTATTGCTTAGACATCGCGTTTCTGCGCTGCCTACCAGCCCTGGCGGCACCAGTGATGTATAGTACACTGCCGGACACAACAATAACTGCGCGCATCTGCGGGGCGATCAATAAGGCCAAGTACAAATGGCGATATCAACGGGCGCTGATTCCAGGTCAACGGCAAACTCGGTGTACTCAAAACGCAGCATGCGTTACTACACACTGGGCATTCTTACCCTCACTTACAGCTTCAACTTTATCGACAGGCAACTACTTTCCATCCTGCAGGAACCCATTAAGGAAGAGCTTGCCCTCAGTGACGGGCAACTGGGGCTTCTAACCGGGTTTGCCTTCGCCCTGTTTTATGTTCTTGCCGGCCTTCCCATTGCCCGCATGGCCGACAAGGGCAACCGTAGAAACATCATCAGCTGGTCTATTGCCATCTGGAGCGGCATGACGGCAATCAGTGGCCTGGCGTTTAACTACTGGCAACTGTTGGCGGCCCGCATAGGCGTTGGTATCGGAGAGGCCGGCTGCAGCCCTCCCGCACACTCAATGCTTTCAGATATATTCCCACCGCAGCGCAGGGCCACGGCACTGTCCATTTACTCCACCGGGATCAACATCGGCATATTGTTCGGATTTTTGCTGGGCGGCTGGTTAAACGAGTTTTTTGGTTGGCGTATAGCATTTATGGTGGTTGGGCTTCCGGGAATTCTTATCGCTGTGCTGATGAGGCTTACTGTCGCTGAACCACGGCGTGGCTTCTCTGAGAACACCTCGCCAACAGTTACAGCGGATAAAACGCCTCCCTCAATGATCTATGCATTACGATTACTGTGGTCCAGAAAATCCTTCAGACATCTTGCCTTTGGCGGCGCTTTATCGGCCTTTGCCGGCTACGCAACAACCGGCTGGTTCGCATCATTCATGATACGTACCCATGGCATGGGAACAGGTGAACTGGGTAGTTGGTTGGCCGGTATTTCGATGCTGGGCGCTATTGGCACCCTCAGTGGCGGAGTGCTGGCGGACTACCTGGGAAAGCATGATAAGCGCTGGTACCTGTGGGTACCTGCCTTAGCCGCTGTGGTAATAGGCCCTTTCTTTGCAATTGCAGTAATGCTGGATAACCCTTACGACGCATTAATCGTCAGCGCCCTGCCCACCTTTGTCACAACTGTTTATGTGGGCTGCTGTATCGCCATGGTTCACTCGCTGGTTGGTTTAAGACTGCGTGCGCTGGGCTCAGCAATATTCTTTCTGATCCTTAATATTATTGGCCTGGGGTTAGGGCCACTAAGCATAGGTCTGGTGAGCGATGCACTGGAACCGAGCCTGGGGGTGGAGTCCCTGCGCTATGCCCTGGTGACGGTAGTACCGGTTATAGCGGCGTGGTCGGCCCTGCACTTTCTTCTGGCTTCGCGTCATCTGCCAGAGGAACTAGCCCAGTCGCCAGACCAGGCTATAACCGGGTGAATATCAGGCGCTTTCCAATTCCCGGAAGGTGGCCATCCCCTCATCAATTTCCCAGAAGCCGCGCAATGCCGTGAGCTTTCCCGCGTCATCCACGCTGTAGGTAAACACACCATTTACCTGCTGGAAAAACTTCTTGCTGTCCATCGATATGGTCACATTAAGCGTGACGATATTGGCGCATTCATTATGGGAAGTATAGCTGTCATGCAGAATATACTCGATTTCCGAATTCGCGATATTGTTATCGTAAAATGCCTCTCTGGCTTCAGGCGTTGAATGGCCGTGACCCTGGGGGTCCAGGAGGGAGGGGCCAATAGGGTCTTCGATAATGCCGTCCTGGGCAAACATTCCCAACCAACTTTCTTTATTGTGGTTGGCAACAAACTCGCGGGACTGCATGGAAAGTTTAAATGCCGGGTTGTCTTTATTCACAATTCTATCCGCCGTAAAAAACTGGATAGACAATGTAGCACAGGTTTTTGCCCTGGCGAGGGTGAACGGTTTAGCTCGTCAAACCAATATAGGCAAGACGCTAAATCCCGCTCAAGACACGGCCGCTGGTCAGCTGTCGAGTAACAAAACGGCCAAACGCTTGCGATGATGGGCCGCATCGCCAAAGGCCTGCTGCGACCACTGGGCTCTGCGTATATACAATTGCGCATCACATTCGTAGGTGAATCCCATACCACCGTGAAACTGTACGGCTCTGTCACCGGCAAATTTCAGGGCATCAACTGATTGTGCCTTAGCCATACGGCAGGCCGCTTCGGCGGTTTCGTCCAGAGCGTTTTCTCCCAGCACCGAAGCGGCGTGGTAGATAAACGATTTGGCGCTGTCTATGGCGCATAGAATATCCACCATGGGGTGTTTCAAGGCCTGGTAGGAGCCGATAAGGCGACCAAACTGTTTACGGGTTTTCAAGTATTCAACCGTTACATCCATGCAGGCTGCCGCACTGCCGGTTGATTCGCTGGCCATAAGCAAGGCGCCCAGCAAGCGGATATCGCGCATTACCGTAGCAAAATCTCCTGGCAACAGGTTTTCCTGGGACACTCGGGCCCCTGTAAAGTCCACCCGGGCTGAGCGACGTGTTTCATCGATTAGGGTATCGGGGCGTATTGCGTTGTCCGACAGGGCTGAAGCAGGCACCAATAACAATTGTTGCTGCCCTTCTGCCAACACGGACACCAGGAACAACTGAGCCGCTGCCGCATCTGAGACCTGTGTTTTGATTCCGCTAAGTATAAGATCGCTGCCGTCAGAGCTTGCAGTTACGGTAACGCCCTCATCACCCCAGTCTTCGTTCTCAAGGGTTGCCAGCGCAGCTACTGTCCCTTCCACAATCGTTGGCACAAAGGTTTCCTTTTGCCCCTGCGAGCCTCCGCGCAATAGCGCCTGGGATACCAGGGTGCTGGAAATATACGGCGTGCTCAGCAGCGCCTTGCCCATGCATTCTACAATAGGCACGGCACTACCAATACCCAACTCTGCTCCGCCGTATTGTTCTGGCACGGCGACGCCCAACCAGCCCAGGTCTGCCATTTCCTGCCAGACCGATTCGTTATATCCCAATTCATGTTCAAGCAAAGCACGCACCGCAAAAATATCGGAGCGACTACGACAAAATTCCCGGGCGCTATCCAGCAGCATGCCCTGCTCTTCGCTGAAGTTAAGCTGCAGTGGTTGATTGTGTTCCTTCATCGACATCGCAGGCTCCTCAGCTCTTGGGCAGGCCTAACACCTGCTCCGCAATAATGTTGGACTGGATCTGCGATGTACCACCGCCTATTGTAGTGGCAAAGTTATTAAAGTAAGCCCGCTGCCAGAAACCACCCGCCGGCACTTCGTCATCCCCCACGTAAAGCCCACCCAGAGAACCCTGTAGTTCCACTGCTACCTGACGCATTCTCCGCTGGTATTCGCTTACCCGCAGCTTGTATGACAGCGGCAAAGACATAGGGTAGTCACTGCACAAGCCAGAAATCCTGGACCTGCGATCTGCAAGTGCCAGGGATTTTTCTTCCATAATCAGCTTAACGAGTTCATCCCGTGCAAATGGATCACTCAGTACAGGCTCACCATCGCGCTTCAGGCCCCTGATCGCATCAATCATATCGTCTATTACCACTCGAACCTGGGATTGCCCTCCCGCAGAGCCCGCAGCAGCGCCACGCTCGTATTGCAAGGTTTGCATAGCAACACTCCAACCCCGCCCTTCCCCGCCTATCAGGCAACTGGCAGGAATTCGCGCATCAGTGAAAAAGGTTTCTGTAAACCCGTACTCGCCGGTGATTTTCCGGATAGGCCTGGCCTCTATACCCTCGACATCCATGGGGGAGAGGAAAAACGAAAGCCCGTCGTATTTGCGCTCAGCCTCCGGGTTGGTTCTAGCAAGCAGAATCATGTACTTGGCGTAATTACCCATGGTGGTCCAGATCTTGGTGCCGTTGACCACATACTCATCGCCATCACGCACTGCACGCATCTGCGCATTACCCAGGTCGGACCCGTTATCGGGCTCGGAAAAACCCTGGCACCAGATATCCTCTCCACTGAGAATGCCCTTGATGTATTTTGCCTTGTCTTCGGGCGTACCTATGTCGAGAATCAGTGGTCCCGCCCAACCCAGGCCAATAACGTTAAATGTAATAGGCGTGTGATGACGCCTTAATTCGCTGTCGATTACACCCTGAAACGTTGGATCCATGCCCCTGCCGCCGTATTCTTCAGGCCAGTGCACACCCAGGTAACCCCCACTCCATAGCTTGTACTGCCACTCCCTGAGAAAATCCAGCTGTTGCTCGCTACCGACTTCCATAAAGGTCTGGGGCAGTAGAAAGCCCGGGTCTTGTGGCTTGTTGTCGGCAAGCCAGGCCGATACTTCCCCGCGAAACTCTCCAAGAGCCGCTGGGTCTGGTTTTTCTGCTTGCATCATAGTTCCCGGTTAATATATTTATCGAGGGTCTGGTGATAATGGCGGATTCGTACTTCATGGTAATTTGCCAGCACCACTTCTTTCGACTGCAGATTGTACATGCCCTTCTGGATCATGGGCATGTTGTACAGGTCCTGGTCGAAAATAGTACCCAGCGAGACACCCAGCTCGGGCGCCTGGGAGAACAGCTCGTCTTCACCCAACCTGCGCACTGGTACATCCGCCGGACGCTCCGCTCCTGTAGGCAACTGACACAACACCATAACCTCCATTAATGCGGTGGTGTGGTCATCGCCATTGGGACGAAAACGATAGGTAATATTCGGATGGAAACCTGCCCAGGGCGCCAAATTCGGGAAAATCGAATACAGTATAGAATCCATACGCTCAGAATTCGTGGCAAAACTGGCCAGTTCCCGATCGTGGTTTTTACTGAATTCTTCAGAGTTACGTTGACCAATATATTCGCGGGCCGTCATACCTTCTGGCACTTCCGCGTCTGTAGGCCTTGCCACCATCGCAGACACTCCGAACATGGTATCGGCTACATCCTGGTCGCTAACGCCATCCAGATGAAAGCTGGGCACCCCCAGGGCAGTAATCGTACGGCTGATGTGATCGCCCCAGACATCGTATTGCGAATCAGCATCGTCGGTATATTTGAGGATCTGCGGGTGAGTAGCTACCGCATGGTATGACTCAATAAACGCCTCCCAACCTACCTTCCAGTTACAGGGAATCACCTTCTCAACGTGAATCATCTTGTAGGCGTTTTCCGGCTTCCAGCGCTCAAAGTGCTCTGGCAGTACGCCCAGGTAATCCTTCAGTGATGGGGAATCGGGATCCATATTAATAAATACCCAACCACCCCAGGTATCCACCTTCACTTCTGGAAGAGAGAACTCGTCACGCTTCACATGGGGGAAGTCCCAGCCGCAGGGAGCACCCTTGAAGTCGCCTTCCAGTCCCCAGGTAAATGCATGGTAAGGACAGCGAAAATCTTCGTACGTACCGTTCTCGTCTACCAACTGCCGGCCGCGGTGCAGACAGGAATTGTGAAAAGCTTTAAGAGCACCCGACTCAGTGCGGGTTACCAGGATGGAAATGCGGGTGATATCGTAGACGAAGGTGTCGCCAGCATTGGCAATTTCTGTATCACGGCACACGGCCTGCCAGGTGCGCTTCCACACATGCTCAACTTCCAGATCGTGAAATTCACGCGATAGATAGCGATCTACAGAGATATTTTCTGAGCCAAGGTAGGGATTGGTGTTTTCACGCAGACTATCGGGAACCGGATTAACTTCAGTGTCCAACAAATCCTGATAGGACCTGCCCGGTGAACGCGCAAGTATATCGTCTTCAGATGCCGTGTTCTTTTCTTCGCTCATCTTGTCTTACTCCTGCTAGGTTTTTTTATATGCAGCTAGTGCTACTGCTTTACAATAACTATAAAACAGTCAGATTTGACTGTTTTTTTGGTATTAGCACCATGATCCATATCAACAAGGCACCTGCTAAACCAGTCCTTTCGCCTGTGCCTGCTCCTGCGCATAGCTATTTACAAAGGGGTAATCAGGCTTGCCATTGGGGGCGCGGCGCAGTGAATCTATGGTGATTATCACTCTGGGGACTTTGTAATCGGCCAGCTTTTCCCGAGCAAACTGCTGTATTGCCTCGACTTCTGCAGAGTCGCCGTCAAGATCAGGGCCTTCAATAACTGCGGCCACCTGCTTGCCAAAACGGGGATGAGGCAGGCCAACCACTATCACATCGGAGATTGCGGGGTACTCTAGCAATACACGCTCTACTTCCACGGTGTATACCTTCTCACCACCTGTATTGACTACGGTGCTGTCTCTTCCCAGTAATACCAGCATGCCGTCTTCACGCACGGTGCAGCGATCGCCGGTGCGAACATAGCGCTGCCCTTCGATGGTTACAAAGGTTTCTGCTGTCTGCTCAGGCGCGTTGTAATAACCAAGGGGCAGGTAGCCCGCGGAGTAGGCTATGCCAATCTCATCACTGCCGGGCTCTATTTCCTGGAATTTGTCATTGAGCACACGCGTTGTTGGATTGGGAATAAAAACGCCGGCCTCAGCTGTCGACATTGCATAGCCAGATGATTCTGTAGATCCCAATGTATCGAAAACAATCAGGCCGGGCTTATGCTTTAACAGTCGCTCACTACAACTACTGCTCAGTGATGCACCCGAAGACACCAGCATTAGCAAGGAGTCGATGAGCCCTTCATCTGGCCGCTTATCCAGTGCGTCTACCAGAGGCAGGGCAAAGGCATCACCTACCAGCACCATACTACTCATTTTCCAGTACTTGATGCCCTCAAGTGTTGCATCAGGGTCGAAGCGCTCTCCGCCTATTGTGGCAATAGCAGTGCCCTGTACCAGCAACAAAATGGCCATTAGCAACCCCGCCCCATGCATTAGCGGGCTCAAGGTCAGAAAGGCACCAGAAGGTGGCAGCTTTGCCACGTTGGCAACATGCTCCTCAATAGTGTCTGGCTGTGCTTCCAGCCCCAGTGGGGCCATGGCAACGCCGGTGGAAACATTCTGTTTACGCCAGATATCTTCATGGCGCCACTGCACGCCCTTGGGCAGGCCAGTTGTACCGCCAGTTGCAACCAGCATGAGATCGTCGCTGGAAGTGCGGCGCTTGAAATTGCCCTGGGGCCAGTCATACAAAGACTCAAGCGTGGTCGGAGCGTCGCCCCCGACCTGTATCAACAGGCAGGGATACTTGAACTGATCTTTTATTCGCTGTACCCGATCTGCGAATTCCGCGTCAAATATCAATACCTGGATGTCCAGGCCATTACACAAGTCCAGCAATTCCTCATCCTGGTAACGATAGTTGACATTCAGGTGCGACAGGCCCGCCAGACCAGAGCCGACAAAGCTCTCCATATAGGCGTTGGAGTTACGCATGTAATGCCCAACATGAGCCCCATGTGGCAAGCCCTGCTCGAGCAGGTAAGCGGCAATACCGCAGGCACGTCGCCTCAACTCTCGATAGGAAATAACCTCTCTGTCGTGAATCAACGCAGGGTTATCGGCGGTTTCGCTCTCGCCCAGTAAATACACCGCCTCGGCGATATTCCAGCAACTCATAGCAATACCTACCAGATATCCGCAATGGCCCGCAGGCTGGCTATGTCCTGAGCGGTGACCAGTAGCGTAGTCACGCGGGAATCACGCCAGGCTTGCAGGCGGTCCCGTATTCTGTCCACCGGACCCACCAGGGCCATGGCATCGGCGAGCTCATCAGGAATCACTCTGGCAGCCTCATCCCGCTTGTCTTCCATAAACAGCTGCTGGATCTTGTCCGCTTCGGCCTCATAGCCCATGCGTATAAACAGATTTTTGTGGAAGTTAGTGCTCTTGGCACCCATGCCTCCTATGTAAAAGCTGAGAAAATATTTGAAGGCCAGCAAGCCTGCATCGATATCGTCAGTAACGGTCACATGCACCATCTGGGCGATATCAAAATCCGCCGGCGCGTTAACCAGCGACTGGGCATAAACACTCTCATCGTGAGGATTGTAAAAAAGCGGCAGCCAGCCATCGGCGATCTCTGCCGACAGTGCGATATTTTTAGGGCCTTCTGCCCCCAGGTAAATTGGAATTTTGTTGCGCAGGGGATGCACGATGGGTTTCAGGGGCTTACCCAGGCCTGCGCCGTCTTCCCCGTCATAAGGTAAAGGGTAGTGAGGGCCAGCATTGGTTACCGGTGCTTCCCTGGCGAACACCTGGCGAATGATATCTATGTATTCCCGGGTTCTTGCCAAAGGCCTGGGGAAAGGCCTGCCGTACCAGCCCTCAACCACCTGGGGCCCGGAGACGCCAAGGCCCAGAATAAAGCGTCCGTTAGACAGCATATCCAGCGTCAGGGCATGCATGGCACAGGATGTGGGAGTACGCCCCGAGAGCTGAACCACTGCAGTTCCCAGTTTAATCTTCTCTGTATGGGCACCAATCCAGGCCAGGGGCGTAAATGCATCGTTGCCCCAGGCCTCAGCCGACCAGACAGAGTCAAAACCCAGCTTTTCAGCCTCCTGGGCTATCTCCAGAAAATTGTCGTGGGGCTTGGCTCCCCAATAGCCCTGTGCCAGCCCAAGCTTTAAATCGCCCATGGAAATTCCTCAAAAAATACAAAACCACAAAAATACAGGATGTACTGCTTTTTTTAATTATGCCATTCTGTACACTCATTGCAACGGTAGAACAGGAACCAGTCACAAGTGATTACAGGCACCGAAGAAAATATCCCGGATAACACCCCGATTATAGTTGGTGCGGGGCAATATACAGAGCACATAGACCCAGGCAGCGAACCCCCTCTACATTCGCCTGCTGAACTGGCTACCAGAGCCTGCTTTGCTGCATTGAAGGACTCCTCAGGCTCTGTGAGCGCCGCTGATATCGATACCATCGCGTTTATCCGACTATTTTCCGATTCAGCACCTGCCTGGGCCTGTCCTTTTGGCGGCAGCAACAACTTACCGGAATCTGTCGCCCAGCAAATAGGTGCAAGCCCCCGGCGGCGGATTTACAGCAATCTCGGTGGCACACAGCCCTTGCAGTTAATGGCTGAACTGCTTACGGGCATCGCCCGTGGAGAGATCAACTGTGCCCTGCTCACGGGCTCAGAGGCGATTGCAAACCAACGCTATGCCCAGCGCCAGGGCATTACTCTGGATTGGGCCGAAGAATTTGATGCCCCCCTGGATAGCCGCCTGTACACCGAGCGCTTTGCCTCACCGCAGGAAATCGCCAGCGGCATGTTTCTTCCCGTGCATTACTACGCACTGATAGAAAACTATCGAGCACACCAGCAGGGAAACAACACACAAGAACATATTCAGCAAATGGCTGAGTTATTTTCATCCTTCAGCGCGGTTGCAGCGAGCAACCCCTATGCATTTTTTCATGACCAGCAGTCAACAGAAGACCTTTGCTCTCAGAGCAATGGTAACTACCCAATCAGCCTTCCATACAGCAAAAAGTTGATTGCCCAGGACGCCGTCAATCAGGCCGCTGCCCTGCTGCTCACCAGCGTAGGGCAGGCGAAAGCCTGGGGTATAGACCCCAGCCAGTGGATATTCTTGCAGGGCTATGCCGAGGGTGAGGATCAGTGCGTGAGCCAGCGGTTGGATATCGGAAAATCCCAGTCATTGGATGAGGTAATTGGTACAGCACTGGCTACCGCCAATGCCCAGCCTGAATCAATGGACCTGGTAGACATTTACAGCTGCTTTCCCTGTGCTGTGGAGGCTGTCTGCAACACATTGGGTTATCCAATCGACGGCAGTCGCCCGCTTACGATAACTGGCGGCCTGCCTTACTTTGGCGGGCCCGGGAACAACTACAGCATGCATGCGCTGGCTGAGATGGCCTCCAGGATTAAAGACACCGGTAAACGGGGGCTGGTGACTGCCAACGGTGGGCAACTGTCAAAGCATGCTGCGGCAATATTGGCCAATGCCCCTGCAGGCGAGGGTGAAAAGCCCCTGGATCTGGCTGACCATGGCCCGGAGATCCTCAACGCCGAGAACATCCCCACCAGCCGTTACTGCGATTCTCCAGAGGCAGGAAATGTTCTTAGCTATACCGTTATCTATCTACGAAATACCGATGACCTGGCAGTTGTTCTGGCGGAGAACGAAAACGGGGAACGGTTTTTTGCACGCAGTGCAGATCCAGAAGTCACGCAAAGCGTGAATAAGAGCAGCCCCATAGGCAGAGCCATCGAGGTGACCTCAGAAGATGGTAAGCACCTGTTCAGCTTCAGCGCCGGACAGGGATAGTTCAGGCAGTGGCAGCTCGCTGCATCGCCTGGGGAAACAAAGCGGCATTACCTGAGGACCAGTTTACCTCCAGCCTGGACTTGCTAACCTTCCAGCCGTCTTCGGTTAACAAGCAGGTATTGGTGTATTTCCCTACTATCGTAACAATGTCGTCAGTCCCTGCAATACCATGCTCAGGATTGGAGAATATGATGTGGTCCGCACGCAGGCAGGCAGCGCAGACTATTGCATCGCCGTCTTTGTGAAAGCGATGGTTGGTAATGGCATGACGGGTCTGGTCAAAGCCGTTGATCACACCTTTTATGTGTGCCAGCCAATCTTCGGCTTTGCGCGGCACATCCGCTGAGCCTGTGGCTGCACTAATCTCGCCGTAATCAATTAGTACTTCGTCGGTAAAACAACTACGCACCAGTGGCCAGTTCTTGGTATCTATACCCAGAGCATAGTTGTTATAAACGTCGATAACATCAAAACGCTGTTGCGCATCAATAGTGTCTGAACTCATAGCGAAGCCTAATCCTGGCGCGGCACGGCGCCCTCAGTAATTGTTGTTGTGTTATCCACGACCATCTCAGCGCCGTTAACGGATATTGATTCATCAGAGGCAAGAAACAGCACCAGGTTGGCGACATCTACAGGCTCACCCACCCAGAGTTTGCCCATGGCCTGGGCAGCATCCGGATTACTCTCGGCCACGGTGTCGGCCATGCGTTTCAACATGGGCGTTGCCATATTCCCCGGGTGCACAGAGTTACAGCGCACACCGTATCCCTCCTGTGCACTGAGGCAGGCAACAGACTTGGTCATCCCGCGGATGGCACTCTTGGAAGCGGCATAGGCAAATATTTGTGGGCCGCCCTGTATACTCGCGGTTGAACACATATTGATGATTGAGCCACCGCCGCTTTCCTTCATCGCTGCCAGGGCATGTTTGCAGCCGTAAAATGTACCGTCGGTGCCTACCGAGTTAACCTTGCGCCAGATTTCTTCGGTGGTGTTCTCGATACTTGCCAACTGCACCACACCGGCGTTGTTGACCAGGACATCGACCGTGACGCCGGCGCTGGAGAGTTTT
>ERZ1046740.1932-NODE-1932-length-13933-cov-5.199741_pt1 | contig 13933 bp, 11 predicted proteins | sample MGYA00383093_ERZ1046740 | MGnify/ENA primary metagenome ERZ1046740 (study PRJEB29581, sample SAMEA5548363) | metagenome | biome: marine; feature: coastal; material: water | depth 25 m | study: Short-term variability in the microbial, nano- and picoplankton...
GTCGAACTGCTCCCAGTGCCGCACGGAGGGGATCAGATACGGCTGCGCCGAGGTGCTATCCTCCGTGGCGTCGTTGCAAGCAACGACGCCACGGTCTGCGAGCTGCCAGCGCAGCGGCTGTGCGCGCAGGGCGACCAGCTGGTCGACGGCGTCGCGGCGCAGTTGATTGAGCGTCGAGGCCGGAACCATGCAGCCGTCTGCTAGTTGGTTGTCCAATGCTTCGAGGTAAAACGCGGTGCTGCCGAGGCGGCCTATTTGTTTAGTCAGAGTAGCGCTATCGGCGGCTTTCTTCTGCGCCGCTTCGAGGAGTTGTTTCGACTCGGTCTGCACCACGCGGCCTTCGTCGTCTCTGAGCGAGAGGACCAGTGGCTGGCCAATCTGTCCGCTGACCGTGGCAGTGATCGGGCGTTTATAGTTGGGCTGTTCGACTTCGAAGCTCTGCCTCAGTGCTTTGTCGAGCGCAGGGTCGGATGTTTTATACAGCACATCGCCGGGCTTCACACGTTGCCAATTGATCGAGTCCCGGAGGAAGCGTATAAAGCTTCGGCCGTTTGCTGTATCCACCGATGTGATACGTCCGCCTTCCTCGCGTTCGTCCGGGCGACCGCGATCCAGCACCACGCCATCGCCGGCTTTGAGCTCGTGTTCAAGTTGCACCCAGATGCCGTCGCGTTCGATGCGATCGACCGTGCCGAGGCGTAGTCCGCGTTTCTTGCCGAAGCGTGCGTGCACCAGTTTTTGATTGTCGATGCCGCCGAGCCAACCGGTGGTCAGACCACGTGAGAAGGTCATTTCCAGGGCGTAGCGACCTTCTTTCTCGCTGAAAGGCGCGAGCGGTGTGGCTTGTTCGGGGTAGCGTTTATTCCACGCCGCATCGAGCGCCTTGCGATACACACTGGTGACGGCGGCGACATATTCGGGCGCTTTGAGGCGGCCTTCGACTTTCAAGCTCGCGACACCGGCGTCGATAATGCCGTCCATCGCGTCGAGTCCTGCAAGGTCCTGCGGGCTGAGTAAGTAGCGCTGGTTGCCGAGGTCGAGTGATTCGCCGTCGCTGAACAATTCGTAGGGCAGGCGGCAGGCTTGTGCGCATTCGCCGCGATTGGCCGAGCGTCCGCCCAGCGACTCACTGGTCAGGCATTGGCCGGAGTAGGCCACGCAGAGTGCGCCGTGAACGAAAATTTCCAGCGGCATATCGAGATCCTTCTGGAGTGTCTTTTCCTTGATCGCGTTGACTTCGTTGAGCGAACATTCACGCGCCAGCACCACGACACTGGCCCCCAGTTCTTCGGCGAAATGGACGCCTGCCTCGCTGGTCACACTCATTTGTGTGGAGGCATGGATCGGGAAGTCGGGCGAGAGTTTACGGATCAGTCGGCAGATGCCGACGTCTTGCACGATGGCGGCATCGACCCCGGAACTGATGATCGAGCGCAGGAAACTTTCCGCCGCTTCGAGCTCGTTGGAAAAGACCAGCGTGTTGAAAGTCACATAGCCGCGCACCCCGCGCTCATGCAAGTAGGCCATGAGGTCAGGCAGGTCCGCTTCGGTGAAATTCTTGCCGCGCATACGGGCATTGAAACGATCCAGCCCGAAGAATATCGCATCAGCCCCGTTCTCGACCGCGGCGCGCGCGCACTCCCAATCCCCGGCAGGCGCAAGGAGCTCGGGCTTGTAAACAGTGGCGTGTGAGTGGTCGCTATCGACGCCGAGGCGCTTGGGAATGAGTTTTGGCACGGGAGGGAATGAAAAATTAGAAATTACGAATGAGACATCGATAAGAGTTCTTTGATCCAACGTCGATGTGGGCCGGAGAGGGTGATATTGTCGATTTCTTCGAGTGAAATCCAGTATAGATTGGAGGCGTGAGACTTGGGAGATGATTGCTGAGGCTTGAGAGGATAGATGGTCTCTTTGATTCGCTTGTTGGTGATAGAGCGGGACTTGGTGGCGAGTGGTTTGCCGAGTTTGAATGTTTGCTGAAAGTGGCAGGAACTCGGGAGTTCATATTGGCCGGCAAGTTGTTTGGCATCCTCGGGGATACGGTGGAGCAAGAGCTTGTCGTCGTGGACGATCCAGAGGCGATCGATTTCGACTTGCTCGGTGGCTTTGCGCTGAATGTTGGGGATGGTTTCGGCGGTGCCTTGGGCGGCAGCTGCACAGAATTGCACGACGGGGCAGACAGTGCAGAGTGGATTGCTCTTCTGGCAGATTGTGGCGCCGAGCTCCATCATCGCTTGGTTGTGGTCGCCCGGTGTTTTCGGATTGAGCACTGTATCGGCCGTGGGGGTGAAGGCTTTGACCGCCTCACCGTTGTTTTTAAAACCGCGTGCGTCGTTGGTCAGACGCGCGAGAAGACGCACCACATTGCCGTCGACCACGGCGGCCGGGTAGTTGTGCGCGATCGAGCTGATGGCAGCAGAGGTGTAGGGGCCGATGCCGGGCAGTGCTTGCCACTCTTTGGCGGTGGTCGGCTTGGTTTCCAGTGCGACGTAGGTCTGGGCGAGCTTGTGGAGGTTGCGCGCGCGGCTGTAGTAACCGAGCCCTTCCCAGTGCTTGAGCACATCCTCGCCGGGGGCTGCGGCCAGTGCTTTGAAGTCGGGGAAGCGCTGCATCCAGCGCTCAAAGTAGGGCAGCATCGTCTTAATCTGGGTCTGCTGTGCCATGAGCTCGGAGACGACGGTTCGATAGAGCGAGGGCTCGGTGCGCCAAGGGAGCGGGCGCTGCGCGGTGGTATACCAGGCGGCGAGTGCATGTTGAAAGGCTTCGGGTTGTGAGAGCAGTGACATTTTTGGTAGTATGAAAGTCAGAAAGTATTAAGGTCAGAAAGTCAAAAGGTGTGACGACGCGCGAGTCGCGCGAAGATGGTGAACCGTCTGCGGTTTGCCCCGAAGGGGTGACTGAAGCCGGGTGCCCTTTGGGCAGCTGAGGGAACAAAGTGTAAAGGTCTGCGCGGAGGTCGAACTCTGAATGACGGGAAATTAGTTCTGCTGATCGAGCGTTGCTTTGAGGCGGTTTTTACTTTCTCGTTTCTGGTTTAAACACCTATGCCCAAAAAGAAGACCCCAAAGACGGAGGACGAAGGTCCGAAAGTTAAGAAGATGTATACCATCAAGCTCAATGATGAGCAGTTGGAAAAGCTGGGCGAGCGTTTGGACACCGATCCATCGTGTGGCTGGCAACACTACGATGTGGCTTACTCGCAGTTCGCGTTTAAGGGCGATGGTGTGAATGTGGTCGGCTACCAGAGCGGTAAACTGGTGGTGCAGGGCAAGAAGACCGAGGATTTTGTGCGTGATATTTTGGAAGCGGAAATCACCGGCGAGGCACGTCTTGGCTACGACGAGGTGCACAATCCGGAGTGGTTCACGCTGCATGCCGGTTGTGACGAAAGCGGCAAGGGCGACTTGTTCGGCCCGCTGGTGGTCGCTTGCGTGGTGGCGGATGAAGCCATGGTGCGCGGATGGATTGAGGCGGGCGTCTGCGATAGTAAGAAAATTACCGACAATACGATTCTGAAGTTGGACAAGGTGATCCGTAAAACCAAGGGCGTGGTGATTGCCACCGCTTTTGCGCGGATGACCAAATACAACCACCTGTATAAGAAGTTTGGTAACAATTTGAACAAGCTGTTGGCTTGGTATCACGGGCGGGCGCTCAATGAAGCGTTGGATCAGCGCCCGGCACCGTGGGGCTTACTCGACCAATTTACCAAGCAGAAGCTGGTCGATGCCTACGTGGCGGAGCGCAAAGACTTTAATCTGGTCAGCCGCACCAAAGCGGAATCGGACCCGGTGGTTGCTGCGGCATCGATTGTGGCCCGTGCGATTTATGTGCGCGAGATGAAGCGTTTGTCCGATGAACTGCAGGATGTGCTGGGAGGTGAAGCGTTAATGAAAGGCGCGAGCGGCAAGGTGCTGGAGCAGGCGAAGCAGATCGTCGCGGCGAAGGACCCCGGCGAGTTGGCCGGCTATGCGAAGATGCATTTTAAGACCGCGTATGAAGCGCAGGGACTGGAGCCGCCGAAGAAGCCGGCTTGGTCGAAATTCTAGTGGTGTATTTTGGGGTTTTATAATTTAGAAGGAGGAAGCAATGGCACGTATCGATGTATATTTTCAAACAATGCTGGATTACCAGGCGTCGGACTTACATTTATCGACCGGTAATCCGCCGATCATTCGTATCAATGGAGCATTACAGCATCTGGATGCGCCCGCTTTGGAGCATGATGCCCTGAAGGAGATGCTGTATGAGATTTGCCCGGATTATAAGTGGAAAACCTTTGAAGAAACCGGGGATGTGGATTTCGGCTATGAGTTCGCAGAGAAGGCACGCCTGCGTGCGAACTTTTTTAATCAGAAATATGGCATCGCCGCGGTTTTTCGGACCATTCCTTCGAAAGTTTTAACTGCCGAGCAATTAGGCCTGCCTGATATCTGCCGTAAGTTTGCCAAACTAAAGAAGGGCCTGGTTCTGATTACCGGGCCGACGGGTTCCGGTAAATCCACGACCATGGCTGCGATGATCGACTATGCGAATAAGCACCGATCCGATCACATTCTGACGGTGGAAGATCCGATTGAGTTCGTGCATAAGGGCCAAAAGGCATTGATCAATCACCGTGAAGTGGGCATCCATACCGAGTCTTTTGCGAGTGCCTTACGTGGCGCACTGCGAGAAGACCCCGATATTATATTGGTCGGAGAGTTGCGTGATTTGGAGACGATCTCCCTGGCGATTGAGGCGGCGGCAACCGGGCACCTTGTCTTCGGCACGTTGCACACCCCGAGTGCTTCCAAGACGATCGACCGAATTATCGATGTATTCCCCGCTGAGCAGCAAAACCAAATCCGCACGACGCTTTCAGAAGCGGTGAAGGGCGTGATTGCCCAGAATCTTTTCACACGCGTCGATAAGCCGGGTCGAGTCGCTGCGTTGGAGATTCTCGTCGTGGATACTCCGGTCGCAAATATCATTCGCGAAGGAAAGACGTATCAAATTCCCGGACTGATTGAGGTGGGAAAGAAGAAGGGCAACGTGCCCTTGGACGATGCGATTATGGAGCACCTTGAGGCTGAGCGTATTGATCCCGAAGAGGCTTTCGATAAGTGCATCAATAAAAATAAATTCCTGCCCTTTCTCAAGCGCGAGCCCGAGCCTTGGGAGCTGTGATTTCCTGAAGTATTACAAAAAATCCCCGACTGGAATCAGTCGGGGATTTTGGTTTATCCTGAATTCAGAAGTCGGAGGTCAGTCACTGAGAATTAGACACTTCAGGCGATAGCGGCCCTCGCCATTTTGGCGAAGCGTGGAATTTGGTGCAGGTTCATCACTCGCTGACAATCAATTCCGGCCTCTGCTATCGGTCGCCGAATCGTCTCGGAATCAGTTGCTCTGCGTTGCCCAGGGGGGCGTTTGTTCTGTTTGCAGATCCCATGGGCCTAACGGGTGGCCGATGGTGTTTTTCTGCCAGTCGTTGCCGGTCCATTCGCCGGGGAAGTCGTTGTGTATGTGGTCGCTGGGCACGTTTTTATGAAGCGCTCGATCCACATGGTTGGCCAGATTCAGGAGCTCTTTTTGAATGTGATCGCAGAAGTGATCAAACGCTTCATCACTACAGTCCGGGTCGATCCAGTAAGGGCCGATGCAGTGTGTTTTGATTTGGTTGAAGGGCAGGGGGATGGCAGTGCGGTCCCATGTCTTCAGGTGGATCGCACGTTTTGCCTGGGTGCAGACTGCGACGATCGGGACTCTGCATTCTTTAGCGATGTGGCAGGCTCCGCGCTTCATGACACGGGGCGGACCTTTGGAGCCATCAACTGTGATCCCATAGATCACATCAGAATTCGCTTTCATGTGGTGGATCATTTCGCGCAGGACGATTTTGCGCCGACGCCCGCCGCGGAAAACTTTGAAATTGTTATCTTCAAGTAGGGCGGTAATCAGGCGCCCGAGTGTGGTCGTGCTCGCGAGTGTGTGCACATTGAACGGTCTGAATACATGCGGTGTGGTTAACGTTTCCTGGTGCCAGAGGGTAGCGACGAGATTGTTCTGAATTTTCGATAATGGCTCAATCAGTTCCCGGCAATTGTCTGAGGTCTTGGACGTGCACCACACGAAACGTATGAGGCAGCGGTAAAGCAACGGGAGCAGCACGCAACCGATCGCTTCCAGGCGTTGGGTGAATGCCTGCCTGATGCGCCGAGCCTTTCGCTTCGAAGGCTTTCGAGGATTCAGCTTTTCGTATTGAGAGCCTTGTGGGGCGTATCTGGATTCTGTTGCGGGCATGTGAGCGTGGGCACGATGATAGGTGCCGGCGAAATGAAAACGCACAAGTTGGAGAGAATAATGGTGGTAGACAACAAAGATGTGCCTTGTCCTTTCGTTGGCTTTTCCAGAACTTGAACGAAATGAATGCATTACAACGACACGACCAGGATCAGATGGCCGAGGTGGCCTGGCTGCTTGGTGTCGATGAAGCCGGGCGCGGCGCACTCGCCGGGCCGGTGGTGGCCGGTGCCTGTGTGCTGGGGCGTGGTTTTTTCGATCAGGTTGAGGCTGTCGAGCTGAGTGCGGCGATCAACGACTCGAAACAGCTGAGTGCGCAGGGGCGCGCGCGGCAGTTGGTCGTGATCGAGGCCTTGAAAGGGCAGGGGTTGTTGGATTTTGAAGTGGCCTCGGGCTCCGTCGAGGAGATCGCTGAGCATAATATTCTGGGGGCAACTCGTCTGGCGATGCGTCGGGCAATCGAGGCCTTGGCGGTGCGGGCAAAGGGCTGGGAGCTGCCGTGTTTATTGGAGAGTGACCCGCTGTTTCGTGCGTGTGCGGGCGACGCGGCGGCCGCACAACCCAAGGTTTTGGTGATTGTCGATGGGCGGCCGTTGAAACCGTTTCCGTATGTACATACGGGGCTGGTGAAGGGCGATGGTAAGTCGCTGGCGATCGCGATGGCGAGCATTGCCGCGAAAGTTACACGGGATCGCGAGATGCTCCGGTTGGCGGATGTATATCCTGAATACGACTTTGCGCAGCACAAAGGCTACGGCACGGCCACGCACCGGGCCGCGATCCATGCGCACGGTGCCAGTGTGATTCACCGGGAGTTGTTCTTACGCAAGGTTCTGGGAGCGGCAAAGACCGAGGTTTGAACGGCCCGTGCTTGCGCTGTTCAGATTCAGAAGGCAAGTTTGCGCCAATGAAAGTTACATTTTTCAGTAGTAAATCTTACGATGAGTCGTTTTTTCCTCCTGAAAACGGAGGCAATATACATGAGCTCGTTTTTCATGAGTTTAAACTGACGCCTGCTTCCGCTCCATTGGCTGCGGGCTCGCGTGCGGTCTGTGCGTTTGTAAATGATCATCTCGACCGTGAAACATTGGAGATTCTACACGCTGGCGGCACTGAGTATATCGCGATGCGTTGTGCGGGGTTTAATAACGTGGATTTGGCGGCGGTGAAAGACTTGGGGATGAAGGTCGTGCGCGTGCCGGCGTATTCACCTCACGCAGTTGCTGAGCATACTGTGGGTCTTTTGTTGGCGCTTAACCGCCGCCTTTACCGTGCCTATAACCGGGTGCGGGAAGGGAATTTTTCACTAAAGGGATTGGTGGGCTTTGACATTCATGGTTTAACCGTTGGAGTGATCGGTACCGGGACTATAGGTGAAAAAGTGGTACGACTGTTTAATGGCTTTGGCTGCAACGTGCTTTGCTGTGACGTGCATGAGAATGAAACGGTGAAGGCGATGGGCGCACAGTATGTGTCGAAGCAGGAGTTGTTTACTCAGTCTGATATTATTAGTTTACACTGTCCGCTGCTTGAATCGACACGTCATATGATTGATGCCAATGCGATTGCGCAGATGAAGCGGGGGGTGACTCTATTAAATACGAGTCGCGGTGGCTTGATCGATACGACTGCGGTGATCGAGGGCTTGAAGTCCGGGCATGTGGGGAATCTTGGAATCGATGTGTATGAAGAGGAGGACAATTTGTTCTTTGAGGACCAATCCGGTGAGGTCATGCAGGATGACGTTTTTGCGCGGTTGCTGACATTTCCGAATGTACTGATCACCGGGCATCAGGCCTTCTTCACCAGTAATGCCTTGACGCAAATCGCTCGCACGACGCTGCAAAATCTTTCGGATTTGGAGAAAACCGGGGCGTGTGTGAATGAGATTGAACACACTGATGGCTGATTCCGAGGCAGCGAAAATCACACAACGTAATGTGCGGGCGTTTACTTTGTTCCGGATGTTTTTTTCGGCGCGTTTTTATTATCCGGTCTATGCGCTGCTCTTTTTGGACTACGGCTTAACGTTGGAGCAGTTCGGGTTGTTAAATGGAATTTGGGCGGCGACGATTGTTTTCCTCGAAGTGCCTTCGGGAGCTTTGGCAGATACGCTGGGACGTCGCAAACTGTTGATTGCGACGGGGGTTTTTATGGTTCTGGAGATGGCGGTTCTACTCGTGGCTCCGGTCGGCGGCGGTGCGCTGTTGTTTGGCCTGTTCGTGTTGAATCGCGTCTTCAGTGGTGCGGCTGAGGCGGCGGCGAGTGGCGCGGATGAAGCGTTGGTTTATGATTCATTGAAAGCGGCCGGACAGGACGGGCGTTGGGGGCACGTCTTGGAGCGCGTGCAGCGTGATACTTCTTTGGCATTCTTCTTCGCCATGATGACGGGGGCCGCAGTTTACGATGCGGAGATGGTGAATGCGGTGCTACGGTTTTTCGGCTGCGCGATGGTGGTGGAGCAGGGGCAATTGATCAAGGTGCCGATCTTTTTGTCCTTTCTGTCCGCCTTGATCGTATTGGCCATGGCCCTGCGAATGCAGGAGGCACCGCTCGGAGCGCATGCGAGTGTGCGTACGACCTTGGCGCGGTCCTGGCAGAAGTCGCTTTCCGCGAGCAAATGGATTTGGGCCACGTCCTTGCCCTTTGGTATCATACTCGCCGCGATGGTCTTGGATAGCGTGATCCGGCAGTTCCTGACCTTGGCGAGTGAGTATTGGAGTGTGATCCAATTACCGATTGCGAGTTACGGTTTGATCGGATCCGGGATGGCGCTGATGGGGGTCTTTGTCCCCCGGGTGGCTCGGTTGATGGTCGAGCAGAATACGCCGTTGAAAAATTTCCTCTATCTCTGCGCGGCAGTGCTGGTTGGCTTGTCCGGGCTCGGACTGGCGATTCCTTATTGGGGAATCGTTCCGACTGTCTTTCTCTATGCATCCATCCAGTTTACGGGATTCTTCGTGAGTCGTTATCTGAATGAGGTCGCTCCTTCCGAGCAGCGGGCGACGGTTTTGAGCTTTCGCGGGCTCTCGACTAATTTCATCTACGGTGCGGTCTCGCTGATGTATGCTGGCCTGATTCTGACGATTCGTTCCGGAGGATCGGCAGCCGGGTTTGTGAGTGAAGAGGCCTATCAACAAGCGGTTTTTGTCGATTCACTCGCTTGGTTTCCTTGGTATTTCCTCGTCTCGGTCGGGGTTGTTTTTCTCTTGCAACGCTTGCGCTTCGGCAAGTTCACGTAGTTGATTTTTTAACGGTTTAGTTGCAAGCTTTGGTTGAATTTGAATGGCATCTTTAGCAATATGCACTCAACTTGTTTCAAACGATGCCCAGGAAAAAAGCCATAACCGACCTTGAAACGCGCATTGATCACTTTTATGAAGTGCATTCAGCCAAGCGTGTGACGCTGGCTGCCTTTTTGGTTGGTATCGTCTCGATTGGGGTGGCGTGGGTGACATACTATTTTACGTTGAATGCGTTCCTTGTGATCGGTGCCTTTGCGGGGAGTAGTTTGCTGGCCGTGAATGTTGCGATGTTTGGCATTGTGCCGCCGACGATGCGATTAGCGGATTCGAAGGCGTTTATTCTGGGAGCATTGAAGGAACCTTTGCGTATTAAGTCGGTTGGCAAAAAGAGGGTGCAGCTTCAGGATAGCAAGGGGCGGGTGCGGACGTTGAATGGTTTTGAGCGAGTGCTTTGGAAAACAATTGTAACACCTTATTTTATAGAAATGAATTCGGGCGCTGGCATCACGCCGAGCGGGAAGCCCGCGGAAACCGGGTTGACCAATTCCGAAAAGAAAGTGCTGGAGAAACGTCAGGCGGAGCTTTGGGCCAAGGAAAAGGAGCTGAGCGCGGAAGGCGAAAAATTGCGCTTGGAACGTGAGAACCTCGTGGCGCGCGGCAGAGAATTGAAAAAAGCCGAGAATTTGCATCTCGATCGCATGTCACGGGTTGAATTAGCCGAAGCCGAGTTGGCTAAACTCAGGGTAGATGTGGAACGAAGTGCCGCAGAAAATAAAAATGCTGAGGTCGCCGCTGCGGACGCACAGCTTGTGAAGGAAAAAGAGGATGCGTTGAAAGTGAAAGAGGAAGAACTCGAATCTTTCAAACTGCGTTTGGTGGAGGATCGTGAGCAGATGGAGGCGCAGCAGGCGAAGCTGGAACGTATGCAGGGTGCATTGCTTCGCGAGCAGGCTGCGTCCGGTGGATCTGCAGCTACGGGAAAAGAGCGGGACCTCGAGGAGCGGGCGATTGAGCTGGACGAGCGGATGCGCTATGTCGCGGATGTCGAGAATGATTTGATTGAGCGCTTGAATCAGCTCAGTGAGCGCGAGGCATCGGTCGAACAAACCGAAGTCGAGGCTGGCCTGCGACACGACTAGGTGGATTTTTCCAGGGTTTCGGCGATGTGTTGATGCACCTTGGGATGGATGAGCATCCGATGATGAAAAAGCGCCGGCACGATGTGGTTGTCCTCCGCGATTTCCCAATGTGAGCTCCGGGCCGGTATAATCAGCAGGTCGAAGGGCGTGCGGTAGCTGTGAATCGTGGTGTTGTGCAATGCGGAGGTGTCGCCGTTGAGCTGCTGGAGTAGTTTGCTTCTGAAGCGCATATCGCGGGAGGCTTTGCCTGGCCAAAAATAGGCGGTCAGCGTGCCGCGCAGTGGCCCGGAGATACTGAAAAAGTGGCTGACGCGTTCGGCTCCACCGAGGGCTTGCAGGTAGTAGCGGGAAATCACCGTTCCCATGCTGAATCCCACCAGTGCGAAGGGGGCGTCGCGGCCGATTGTCTGGTCGATATACGCTTGCAGTTTCTCTGCAAGGTCGATGAGGCCGTGCTTGCCATTGGCGGGCTCAAGGTCGGGGCAGTGGCAACTGTGGCCTTGAGCCGTCAGGTACTTGGCCATGCGGCGATACACGGTACCTTTGTCCCAGATGCCGTGAACCATGATGATGTCCATGCTGGTCGCTTAGGCGCGTTCGCCTTTTTTCTGTTTGTCGAGAACCGGATCAACATAGATCGAGACGTTGGCCGTCGTATCGCCGAGGTGTTCTTTGGCGCGTTTGAGGGCCTTGGCCGTGGAGAGGGTGGGATTGCTCGGCTCGTCGCTGAAGATGTTACGCCCTTCGATGTAGTCGTAGAGGCCTGAGTTTTTGAGTACGCGAATCAGTTCCGCTTTCACTTCGCTGAGGATCAGGTAGCGGTCTTTCTCGCCCATGTAGCGGAGCAGTTCTTCAAGTGCCATCACCGCGGTCGCGTCCATGTTGTGCGCATTGCGCATTTTCAGGACGACGATTTTGAGGTTGGGATCTTCACAGATGCGGCGCATTTGATCGCGGAATAGATCGGCGGCACCGAAGAAGAGTTCACCTTCGACGTGCACGATGGAAACTTCCGGGATGGCGCGTTGCTCGGGTTTGTCCATTTCGGCGAGGTAGCCCTCTTCATTGAATGCGTATTCGACCATCTCCGGACGGGCGACTTTCTTCAGAAAGAGAACGATGGAGATGCCGACACCGATGTAGATGGCAGTGTCGAGCGGCATGATCAGGCCGCTTATAAAAGTCGTGAAGAAGACGACCGCATCGGATTTGGTGGCCCGGGTCACGATGCGAATGGCGTGCTTATTGAGCAGCGAAATACCGATCGCGATGACGAGCACTGCAAGTGTGGATTGTGGAATGAATCGGGTGTAGGGGCCCAGCACGAACGCACCGATGAACACGATCACACCGCTTAGATAGCTGGCTAGTACGCTGCGGCCGCCGCTGGTGGCGCTGAGAGAGGAGCGCGTCAGTGAGCCGGAGGCCGGCATGCCGGAAAAGAATGCACAGCCGATGTTGGCCATCCCGATCGAGAACATCGCCTGATTGGCGTTGAGACGGGAGCCGGTTTTGGCGGCGAGGGACTTGCCGATCGAAATACCTTCCAGAATACAGAGGAGCGCGATCGCCAGCGCCGGGCTGGCGAGAAGCTGGATATGCGTGAGCGAAAGGGAGGGGGCTTGGAAAGACCAGTCGGCAGCGTTGATCCCCGAGAGGAAGGCGACACCTTGATCGTGTCCGACGAGTAGCGCGGTGCCGACCGAGAGGGCGATCAGGCAGATGGCGACATTCGGCAGTGCCTTAAAGAAGCGGTCGAGGGTGACATAGAGTACCACGGTGGCGAGGCTGATGCCGACGGTTGCCCAATGAAAGGTCTCGATTGAGGAGGCCATCAGGGTGATGGCATCGTAGAAAGTCGCACCCTTGCGGGGCAAGGTCAGGCCCAGGGCTTTGGGCACCTGGTTTGCAATGATGAGCAACGCCGCCGCCGTGATATAGCCGGTGATCACCGAGCGCGAAATGTATTGCACGAAATTGGCGACTTTGAAGTAAGCACCGATCACAATGAAAAGGCCGACCATCAGGATGAGCAGTGGCACGAGGCCGAGCATTTCCTGTCCGACGATTCCGAGGCTGGCAAAGGCGCTGAGCAGCATGACCGAGGTCGCGTTGGTCGGCCCGAGTGTGATGAAGTGGCTCTTCGCGAAGATCGGTGCCACCATCGCGGCGATGGCGGAGCCGTAGATTCCGTATTGAATCGGCAGGCCCGCGATCAGCGCGTAGGCCATGCCTTGCGGAAATGCGAGCAGGGCGACATTGGTACCCGCCCGTACATCGCCGAGCAGATGGTTTTTGAAATCGCCACGGTAGCCCGTGAGCGATTTGCGGATCGGGAAGAATTCGAGAACGTTATAGTCTCTGGCTGCCGCCGCAGCTTGCCTTACATATTGAAACATCGGGGATACTTTACACTAGGTTCAACCTACTTTGCTCCGGATATGTTCAAATGCAATCTTACTTACTGTCCGTTCGGGTATAGGGTCGCCATCACTTCGTTGTGGAGCAACTCTTTCGCTGCGATGATACAACGCTCGTCAAAGGCGTCGCCGCCTTTCCAGCCGGTCACTTTGAAGCCCGCGCCTAGCAGGCAGGGGATAATCGCCGCACAATCCCAGATCTCCATCATCGGATCACACATGATGTCGGTGAAGCCGGAGCAGAGCAGGATGTAGCCTCCTGCATCGCCCCATGAGCGGTAGAGCGCGGTCTTTGGCGGCAGTGCGGTCCAATCGGCGTTGTTTTGCCAAAGTGTGGTACGGATTGGGTCTGTGGTGCAAAGCGTCGCTTCGGCCAGTGGGCAGGCATCGCGTCCGGAGACGGGCTTGCCGTTGAGCGTGGTGGTTTCGCAGTCGCCGATCACGAGCTGTTTCAATACCGGTTGGTTAATTGCGCCGATCACCGGGCGGCCCTTGTAGAGGAGTGCTATCAGTGTCGCGAAAAGCGGCACGCCGGAGATGAACGACTTTGTGCCATCGACCGGATCGAGCACCCAGACAAAATCCGCGTCGTCGCGCTCGCGGCCGTATTCTTCGCCGATGATGCCGTGTTCCGGGTAGCGCTCGTTGAGGATCTCACGAATGCGCTTCTCCGCATTTTGGTCGGCCAGTGTGACGGGTGTCTTGTCGGACTTGCGTTCGATTTCAACATCCGGCCCGTAGTGTGGCAGGATTTCCTTCGATGCCTCTTCGCAGAGGTAAGCGATAAATTCAATAAATTCGTCTTTTTGAGCGCGTGTAAGTTCTGACATAGCTAGCTACT
>ERZ1046740.1937-NODE-1937-length-13885-cov-4.379103_pt1 | contig 13885 bp, 13 predicted proteins | sample MGYA00383093_ERZ1046740 | MGnify/ENA primary metagenome ERZ1046740 (study PRJEB29581, sample SAMEA5548363) | metagenome | biome: marine; feature: coastal; material: water | depth 25 m | study: Short-term variability in the microbial, nano- and picoplankton...
TAGCAACTGTTCGAACATTACCAGATACAGTTAATATGGTATTTTTTCACGGCAAGCCACAACCACACGAAGTTGATCATACATGGCCTGCAGATAACTGGATAAAGGAGCATTGGTGTTAGTAACAAGTTATACTAAAAGTGGAGGCAGTTGGTTAGTATGGATGGCAATTGAATTACTACATAAGCCAGACTATTTCTGCGACTTAACAGATAAAACAATTCTAGATGAACTTGTTAAAAAGACAGAATACCCAATTAGTGTTCGTCCAGATATACATGTTTTTAGGCATCCTTTAGATGTTGTATGTAGTGCATGGAACTACACACAGTTAGTTCAAGAAAAACAATGCGAATTAACTGAATCAGAATACTACGATCATTTTTTAGAGAAAGGCGCATTATTTAATTTTATACCTAAAATACAATATGAAGATTCATTTGTATATGGATTACAAGCACCGGTGCAAATAGGATATGAAGATATGCTCGATGATCCTGCTAGAGAATTAATAAAGATAGTAAGCCACAATCCAAAAGCAGAATTGAAAAATGTAAAATCAGCAGTAGAGAAATATACATTACAAAACTGCAAAGCACGAGAACATGATGCAGTAAATACATTATCAAGAAGAACAAACCCCGGACATAGTTTCTTTTTCAAAGCAAAGAAATACTATTATAAGGAAAAATTAAACACATTACAGTTACAGAAAGGCCATGCTGTTTTTAGTGATATAATAAAAGAATATTGGCCAGATTCAATTTAGGAGAATAGAATGAAAGTATTAGTAACAGGCGGAGCAGGATTTATTGGTTCCTATGTAGTAGAAAAATTAAAAGAAAGAGGCCACGAACCTGTAATCTTTGATCACTACAACAGAGGAAATTATTCTTGCCCAGTAATACTAGGAGATGTAAGAGATGAAGTTGCTGTTACTGAAGCAATGGCTCATGTTGACAGTTGGATACATTTAGCCGCAGTATTAGGCACACAGGAAACAATCGCAAATCCAAGACCGGCCGCATTAAGTAATTTAATGGGTGGACTTAATATGCTAGAGGCCGCGGCACAATATAATTTGCCTGGTACTTATATTGGAGTAGGAAATCACTGGATGAATAACCCTTACTCTATAACAAAAACAATGATCGAACGTTTTATCGATATGTATAATAATGATAGAGGCACACAGGTTAATATTGTTAGAGCCATGAATGCATATGGTCCTAGACAAAGAGCAGTACCGCCATGGGGTGACTCTAAAGTAAGAAAAATTACTCCGTCGTTTGCCTGCAGAGCATTAGATAATATGGACATAGAAGTATATGGTGATGGGTCACAAGTTAGTGATATGTGTTGGGTCGGCGATGTAGCACATGCATTGGTTATTGCTACAGAAAAAGCAGTTGCAGGAAACGTATTTCCAGAAGCAGTAGAAGTTGGTCCTAAGGATAATAAAACTGTTCAAGAAATTGCAGAACTTATTATAAAATTAAGTGGTAGCAGTAGTAAAGTAATTAACTTACCAATGAGACCAGGCGAGATTGCAGGAGCCACAGTAAGTGCAAATGTTGAATCTTTAAAGCATGTTGATATGTCAGATGAAACACTTATGCCCTTAGAAGAAGGCATGCAACTCACTATTGACCACTTTAGAGAAATAGTAAAAGGGTAGTTTTTCCGATAAATATAACTATGAAATGGTTATATAGCGGGTACGCAGTAGCAGTATCAATCCTTCTTCTACTCGCACTTAGGGTAATTGACCCTACGCCCTTACAAAGTTTACGTGGTCAAGTTTTTGACAGTTACCAACAGTTAGATGAAATAGTACAAAGTGAAGATGTTGTACTAATAAACATTGGCGAAAAAAGTTTAGCAAAATACGGCCAATATCCCTTCCCTAGACAATATTATGCACAAATGATTGTAGACGTTGCTATGAAAAACGGTGGCGTAATGGGCTGGACTATTATGTTTCCTGAAGCAGATCGCTTTCAAGGAGATGAAAGTTTTGCAGGCATGATGCAACAAAATGTAATGAATGTCCCAGGAGCAAGACGTAATCCTGTAAACTATAATGTTATAAGTCAAACTCCAAGTGTAAGAGGTATTAAGTCCACAGGCCCCCATATAGGCACAGGCACAATAGGACCTGTTCCAGCAAAAGATTATTTGTTAAAGTGGCCTAATCTTGTTACTAACATAGACACTATAGAATTAGCAAGTAACGGCAAAGGCGTAAATGCGTCAGCACCACAACCAGACAACCAAACAAGAACATACCCATTAGCAATCACTGTAGGTGAGAAAATTTATCCTAGTTTTGCTGTGGAGATGTTGAGAGTTAAAACAGGTAATAAAAGTTATATAGTTAAAACAAATGAAATAGGCATACAAGAAATTGCTGTTAAAGGCTACCAACCTATTGTAACACAACCAAATGGTACAGCATATATACGTTTTAATAATAAGTTTACAGAAATAGAGTATGAGGGTGCAGAAAGTATACCAGACTTAGCAGGTAAATTTGTTATAGTAGGAGTCACAGCAGAAGGTATTGCTAACCCTGTACCTACGCCTAGAGGAAACTTATATCCACAGCATATACAAGCACACATGCTACAAAACTTTATAAGTGGATCAAATATACAGCGGAGTCAGTTATCGTCGCTTATAGAGGTTCTTATTGCGTCTGTGACTATGTTATTAGTGGCACTAGCAGTATATAGATTGCCTTTACTACTTACAGCACCTATTAGTTTAACTATATTAGGCGGTATAGCATATTATAGTGTAAGACAATACACAGGAAGTTTAGTATTAGTAGATGCTACTTTCCCTGTATTAAGTGGCTTCCTAGTATTTACACAGGCGGCATTTAATAACTTTTACAAACAGTTTAAATTACGTGAACAAATTAAGAAACAGTTTGAGCATTACTTGGCACCAGCAATGGTTAAGAAGTTACAAAAAGATCCTAGTCTTTTAAAGTTAGGTGGAGATACAAGAACAATGACTTACTTGTTCTCAGACATTCGTGGGTTTACTCCTATATCGGAACAGTTTAAAACAGACCCACAAGGTTTGGGCAATCTTATTAATAGGTATATGACACCAATGACTGATTTAGTTATGCGTAAAGAAGGAACAATAGACAAGTATATAGGCGATGCCTTAATGGCAATTTGGAATGCTCCACTTGATGTAGACAATCACGCTCAGTTGGCAATAGAAACAGCACAGGAAATGGAAGTCGAACTCAAAAATCTTAATAAAGAACTTAAAGCAGATGGACTTATGGAGTTAGGTGTTGGTATAGGTATTAACACAGGTGATGCTGTAGTAGGTAATATGGGCAGTAACCAACGTTTTGATTATACTGTTTTAGGTGATAGTGTAAACTTAGCGGCAAGACTAGAAGCACAAACCAAAGAGTATGGTGTGTTCTTTATGTTTACCGAGCATACACTAAAACAAATTAACACTCCGGAAAATTTAGTAATGCTAGATAAAATTGCTGTAAAAGGACAAACAGCACCAGTAACAATTTATACTATACTAAATGATCATAAATATGCAAGAGTAGTAAACAGAATGGTAGATGCATACCAAAACAGAGAGTGGGCAACTTGCTCAAATCAAATAGAGGTAATAAAAGATCATAACTGGAATGATACACTAGCAGAACTTTACGCAGACAGAATTAAACAGCCTATGCCTATAGGTGATTGGGACGGTGTCGAAAGGAAAACTTCAAAATGAAAATAGTAGAAATAGCACAAAGTAATTTACCTATACCTCCTGCAGGAATGCTTTATCATGCAACTTATGGAAAAAACTTTAGTTCTATTAAAAGTTCAGGATTAAAACCAGGTTCAGCAGAAATACAAAACTTTAAAGTTGATACTGCAATTGGATATGTGTTTTTAACATTAAGTAAATTTGAAGGGGCTCTTATGATAATGGGAGACCAACCAGGAATTAATGCAGAAACATACAAAAGTATGTTTGAACTTTCTAAAGGAAAAGGTGTAATATTTGCTATAGACCCAAATAAACTCGATAAAGAACTTTGGTCCATAGATCCATATGTTGATCAAACATATAAGTATAAAGGGCATGTTCCTGCAAATGCTATAGTAAAAACAGAATATTTTTCTCTTGCTCCCCCTGGAGAAAGCAGTGAAATGTATATGAAACAAATACGATGATAAACTTAGATGCAATACACAAAGATAATATAAAATACGAGCCCTTTGAACATCTGCTTGTAGATTTTATAGATGCTGACTTTGTTAAATCAGCATACAAAGAATATAAAGAATCAACGGTAGTAGTAACAAAATTCGACGAGTTTAATAACATGTTTCCGCATCCTGCACAAGATCTACTAGATCAACATAGAGACGAAATTGTCAGAAGAGTAAATGACTTATGGGATCTAGATATTGCTACAGTTTCGATGAGCACAGCAATGTTTGATAAAAACTCAAAACTTGATGTACACAACGATTACAATTACGATGGAAACTTTTCTATACCTGCAAGAGGTATAATATACTTAAATGAAGAAAAAGTCTTTGGAACAAGTTTTCATGAATACGAAGATGGTCCCGGAAAAGAGATGGGCGGAATGCCAGGGCAATTACTCTTATTTAAAGTTAGTCCAAATAGTTGGCATAGTGCAGGAGTAGACGTTAAGTCTGATTTTAGGATTACCTGCAATTGGCTTCTAAATAGAGTAGGATCACCTCACTAATCAAATTCTTTATCCCAATCTTTAGTAGAACGGAAAAACAAATAATATGCTCTGAAATCACTTATTTGCTGTTTAGCATGAAACAGTTCTAAAGGTACATCGGCACTAACTTCTGTAATAGGAAAGTAATATCTTTTTATAATGCGTTCTAATTTTTTAACATCTCTATGTAACGAGTCTAATAATATATTATTAAATTCTTTATCTGTTATAAGATCTTTAAGCCAATAATGATGCGGGTCCTCAGGATTGTATCTCCTGGTGACTTCTCGTGTTTTGTAATATAAAGCACGAACAGGGTTCATTCCCGGTCGATACAAATTCATAATCTCTTTAAACCAAAAACTATCATGTGTAGTTGCAAGGTTCGCCATAACCGATTTGTAATCTTTAGATAACGCACTTCTTAGACTTTTTATGTTACTTTTCAGGTGCCCATAGTATTCACGATATAGCCTATCGGCTATATCTTTATATTCTGGTGCTAGTTTATCTAAGTATAATTCGCTAATTTCTGATATACTATATGTACCTTCGAGTAGTGCATGTGGTATGGTCTTAGTCTGTTCGTATCTGTCTAATTCGCTCTGTATTCGCAAAACATTAAAATCAATGATTTCTCCGTTTTTCATATGTATATTTATGTAGTATGAATATCTAGAATAGTATGTAGTTTGTCAGTACCACCATTTTTATGTAAGGTCACCTTTGCACCATTATGCAATGGCTGTGGCCAATTGCCTATGTTGACCCATGCATATCCGCAACTCTCACCGTTAAGTCTAGGCGGTAAAAATTCTTCTTCTACAAGATATACAAAACTATAGTAATAAAATCTTTTATCTTTGCTTTGGAATACGTCTATTGGATTAAGTTTAAGTGGCTCTGGAATAAACCCTATTTCTTCTTCTAGTTCTCGTTGAATGCATTCATACGGTGTTTCGGTGCCTTCAATAATGCCGCCCCAAAAACCCCATGTATGTTTAAATCGTTTGTCTGAGTTTCTTAACTGTAATAAACACCTTCCGGTGTCTTTAGCAAGAAAAACGACGCCTGCCGCTGTAGTTTCCATTTATAATACTAAACTCCAATAACCTGGGTTATAAATTCCTTCATAACTACTTATCCAGGAGTTATTGTGCCACTTGTATTGTTTGGTAGTATTTGTATTGGTTACATAAGCAGTATCTTCTGATGTTGAAGCATCAAATACAACAGTCCAATCTGTTCCGTCATATTCTATAATGTCATTTGAACTTGCATCAATGCCCCAATTAGGATATGCTACATCATCTATATCTTCTGTAATAAGATATCGTTGTCCAGTTGCCGCGGCAATCAATGTGCCATCGCCTGGATAGTTTCCTCTAGCATCTATAATTTTATCTACATTAGTAAGTGTACTAGATGGTAAAGTATCAGTGTCTAATGTAAACACTAATGTTGTGTCGTTACCCGGTAATGCCGCAATAGTACCAGTTATCATGTTTAACGTAGAATCTGTATCATTTGATATATTAAGTTTTAATTTGCTGGTTGATGACAGTTCACCTTGCATTTCAATTAGGTCTAGCCATTTCTTAGTTACACTTGCATTGTCTATTAGAATAGCAGTTGCGCCTGTTATTTGAACATAATAATCGTTTGGTGTAACAACAACTTCTGCTGTATCGGCAATGTCTTTAAAGAAGTCATAGTATCCTTCGTTGAATCCTAGTTCTTCTAGATTATCAACTGAATGTATATCAGTTGTAACTTGTTGTATAATACTTTGACGTTTTACTTTCGCTGGAGGACTTAGCCAAATAGGAACTGCAAAACTTAATGTTGCAATATCTAACTGCTCATCTACTCCTGCAGGTATAGATCTATTAGTCCAATTAATGTCTAATAGTTCTAATTCAAATATATTAGTCCAATCCAATGGATTATCATTTTGTGATAACTGTAGTGATGGATTAAACAGTATTAATATTTGTTCCAGTATCTGCATTTTTGTATCAGTGTTGGTAGTCCATATATCAACATTAATAGTTAGATTATACGGAACAGGCATATACTTTTGTGTTGTATATAAGTTACCTTGAACTGTGCCATACGCATTTTCGTCTTGTTTATACTCACGTTCTGCAACTTGATCTGTTTGAACTAAGTAAGGGTCAAATGTTCTATCTCTGGCAACTTGCAAACTGCCAACTGTTACAGTTATAAAAGGCGCACTATTAATAACATTCTCTGAATTGTTACGCAAAATACTAGCGACCATTCTGCTCATATCACCATAACGTGCAGGAACTCTATTATAATGTTTGCCCTTTTCTGTGTTTTCTTCTACTTTAAAATTAGAGAATACTCTGATAAGTTGGATCAGATATCTTTTCAACTGCTCGTCATACCACCAATCTAAATTCTTGCCCGCCATTAGTTATCCGTCTTTGGCTTCACAGCCTTACTTAAATTTGTTTTTTCTGCCGCAACTTCACCATCACTATAAGTTACAAATGTATCATTATTAACAAATGTTTCTAATAGCCTATTAGCCGCCGCCCAGTTGCCTGTATAGTCCGAGCCTACATTTAGCCAACGTGTTCCGTCTTTTCTAAATAATCTGTTTGGTGAAAAATCTGTTCTTAAGAAATAGTCGCCATTGCTGACGCCACTTACAGGAAACGAGCCGCCACTACCAACAACACTAACACCGTTAGGTACCTGGCCTGAACTAAACCCTACACCAGGCTTACCTGATGCCTCTTCAATATATAAATGATCTGAATCTAGTTTAAATGCATTAGGTATATCCTTTTCTGCTTGTTCTAGTATTTTATCATTAATAATAATTTCGTCTTTATACTTACTAATAAGATTTCTAAGATCACTTTCCTCTTCGCCAGTACCAAGTATATCTCTGTACTCTTGAGAATCTGTTATAGGACCAACTTTACATCTCCATAAATGTGACCACCATCTAGCATCATAGCCTTCTGCAGGCCTAGTTGCATCAGTTACTACAAAATACCTGTTTATAGCATCGTCACTGCCAAGTAATAAGTCGTCTCTAAGGTGAGGTATTTCTAATACATCACCTGGCATTAATCTTCTACCTATTGCTTCTACCATACTTTCTGTATGGAAATTAAAGTATAAAGTATCATTGGCTAAGAACATACCAAATTGTGTTAAATCAAACGAATCATTATCGCCTAAATTATATTGTGCTCTTAGTTCAAAAATATCTTTGCTGTATTTTCTATCTCTATTTTCTAAAAATAGCAAATCTTGTATAAAAACTTCTGAATTATTGTTGGAACCACCCGGTCTAGTAGGATCACCTGAATCAGGTGAATCTTGTACTCCTAAGTATTTGTGGATGTGAACGCCTGTTCCACCCGCATAGATGTGCTCTCCGACTATTCTATCAATGAATTCGAAGTCTTTGGTTTTCGTTGGATTCCATAAACTTAATCTAGGCATACTACTATTTATCTGTTATGGCTGTTCAATATGAGACAGTTGCATATCCGTTCCGTCTGTTCCGCAACAATCAACACAGGTAATACATTTATTGGTTTTTCCGCCTACTGTTAAGTCACCAGTAAAGTTACCTTCTATGCCATCAGGCAGGGTTTTTTGGAAGTAGTCTGTTTTAAGTATATCAAATATACTATTTGAATCAGAAAGAACAATATCGCTATCTCCTAACATACTACTTAATTGCATATCTCCGACAGTCATTCTCACTCCTATAAAACAGCAAGGATATACACTTCCATCACAGTCTAAAAATATTTCAGCCTGGTCATGCCGTGTTTGATTTACTAAGCAATCTATTTCTGTGTGACTGTGTTTAAATAACTCATCGTTGGTATAATCATAATATGTATGACTTGTATCTTGAATATCTGCACGAAGTGGCTGATAATCACCTTCTACATAATTTTTTGTTGTATGAGGTTTTATTGTGTATAATAATTTATATGTGTCATCGTCAGAAAGAGTTCTATCATAAATAGGTATAGTTTTTAATGTCCCATCAGGTGAATTTGCAAAGCCATATGGTTCTTTAAGATTTACCAAAACACCAAAACTTTTCGCTAAATCTTCTATTTCTTCCCATTGGTGTTCGTTGTGTTGAAATTTTAGTGTATCAAACAAACCATGTCCAAATCCACCATTGTTAAAGTATGCTTTCATATTACGCAAAAGGACTTTCCATTTAACATTTTTTCTATAAATATGATTGGTATCTTCTAAACCATCGACTGCAAAAATTACTCTACAATTTGAGTCTTCGAAAAGTTCTCCAATGCTTTTCCAAAAAGACTCATTTCTTGCACCACCATTAGTTCTCATTGTAATAATTGTTTCAGGATTGTATTCTAATATATATTTAAATATATCAACAAGTTCTAAAGCACTAGCAGGGTCACCTTTATTACCACAAAAATTCCATCGTTCTACATTAGCACAAAAAACACCGCCTAGATATTTCTTGAAATGTTCTAGTCCTAATTCGCTGTTTGTAACATACTGTTCTCTTTCTGGACCTCCTTGAAAGGAACGAATACACACAGGACATTGTGCATTACATCTATCAGTTGCTTCGACATGAACTGCATTAATTGATCTATGATACATACTTATTTCTCTTTCATATGAGAAAGTTCCATCTTCATGCCACAGCAGTCTATACATGTTAAGCAATGATTTGTTTTTCCTTGTATAGTTAGGTCTTCACTTTCAAACTTACCCGATATACCTTCTGGTACCGTTTTTATAAAATACCTAGAACTTAGTATATCGTGTATTGTGTTATCTGGTGATAGAACAATATTCTCATCTTTTAGCATAGCCTCTAATTGAGCCTCGCCATAATTCAATCTTGAGCCTATAAAACAACAAGGATAAACACTACCATCACAGTCTAAAAATATTTCGTAATGGTCGTTTTCTGGTTGATTAGCAACACAACTAATTGCTGTGTCGCTATATTTAAATATTTCGTCGTAGTTATAATCATAGAATACTTCTGTTTGATTAACATCGTCTTCAGCCATAGGCATATATTCAGGTTCTTCGTATTCTACATCTCCATATGGTTTAATAGTGTATAAAGGATTATACAGTCCTTTCGAGTCCGGGTTTCTATCGTATACCGGTATAGTTTTAATTTTTCCGTTTGGCAGTTTAGCAAAGCCATATGGTTCTTTTAAATTAGTCCACATGCCAAATCTTTTTGAAAGTGCTTCTATTTCTTCCCACTGATGTTCATTATGCCCAAATTTTAGTGTGTCAAACCACCCTTGCCCGTAGCCACCATTCTTACAATATGCTTTTATATTTCTATACAAGTTAGACCATTTAACATTTTTTCTATAAATGTGATTAGTATCTTCTAAACCATCTACTGCAAAAATTACATTACATCTTGTATCTTTAAAAAGTTTTCCTATACTTGCCCAAAACTTTTCACTTCTTGCACCACCATTAGTTCTCATATCTATTTTTGTTTTAGGGTTGCATTTTAAAATATATTCAAATATCTCAACAAGTTCTAACGCACTGGCAGGATCGCCTTTATTACCACAAAAATTCCAAGTAACAACTTTAGAACAAAAGTCCTCTCCTAGGTAAGTTGTAAAATGTGCTAATCCTAGTTCACTATCAGTAACAACATCATTTACAGGACCGCCTTGGTACGAACGTATACACACAGGACATTGTGCATTACATCTATCCGTTGCTTCAACATGTACTGCTGTAATGTGGTGATTATACATAATACATACTTATCACTAAATCTGATATTTAAACATTTTTACCGATAAATATCAAAACAGGAGAGTTGGCTGAGCGGCTTAAAGCACTTCCCTGCTAAGGAAGAGTACGGGTAACTGTACCGAGAGTTCGAATCTCTCACTCTCCGCCAGGATAAAAATATGTTTAGGTTTATATACAAATACAACAATACAAATACACCAGAGATCCCTCTGTCACAAGATCATTATCCTCTGGAAGAAATTACACAATTATTTGAATGGCAAGAACACCTCTCAGAAAAATATCAATCTGTTAAGGTTAGTAAGCAATATGAATCTGCAAATGAAAACGAAATATGTGTATTTCCAATTGATTTTCAAAGTACATCTATAGATACTTTACTGTATCCAATTGAAAAAATTTGTGGTGATGCTGAAACTTATTATCCGGATAATAAAAAAATTATTTTAATATATACAACAACTGAACCTTTTTTCTTTAGTCAAAATGACGAAGCACTTTTAGGTTTAGTAACAAAGTTTAAAAACTTAACATTTGTATTAAGCGGCTCCGGACATACACATATTACGCCTACAGCACAAACAACAATGAATATGCCTAATGTACAGTTTGTTACAAAACTTTGGTACTTTGATAGAGTGCATTATAATAAAACTGTTAGGAAAATGAATCAATGGCATTTTAGGGATGACATAGTAGAAGCACCTGAGGATATAGAAGATTATATTACATGCCCTAACAAGTTTTTGCTTACAATGAGGAATCCTAGGCCACATAGACTTATTATGTCGTCATTAGTAGAAAATAGTGAAACATTAAACGCAATTAGATATAGCAGGAATTGGTCTTTAAAAGCATTGCATATAGAAGGCTTATTACGAGATCAAGATATAGGACCAGAAGAATCTATATACCAGACACATCTAATATTGCATACTTTAGATGTATTAAGAAAACAGGTTGGAGAATCAGAGTATAGAAGCATTATAGATACTGCATTTGGACATGCACATATTTTAGATATGCCAAGTGTTCAAGATAGAGGCCTCCCTGCAAAATGGCTATATGATGATATTAATATTGCAATTATAGCCGGAGGCGAAGGAGAAGGATACGGGTATGCAGATGAAAAACAAATGATACCTATATATTTTAGAAAGCCATTTATAAGTTTTGGTTGTAAAGGCATTAACGAAGAAATGGAAAAGATTGGATTTAAAGTCTTTAGAGATTGCTGGGACCTAAGTTGGAGTAATGCAGATACTTTATGGGAAAGAGTAAATGGGTGCCATGAACTTATAAAAGATTTACAAGCAATGTCGGATGATGACTTGCTTCAAGTATTATTAAATACACGCGAACAAGTAAACACAAACTATTATCACTTAACAAAAGGATTATTTAGAGTGCAGAGTATTGAAAACTTTTTAGGGAGCCTAGAAGATGCCTGCAGTTAGAGGAGCAAGACCCATTAGAAATAGTGAAGTCTTAGAATTTCATAACAATATTTTACAGCCAATGCCCCCGGTTACTATAGAACATTATGCATCGGTATGGAACGAATGGATGAACTACAGTTCATTAAACAGCATAGAAGGATTGAACCATTTTGGGTTTGCTGATTACACACAAGGAACAAGTCAGACATTTGACCAGTTCATTTTAAGACACAGCAAAGATAGAGAAATAATTGTTCTGAAAGGAGACTTTCAATATCATGCATGTTTAGGCAAACATGTAGAGTTTAAATATATAGATTATCCTCATAATTTAGAAGGTATAATAAAAGGACCTGGATTACATGCATTATTAATAAGTGCTCCTTTTAGTGACTTTGGGTGTATGCATCCAGATTTTGAGCAACTAATGAAAATATGTAATGTTATGGATATACCTGTATGTTTAGATTTAGCATATTGGGGAATAAGTAAAAACTGCCATTTAAACTTAAATGACTATCCTGCAATTAAAGAAGTAACTTGCAGTTTAAGTAAGCCATTTTTTACATTAGAAAATCACAGAGTGGGAATACGTTGGACAAAAGAATATGCAGACGATGGCATAAGCATGTTAAATGAAGTAGAAATGCAAAATAAACATAGCATGTCATTAGGTGTAGAATATATGCGACACTTTGGGCCAGATTATAATTGGACAAAATTTGCAAATGCATATGGAGATGTTTGCCACGACGAGGATTTAGTGTGGACTGATACCGTAATTTTTGGTCTAGGTGATGATGTAAGACATAGCGAATTCAACAGAGGCGTTCACGGTAATTATAGAGTATGTATAAGTGAATGGCTAGGCGATGTCTAGATTAGATTTATTTTCAATTGGTGAGCAATGGGATTGGGATAGATATATTAATCTTCAATTAGGACATAACCATTTTGAACAAGTTGCAAAAGAGTGCTTTAATAAAGAATACGACAAAGTTACACATCACTCAGATATAGGAAATTTGTATCGACATATTCCTCATAATGATATAGCAATAAGATTTGATAATTGTTTCGCTCCAGTAAACCTAGAAACAATTTTTAATTCAAGTATACTGCAAATTATAGAAACAACAATTTTACAAGGTCATGAGGTGCTGTTTTATGTTCCTACTGAACCTTTTACTAAACAAGATCTTAGAGCATGTAGTAAATATCTGAGAAATAATGTAAGAAATAAAATACATTATGCTAACTGTAATCCTAATATATTTAATTACAGTGATTTTGATATGAAACTACATTACATAGATTACTTCTCATTATGGTCAGTAACAGGAAACATACATTGGACTAGCCAAGTAAACTACAAAAAAGATTCTAAAGATTTTTTAGCATTAGCATTTACTGTTCGACCTGGCAAACAAATAATGCTAGATGCTCTCAAAGAAAACGGACTATACACTAAAGGGTATATTACTGATAGCGATAACATTATAGATAATTTAGATGATTCAAAAGGCAGATATAACATAAGAAGCATGACTGATGAATATCAAAAGCACCCTAACTTTATGAATATTACTCCTTGGACTAAAGCAGTACACTTTGAATTAGTAATAGAAGATACTGAATCAAATGTTCCGTTATACGCATCAGAAAAGATCTATAGAGCAATGTATAATAAGATGCCTTTTATTGTGTATGGCAAAAAAGGTTACTTGCAACTTTTAAAAGACTTAGGCTATAAAACGTTCGATACAATATTTGATGAGTCTTATGATGAGTCAGGAAATAGAGAAGATAAAGCAATGGTTATTGCAAAAGAGATTAGTAATTTTTGTAATTTAGAAGAAGCAAAAAAACAAGATTTAATGAAAAGTGTTAATGATATTATAGA
>ERZ1046740.1938-NODE-1938-length-13884-cov-4.083737_pt1 | contig 13884 bp, 9 predicted proteins | sample MGYA00383093_ERZ1046740 | MGnify/ENA primary metagenome ERZ1046740 (study PRJEB29581, sample SAMEA5548363) | metagenome | biome: marine; feature: coastal; material: water | depth 25 m | study: Short-term variability in the microbial, nano- and picoplankton...
TCGGCCAGTGCTGCCGTCGGGCCTTTCTACTGCCCGGGCGATCAGCAGGTTTATATCGACCTTTCATTTTTCAATGATTTGAGCCAGCGGCACGGCGCTCCGGGTGACTTTGCCCAGGCCTACGTGGTGGCCCATGAAGTAGGGCACCATATACAAACTCTGTTGGGAATCAGCCAGAAAGTGCACAGCGCAAAGAAAGGGCGTAGCGAAGCTGAGGTTAATGCGCTGTCGGTTCGCCAGGAGTTACAGGCAGATTGTTTTGCCGGCCTTTGGGGGCATGCAGCAAACGTAGATCGTAAAATGCTGGAACCGGGGGATCTGGAGGAGGCTCTCAAGGCTGCCACTGCTATCGGTGACGATCGTCTTCAGCGCGATGCAGGCAGGCAGGTAGTGCCCGACAGCTTTACCCACGGCAGTTCCGAGCAACGTGTGCGCTGGTTTCGCAAGGGTTTTACCAACGGTAAGTTTGAAGACTGCGATACTTTCACAGCCTCCCGTATTTAGAGATTCGCACAGCGTGTAACAACGCGCCTATCTCAAATTCAATACCTGTCGCCTTTTCAGTCCGGTTGAAAAGTCGACAGGTGGTGCCTGCGCCCTGAACGGGAGAGGATAACCCCACTGATCACCCCAGGGGGAATCCGAAATGACATCATCACAAGCCATTGAATACCGCATCGCCAGGCAACTACTGAAAAAGAGCCCCGCACCTATTCGCGAGAATAGTCATCTGGCGGACAGGGTAATTGCCATTGTTGCGTTAACCGCTGGTATGTTGCTCCTGGGAAGCTATGTCCCCGAAATATTAGGTGCCGCGTTTGCAGCAGCGGCTATTATTGCAATGGGCACGTGCAGCTGAAGGCCCGGCTAAGTCAGGGTCTATCTACTCACGTCCATTTAGCTGAGCCATAGCAGAGTGGCCAGGTTTGCAAGCGTTAGTGTTGCCGCGATAATTTTCCAGGTCAAGACCGGATTTCGTTCTACCAAGGGCCGGAACCTGTATTCAAGGTACCTGGGGTTCGGATGCTGTAATTCGTGAGAGAATTCCGCCACTTCAACATGGCGTCTCTCCTGGTGAAGACGCAGGCCCTTTCGTATAGCCCCGTCAATCCATACCGGTACCAGAGGATTGAGTTGATAACTGGGCGTGTATCGGGTTTTGAGAAAGTCCGCGCTGGTTTTACAGTGCTCCAGTTTGCCCTCGAAAGGCAGCTTACTGGTGAGCATTTCATAGCTGATTACTGCAAGGGAAAATAAATCGGAACGGAAGTTAGGGGCCAGGCCCAGGGCGTATTCCGGAGCCGAATAGTCGGCTGTGCCCAGGGCCTGTTCCCGCTGAATGGGAGCGGTTATTTCAGCAAAGCCCGGTGCGTAGCAACTGCCAAAATCGAGAATTTTTACACGCCCTTGAGCATTGATCATGATGTTATCGGGCTTGATATCCTGATGCAGTATTTCGCGCCGATGGAAAGCGCGTAAACCAAGGGCAATCTGCTCCACCAGATAGACTACTTCTTCAACCGGTGGATGGGGGTGTTCACGCATCCACTGTGCCAGGGTCATTCCATCCACATACTCCGTGAGGTAATAAAGGCAGCTTTTGCGCCGCGAAGAATCCACTACCCTGACTATATGTGGACTGTTCATGCGCGATCCGACCCAGCTCTCCATAACAAAGCGTTCAAGATAAGCGGGGTCATCCTCGTAGTTAACCGAAGGCGTTTTCATGCAATAGAGCTGGTTGCTAATTTCGTCACGCACCCGGTATACCTGGCTGCGAGTACTGGCGTGAAGCTCTTTTTCCACCACAAACCCATCCACTCGCATGCCCACCTCCAGAAAGGGTGGAAGGGGCAGCTCTGTGAGGTGCCTGACTACATCGTCTATGCCTTGTTCAGGCAATGCATCAATGCGCAGAAGCTGGCAGCTGAGGTTGTCCTGACTGCCGTTGGCCAGCGCCTGCTTGATTAGCCGATCACAATCTTCCTCTAATGATTCAGTTCCACTACCTGGCTGTGCAAGCAACTGCTGTAGCTGGGGGTGGTTGATGAAATCATGCACCCCGTCGGTGCTTAGCAGAAATAGGTCTCCCTCCAGCAGGTCTACCACCCGATAGTCAACGTCCAGCTTTACATCCAGGCCCATGGCACGCGAGAGATAGCTTTGCTCACTCGATATCCGTGTGGCGTGGTCGCGTGTTAATAGCTCCAGCTCGCCTTGCCGCAAGCGGTAAATCCGGCTGTCGCCGACGTGAAACAAGTGGGCGCTGTGGGATTTGAACACCACAGCACTAAATGTAGTGATATAACCGCGATGTCGGTCCTGGTATTCACGGCCGCGGCTATAGAGCCAACGATTAAGTGCAGTGAGTACCTGTTGCGCGGATTTACCCACGCTCCAGGATTCTGGTGTTGAGAAGTAATCCGAGAGGAAGGATGTGACACAGCTCTCGCTTGCTTCACGTCCGGCATCGGCAGCACTGACGCCATCGGCAATGACAGCGGCCGCTCCTTTTATGGTCATTAAGTTGGCGTCTGGTATGCGAATACCGATGGCATCTTCATTAACTGCCTTACAACCAGCCACGCTGAGCTGGCCCAGAGAGAGCTGTAAGCTGCCGTCAAGGTGCAGTGCATTGCGTAGTGTGGCTGGCAGATTCATTGCTTCAGGCCACGTCTATCAGTTCGACGCTGCCGTCGGGCAGAACTTCAGCCATCTGACCTGCGGGCTCGTCCAGGAACTGAACAACCATGAAGCAGATTGCTGCGCTGGCGGCAATGATCATGAAAAAGGTGGAGGTATCTACAAAGGACAGTATCGTCAGGTACACCACCGCGCCAACATTGCCGTAAGCACCAGCCATGCCGGCGATCTGTCCCGTCATGCGACGCTTGATTAGCGGGACCATGGCAAAGACCGCACCTTCTCCGGCCTGCACAAAGAATGAGCAACACATGGTTGCGATGACCGCCGCTGCAAGCCACCAGTTGCCATCAATCTGGCTTAGTAGCAGGTAGCCGACTGCCAGTCCGGCAATGAGAATAGAAAGGGTTTTCTTTCTGCCATAACGATCGCTGAGCCAGCCGCCGCCCGGTCTTGCGACAAGATTCATGCATGCGAACCCCGAAGCCATCAGACCGGCTTTAACAGGTGAGAGTTCAAATGTATCCATAAAGAAAAGGGGTAGCATGGATACCACAGCCAGCTCAGACCCGAAGGTGACGAAGTATGCCCAGTCCAGGACTGCTACCTGCTTGAAACTGTAGCGGTCGATTTCGGCGACACCTTGGTGCAGATGCTCCTTGTTAACGCGCCAGATCTGACTTGTCTGGAAGCCGAACAGCACGATCAAGCCGACGTAAAAAATGTTGCTGATACTGGTATCCAGAAGCCCCAGGTTGGCAGGAGAAAGCTTCCAGGTCAGTACGGCCAATGCAGCGTACATGGGTATATTCATGAAGAGCAACAGAAAGAGATCCGCGCGGCTACTAACCTCCAGGCCGCCGCTGCGCTTGGGCTTAAAGTAGGTAGATCCCTTGGGAGTGTTACGAGCATAGCGGTAGAAAAATATGCCGTAGATAAACGCGATTACGCCGGTGGTCGCCAGGGCATAGCGCCAGCCGTCATCGCCGCCATATAGCAGTGCCAGGCCAGGCAGTGTCATGGCTGCGGCGGCCGAACCAAAATTACCCCAACCCCCATAGATCCCCTCAGCCATGCCAACCTGCCGGGCCGGGAACCACTCACTCACCAGTCGAATGCCGATAACAAAGCCTGCTCCCACGAAACCACAGAGAAATCGAAACAGGGCCAATTGCTCGAAGCTGGTAGCGAAAGCAAAGCCCCAGCAAAAGAAAGCCGAGATAGTAAGCAGCAATGCGTAGACAAGGCGAGGACCATAGTGGTCTACCAGCATGCCAATAATAATGCGCGATGGAATCGTCAGCGCCACGTTAAGGATTAGCAAGGCCTTTACCTGCTGGCTGCCTAGATCAAGTGCGTCTTTGGCAAAAGCCAGCAGGGGAGCGTGACTGAACCACACCAGGAAGCTGATAAAAAATGCCACCCAGCTCAGATGCAGGGTGCGAATGGATGGGTTCCTGAAATCGAGGATGTTCAGTCCGGAACTGCTCACGTTACATCTCCTTAGTGATGATGCTTGAAAACCCCCATGCAGTTGCAAGGCCTGTGCCAACAAGGAAACCTGCTTCGCGGTGTGTCTGGGGGCCGATGATGCACGTCGCTGGTGCAGCATCCTCGTCCTGGTGCAGTCGCTACCAGATCAAGTGCTCCTTCAGCGTGCATTGGCGCACCTTTTTTGCGCGGCCTGCCTAAGAAACACCGTCTCCAAATGGCAAGAGGCGGTTTATTTAGGCTGGCACGATGCTTGCTATATGACTTGGTGTCTGAAAAGAAAGGCGCGAATCATGGCGCGCTGTCATCTGTTTAAGGAGGAAGTGGTGAGCACAATTAAGGTTCTTGTTATTGGCAACGGCATGGTGGGCCACCATTTCGTCGAGCAGCTGGCTCAAGGAGATGCTGATACTGATATCACGGTGATTGGTGGCGAACCGCGGCCCGCCTATGACCGGGTGCACTTGTCGGAAGTGTTTGCTGGCAAGGAGCCCAGCCAACTGGCGCTGACTACGCGCGAGCACTACCGGGAGTTGGGAGTCTCCGCACATTTTGGTGATCCGGTGGCGGCGATAGAGAGGGAGCATAAGCAAGTTATTACCGAAGGCGGACGTCGTTTTGACTATGACAAGCTCGTGCTGGCCACTGGCTCATATCCGTTTGTTCCTCCTATACCCGGTAGCGATGGCGAGCATCGGCTTACCTATCGCAATATTGACGACCTGGGTGAGATTAAGGCCTCTGCCAAGAGCAGCAAGGTTGGCGTTGTTATTGGTGGCGGTTTGCTCGGCCTGGAATGTGCCAACGCGCTGCGCAATCTAGGCATGGAAACCCATGTGGTGGAGTTTGCACCAGGCCTGATGGGCGTACAGCTGGACGGTGGCGGCAGTGCCATGCTGAGGCGAAAGGTTGAAGGCCTGGGTGTAAGGGTGCACACCAATAAAGTGACGGAAAAAATTGTTACTGGAGACGAGCGTCGTTTCAAGATGGCATTTGCCGATGGCAGTGAGCTGGAAACAGACATGATTGTTTTCAGCGCGGGTATTCGCCCCGAGGACAGCCTGGCTAGAGCGGCTGGGGTGGATGTAGGCGAGCGGGGCGGCATCGTGGTGGATTATCACTGCCGCACCAGCGATTCAGATATTTTGGCGGTGGGAGAGTGCGCCCTGTTTGGTGGCCGTATCTTCGGCCTGGTAGCCCCCGGTTATCGTATGGCAGAAGTAGCGGTTTCCCAGTTCGCCGGTGATCGTCTGCAGTTCCAGGGTGCTGACATGAGTACCAAACTCAAACTGCTGGGAGTAGATGTAGGCTCTATAGGCGATGCCCATGGACAGGCAGAGGGCTCTATAGCATTTACCTATAGCGACGAGCGCGAGGAGGTTTTCAAGCGCTTGATTGTCAGTGCTGATGGTAAGGTCCTGCTGGGCGCGGTGATGGTGGGCGATTGTTCTGGGTACGACAGCCTGTTGCAGTACTACCTCAACGGCATTGAATTGCCTGCAGAGCCAGAAGGCTTGATCCTGCCAAATGTCGGGTCCGCGATATCTCTGACGGCTGATGCACTGCCAGCTACAGCCACGATCTGCTCATGTCACAACGTCAGCAAGGGCGACGTTGTAAGCGCTATTGATGGCGGATGCTGTTCGCTGACAGATGTAAAGTCGGACACAAAGGCGAGTACCGGCTGCGGTGGCTGCGCCTCTTTACTGGAAAACCTGGTGGATGATGAAATGGCCGCGCGTGGCATGGAAATCGATACCAGTATCTGTGAGCACTTTCCTTACACGCGACAGGAGATTTATCACCTGGTACGGGTGGGCGACATTCATAGCTTTGAAGACCTTCTGACTAAACATGGCCATGGCTTGGGCTGTGATATCTGCAAGCCAACAGCGGCCTCAATACTTGCCAGTTGCTGGAATGACTATGTTCTCAAGGATTCCCACCAAACATTACAGGACAGTAACGACCGCTTTTTGGCGAATATCCAAAAGAATGGCAGCTATTCAATCGTTCCGCGTATTCCCGGCGGTGAGATCACCCCGGAAAAGCTGATTGTTATAGGCGAGGTGGCAAAGGATTACGACCTCTATTGCAAAATTACCGGGGGACAGCGTATCGATCTGTTTGGTGCCCGCTCTTACCAACTGCCAGAAATTTGGGGGAAACTTATCGATGCCGGCTTTGAGTCTGGCCATGCCTACGCGAAGGCGCTGCGCACGGTGAAGTCCTGTGTTGGCAGTACCTGGTGTCGCTACGGGGTACAGGATTCGGTCAACATGGCAATCTATATTGAAGGTCGCTACAAGGGGTTGCGCTCTCCTCATAAAATTAAATCAGCAGTATCTGGTTGCACCCGCGAATGCGCTGAAGCCCAGTGCAAGGACTTCGGCGTAATTGCCACCGAAAACGGCTGGAACCTCTATCTGGGAGGTAATGGCGGCATGAAGCCGCGACACGCTGATCTATTTGCCACCGACCTTAACGATGAAGAGTTGATTCGCCTTATCGATCGCTACCTGATGTTTTATGTGCGCACGGCGGATCGCTTACAGCGCACTTCAGTTTGGCTGGAAAATCTCGAAGGGGGCTTGGAGTATCTGCGCGAGGTTATCGTAGATGACAAGCTGGGGATTTGCGCCGAGTTGGAAGCCGAGATGGCCCACGTGGTTGGCAGCTTCCAGTGCGAGTGGAAAATCACGGTTGAGGACCCGGATAAAGTCAGGCAGTTCGCACACTTTGTAAACAGTGATCAAACCGATAGTAATGTTCAGTTTGTACGAGAGCGCGAACAAATCAGACCGGCCAATGTTGATGAGCGAGAAGACCTCGCTCAAGACATCCTGGCTACAGCATGAAAGCCGAAATTTGAAATTCAGAGCAGGTGATTGACAAAATGAGTGAATGGCAAACAGTTTGCGATATCGAGGAAATACCACTTAATGGTGGCTGCTGCGCCCTGTTGCGCAATCAGCAGGTGGCAGTATTTCGGGTACAACAGGGGGCGGATCAAAAGTTATATGCCATCGATAATTTTGACCCCTTCAGCGATGCTAATGTTATCTCCCGAGGCATTGTTGGTAGCTCCAAGGGGCGCGTGGTTGTGGCATCGCCAATTTACAAACAGCACTTTTGCCTCGGTTCAGGGGAGTGCCTGGAAGACAATGTCACATTACGTACCTGGGATGTCCGCCTTAGCGGCCACAAAGTCCAGGTTGCGATCTGAGTCATGCTGTTTGGACGCCGGAAAAAGAACCCGATTTACCTTCCGGACAAGGGAGTACAGGAATGGAAATATGCCACCTGTGGTTATTGTTCAACAGGGTGTGCTATCGAGGTTGGCATCAATGCTGCCGGCGAGGCGGTTACTACTCGCGGGGTAGCGGATGCTCCTGTTAACCAGGGCAAACTTTGTATCAAGGGTATTACGGAAGCGAGTATCTTTACAGCAGAGGGTCGGGCAAATCAGCCAATGCTGCGGCAACGACACTGGGATGATTGGCAACCAGGCAGCTGGGATGCCGCGCTGGATCATAGCGCAACAGAGTTCAAGCGCATTCAGGCCGAGTATGGCCGTGATGCGGTTGCGGTTGTATCGACAGGGCAACTGCTGACAGAAGAGTTTTATACCCACGGCAAACTGGTGCGGGGCCTGATTGGTACCAACAATTACTGCGGTAACACGACCTTGTGTATGGCCTCGGCGGTTTCAGGTTACAAGCGCTCCTTTGGCGCCGACGGCCCCCCCGGGTGCTACGAAGATTTCGAACACACCCAGTGCCTGCTGGCGTTTGGTTCCAATCTTCCCGAGCAGCATCCGGTGATCTACTGGCGCCTTAAGGAGGCTCTGGAAAAGCGCAAGTTCCCGTTGATCGTGGTTGACCCCAGGGTAACCATGTTTTCCCAGTTTGCCGATATACACATGCCGATTGTTCCCGGTACTGACCTGGTATTACTCAATGCGCTGGCTCACGTGATCCTGGAGGAGGGCCTGGCAGACGAAGAATACATACTGGCGCACTGTAATGGCCGCGATGAATTACATGAATTGGTGAAGCGTTACGATCCACCCAGCGCGGCAAAAATTTGTGGTATCAGTGCGGACCAGATACGCCAGGTAGCCCGACTTTACGCTTGTGCAGGTGCGGCCATGAGCATCTGGACCATGGGTATTAACCAGAGCACTCACGGCTCCGATGGTGTTGCCGCTATCAATAACCTCAACCTTATCACCGGCAATATAGGCAAACCTGGTGGTACATCCCTGTCAATTACCGGGCAGTGTAATGCAATGGGTACCCGGGAGTGGGGTTCGACAACCGGTTTGGCCGGGCATAGAGCCCTTGAAAACCCGGAGCACCGCGCCGAGGTGGGCGAGTTCTGGGGTGTAGATCCGGACTTTTTCCCGCGCCAACGTGGTCTTGCCATGACCGACATATTTCCAGCCATCGAGGCCGGGGAGATCAAGGCTTTATGGCTGGTGGCCACCAATCCCATGACATCCATGCCCAACACTGCCCGGATTAGAAAAACACTTGAGAAACTGGAACTACTGATAGTGCAGGACCCCTATCAGGATGTGGAAACTGCGCAGTATGCCCATGTATTTTTGCCCGCCGCGATTTGGGCGGAGAAAGAGGGTACCTTCACCAATACCGAGCGAAGGGTGAACCTGGTTACCCAGGTTAAGCCTCCATTGGGTGATTCTCGATCCGACTTATGGATATTTAACCAGATGGCAAAGCGTTTCCCGGGCTACGAAAACATGAGCTTTCCGGAGGCAGCATCCGAGGTATTTCTGGAAATGGGCCGCTTGTCAAAGGGCGAGGCGGCACACGGGGGGCAGCGTTACCTGGATATCAGCGGCATGAGCCACGCGTCTATTCTCGCCGCCCGCGGTCAGCAGTGGCCCCTTAGAGAAGGGGAGTCGGAGGGGGCCAGGCGCCTGTACTGCGACGGTGTTTATCCCTATGCCGACGGCAAGGCAAAACTGCTGGCCATGGATTGGCAAGACATCAATGAGCGCCCCGATGCGGAGTTTCCCTTCTGGCTTAACAGCGGGCGTGTGGTCGAGCATTTTCACACCCGAACCCGCACTGGCAAGGTAGGCAATTGCAACAAGTTCAGCCCTACTGCATACATGGAGGTCAATCCTGATGCAGCGGCCGAGCTGGGTATTGAACACCTCGATTATGTCAGGTTGGTAAGTCGTCGCGGCGATGCCATTGTGCTGGCACAAGTGACCCAGCGAGTACCGCGCAACATGGTGTTTGTACCATTTCATTTTCACGATTGTGTTAATCGCCTGACGCTGGGGCTGCTCGACCCCTATTCTCGACAGCCCGCTTTCAAGCAAGGCGCCGTGAGAATAGAAAAGGTCGACCAGCTTGCAGCGGGGCAACTCAACCTGGCGCTACGGGCTTATTGATGACAGCAAAACTTTTTGAACCAATACGACAGCAGCGCCAGTCTGAATCGGTCTTCCCGCTGCGCGAAAATGAACCGGAATATGCTCGCCTGGCTAATGTCGAGACGGCGGAGCAAAACCGCTATGGGCAGCACATTGCACTGTACGATCTGGTTGATGATGCTGTCTCATTGAATATCAATGGTGTGCACGAAGCCGGCTTTAATCCCCACCGCAACAAACAACATGCCTTTCACTTTGCAGCGGATAATTGCATAGGCTGTCACGCCTGCGAGTCAGCCTGTAGCGAAAAGAACGACCTGCCTGCGCATTTGAGTTTTCGTAGTGTAGGCTACGTGGAGGGCGGTACTTACCCCAATTACACACGCATGAATATCTCCATGGCCTGCAATCACTGTGATGATCCGGTCTGCCTTAAAGGGTGTCCTACCCGCGCATACACAAAGCACCCGGAGTATGGCGCGGTCCTGCAGGATCCGGATATCTGCTTCGGCTGTGGCTATTGCACCTGGGTTTGCCCCTATAATGCACCACAGCTCGATCCCGTTAAGGGCCGGGTTGAAAAATGCAATATGTGCGTGGATCGACTCGAGGTCGGTCTCAAGCCTGCCTGTGTCTCTGCCTGCCTTGGCAATGCGCTCAATTTCGGCGTGGTTGAAAACACGCCGGAAAACCGCCAGCAAATCGATAACCGCATCCCCGGGTTTCCTGACCCCGAAATCACCCACCCCAATATCCGTTTTCAACAAACGCGAAGCCTTCCTGCTGAGCTAACCCGGCCAGATAGCATGCCGCTCAAATACCGTCGCGATGGAAGTTCAGGCTATAAACCGAGGGTAGATTTGGCGACAAACAAGGAAAAACACTGGAATCTGGGTCGCCTTAGCTCGCGGGAAAATCCTTTGGTAGCGTTTACCCTGATGTTACAGGCGGCAATCGGTTTGTTCGCCGTAATGCTGCTCAACGCCTCACCGTTGACTCCTGCCCAGGCTGTGCCCGGAGAGAGCAGTACATATCTTTTCGGTACGGTCCTGTGCGCGGCTCTGGCGGGCGCGGGTTTACTGCTGTCGGCAAGCCATCTCGGCAAGCCCCTGCGCGCCTACCGGGGCTTCAATAACTTACGTCATTCACCAATGGCGCGCGAGGGGCTGGGGGCAGCATTGTTTACAGCTACAGCTGGTCTGTCGTTTTCTCTGGGTTGGTTTGTTGCGGGATGGATAGTCCAGCTGTTAGCCCTGGGAGCAGCACTCAGTGGTGGTTTCACCCTTTACTATATGGTGCGCTGTTACCTGATCAAGGCCAGGCCGTTCTGGAATCACTGGCAAACAACGACTGCTTTTGTTGGCGCTAGTTGTTACCTCGGTGGACTGCTCTTCCTGTGTCTGGGCGGCTACCCATCACAGTCTTTGGTACTCCCTGTTCTAACGCTGGGGCTATTTCTTGAAGCGACAGGGCTGATATTTCACGCGCGTGCTATGGAGAAGGCAGATGATGAGGGAGCTGTATCTCATCATGTGCAACGTACCACCTTCGCCAAGGTGTACTACTTAAGAAATATTTTGTTGGGCCTGTCAATTCTTGGCGTACTTTGGATGACTCTGGCAGGGCTTGGCTCGACTTTCGCCTGGATGGCACTTGGCAGTTGTATTGTTGTGCAGTCCATCATGGGGCGCGCGCTGTTCTATGTATTGGTTGTGCCTACCACAATGCCGGGTGCTTTTTTCTGGAAAAACAAGGCATTTGAGCAGCACGCTCGTGACATTGGACTTGCCAATATGCCACAGGCCGGGGTCGCAAAAGGACACTAATAGCCCCCCGATCGGGCTGTCCTGATGGGCTGTGCACCGATAACTGATGCCGAGTACATGAATTATAAAATACCAATAAATTCATATATATCATGTAGATAAGTACGAAATATAGAGCTATTTATAGAATTTCGTGAAAGGCTGTATTTGTCCCCCAGGTGGTGAAACGGTTAGCATCAGAGCTTCTTTTTGAGGCTTTTGCGTTTATGGATAACCCGGTTATCGTCCTGTCACTGCCGCAACTGGCCCTGGCCTTTGTGCCGGTAGCAATAACCTTAATCATTCTGTGGCGCTGGTCCTTTGGTGTCACCAGCCCGCTGTACGCTCTTGGGCGCATGCTGGTGCAGTTACTGCTCATTGGCTATGTACTGGCCTGGATATTCGGCGCCAAAAATGGCCTGCTGATACTGATAGTCCTTGCGGTAATGCTGGTGGCTTCCAGCTGGATTGCCATAGGAACAGTAAAGGAACAGCGCTGGGGATTGCTCAGAGCCTCCCTGATTTCTATTACCGTGGGTGGTGGGCTGACGTTGCTGCTCATCACGCAACTGGTGCTGAATGTTGAGCCCTGGTATCTGCCGCGCTACATGATTCCGCTTGCTGGTATGGTATTCGCCAATGCTATGACAGCGGTTAGCCTGGCTGCTGAGAGGCTGTATAGCGAGCTGGGCCACGAGATGAACTGGGATAAAGCGAGGATAACGGCCTACCACGCCGCGATGATACCGGTCGTTAACTCTCTTCTTGCAGTGGGTTTGGTCTCCCTGCCGGGAATGATGACCGGGCAGATTCTGTCCGGTGTCTCCCCATTAATTGCATCGCGCTACCAAATTATGGTGATGTGTATGATCTTTGCGGCGGCGGGTATTTCTACCGCCGTATTCCTCGCTCTGTGCAAGGAAAGAGTGATGGCCTCACTCGCGGTGGCTGACAACGAAGCAGTGGGTTAATACTTTGCGTATCGCAGTCATCATCAAAGGCAAAAGCCCCAGGAAAGACGATTTTTATCGCGATCTGTCTGAAAATGCCAACTTCACCCGGATCCAGGACCTGCAAATCCTGGAAACTGAATACGCTGGCCATGCCGTAAAACTGGCGGCCAGCTGTTGTGCCGGGGTGGACTACCTGATTGCCGGAGGTGGAGACGGCACCCTCAATGAAGTAGTGAACGGCTGTATGCAGGCTCTTGATAATGCCCCGGGGCTATCTCTGCCGGCAGTGGGCGTGCTGGCTCTGGGTACTGCCAATGACTTTCTCAAGACCACTAACGCAGATGGCAGCGTGGCGCAGTTACTGGAGTTAATACGGGAAGGAAAGCGAACCAGGATTGATGTCGGGCGTATTCACTACCGGCAACAAGACGGAAAAAATGGCCAGCGTTATTTTGTTAATGTCGCAGATATCGGTATTGGTGCCAGCGTGGTCCAGCGCATGGGGGGATCCCGTCCCTGGTTGGGCGCCAATGGGCATTATCTTCTGGCAATTGTCACCGGGTTTTTAACCTATCGAAAGCAATTATTGAAGCTCTCTTCCAGTTCAGGCTTCTCCTGGCAGGGCAAATGCCTGGCCGCCCTGGTGGGCAACGGAAAGTGTTTTGGTTCAGGGCTTTATGCACTTCCTGCCGCCCGGCTCGATAGTGGAGAGTTGGAGCTCACCGTGGTTGGAGATGTGGCCTTGCTGGATTTCATTCAGAAGCTGCCGCTACTGCGCAAGGGGTCTTCTATTAACCACCCCCAGGTGCTTTACGCACGCGCCAGTGAGTTTCAGGCACAGCATGTGTCAACGCCTATTGGCGTGGAAGTCGATGGTGAATACCTGGGAACTACGCCGGTAAAGATCGGTATTCTTCCCGCAGCGCTTGAGATATTGTTACCGTGAAACACCGTATGCGTTTTGTGGCCTATACTGATCAAGATGAAGAATATTGTTTCCAGGTACCTCGAACTTCTGTTAACCCTTTGCCTTTGCCTGATGTGTACAGGCGCTAGAGCGGATGCCTGGCTAATCGACGTAGAGGGAGCCATAGGGCCAGCCACTGCCGACCACATGATTCGTGCATTGGAGCAGGCTCAGGAGGCACAATCGGAGCTGGTAATCCTGCGCATCGATACTCCCGGCGGACTCGACAGCGCCATGCGCGACATGATCAAGGCGGTGCTCGCTGCCCCGCTTCCAATAATCGCTTATGTCTCTCCCAGCGGCGCCAGGGCTGCCAGCGCCGGAACCTATCTTCTGTATGCCACCCACATTGCCGCCATGGCGCCGGGCACTAACCTGGGCGCGGCAACACCGGTGCAGATTGGCTCGCCCGGCTTGCCCCGGTTGCCAGGGCCGGAGGAGGTCGATAAAGAAGCTCCCCCTCAGCCCGCTACTGCCATGGAGAAAAAGATAGTTAATGACGCCGTCGCCTATATACGCAGCCTTGCTCAATTGCGTGGCCGCAACGCCCAGTGGGCTGAACAGGCGGTTCGAGAGGGGGTCAGTCTTAGCGCGTCAGATGCCCTGGCAGACGGA
>ERZ1046740.1939-NODE-1939-length-13870-cov-5.141730_pt1 | contig 13870 bp, 12 predicted proteins | sample MGYA00383093_ERZ1046740 | MGnify/ENA primary metagenome ERZ1046740 (study PRJEB29581, sample SAMEA5548363) | metagenome | biome: marine; feature: coastal; material: water | depth 25 m | study: Short-term variability in the microbial, nano- and picoplankton...
CTTAACTCATTCGGCAACTCATCCATACTCCGCTCCCGAACCATTTACGCAATAGAGATAGACAATTCAGATAATATTTGGGTTTCCACAGACGACGGAATTTTTGGCCTAACACCAACTGGAGAACTAATTACCAGGCTTAGCGAACCGGACGGCCTACAGGGCAAAGACTTTAATCTCGGTGCCTCCTTCAAAGACTCTAAGGGCAGAATCTATTTCGGCGGAATGAACGGCTATAATCGGTTTCATCCTTCAGAAATCAACACCGAGACAAAAGTACCAGACATTCTGATTACCAGAATCGAACGTCACGGTGAGGATTCTAAAACACGATACACCGCCATCCAGTCCTCATCCCTGCAACTCAGGCCAGAGCACTACTTACTCAAACTTGCCTTTGGCGTACAGGATTACCTGGACCCGGAGAAAAGCACCTACCGCTACAAGCTCGAAGGTTTCGACCCAGAGTGGTTGGAGAATGGTACTCGCAACACCGCGACTTATACTAACCTCCCACCTGGCGACTACACATTCAAAGTGCAGGGCGCAAACTCCGCCGGCATCTGGAACCGAGACGGTGCGTCACTGGCCATACAAGTTCTTCCGCCACTTTGGAGAACCTGGTGGGCTTACTGTTTTTACATCGCGGCTGTTTTTATAATCGGTGGAGTAAGTATCAGGCTTTATCGAGAGCACATCATAAAAGTCGAGGCACTTAAGCTCTCCCAGGAAATGCTTGAAGCCGTTGATCGAGCTGAGGATGACTTGCAAGAGCAGCAGGAAATGCAAAACGAATTGATTCGGGCTCTGCACAACCACAATGTGGATACCCTGGAACTTATAGGCGATTGCTACTGTAACGACTCAGTCGACTCCCCCTCACCAGCAGATTTTATTCCAGCGGCCCATATTAAGCAGCGAGCAAGAGCACTGGAGGTGCTTGAGAAATGTTATCACTATGAGGGAGAGACCCTATATGCTGATCTTAGAAAGTACACCGACTTGATTACTGCCGTCACCATCAAAAACGCGTCAGCTCCACCCGAGAAAATTACAACGATAAATGCCATCAACGCAAACCTGGTTCCAGCAACACTTGCCTCCTCGCTGGCAATCATTATCCATGAGCTACTGGACGATGCAATGAGGCGCGCCTTTGCCATTGACTCCATGGCACACTATATACAAATTGGCCTCGAAGTCGCTCCAGAAAAAGACGGGAACACACCCGCTTATACATTCACATTCAATACTGACGGCAACGGCACGACAGAACAGGAACAGGAACAGGAACAGGAACAGGTGCACAAATACTCCATTCCACCTACAGTAGTCGCACTGTGTAATCGAATCTCCGGCACCACAGCCCTCACGCATAACAACGGCACAGAATTGTCTATCCTCATTCCTGCCTGAATTAGACAGCATTGGGCCTGGAATCTGGTATTACCCCTCTTACGAGTGGTACATTATTAAAAACCAGATAAATATAGACATATATTTTGAACCAGTCACAACTCAGACTTCACGTACTTGGCAGTTCCTGTCACTTACTCATCGCGGCACCTGAGCACGCCGATGACATACTGGAGTCAGCTCGTTCGGAATTAGCACGTCTTGATATAAAGTTCAGCACTTCCAGCCCCGACAGCGTTGTCGCCAGTCTTAATAGGAATGCGGGAAACGGGCAGTTCACGCCGCTGGACCCTGAGGCACGTAGCCTGTTCGATTACATTTCAACTCTTTGGTCCCAGAGCAATCACCTATTTGACCCCACCACACACTTTTTGCAGGCCAGTTATTCCGATTCCGGAAAATTGATGGCCACTGATTCCCAGTTGAAAGAACTACTCCAACTTGTGGGCTGGTCAAAAATCGAGCTTGGTGAAGAAGGCGCAAGTCTCACCCACAGTGGAATGCAAATCGACCTTAACAGCTGTATACGGCCCTATGCATTGGACTGCGTTCGAAGAATTTTTCTCAAGGCAGGAGTTGAGCACGCATTAATAGCTATGGATAAAGACAGCGTCACTATTGGCAAGCAAACCGATGGGGCAAACTGGCTAGTGGGCACAAAAATTCCCAGCAAGGGAAATACTGCTATCGCCAGGCTCAAACTGAATCACAAGGGGTTTGCCATTCGTGGCGACTTCGAGCGCCCTGTTCTAATTAATGAGGAACGATTCGGACGGGGCCTGAGCCCTGTAGATGCTTATCCTGTACCGGGCTTACTGAGCGTCGCAGTCATTGCAGATGATTGCCTTACGGCCTGTAGTGCAGCCAGTATTGCACGGCTGAAGACCGAGCGGGCCGCCTTAAAATGGCTGGATACCCTCGGGTTTTCATGGTTGGCGATTGACCGTGAGCTGAACTGCCACGGGCCACTGTCCCTATAGTATTATCGCCCCTTGAATCGCGGCTGGCGCTTTTCCTTCTGCGCTGCAAAGCCTTCCTGAAGATCTTCTGAGTCCAGGCACAGCTCAGACAAGCGCTTTGCCTCTTCCAGGTCGATGCCACCAGCTGCTGCCTGCTGTAGTATCTTCTTCATCGAACGCACAGCCAACGGCGCCAACCCAGAAATATGCTGCGCCAGATCCCCGGTCGTCTTTTCCAACCGAGCGGGCAAAACCAGGTGATCAAGGAACTCAATATTCAACATGGCCTGAGCGTCGAATTCCTCGGAGGCCACAAGAATGCGCTTCGCCAGGTTAACCCCAAGACGTTCCACAAATCGATTGATGCCACTTAGTGGGTAGCACAGTCCAATTGCCGCCGCCGGCACCCGCATCCGGCTCCCCTCTATACCAATACGAAAGTCACAACTCAGGGCCAGCTCCACACCCCCCCCAAATACGTTGCCGTTCAGAGCGCAGATAGTGGGGACGGGGAGCGCCGCTAACTGATCGGTAGTCGCCTGGAAGGTATCGCCGCTGATCTTTCCCTCGCCCAACTGCTGCAAGGATGCACCGGCGCAGAATGTTTTCTCTCCTGCTCCTGTCACTATCAGTACACGTACCTGATCATTGTCGGCGATGTCACGCAGATGACCCTGGATGGCCTCGAGTTGCTCCTGCCCCAGGGAGTTATGTCGGGCAGGATTATTTAGTGTCAGGCGCCCTATGTGCCCTGCCTGGTCATAAAGAATGGTGTCAGTCATATCGCTTCCGAAATATTGCAACGGACGAAGTGTGGCATAGCGCGTCATCAGATGCCAAGCACAAGCCGTCATGCTGGACAGAATTACGGCTCCTAACCATACTGCTCAGGCTTAAAGGAGAATCAACTTGACTAGAGAAAGATGCAGTTGGTGCGGCTCAGACCCCCTCTATGTGGATTATCACGACAAGGAATGGGGCGTACCGGTAAGGGATGACGCCAGATTATTTGAATTCCTGATGCTCGAGGGCGCCCAGGCCGGGCTCGCCTGGATTACAGTACTGCGTAAGCGAGAGGGCTATCGAGAGTTATTCGACAACTTCGACGCCACTAAAATCGCGCGTTATCGCGACGCCAAACTGGAGGAGCTTTTGTTGAACCCCTCGATCATACGCAACCGCCTCAAGGTTTTCGGCGCCCGAACCAATGCCAGGGCCTTTCTCAAGGTGCAGGAAGAATACGACAGTTTCTCTGACTATATGTGGGGTTTCATAGACGGTAGCCCTATACAGAACACGAGAAAATCCATGAAAGAGGTTCCCGCTACTACACCCTTGTCAGATACCATTAGCAAAGACATGAAAAAACGTGGTTTTACCTTTGTTGGCTCAACGATTATCTACGCGCATATGCAGGCCACCGGCATGGTCAATGATCATACTGTCGACTGTTTCCGTCACCGGGAATGCAAGGAGTTGGCCTGAAAGCGTGACAGAAGCTGTTAGAATGGCGTCCCTCTCAGCCAGCCGATGACCACGTGCCCTCTTCTAACACTTCAGGTACCACCTCCACCAGCCTTCGGGTCTGGCAGCTCGCGTGGCCGACTATTCTGTCGAACCTGCTATTTACCACGGTAGGCTTTTTGCACATCAAAATAGTCGCCGACCTGGGTACAAGCTCTGTGGCGGCCGTCACTACGGGACACCGGGTGTTCTTTCTGGTTCAGGCGATTCTCATGGGAATGTCTGTCGCAGCCACAGCATTGATTGCCCGCAACTGGGGTGCGAAGAATATACCCAGGGCAGAGCTTGTAACCTGGACTGCAATGGCGCTCGCAATCGGCCTGGCGTTTGTGCTAAGCCTGCCCATAGTGCTGGCACCGAGCTTTGTTGCCGGACTGTTTGGCCTTGACCCAGAAACCACAGCCCAGGCCGCTGGTTTTATCTTCTGGCTAGGGCTGTTCAACGTTTTCTCCGCCATAAATCTGATGCTTGCCGCGGCCCTGCGAGCAACAGGGGATGTTATCACTCCTCTGTGTTTTTTATTCTTCAGCTCACTACTGAATGTGCTGTTCTCCTACTTCTTTGCTTACGGTATTGGCCCGCTTCCCGGGATGGGTGTCTCAGGTGTCGCCCTTGGAGGCTCACTGGCCGCCGCACTGATAACCAGCCTGTTTGCCTTTATGTGGTGGCGCGGTGGCTTTGCCCTGAAAGCCCTGAAGCATGCAACCCTGGACCGAGGCTCAGCCCGGCAACTGATCAGCATAGGAGCTCCTTCTGCCCTGGAGCAAGGCCTGGTACAGATAGCCTTTCTCGTTTTCTTCGCGATCGTGGCTCAGTACGGCACTATTCCCTACGCGGCCTATGGCATAGGCAGCAGCCTGGTGGCTTTCTCCATCGTCATCGGCTTCGGCTTTGGTATTGCAGCGGCCACCCTGGTGGGACAGCAACTGGGTGCTGGCAACCCGGAGGGGGCGGTGCTCGCCGGCTGGCGAGGACTGCGCATGGCCCTCATAGCAATGTGCCTGTTTTCGATCCTCATGGCTTTATTTGCAGAACAATTGGCCCTGTTTATCATCGACGAACCAGAGGTCGTCAGGCTAACTGTGCACTTCATTTACATCATCGCCCTGACCCAGCCATTAATGGCGGTGGAGTTCACTATAGCCGGTGCCTTGCGCGGTGCTGGCGATACACGTGCTCCATTGTATGTAACGCTCTGCGGTGTCGTTTTCGGCCGACTGCTTCCCGCGCTGCTCTTTCTCAGCCTGAGCCTCCCTGTGCAATGGGTGTTTTCCGCCCTGGCAATCGATTACCTGATCAAGGCTGTACTGCTGATACGCCGCTATCAGTCACGCAAGTGGCTAGTATTGGACCTCGGTACTCAAAGCACATGATTCATCGCCTGACAGTGGACAGAGTCAGCTAAAATACCTAAAGTTGGAACATTAGAACTTCAGGTATTTTGCGCCAGACACAAGCGTTATCACGGCGCGCACATCACCATGGCCTCAGATAAAACCTTAACAAAAACAAAGTCTGACTCTCCCTTCAATCGCACCGCGCAGCACAGCGCCAAACGGCAAGCGATTCTGTCCCAGGCGGCCATGCTGTTTAATTCCAAGGGATCACGGGCAACCACCCTGACTGACATCGCCATGAGCCTGGGGCTTACCAAAACCAGCCTTTACTACTATGTGAAAACCAAAGACGAGCTGGTTTATCAGGCTTATCTCGCGGCAATCGCTCACCACAACGCAAGCCTGGATACCATTGAGGCGGAACAATCACAGCCCCTGGACCGAATCAGCGCATTTATCCTCAAACATTTCCGTGACTGGATGGCAGCACGCGAAGGCCAGGCGCCCCACATCGCTGCGCTAATGGAAATTGCCTCGCTCAAGGGCACTTATCGCAGCGATGTGGAGGCGGCTTATATCGCCATGTTCAAGCGTATTCGTGAGTATGTTCGCGAAGGTATCGCCCAGGGCTCCATCAGGCAATGCGAAGCCACTGCCACCACCCGGGCAATCATTGGCTCAGTAGAGTGGATATTCCACTGGCTACACGATCACTCACCCACCCAGGTTGAAATGGCAGCACAGGCAACGCTGGATATACTGCTCAATGGCCTTTATGCCGGAGCGGGTGATTATCCCATTGCCGGCTTTCACTATCAGTCAGGTTCAGAAAAAACCCTTCCTGGCTTCGACAAGGCAGCGCAGAATCGCCTGAAGCAGGAGGCTTTTTATAAAACCGGCACGCGTTTTTTCAACAAGCAGGGATTTGCCGGTACCTCGCTGGATGAAATTGCAGAGCAGTTACACGTTTCAAAGGGCGCCTTTTATTACCACATCAAAAACAAGGAAGACCTTTTATATAGCTGCTACAACCGTTCTCTGGATATTTCCGAGGAAATCTATGCACAGGCCAGCCAGGCCACGGGTAACGGTTTACAAAAAGTAGAGCAAACCTTCCGTCACAGTTTTTACCTGCAGAACTGTGAAGACGGACCGCTAATCCGCTACTACACCATCACCTCCCTGGCTGCCGAGCGACGCAGGAAAGTTCTTAAACGCACCAATGCACTCAATCATCGATTCGGAGAATTTATCGAAGAGGGGATACAGGACGGCAGCATTCGCCCAATTGACCCCAGGGTTGCACGAAACCTTTCCGCGGGGGCTACCAATGCAGCCATGGAGATCGGACTATGGCGCAAAGTCGACGATATCGACTCTACCGCCGTAGACTATTTCTGCGTTTTCTTTAACGGCCTGAAACCGAGAAACTAACGATAGCTTACCAGGTTTTCTCCATCTTCATTTCCCAGCAGCTGAAGAAATGAACGATCATTAAAGTAAGAAAGAGAAATATTGTCGCCACTGTAAAACAACTGGGTTACAGAACAATTAAAAATGGGCTCATAGAATTTGTAGGTCTGCTCGCCTGAAAGTCCAAGCACATGGGCAACCAGCGTTGCGATTGTTCCACCGGAGGTAAAAATGCCTATTGTTTTGCCACTACCCTCACCGCGCATAACATCTCTCAATCCCTGTGCAGCATTGCTTGAAAACTCCTGCCAGCTCTGTATACGTGGCTCCTTACACTGTGGAGACACCCAATAATTGAATACCGCCTCAATAACCTTCTGGTAATCCTTGCTGCCACCAAGCCCACCTTCTATCAGCGTTCTTATTTCCTCATTGTGCTCCATGACCCTGGGGGCAAGGTGCTCAAGCTGTTCGTCATTGTTAATTTCGTTAAAGCGAGGATCTATGTGATGAACAAGCTCACTCTCTTGCTTTGCAGCCACCAGTTCACAGGTTTCCCGCTGACGAGAAAGATCGCCGCTGTAAACCGCATCAAAGCGGATATTGGCCCGCGCCATATAGTCGCCGGTAGCTCTTGCCTGGCGCTGGCCCAAAGGGGACAGCTGGTCATAATTCTCAGAACCAAAGGAAGCCTGTCCATGACGAACAAGATAAATAGTAGCCATCAGGCAGCGTGCTCCTTGGGTCGTGGGAAACGCAGTTTCCGCCTATAGGGGAAGAATGACTCAACGTAACCACTGCGAATCTGCTCCTGCAGGCCCTGCCAGAAGCTGGCTTCGTATATATCGCTATGCATCGCATCAAACACCTTGCGCGCTCGTACATTTCCGGAAAAAAACAACCGGAACTCTTCCGGGAAAATATCGTTGGGAGCAACCGAATACCAGGGGGTACTCGCCATTTCCTCTTCATCGTTCCTTGGCTCAGGTATTTTGCGAAAATTACAGTCCAGCAGCGGCGTGATCTCATCATAATCGTAGAACACCACCCGGCCATGACGGGTCACACCAAAGTTTTTCAACAGCATATCACCCGGGAAGATATTTGCTGCCGCCAGTTGCTTAATGGCATTTCCGTACTCATCCATAACCGCCGCGACCTGCGCATCGGAAGCGTCCTGCAGATAGAGGTTGAGGGGGATCATTCGGCGCTCTACATATACGTGCTTGATCACCAGTGCTTTGCCGTGCTCTTCAATCATTGAGGGCGCCACCTTGTTCAACTCTTCCATTAATTCTTCGGAAAAACGTTCACGAGCAAAGGCAAGATTGGTGAACTCCTGCGTATCCGCCATGCGCCCTGCCCTGTCCCAGCGTTTTACCAGTCTGTATTTTTCCTTTACCTGTTCCCGAGTCATATCCTTGGGAGGTGTAAAACGGTCTTTGATAATTTTAAAAACGAAATCGTAGGAAGGCAGCGTAAACACACTCATCACCATGCCCTTGATTCCGGGGGCAATAATGAACTGGTCAGCTGTTTCATTCATATGTCTGAAGGCACAGCGGTGATAATAAGTTTTGCCGTGCTTGTTATAACCCATGGCGCTATAAATTTCCGAGATGGGCTTGGCAGGCATTAACTCCTGCAAAAACAAAACGTATTGAGAGGGAATACTGGCATCTACCTGGAAATAGGAGCGGGTAAAACTGAATAACACACTGACCTTATCAGCACCGAACAGGGCAGCATCCACAAACACGCCACCGTTCTCGTTATGGAGTACCGGCAACACAAACGGCATTGAGTCAGTAGCACTCACTAGTCGCCCGACTATATAAGCACCCTTATTGCGATAAAAGTGATGTTCCAGGATCTGCAACTCCATGGAGCCACTCATATCAAAGCGAGGTACAAGATAGTCTTCCACTACTTCGATAATATTTCCAATATCCCGGGAAACATCTTCATAGGGAACATCAAACGCATAGTCATCTAATACCTTGTGCAGCAGATCAGGTAATGAGTCTTTAAGGGTATAGGTACGGTAAACGCTGCTCACATCCGACGGCGGCATATCTCCATGCGGTGAAAAGACAAAGGCATACTCGTTGCGGATCTTGCGGTGCTTGAACACCGCACAGTAAACAGAGTTAAAAAATGTTTCTGCGATTTCGAAATTGTTATGCCCCTCGATCAGGCGGGCGTAAACCTCTCGCGCATTACGCCAGAAACCAAAATCCTCCAGTTGGTCGCCAGCGATAATCTCAACGTACTCCAGGACCGTGGTGGTTTTTTCTTTATAAAGATCAATGCGCCCAGCCGAGGCCTGCTGCATACCGTGCCAGTCTGCGTTTTCAAAACGGGATCTGGCCGCCAGGGTAATATTCTGGAAGTCAGCGAAATAGGACTCAAAGCCATTGAGTATGGTGCGCGCAAAACGCTCTTGTCTTTCCACTGTAGAGGTTGCTTCTTCCTCGCCTGTTCAGGGTTTTCCGGTTCCCACGTTGCGCCTGAGTTTACGCATACCACCCAGCCAGCGCTCGTAGTTGGCCGCCTTGTGTTGACGATATCCCTCTACCTCTGCGTGGGGCAGAATCAGGAACTGCTCCTGAGCGAGGCCTTCTATAGCGGCCTGGGCAACATCTTCAGCAGACAGCACTCCATCAACACCTGCCGAACCACCAGTACCGTCACCACTAGCATCAATCATACGGGTAGCGACCGCCTGTGGACAGAGCAGAGACACGCCAATGCCATCATCCCCATGGGTAATAGCAAGCGATTCACCAAAACCCACTGCAGCGTGCTTGGTAGTGGAGTAAGCAGCATCACCAATCTGGTTAAGCAAACCAGCTGCTGACACTGTATTGAGAAAATAGCCCCTACCGCGTTCGATCATGGCAGGAAGACAGGCCCGCGCGGCATACACATGAGCCATTACATGAATATCCCACATCGCGCTCCAGGTATCATTAGGCGCCGAAGTTGCCCACCAGGGCTCGCCATCCAGGGCAATAATGCCTGCATTACTGCAAAACAGGTCAATAGTACCGTGATGAGCCTGAACGTCGTCCACCATCTCTGCGATTGCGTTTTCATCGCGGACATCAACCTCATAAGCGTCACCGCCTATAGCATCGGCGACAATGGCAGCGTTGTCTTGTTCCAGGTCGGCCACGATGACCTTGCGTGCGCCTTCAGTGTGAAAGCGCTCACACAATGCCCGGCCGATGCCGTTCGCGCCGCCGGTAACGACTACGAGCTGATCGGCCAGATCCATCAGAGCATTTCCTTGGCGAACAGCTCCAGGACCTCGGTATCGTGTGCGCCCAGTAGCATGGTACCCACTTCCCCACGCTTGCCCGCTTCCTTCCAGGGCCCCAGGCGCTCAATAATGCGCTCCTTCGAACCAACAAGAGCAACCTCGTCAATCAGCTCTGTGGGTACTTCGGCCAATGCCTCTGCCTGCTGCCCCGAGAGATACAGTTCCTGAACTTTGTCCGCTGCTTCCCCGTAACCCAGGCGAGTCGCATAATCGTGATAGAAGTTCTTGCCCTTGGCGCCCATGCCGCCAATATACAGGCCCAACCACGGGCGCAGGGAATCAAAGGCCGCATCCAGGTCGTCGTTCATGGCAACAGGGACAAAAGGAGCCACGTCGAAATCAGCGAGGCTTTTACCGTTACCCGCCTTCTCAAAACCGGTGTTCAGGTGCTCGCCGATAATGTCGAACTTGTTGGGGTCCATCCACACCGGGAATACACCGTCAGCCACTTCGCCTGCACAGCGAAGCCCCGCAGGGGTAATAGAAGCTGTGTAAACGGGAATATCCGGATTGCCGTCAAGAATCGACTTAAGAGGCTTACCCAGGCCTGTGGTGCCTTCGCCCTTGTTGGGCATGTTGTACATATTGCCAGCAAATTCCACCGGGCCTTCACGCTTGAAGATTTCGCGCATGATCTGCACGTACTCCCGGGTGCGGGTTACGGGCTTGCCGTAAGGTACGCCGTGCCAGCCTTCTACCACCTGTGGGCCGGAAGCCCCCAGGCCAACAATGAATCGGCCGCCTGAAAGCTGATCCAGCGACATTGCAGTCATTGCCGTCATTGCGGGCGTACGTGCGGGCATTTGCATGATCGCAGTGCCGGCTCGAATCTTGTCAGTATTGGCCAGCACCCAGGTCGCGGAGGTTACCGCGTCATTGCCATAGGCCTCGGCAGTCCAGACAGAATCGTAGCCCATTGATTCTGCCTGCTTGATCATGTCGAGGGGAATATGTATTTGCTTGCCGGCGTAGCCCAGCAGGATGCCCAGTTTCATAGTGTTTCTCCAGTTGTGGTCGGGATTAGGCCGACCTATCAGTTATAGCGCAGGGCGTTGAATTTTGCCTGATGATAGTCGCCATTGCCAAACGTTGTGTTGATCATCATCAGCCGTTTGGCAAAATGACCTATATCCAGCTCATCGGTAATACCCATACCGCCGTGCAGTTGAATGGCCTCTGCGAAGATATGTTTCCCGGCCTTATCTACCATAACCTTCAATGCATGGACTGCCGTGGCCGCGTCTTCCTGCTCATCTGAGAGCGCGCAAACAGCGCGGTATACAAGAGACTTGGTCTGTTCATAAGACATAAAGGTATCAACCATGCGGTGTTGCAGCGCCTGGAAACTACCAATTGCCACACCAAACTGTTCGCGGGTGCGAGTGTACTCAACAGTTTTGCTATTGAGTTGCTCCATAATACCCAGCGCCTCTGCGGCCAGGCCAAGGTTTGCCTTCATCACAATATCTTCGATCAGCCCGAAGGCGGCGCCGGGTTCCCCTACCACATCGGCCTGCGATACCTGGACATTATTGAGCAGAACATTGGCTACCACCTGTCCGTCCATGGTGCGGTAGTTTGCCCGCTCCACACCTTCGGCGTCAGCTGCAACAAGAAACAGGGAGATTCCCTGCTGGTCACTCTGTTCACCGCCAGTGCGGGCCGAGACCACAAAGTGGTCGGCGTTTGCACCATTGAACACAACAACTTTCTCGCCGTTGAGGGTAAAGCCATCTTCGTTTGATTGGGCAGTGGTTTTTACGTCGGCCATTTCATACCGGCTCTGGCGTTCAAGATAAGCAAAGGCACCCAGGCATGAACCATCGATAATTTTTGGCAAATACTCGTCCTTTTGTGCTTGTGAGCCGCCGTTCTGGATAATATTGCCAAACAGCAACACTGTAGCCAGGTAGGGTTCCAACACCAGCCCCTTGCCGAGCTGCTCCATAACGACCATTACGTCTGCGGCGCTGCCACCGAAGCCGCCGTATTCCTCGGCAAAGGGTATAGATAACCAGCCCAGCTGCGCAAAGGTATTCCACTTGTCGCGATCAAACCCAGCATCGGACGCGGCAATCTTGCGCCTGGTATCGAAGTCGTATTCGTCCTGTATAAACCGCGCGACGCTGTCACGCAGCATTTCCTGCTCTTCTGTAAAATCGAAATTCATTAACTTTGCCTCTCGCTATTCGATCAAAGACCCAGAACGGCCTTGGCGATAATATTCTTCTGTACCTCGTTGGAGCCCCCGTAAATAGTCGCGGCGCGGCCGTACATATAGTTCCTGAAGGCCATGGGGCCAAAATCGTGACCAACTTCTTCATCGGAGAGCTCACCAGGAAATACACCCTGGTAGTAAGCGGCAACATCCATCATCAATTCCTGTACCGCCTGCTGCATCTCGGTTCCCTTGATTTTCAGCAGGGAGGATTCAGCCCCAGGCGCACCCCCGGATGCCACGGATGCCAGTACACGCAACTCAGTAAACTCAAGCGCCATCAGGTCGATCTCGATATCAGCCAGGCGCTTCTGAAACAGCGGGTCGGAAATCAGGGCTACACCAGCATTAACTTCACGACTGGCAAATTCCTTTATCTGGGCAAGACCACGTTTTGAGTCGGCAACACCGGCGATAGCCGTACGCTCGTGAGCCAGCAGCGCCTTGGCATAGGTCCAGCCTTTGTTTTCTTCCCCGATTCGATTGGCAACGGGCACGCGCACATTATTGAATTCCACCTCGTTGAGACTGTGGTGGGCATCGATGGAAACAATAGGATTAATCTTGATTCCCGGCGAGTTCATATCGATTAACAGAAAGCTGATGCCGGCCTGTTTCTTGCCTTCGCTACTGGTGCGAACCAGGCAGAAAATCCAGTCGGCGAACTGCGCATAACTGGTCCAGATCTTGGCGCCGTTAACCACGTACTCGTCACCGTCAAGTTCTGCCTTGGTTTTCAATGAGGCGAGGTCTGAACCCGAGCCGGGCTCAGAATAACCCTGGCACCACCACTCGTCGCTATTAAGAACAGAAGGCAAAAAGCGATCTTTCTGCTCCTGGGTACCGAAGGTATAAATTACCGGGCCTACCATCTTCAGGCCGAAGGGAGAAACATCCCGGATGCCGCGAGTAGCGCGCTCGGTTTCGAAGATAAAACACTTGGTCGCATCCCAGCCGGTGCCACCATATTCCTGCGGCCAAGCTGGTGCGATCCAGCCCTGCTCAAACAGGCGTTTCTGCCACTCAACAATAGCCGCCGGAAACACAGCAGGATCGGGGTTGTGCAGCCGTGCTCTCAGTTCATCGTCGTAGGCGCTGTCGAAAAAAGCCCCTACTTCCTCGCGAAAAGCCAGGTCCTGGGGTGAAAATGCCGTATCCACGTATTACCTCCTGTCAGGTAAATTTGACCTTTGAGTATGTTTTTAAATTTTAGGGCACGTACCTTAGCCATTCCGCCACTACAGCACAAGGATTGCAGGTGACAGCAATCTAGACGACAGCGCGCACCGCAATAGTCTTCAGCTCTCACTCCGCAGGTAGCGAATATTGTGCGTCAACCGCTCCCGTACCTCTGTACTGAAGGCTCCAAGCCCTAGTGCAGCTTCCAGGAGTTCCGCTGCGAACTCCTTTTCACCGTTTTTTACCGCGAGATTCGCCAGGTTGTTACACGCACTGAAGCTTCTGTACCCTGCGGTATACAAGGAATGGTACGAGTTATAGGCTTGATCCAGATCACCCATACAGTATTGAGCCTCCGCCAGGGAGTCGCGACTCACCATCGGTTGATGGCCCAACTCAATGGCCTTTTCCAGGTACTGGATTGCCCGTGGGTAATCCTCCAAGTAAGGAAAGCGTGGGTGATCTCATGGAAGACTGACTCCCAGTCTATTGATATCAG